>Ga0222662_1000233_pt1 | contig 51325 bp, 42 predicted proteins | sample AntAcemetagen600_FD_179821 | JGI IMG/M metagenome (GOLD analysis project Ga0222662, IMG submission 179821) | Saline water microbial communities from Ace Lake, Antarctica - #600 | ecosystem: Environmental > Aquatic > Non-marine Saline and Alkaline > Saline | place: Antarctica: Ace Lake... | reverse complement strand
CGCCGGTGTTCTCGGTGGCTGTCAGAGCCTCCATACGGATTCGATGGATGAAACGTTGGGGCTTCCGACCGAAACGGCCGTCAGAGTCGCCCTGCGGACCCAGCAGATCCTGGCCCACGAAACCGGTGTTCACCGCACCGTCGATCCGCTCGGCGGTTCGTGGTTCGTGGAGGCCCTTACCGATCAAATGGAAGCCGATGCGAACGAGATCATCGGCACCATCGACGACATGGGTGGCGTGGTCTCGGGGATTCACAAGGGGTATTTCCGCCGAACGATCGCAGAGGCAAGTTATCGAACGGGGCAGGAGATGGAAGCGGGAGATCGAATCGTGGTGGGGGTCAACGCCTACACCGATGGAAACGAGAGCCACCAGGTCGAAATTCTCCAGATTCCGCATACCGTCGAAACCGTCCAATGCGATCGATTGGCCGAATATCGACGAGACCGAGACGAGGCCGTGGCCGAATCCGCCCTTGAGTCGATCCGGACGGCCGCTCGAGCTGGCGAGAACGTGATGGACTCCTTGGTCAACGCATCTCTAGTGCGATGCACGCTGGGTGAGATGGTTCAGGCCATGGGAGATATCTACGGTCGTTACACCGGCGGCCCCGAGTGGTGACGCCGAAAAAGTGGTGGGCGGCGGCGTTCTGTCGGCGTTCAAATGAGATCCGTTTGGGATGATGGTTTTTGAGGAGCGTTGTCAACGCAATCCATTTCATGTGGCTTCTAGTCTTTGAAAGCACGCGAAATCGGGAATTCCCGAGTTTCTAGGGCATGATCAAATCGCCCATCATGCGGCCATACGCCATGTTTTGGTGTTCGCAAGAGGGTCGAAAAACCAAAATTTCACCGAGAAATACCACCTGCCGAGCTTCAGTCCTTGATTTTGGCCGCATCCGTCCTCGCCGAGTCTCGGACGGTGTCTGAATTCGTTTTCATCTTGAATTTTTTCCGCGAGTTGCGAATTTCGCGTAGGATTCGCCATTCGATGCTTGGTCCGGATGGCCGGATACATCGAAAAATCCGAGTGCAGATCCGCCCTGATGGTCGCCTTCGGAAATCACTTAGCAGGGCAGAGATCACGCTCATGAAGCTCTTTGTTGGAAACCTCCCGTTCAGCGCTACTGAAAATGACATTCGCGATGCCTTTGAGGCTCATGGCGAAGTGTCAGATGTTGCGGTCATCACCGACCGTGAAACCGGCCGCCCTCGCGGCTTCGCCTTTGTTGAAATGTCCGATTCCGGACAGGCCAACGCAGCTATCGAGGCCCTCAACGGCACCGATCTTGGCGGTCGCTCCATTAACGTCAACGAAGCACGTCCCCGTGAAGATCGTCCCCGTAGCGGTGGCGGCGGCGGTGGCGGCGGCGGCGGCTACCGTGGTGGTGGCGGCGGCGGTGGCGGCGGCGGCGGCGGTGGCCGTGGTGGCTGGCGCTGAATATCGCATCCGCGATATGATGTAGAACGAAGATGCGGGCGGCGCTTCGGCGCCGCCCGCTTTCTTTTTCCCAACATCTCACTACAAAGTGGAATTACATTTGAGCACCTTGAGCACTCCGGGCAAGTCCACGTCACCTTCAGAATCATGCGACGAGATCAATGGCTACGTCGGCCTTCCACTTGGAAGTCGTATTGCCAATCTCGTTGCCATTCTCACGCCGGTCATTGGGCTGATCGTGGGAATCGTGTACTTCTGGGGGAACGGCGTCAGTTGGATCCAGCTTGCCCTGATGACGATCATGTACGTCATCACCGGCTTTGGAATCACGATCGGCTATCACCGTCTCTTCACGCATAAGTCCTTTAGCGCCGGCCCTTTGGTCACGATGGCCCTGGGAATTCTGGGTTCGATGGCCACCGAGGGATCGATCCTTCGGTGGTGTGCTGCTCACCGCAGCCATCATCAGCACAGCGATCATGAAGGTGATCCGCATTCACCGCATCTGCACGACCATGGAAACGGGCTCCGAGGCATTCTGGCGGGCTTCTGGCACGCTCACATTGGTTGGATCTTCGATGCTCCCGGCGAGCCTCTGGATCGCTACGTTCCCGACTTGATCCGAGACCGAAGGATTCGGGCCATCAGCAGTCTGTTTCCACTCTGGGTCGCCATCGGCTTTGTAATCCCCGCGATCCTTGGCGGGGTGGCCAATGTTCTGATCGGAGAAGCTTTCTGGACTGGTGCTTTTCTCGGATTTATCTGGGGTGGGCTGGTTCGGATCATGGTCGTCCATCACATCACTTGGAGCGTGAACTCGGTCTGTCACATCTGGGGCTCTCAGCCCTATCGAAGTGCTGACGAGAGTCGCAATAACGTCTTTGTCGGCGTCTTCGCCCTTGGCGAGGGCTGGCATAACAACCATCATGCATTCCCGACCTCTGCCCGGCACGGTCTTGAGTGGTGGCAGTTTGATTCGAGTTGGATTGCGATTCGAGCGATGGAACGACTCGGTCTGGTGTACAACGTTCGGGTACCAACTGCGGAAAGAAAAGCCGCGAAACTGAGAATTAAGCCAGCGGCCGCGACCGACGACGATTCGGTTCGCGACGCCGCCTGAGCAGTCCTGTGCATCGATCACCACGAGCGAGGCCGATCCGAAATCTCGGATCGGCCTTTTTCGTCGTTGGATATGACGCGAAGCGATTCCCATCGGGGTGGATCGAGTCGGGAATACGGCGATCAGACTTCGCTGTGGTAGCCTTGAATTCTCAAGGAGCTCAGGATCCATGACGAAGCAAAATGATCAGGACGCGGAGGTGTCGCTCGCTCACCAATTCTCGTTGGCGGGTCGGACCGCGTTAGTCACCGGATCCTCGACCGGGCTTGGCAAAGCGATCGCGATGAGCCTTGGAGCGGCGGGTGCGAAAGTCGCGATCAATTATGCGAATAATCAGACTCGGGCGGAGGCGGCCTTCGCCGAATTCATCGCCGCAGGCCATGAGGGCTGTCTGGTTCGAGGCTCGGTGATTGAAGAGGCCGATGTCGAACGAATCGTGGCCGAGGTCGAGGATCAAATCGGTGGGGTCGACATCTTGGTGGTCAATGCCACGCCCGACCAGCCGCACCGACCGATCGAGGAATACGACTGGGATTTCTATCAGTCCATGCTCGATTTTTTCATCAAGAGCCCCTTCCTGCTGTCTCGAGCGGTTTTACCTCGCATGAAGAAGCAATGCTGGGGACGGATCATCAACATTGGCAGCGAAGTGGTGACGCTCGGCGTCGGGAACTTCAGCGCCTACGTCGCGGCGAAGGGTGGTCAAAATGGCTGGAATCGCTCAATGGCCACAGAATTGGCACCCTCCAATATCACCGTCAATATGGTCTCGCCCGGCTGGATTCCTGTGGAACGTCATGAGACGGATTCGCAGGACGAGAAGGATGCCTACCGGGCGGGTATTCCCATGGGACGTTGGGGCGTTCCGGCCGACGTCGGTGGCGCGGTGGCATTCCTGGCGGGCGACGCGGCGGCCTTCATGACTGGGCAGCATCTTCACGTGAATGGTGGGCTCACCGTCGCCTGATGGCGAGATGAAGGCGATCTGCAGAACATCATCGCGACGGCGGTGCAGAGGAAAGAGATAATCGCCAAGTCGGGATTCGCACCGGCGGCCCTTCAAACTTTGATGGAGACTTCGATGATTCAACGTATTCTGCTCGGTTCCACACTGTTGGTTTCGTTCTTCGTCTTGACAAGTTGTGACGATGCTGGACCAAGTTCGGCGGTCGCAGAGAAGGACGACATCAGGGTTGCGTACGTCACCAATGGCGTGGCGGACTTCTGGACGATCGCGAAGGCCGGTGCAGACACTGCAGGTGACGACTTCGATGTCTCCGTCGACGTCCTGATGCCGACGGGCGGGGTGACGGATCAGAAGCGGATGGTCGAAGACCTCATCACCAAGCAGGTCGACGGCATCGCCATCAGTCCCATTGATCCAGGGAACCAGATCGATGTCATCGATGCTGCGGCAGCGCAGACACCGGTGATCACCCACGATTCGGATGCTCCTGGCTCCGCACGCCGGTGTTACATCGGTATGGACAACTACGACGCCGGTCGCATGTGCGGCAAGTTGGTCAAGGAAGCTCTTCCGCAAGGAGGTGAGATCTTCATCTTCGTCGGTCGAATCGAGCAGGACAATGCTCGGCGACGTCGGCAGGGCGTCATCGACGAACTGCTTGATCGATCCGCCAACGCGGATCGATTCGATGAACCAGGGGCCGCAATCGTTGGCGACAAGTACACCGTGCTCGGCACGCTCACCGATCAATTCGATCGGGCGAAGGCAAAGGCAAATGTTGAAGACGTTCTCAGCAAACATCCCGACGTGGACGGACTCGTGGGGCTCTTCGCCTACAACCCGCCGCTCATTCTCGAAGCCCTCGAAGGTGCCGGAAAGATCGGCAAGATCGAAGTGATCGCCTTTGACGAGGATGCAGAGACTCTGCAGGGCATCATCGATGGATCAGTGGCGGGGACGGTGGTTCAGAATCCGTACATGTACGGTTACAAGTCCGTCGAGGTTCTCGCCAAGATCGCTCGTGGTGAGGATGCGGGCATTCCGGAAAATGGAATGATCGCCATTCCCGCGCGGACGATCCGCCAGAACGACGTGAACGCGTTCTGGGCCGACCTTAAGAAGAAGACCGGCAAGGAGTGATCGGTCGGTTAGCCGAAACGGAGCCCGAGTGCCCCTTTGATTCTTCAGGCTCGAAATATTGTGAAGCGATTCCCCGGCGTACTCGCGCTCAACGGGGTCGATCTCGATGTCGCCGCGGGTGAGATTCTGGCGGTGGTCGGCGAGAACGGCGCCGGCAAGAGTACGCTCATGAAGATTCTGGCGGGTGACCTTCGGCCTGACGAAGGCCAACTCGTGCTCGATGGATCGCCGCTTCGTCTCCGCTCTCCACGAGAGGCCATGCTTGCGGGCGTTTCCTTGATTCATCAGGAGTTGAGCCTCGCCGACAACCTTGATGTCGGGGCGAACATCCTGCTTGGGCGTGAACCCCGGAGGGGTCCATTTCTACGACAAGATGCGGCCCGCGCGGAAGCGAAATCGGCGTTGATATCGGCGGGTCTCGACATTGATCCCGATGCCTCGGTGGCAGATCTTGGAATGGGATCGCGGCAATTGGTCGAGATTGCGAAAGCGCTCTCAACGAAGGCTCGGGTGCTCATCATGGACGAGCCAACGTCCAGTCTTACCGCGGTCGAAGCGGATCGACTCTTCGAGACGATCGAACGGCTTCGCGATCAAGGCACCGCGATCATCTACATCTCGCATCGACTCGGAGAGATCGAGCGCCTTGCGGATCGAGTCGAAGTCCTTCGAGATGGAAAGCATGTGGGAAGCTTGGTCGGATCGGAAATCAAGCGGGACAAGATCGTGTCACGAATGGTCGGCCGAGATCTGGATCGTACCCGCGGTCTTCGTGGTGAAGTCGCCCTTGAACTTGGGACGAAGCCGCCGATGCTTGAAGTGCGTGGGCTTCGAACCTCCCGGTTTCCAGAATTTCCCATCGATCTCATCGTGCGGCGCGGCGAAATTGTGGCGATGGCGGGATTGGTCGGCGCTGGTCGAACCGAGTTACTCCGAGCGATCTTCGGCATCGATCGGCCGGTCGCGGGGGCGATTGCCGTCGAAGGCGAGGACGTTCGAGTTCGACATCCGGCGGATGCCGCCGCCGCGGGCATCGCCTTTGTTCCGGAGGATCGAAAGGCCGATGGCTTGCTGCTTGAGGAGCCCATCGGTGAAAATATGACCCTTCCGAGCCTGTCGGTGCATGCGAGGGCGGGCGTCTTTCGTCATCGGCGGCGAGAGCGAGCCGCCGCAAGAGCGCTCATCCATCAAATGGACGTTCGACCGGCCGAACCCGACTTGATTGCCGGCGGTTTGAGCGGCGGAAATCAACAGAAAGTCGCAGTGGGTCGGTGGGTTGGCTGTGAACCTCGGGTCTTTTTGCTCGACGAGCCCACGCGGGGCGTGGACGTGGCAGCAAAGGCCGAGATTCACGTGCTGCTCGATCGGCTCGCCCGAAGCGGTGTGGCGATCCTGGCCGCGAGCAGCGAGATGGAGGAGCTCTTAGCGGTCTCTGACCGGGTCATCGTGATGCATGAAGGCCGAATTGCCGGTGATCTGGCTCGGCACGAAGTGTCCGAGGCTGCCATCATGCGGTTGGCGACCGGCGGTGACCGGGAAGGGGCAACGTCTCGATGAACGGAGCAAAGAAAATTTTCGGCGTGTTCAGTTTGCTGTTGGTCACGTGTGTCGCGACCTCGGCGCTGAGTCCCTACTTCCTCACCCCGTACAACCTCGAGAATCTGCTGCGAAGAACCTCGCTCTTCGGCGTCATCTCGATCGGCGCCGCGTTCGTCATCATCGTGGGTGGAATCGATCTCTCCATCGGCTCCGTCATCGCGTTGGTCGGTTGTCTGCTTCCCTGGCTCTTGGTCGAGCATGGCGTCTCGGTTTGGATGGCAGTGCCGGGGGTGCTTGGGCTTGGTCTCGTACTCGGTCTCTGTCACGGCCTCCTCGTTCAGCGGCTTCGATTGCAACCGTTTATCGTCACCCTCTGTGGCTTACTCATCTATCGCGGACTTGCTCGCGGGATCACCGGTGATCAGACCGTCGGTTTTCAAAATGAATTCAAGGGGCTTCGAAGCCTCGTCAAGACCCGCTTCCCACTGCCGGGATTCGAAGATTTTGCCATCCCTTCGACGTTCGTCATTCTTCTGGTCGTGTCGACCCTTGCGATCGTATTTCTTCGGTTCACGGTCTGGGGGCGACATCTGCTCGCCACTGGACGGAACGAATCGGCGGCGCGGCATGGTGGCATCCGCACTGGCCGATACGTCGTGCTGGCCTACATGATCTCCGCCGGACTCGCGGGCTTCGGCGGCATGCTCTTTATTCTGGATGTGGGCAGCGCGCAGCCGGCGGACTTCGGCAATTTCTACGAGTTATTCGCGATTGCCGCCGCCGTCCTTGGTGGATGCAGTCTTCGCGGTGGGGAAGGTTCCGTGGTTGGGGTGATCATCGGAGCCGCGTTGATGCAAGTGCTCCAGAATGCGATCACCCTGATCGACTGGATCCCTGACAATATCCAATACGCGGTAATCGGAGCGGTGATCATCGCCGGTGCCATCTCCGACGAAGGTTTTCGACGTATCGTTTCTCACCGCCGGATTAGATCACCATGATCTGCCGGCATGCCCGTACCGAACTGGAACCCGCTTGAATGGAGTTTTTTGTATGCGACACCCGCTTTTTCTTGGCCTTCTCTGTCTTGCCGTCGGCGGTTCCGTCGGTTGTCAGGGCGGTGGTTCGATGAATTCCACGCGCGTCGAAGCCGAGACTTGGGGTGAACTTGATGGTGATCGTGTTCAGCGATTCACGCTGCGCAACGGAAACGGTATGGAAGTTGATTTGTGCGACTACGGCGCCATGGTCACCAGTGTGCGAGTTCCCGACCGGAATGGTCGAGCCGTCGATGTCGTTCTCGGATTCGATTCGATCGCGGAGTATCCGGAGAAGAGCCAATACTTCGGTTGCACCGTGGGCCGCGTCGGCAATCGGATTGCCGGAGACGGATTCGATCTCGACGGCCAGTCCTACCAACTGGCCATCAACAACGGGCCGAACCACTTGCATGGTGGCGAGCGGGGATTCGATAAGTATGTGTGGAAATCCACCGAACTCCTGACTTCACGGGGGGCCGGAGTTCGCTTCACCCGCACCAGTCCGGCGGGTGAAGAGGGGTATCCTGGGACGCTTGAGGCTCAAGCGACTTACATCCTGACCGAAGATGACGAATTGGTGATTGAGATGTCTGCCACCACTGATGCGGCGACGCCCTGCAACATCGTACACCACACCTACTGGAACCTTGGGGGCCACGGCTCCGGAACCGTCCTCGATGAGACGCTGTCCATCGACGCCGATCGATACACACCGGTCGATGCGACGCTGATACCGACCGGGGAACTGGCCTCGGTTAACGGAACACCGTTCGACTTCCGGAACGGGAAAACAATCGGTTCGGATTTTGGTGCCTTCCCGGGGAACGGAGACGATCCTGGAGGATTCGACCACAACCTGTGCCTGAACGGCGAAGCCGGCGTACTTCGAGAAGTGGCCACGCTCTCTGATCCGAAGACGGGCATCGTGATGACGATCTCAACCGATCAGCCGGGAATTCAGTTCTACACGGGTAACTTCCTGAATGGAATGACCGGCAAGGGGGGTGCCGAGTACCAGAAGAATGGCGCCTTGTGTTTGGAGACGCAGGCGTTCCCGGATTCGATTCATCATCGAGGCGAGCCCGGGTGGCCCGACGTCGTGCTGAAGCCTGAAAATGTATATGGCCACGTGATGGTCCATCGATTCTCCACCGAGTGACCAGCGACCAGCGAATCAGAATGAACATCAGACCCCGAGCCCGTCGTCGTCAGATCAGAATCGCGGCGTCGCTGGTCTTCTACATCATCGGCTCGGCAGCGGGTGCGGTGGTCTTGGGTATGGGCATTGCCATCTTTGCGGCCGACTCTACTTTGGTCGTTCGTTTGCAATCAACGGAGGCGGCGGATCGGGAATGGTGGAAGTCAGAGGTTCCGACGAAGCAGCGGATCGACTGGCGGCTTCGAGGTCGACGAAAGCAGACGACGTTTCCCGGGCTCGAGATCATCGAATACAAGGCTGGCGCTTTCTCTCTAGAGACCGGTCAGCCCGAGACTGCCACCGCCACCCGCGTCGATGCGGGTTGGCCTTTTTCCTGTCTCACCGGCTCCTCTTGGTATCTGATGACCGCCAGCAGTCCGCCCGGCTCCCCGATCATCCTTGAGTCGAGTGCCTTTCGTTTCGAGACCGCCTCTGGTTCTCGGATCGTTCCGTGGCGGCTCCGCCCGTTCGGGTTGCTGCTCGACACGGTCGTGATGGGGTTGCTGGTGGCGATTGGTCCCACCGTCTGGTTGCTCGCCCGTCGGATTGAACGCCGAATCAGAGGAAAATGCCCTGCTTGCGGCTATCCCGCGGTCGGCCTTCGGTGTTCGGAATGTGGTCGCATCGGCCGACATCGGCATCTTGTTCAGGATCAAGCTGATCGGCCGATGTTGACCCGGGAACCCTGACCGACGACGATCGTGTTGTTCTCTTCATCCGGCGGCCGCACGTCGGTTCACCGCCCCTCCGAGCGATGCATGACCACGCGAACTTTTCAGGCCCCGAAGGGCACTCGAGATTTCTACCCCGAAGACATGGCTGTCCGTCGTCGGATTGAATCGGCGTGGCGGGATGCCTCGGTACTCCATGGATTCGAAGAGATCGAAGGTCCGACCTTCGAGAACCTCGATCTGTATACGGTCAAAAGTGGTGAAGGCATCGTGAACGAACTCTTCTCCTTTCGGCGAGCGGGGGGATCCGATGACTATGCGCTTCGGCCAGAATTCACGCCGACGCTCGCTCGCATGGTCGCGGCCAAAGGCGGAAGTCTGCAGCGACCGGTGAAGTGGTTCGCCATTCCCTCGCATTTTCGCGCGGAGCGACCACAACGCGGACGGTTACGAGAGTTCGTTCAATGGAACGTCGACATGCTCGGGCTTGATGCACCTTCCGCTGATGCGGAGGTCTTGGCGACCGGACTCACCGCCATCGAAGCGTTGGGTCTGCGGCCAGACGTGGCGACGGTTCGAGTCAGTCACCGTGACGCGGTGAGCCGAGCGCTGGGTTCGTTGGGAGTGCAGGAGGATTCCATGCAGGCGGCATTTCAGTTGCTCGATCGCCGCGACAAACTTCCGCCCGAAATTTTCGGTGAGCGAGCCTCCGCACTTGGCCTCGACGCCGACGGACTGGCCGCCTTCGATCGACTCGCGCGAACCCGCCGACCGCTGACCGCGGATCTCCGGGAATTGGCGTCGGAAACTGGAGTGCCAGAGGAAGCTTTTCGGCCAATGGCAGATCTGCGAGACGCGCTCGAAGACGCGGGAATCGCTGACTGGTGTGAGTGGGACCTTGGGATCGTCCGCGGGCTCGCGTATTACACCGGCACAGTCTTCGAAGTTCACGAGACAGGTGGAGCGGAGCGTGCGATTGCGGGTGGGGGGCGTTACGACGGACTGGTCGAATTGATGGGTGGCCCACCAACCAGCGCGGTGGGATTCGGCATGGGAGACGTGGTGTTGGGGCTCGTGCTCCGAGATCGTGGACTGCTCGAAGGTATCGCGCCTCCGAAACCGTTGGTGTTCGTGATCGCAGCGGCCGAAGAGAGTGATCGGCCGGTGGATCGGATCTTGGGGACCCTTCGGAAAGCCGGCGTGCATGCAAGACGCAGCTACCGGAGTACGCGAAACGTCGGAAAACTCCTCTCAGAAGCAGGACGTAGCGGTGCCACGTACGCCGTGATCATTGGCCGAGAATTCTCGGAGGGAAACGTGGTGATCAAGGACCTTGAAGGCGGAACCCAGGAAACAATTCCGATCAACGAGATGGTCTCGCGATTTCAAAGGAACGCCCAATGAGCACACGGTTCGCATTCGTGGTTTTTCTTGCCCTGCTCTGGTCGCTCAACGCTGGGGCGAGGAATGATCCACCCGATGCGATTGCCGGCGACGACTTCGTGACCCAACCGGCATTCGAGGCCAATGATGCAGATCCGAATGACGGTGTTCGGATGCCGCCCCGGGTGGCGTCCCGGACCGGAGTCACCGCGGCCTTGTCGACCCTCGATGCGCCGCCTCCGGGCTTCGATGGAAAATCGGTGATGCTCGTGGTGCCGGGCCGCTCTTTGACCCTTTGGCAATCGGCCTCCGATTCGGAAACCGCAGACGACTGGACCGTCGATCAGAAAGGGAATGTCCGGGCGGGCCGACATGATTTGGCAACGATCGCACCGTATCGTGATTTCCAATTGCACTTGGAATACTCCCTTCCGAGGACGCCCGGTCGGATCGGTATCAATGCGGCCTCCACTGGGGTGCGGGTGCACGATCTTTACGACATTGAATTTCGAAATGACTACGGGCGACCACCAAAAACCACCAGCACGGGTGCGGTGTTAGGCATCGTGGCACCCGTGATCAACGCCGTGCTCCCCGCCCCGGGCTGGCAGGCCGTGGATATCTATTTTCGCGCCCCTCGGATCGAATCGGGAGTGGTTCGAGAAGCCGCGCGACTCTCCATGATGATCAATGGCGTGTTGGTTCAGAACAACGCCATGCTCGAGCTCAGCGTCGATGAGGGGGAAGAAAATCAACCTCCGGCGGATGGTCCCATCGTCCTCGAGGGCGCCAACGAGACCGTCTACTTCCGGAATATTTGGATTCGACCGTCATGATCGATCCTTCTCGAATTCTGGTGGTCGCCGCGACCGATCGCGAAGCGGATTGTTTTCGGGGATTTGGATTGAAGGTCATTGTGTCGGGAGTCGGGCGAACCAACGCGGCCGTCGCCACGACGCTGGCGGTCGCCGGTCGCACAGATCCTCCACTCGTGATCTCGGCCGGTATTGCCGGATCATTGCCGGTCGGTGATCACACGCCGAAGATCGGGTCGCTCGTACTCGGAACGGCAGCCTGTTACGCGGAAGAGGGTTTGATGACTGCGGAGGGATTTACATCCATTGCGGAGATGGGATTCCCGTTGGCAGATTTTGCCGAGGGTAATTCGATCGCCGCAGACTCCGGGCTTTTTGAAGTGCTGAGCGGCGCGTTTCCGGAAGTGGCGACCGGTCCGATTGCCACGGTCGCGACTTGTTCTGGAACAGATGGCCTTGCCGCCGAGATCGCCGCGCGGACCGGTGCGATCGCAGAAGCCATGGAAGGGGCGGCCGTACTTCACGCCGCACGCCTCCTTGGGGCTCGTGCAATCGAGCTTCGGTCGATCTCAAATCGCACCGGAGATCGTGAACGGCAGGATTGGCGGCTCCCCGAGGCTTTTGAGGCCCTCCGATTGGCGGCCGCGGTGTTGTCGTCGATCTGACCGGAGACGGTTGATTCTCGGACCTGCCTTCACAGGCCGCATCACTCTGGACATCCCGCTGGACGTCTTGCGTCAACCATCCGGCATGGGCTCAATAGGAGTCCCGGTCCGGTCGATGTCACTTCCAGAACGGATCCGTTCCATCGGTCCGGACTGGAGAAGACTCGCATGCGCATTCCGAGAATGTTCTCGAAAACAGTTTCGCCCGTGGTGGCGGACTTTGGTGCCTCGTCGGTGAAGTTACTTCAACTGACCAGCGATGAGACACCGCGAATTGTCGCTGCAGCGGAAATCGAAATTCCCGATGAGGCGAGAGGCAACGTCGACCGGCGATTTGCATTTCTCGCCGAGGAACTCCCCGGTGCGCTTCGAAAGAGCGGTTTCGAGGGAAAGCGTGTGATGTGTTCGCCAGCGAGTTCGCACTTCATCGTGCAGCAGACGCGGATTGACGAGTCGAGTCCTCTGTCCGCAGACGATCAGGTCAGCGCCGAAGTCGCCGGCCGTATGAACTGTCTTCCCTCCGCCGTCATTGCAAGGTCATTCCCCACTCCGGGTAACAGTCGTGACCATGTGGTCCTTGCGATCGCCCGCGATGATGTGATGCGTCATGTGGATCTATTCAAGCGATGCCGGTTCGATCTTGTGGGCGTTCAGCCGGATCAGATTCCGATGCTTCACGCCTTTAATCACCTGCATCGCCGTTCCGAGGATCGATCGGTTAGCACGATGTATGTCGATGCCGGATGGGGGTCCGTCAAGGTCGCGGTCGCCCGCGGTACGGATTTGGTCTTCGCCCGCATCATCCAGATTGGCGGACGGCAGTTTGACGAAATCTCGGCGGCGGCCTGGGGTTGTACCAACTCCGCAGCGAGAATTCGCCGCATTCAGGAAGAAACGGCGCAGACTGCGCCGAAGCTGATGCGGTCCACCGAAGCGATCAGCGAAGGTGAATCAGGGTCCGTTCTGCTTCGGGTCGGCATGGCGAAGGCTGATACTGAGGCGGAAGGCCATCGATCTGAGACGGTGGCCGATGCGATGTTGGCCGAAGACCGTCGCATCGGTGTTGAACCGACAACTCTTACCAATGTGTCGACGGCCTGCCCTCAACCGGACTTCATCGAGGTCCATGAGACCATCGCCGATGAACTTTCGATGTGCGCTCGATTCGCCCAGGCATCGCTGGGGAGCCCCATCGATCGCATCGTGATGTTAGGTGGCGAGTCCCACAGCCGCCGCTTTGCCGGGCATCTCGCTCGACGTATGGGCATCAAGACCAGCGTGGGGGATCCGATCCGGCGTCTGTTCTCTGGGAATACGGATCGCGTCGGACCGCTCGACCCTTCCAAAGAGCATCCGGAATGGGTGGTCGCCTGTGGTTTGTGTGCCTTGAGCGTCGAAGCCTGAACTTGTTCTGGAGACGAAATGCGCGATTCAAATGATTTCAATTCCGGCTTTCTTCCTCACGACTACGTGGAGAAGAAGGCCGAACGACGGATGAATGTGATGGCCATCACGCTCTTTATTCTCGTGATGTTCGGTGTCACGACAGCGTTCATGGTGACACAGAAAAACTGGGCTGGCGTACGGGCCGACCGTGGAGTGGCGAATCAGCGATTCATTGCAGCCAATGACCGAATCGCCGAGATGGACGCGTATGAACTCCGGGTCGAACAGATGGTCGACAAGGCGCACATCGCCATCGGGCTCGTCGATACGGTTCCACGATCCAATCTTCTCGCTCAGGTCGTCCGGCAGATGCCCGAAGAACTGAGTTTGACCAGATTTAATCTCAAGACGACGGAGTTGAAGCCAGTCAAGGCAAAGCCATCTTCGGTCGCCACTCTGAGTAGCAAGCGAGGTCGTGGTGGATCTCGCGGCAAGTCTGACGACGTTGAGGTCGTTCGACCGGAGCCCCGAAAGTGGAAGTCTGAAGTTCAGTTGGACGGACTTGCACCGTCCCTCGACGAGGTCTCTCGATTCATCGATGCCTTGGTCAAAGTTCCGATCTTCCGGCGAGTTCGCCTCGACCAAACACAGGAACAGGAAGTCGAAGATCGCCCCATGCGGGAATTTCGGGTGCTCTTTGAGATTGATCCAGAGGCAGACATTCGCGAGAACGCAGATCCGATCGATATGGCGTCGGTCGACATGAAGGAACAACCATGAAACTCGGAATTCGTGAAATCGCGTTTCTATTGGTATTGGCTGCGATTCCGGTCGCGGCGTGGTACTTCGTCTTTGAACCGCGAAACCAGGACATCGAACAATCTCGACAGGAGATTGCGAAAATGGAGCGGACGTTGCTCCGGCTTGATCAGTTGACCACCGAAGTCGGTGATGTTCGCGAGGCGATCTCGGAGGCCGAAGTCCGGCTGGCAGACTTCCGACAGAACATCCCAGACGCGGACGAAGTCGACGACATGCTTGCGGAAATCCACCGGATCGGAGAGCGGAATGCCCTGAGCATCGCATCGATTCGCGCGCTCGCTCAGAGCGAGGATCAGGGTTATGCAGAAATCCCGCTCTCGATCCAGATCGAGGGTGAGTTCAAGGGGATCTACCGTTTTCTAATCGATCTGGAGCGCCTCCCAAGGATTATTCGCGTCCAGGATCTCGAACTCGAGCGGAACATGGTTGAGTCGCGTGGTCGGAAAATCGACGACGAAGTCATCCATGGATTAATCGATGCATCGATGACGCTGGTCATCTATTGCGAAGGCTTAAGAGGAGGTGACGCATGAGTGATCAGAAACAAAACACCCAGGTCGACAGTATCGATTCTTCGATCGATGATCCCATGATTCGCGGTGGAAGCATCGGCTTTTCGGTCGACGATGGTTTTGCCGAAGCAGTCAAGGGAGGATCACGTCGTCGGATCAATGGGAGCACGCTGCTCTTTATTGGTGTTCTCGCAGCTTCCACGGCGGGACTCTGGTCGATGCGTTTTCTCGGCCGAGGCGTCGCTTCTAATGGTGACCTTGGCGATCGAGCGGAGGTCGGGCAGTGGATCCTTGATGCTGAAAAGCAGGGGGCGGTTCTCGGCCTCGATGACCTTCGAGTTCTGGAGCGACTGGATAAGGATCGTCTCAATGATCTTCAGGTCGCAACGGTACGTTTGAAGAAGGATCGCCCTTTTCGGTATTGGGGCGAGGTTAATGCCGCTGATCTGGAGATGGCACCAATCGAGGAACGGGCGGTCAACACGATCGACCAGATCAAGAACGGCTTTGACGAGACGATCGACAAGATCGGTGAGCTGATGGCGGTGACTGCGATTCTGGCCCCGGATTCGCCTCGTGCCCAAGCGGTACTCAACGGGCATCGGATTATGGTCGGAGACGTGTTCGACGTGCCTCACCAAGGCGAGGATTACAACTTCGAGGTCGAGCGAATCGGTCGTGACGGAGTGGTCTTCGTATCTCGGCTCACCGAGCCGCGGCACGCGCGTCGGATCGAAGTGGGCGTCAAGCGGAACTTCTGAATTTGAAAACCGGGGCGAAACGCATTGGAGCGAACGTGGGTCGATTTGATATTGAGAGACTCCTTCAGGAACTCGGAGATCCTTCGTCGACAGCGCCGAAGGAGCCAGCGATTTCTGAAGATTCGAAGGCCGACGTCGAGACGTTGAGCTCGAGGCTTGGTGCGCCCCTCGAGGGCGGCCTTTGTGCCCCGGATTCTACGGTGAAGATCGGGCCGACGGTACGTCAGGAGTCATCAACGGCCTCGACCGCGGCGGCACCATCCCATCTCGATTCTCGACCGCCAGACTTTCGCACCGGAAACGGACTCGCGGAGGAGATCGATCCGATCATTGCACTGGATGGACATCGAGTCCGACCAACGCGTCCGGATGACGCCCTGCGAGATTTGTTCGTGCCTGAAGATGGGGCCACACAGATCTCTGGAGATCTGTTGGAGGTACTCCGGCGGCGGGAGACCATCGATGATGGAACAGTCGAGACCGCAAGGCGACTACAGGTACAGTCGCCCGATCGTCCGATCGGTGAGGTGCTCATTGAGATGGGTGTCGCGGAAGCATCCGTGCAGTCAGCCGTCGCAGAGATCGCACGAATTCCGTTCGTACAGGTTGACTCGGCGACCATCGATGCGGAGCAGTTGCAACGACTCGGAAGCGAGTATTGCCTCAAGCATCGAGTTGTGCCACTGAAGTCCGAGGGGCATCGTACGATCATCGGCACCCCAAGTCCCGACGACGTTTTTCTACTTGACGAACTGAAGCGGCGCCTGGGCGTCTCGGTAGTGAAGCATGTGCTGGTGTGCGGCGGAGAGGTTGAAACGGCACTTCGTGAATTGAATGGGGACGGCAGCCCGCCGTCAGCCGACATTGAGTCGATTCTCGCAGACGTCGAAGAAGATGATGTCGAATTCGAGAAAGCGGAAGTTTCCGATACGGATCTTGAGGCGGAGGCCGAGAGTTCGCCCGTCGTCCGCTATGTGAATCACATCATTCAGACGGCGTTGCAGGAGGGTGCTTCAGACATCCACATTGAGCCAGGAGAGAAGACGCTCAAAGTCCGCTTACGCATTGATGGGATTCTCTATGAGTCGATGAATCCACCCAAGAAAATGCATGCGGCGCTCACGAGTCGTCTGAAGATCATGGCGAATCTCGACATCGCGGAACGCCGGCTCCCGCAGGATGGGCGGATTCGAGCGACGGTGCTGAATCGTCGGCTTGATCTGCGGGTCTCCACGGTGCCCACCGCGAATGGCGAGAAGACGGTGATGCGAATCCTCGATGATCAGGCTATTCAGGTTTCGCTCGACGAACTGGGATTCCGCCCGGACACGCTGTCACTCTGGAAGAAACAGATCGAACGTCCTCATGGAATTATCCTGGTCACCGGTCCCACCGGTTCAGGTAAGACCACGACGCTCTATTCATCTTTGCGGCAGATGGATATGAAGCGGTTGAACATCTCAACCGTCGAGGACCCCGTCGAATACAACCTTCCGGGCGTGACTCAGATTCAGACCCACTCGTTGATCGATATGTCGTTTGCTCGTGCCTTGAAGGCATTGCTGCGTCAGGATCCCGACGTGATCATGGTGGGTGAGATTAGAGATCACGAGACCGCTTCCATTGCGGTTCAGGCAGCGTTAACCGGTCACCTGGTGCTCTCGACCCTCCATACGAATGATGCTCCAAGTTCGGTCACCAGGCTCATCAACATCGGTGTGGAGCCATTCTTGATTGGTGCCGCGCTGAATGGGGTTTTGGCGCAGCGTCTGGTTCGCCGGATCTGTCCTGCCTGCGTGAGTGAAGTCGAAGTGCCAGACGAGATGCGTGAATTCCTCGTGGTTCACGGGATCGATCGGGCCACGCTCCCGCAGGGCCGGGGATGCGAAGCCTGTCGGAATACTGGTTACTCGGGCCGACTCGGCCTCTACGAGCTCCTTATTTTCGACGACCATCTTCGTGATCTCATCGCATCGAGTCCCAACGTCACAGAGTTTCGGCGGATCTGCTGCGAACGTGGCATGGTTTCGCTCCGCGAGGATGGCTTCGCGAAGATCGCGAGCGGCGAGACCACGGTCGAAGAAGTGCTGAGAGTCACCGAAGCGACGATCTGATGTAAGTCGATTTCTTCGACTCGCGAGATGGTTCAGAGAAACGCGGCGATCGACATCTGAAGCCAGATCACCACCGCGAAACCGATCTTGATCACGGTGCCGGCGATCCGACCCGCGGCGGCACCGGTCGCTGGTCGAAGGGTGTCTCGGAATTTAGCGCCGTCCTTCGTTAACTCTCCGATCAGCGCTCCCGCCGCTGCTCCGAGGGCCGCGCCCGCGAGGGTGCCGAGAAGTGGTATCGGAAGCAGGAACGTTCCAACAATGCCGCCGATGAAGCCGCCGATGATGGCACCGATCGTTCCTCGTCGGGTGGCGCCACCAGCTTTGGCGCCAGCGGCGCCAGCCACGAATTCGATGATCTCCGCAATCGTCGCGAGGATGATGGCGATCGCAAACGCGATCCAGCCAAAGGTCAGATCGTCGCTTCCGGTCCAGAAATACTCGATCAGATCAATTATCGCCGCGAGCATGATCACCAGCCATGTTCCGGGCAGACCGAGGGCGGCGAGCGCGGCGAAGGCCGCGGCGATAATCGAGAACAGGATACCGATGAGGACGGTCAAAGGAGTGAGATTCCATTCACGGGGGGAGAAGAGGATCCGAGGTCCATCGAGAATGGTGCGATTCTGGTGGCCAGAACGTCGCCGGATCCAAGTAACTCCAGACGATACGTCATGACCACCCTTGATTGGGACCAAGCGACGATGGATTGCATCGAGGCGAGAAGCGAAGGTGGGGCGGAATCGATGCTCCCGGACTGGATCACGTGGGCGGTGCCATTCGGGGCGTCCAGTGTCACTTCTTCAGGAACAACGCGAGAAAGCCACCATCCGCGGTGTGGGTCGATCGGTTGGAGCCTCATGGACTCGCCAATCGCGAGCCGGTCAGGCCGCCGCTGGCACCGATAGGTCGGGATGACTCGATCATCTGGCGAGGTCATCGGGGTCGCTTCGAGCAGCCAGTCGAAATGCGGCTCGGGCCCGTTCGGATCCGGTTCGTGGCGGAGAATGATGGTTCGGAGCATGCTCAGGCCAATGGGGGCTTCGGGAAGGGGGGCGACGGCCACGGGTTTCCTGCCTTCAACGTATCATGCGACAGGAACGCAGGCGTCGCTCGGATCGGTCATTCGAAGTCGCCGCGTCACAAAGCGCAGGAGCTCGCATGATTTCTTTGACACGCCCCGCCGGCATCCATCTCACGTCCTTGGCCTTGATGAGCCTGTTCTTGGTCATCGGATTCGGAGGACCGCTCGTTGGTTGTGAATCGACGATGAAGACCCTCTCCACGCCGCCCTCTGTGAAACTCCAGCAGGATGGTGATCACGAATTCAAGTGGGGTCGGTATGAATCCGCCGCCGCGTTCTACAGAACCATTCTGGATCGCGAACCGGGGAATCCCGAAGCCCTTGAAATGTATGGTCGCTGCATGCTCAAACTCGATCGGCCCGCAGAGGCTGAGGATGTCTTTCTTGCCGTCACCGCGCATCGCCCGGGTGATCGAACCCTTCTCTTTCTACTCGCTCAAGCGGAATTTGCCGCTGGCGACTACGACCATTCCTTCCAACTGGTGAGGATGTGGGCAATTGACAATGAGGATGCCGAAGCTTGGCTGCTCCTCGCTGGATTCGCGATGGAACTTGATGATCCCGACAACGCTCGTGATGCCATCGAGCGTGCCATCGAATTAGATTCGACGGGATCCGCGGCCGCCTATCTTGCCGCGGCTGATCTTGCGGAGCGACTGGGAGACACGGATCTCGCTTTGCGACGACTCCGTCAGGCCTATGGCATCGAGGTGGAGAACGACGTGATCGCCGAGCGTCTCCGCGAATATGGCGAAATTCCAGGTCCAACCGTCGTCCTGCCCCCTGGCGTCTGAGGATCACACTTTCGTGACCGAAAAGAAGTCGACCAGCCGCCCCGAAGAATGGCTCGCCAATCTCACCCAACTCGGGGATCTGGCGAGGGTCAGGTTGCTCCGACTACTGGAGCAGACGGAACTCGGGGTCGGCGAGCTCGCGACCGCTGCGCAACTCCCACAATCAACCGTGAGCCGGCACCTCAAGGCCTTGCACGATCATGGGTGGATCCTCAAGCGATCGGAGGGGACGGCGAGCCTCTATCGGTTAGATGAAAAATCACTCGATCCGGACTTCCGCGGCCTCTGGGAGACCACCCGAAACCGGCTCGCCTCGAGCCCGATCTTTGCGGATGATGCCACGCGACTGAAGGAAGTTCTCGGATCACGTCGGACTGATTCCCGAGCGTTCTTCGGGCGGATTGGTGGCGAGTGGCATGAACTTCGGCATGAGCTCTTTGGAACCGGTTTCGGTGGCGAGGCGATGCTTGGATTCCTCAATCCTTCATGGGTCGTGGCGGATCTCGGCTGTGGCACTGGTGACGCGGCCGAGCGATTGGCGCCGGTGGTGGCAGAAGTCATCGCGGTCGATCGGGAAGAAGCAATGCTTGATGCCTCGCGGAAGAGGTTGAAGGAATTCAACAACATCCGCTATGTCCAGGGCGATCTCATGGATCTATCTCTGGAATCAGGGTCGATTGATGCCGCGACGATGATGCTTGTGCTCCATCACCTCCGTGAGCCAGCGAGCGCGTTGGCGGAAGCATCTCGAGTCTTACGACCAGAAGGTGTCATGTTGGTGGTTGACATGGTGGCCCACGATCGTGAGACGTACCGGCACACCATGGGGCACGAGCACCTCGGTTTTTCAGAATCCCAGATGCGATCGATGGGTGATGACGCTGGTTTCGATCAAGTCACTTGGCGTCGGCTTCGTCCGATGGCATTCGGGAAGGGCCCAGGGCTCTTTGCCGCAGCGTTCTTCAAAGGTCGTTGATCAGATCTCACGCTCGGAATCAATGGTGGCGCATGACAGAGCGACGCCGAAGGCCGGCGCCGCTCTGGAGCTGATTATGGAATTTGAACCTCGCCTCTTCAGAAGGTCAACTGGACGTCTTGGCTGATTTTGACGCCTTGGTGGCCGCGTCAAGTTTGGCGATCGCCCCTCGGGGGTTCTTCATTGCCTTGCCCTTGCAGCCGCCACAACAAACTCGAACGGCACGGTCGCCAACGACGAACCAAGGGCTTGATTCCTTGAAGCCTCCACCGGTCACGACGCAAGTGGTCATGGGATAGTTCTTCTTCTGCTCAGCGATCGCGGCCGCATCAAGCTTGGCGATGTACTTGTCGGGATTCTTGTAGAAGGACTTGGTGCACTTGGTGCAACAGAATCGGACGAGCCGGTTCTTGTAGACGATGAGGGTGCATTCCTTCGCCTCGGGACCAGTGGGATCGGGAAGCGCTTTTTTGTCCATCACCGGACAGCCCATCGACTTCGGATAGCGGGCGAGTTGGTCAGCGATGATTAACTCATCGATCTTGCCGACGTACTTCGCCGGATCCTTCTCCATCTTGCCCTTGCAGCCGTTGCAGCAGACTCGAACTTCTCGACCAGCCTGAGCAGAATCGCTCGCGCCTTCCAGAATGATCACCACGCCGCCGTCTTCAGGAAGCGGTCGGCCGCTGATTGCGCAGACGTCGAGGAGATACGGAGCGCCCTGCTGTTTCGGGGCTTCCGAATTGGGAGTCGGGGCCGCGAAGCCCGCGGCGACGGCGATGAAGCCTGCGGCTCCGACGAGCCCGGAGATAATCTTGATTCCACGCATGGCTGAACTCCTAATCGAGTGGTGAGTAAATGTCGTCGCGCAGCCTACCCTGAACTCCGCTTCAGAACGCTCATGGATGGAAAAACGTTGGAATAGTCCCATTGGGAGGCCTCATCCGGGGTTCTGCGCGATTCGAGCGAGAGTCGGATTGAATGTTGACCCGGAGATCATTGGCAGGCTATTCTATTCATTGATCCATTCATCCGCTGAATGGATGAAAATGCTGGACGGGTGAATCGGACTCCTCGAAGTTTCGAACCCCATTCGGAGCCGACGAGGCTGGAAGTAACCCGCCCGGCATCCATCAATCCCGGCCCCTTGGGGCCAAAACGCCAGGAGACTCTCGTGCCAGTGACTGCCTCAGACGCCACTACCTTTCTTGACACCAATCTCTCGCTCTTTTCGTCGGGTTCCGACTTCAAAGTCGCAGACCTCTCGCCGGAGACCGTTGCCTACGGTCGTAAGGAAATTGAGCTTGCAGAGCACGAGATGCCCGGGCTGATGGCCCTTCGCGTTGAGCACGAGGGTAAGTTTCCGCTCAAGGGCGCCCGGATCACCGGTTCCCTCCACATGACGATTCAGACCGCGGTGCTCATCGAGACCTTGGTTGACCTCGGTGCGGAAGTCCGCTGGGCGAGCTGCAACATCTTCTCGACTCAGGATCACGCCGCGGCCGCGGTCGCGGTCGGCCCCAACGGAACGGTCGACAATCTCGCAGGCGTTCCGGTGTTTGCTTGGAAGGGCGAGTCGCTTCCCGAGTATTGGTGGTGCACCTTTCAGGCACTCAACTGGCCCGACGGCCAGGGGCCGAACTTGATCCTCGATGATGGTGGTGATGCGACCCTGCTGGTTCACAAGGGGCTTGAGTTCGAGACCGGCGGCGGGGATATTCCAGGCCCTGAGACCACGGACAACGCTGAGTTCAAGTGTGTGCTTCAGCTTCTGGCGGCGATCAAAGAAGAGAAGTCCGACTACTGGACGATCACCGCGCCCAATGTCCGCGGGGTCAGTGAGGAAACCACCACTGGCGTCCATCGTCTCTACCAGATGGCCGAAGCCGGCGAGCTTCTCTTCCCGGCGATCAATGTGAATGACGCGGTCACCAAGAGCAAGTTCGACAACCTCTACGGCTGTCGCCACTCACTCGTCGACGGAATCATGCGAGCCACCGACGTCATGCTCTCGGGCAAGGTCGCCGTGGTGTGCGGATACGGCGACGTCGGCAAGGGCTCTGCCCAGAGCCTTCGTGGCCAGGGTTGCCGGGTGAAGATCACCGAGATCGACCCCATCTGCGCCCTCCAAGCCGCGATGGAAGGCTTTGAGGTGGTCCGACTCGACGACGAAGTTGATTCCGCCGACCTCTTCATCACCACCACCGGCAACTTCAACATCATCACCGCCAGTCACATGGCGAAGATGAAGCACAACGCGATCGTCGGCAACATCGGTCACTTCGATAACGAGATCGATATGGCCGGACTCGAAGCGACCGCCGGCATCGAGCGGATCACCATTAAGCCGCAGGTCGACGAATGGAAGTTCGCCGACGGCCATTCGATCATCGTGCTTGCCGAAGGCCGCCTGCTCAACCTCGGCTGTGCAACCGGTCACCCTTCGTTCGTGATGAGTGCCTCGTTCACCAATCAGGTCCTCGCCCAGATCGAACTTCACGACAACGCGGAGAACTACGATCGAAGCAGCGTCGTGACGCTTCCCAAAGAACTCGACGAAATGGTCGCCCGACTCCACCTTGGCCAGCTCGGTGTCAACCTCACCGAACTCACGCAGGAACAGTCTGATTACATCAAGATCCCGGTGGAAGGCCCCTACAAGCCCAACCACTATCGGTACTGAATCCTCGGTCGAGGATTCGGGCCAGCCTGCCGTTCGCGGTCTGGCAATGATCAAATGACAACATTCGAGCGGCGGGCATTCGTGCCCGCCGCTTGTTCTTTGGCGGGGCCGAATCAAACTTGCGAAGGTGGCTGCCGATAGAATCGGCTCCGTATGGCATCCAATCAGATTGAGCATCTTCCGATTGGTTCCGTCCGTAGTCATCCTCTGGTGCGCCTTTTCAAATACGCCCGCCCGTTCCGCCGGCGGCTCGCGTGGGCGACGACGTTCTCAATTCTGAATAAGATTTTTGATCTGGCGCCGCCATTTATCATCGGTGCGGCCGTCGATGTGGTGGTCCAAAGGCAAGATTCAGTGATCGCGAAGCTGGGTTTCCCCGATCCGTTTCACCAATTGGTCTTTTTGGCCATTGCCACCGCGATCATCTGGTCCCTCGAATCAGTCTTTGAGTGGCTCTACGGCGTTGCCTGGCGGAATCTCGCGCAGACGATTCAGCACGAAGCTCGGATGGATGCCTACCAGCACGTTCAAGGCCTTGAGCTCCGGTGGTTCGAAGATCGTTCGACGGGAGGTCTGCTCGCCGTTCTCTCTGATGACGTCAATCAACTTGAGCGGTTTCTCGATGGGGGAGCGAATGACATCCTTCAACTGGCGGTGACCGCGATCACCGTCACCGCGGCGTTCTTCATCATTTCGCCGGAGGTCGCGTGGTTAGCGATGATTCCCGTACCGATCGTCATCATCGGTTCGTTGTGGTTTCAGAAACGGCTGGAACCTCGGTATGCGATGGTTCGATCAAAGGTCGGGGACTTAAATGCCCGTCTCGCGAATTCACTGGCGGGTATCGCCACGGTCAAAAGTTTTACGGCGGAATCGCACGAGGCGAGGCGTCTTGAATCGGAGAGCGCCGCCTACGCGGAGCATAATCGACGCGCGATCGTTCTCAGTGCGCTCTTTAGCCCGCTGATTCGAATCGTGATCATGGCAGGTTTTATGGTCACCCTCCTCTACGGCGGTTGGATCACCCTGCAGGGATCACTGGCGGTGGGCGCATTCAGTTTGCTGGTGTTTCTCACCCAACGATTGCTGTGGCCATTCACCCGGGTCGGGGCGGTGCTCGATCTCTACCAGCGAGCGATGGCCTCAACGCGACGGGTGCTCGACATTCTCGACGTTGAACCGGCGATCGTGGACGGTCCGGAGCGCCTTCCCCTCGACGCTGTTCGCGGGGAAGTCCGGTTCGACGAGGTCCGCTTCTCCTACGTGAAAGGAACGCCAATTCTCCGCGGCCTTGACCTGACCTGTCCGGCAGGTCAGACCACGGCCATCGTTGGATCAACGGGGGCCGGCAAGAGCACACTTATCAAGTTGATCCTTCGTTTCTACGACGTCGATCTTCGAAGGTCAGATCAAAGGTCGCGAGGATCGGGATCGCCGGACTCGGGGGAGGATCTTGGCGGCACGGTGCCGTCGGGTGCGATCGAGATCGATGGGAACGACGTTCGCTCATTACGACTTCGCGATCTTCGCCGGGCGGCGTCACTGGTGAGCCAGGATGTGTACCTCTTCGACGGCACGGTCCGGGAGAATATTGCCTATGGCTGGCCGGGGGAGACTGATGATCCCGCCGCATGGACCGAGCCGCCGTTTTCCAAGATCATCGAGGCCGCCACGCTCGCCGAGGCCCACGAATTCATCATGCAACTCTCCGATGGCTACGACACGGTGGTCGGTGAACGCGGTCAGAAACTCTCAGGCGGGCAACGTCAACGGATCGCGATGGCCCGGGCGGTGCTCAAGGACGCCCCGATCCTCATCCTCGATGAAGCGACGGCGAGCGTTGACAATGAGACCGAAGCGGCGATCCAGCGTTCCTTGCAGACCATTTGCCGTGATCGGACGACGATCGTCATCGCCCATCGCCTCTCGACGGTGCGTCATGCGGATTGCATCCACGTCCTCGACGCCGGCGTGGTTGTTGAGCGGGGGACGCACGACGAACTCATTGCTCAAGACGGCGTCTACGCGCAGCTCTGGCGGGTGCAGACCGGAGAATTGGTCAGGGAGCCAGACCGCGAGTCAGGCATCCTGCGAGATCCTTGAACGCCACTTGGCGATGAGTTGCTTCTCTCGGGCCGGGCGACTTGGGCGAAATCAGACTCGAAGATATTGGTCTTTGACTGGCCGCAATTGCAGATGGTGATCTCCCCATCGCGGTCCTCGAATTGGTCGATTTCATGTGGAGCAAGAAAGCAAGTACCACCAAGGACGAGAATCTTCATGACGATGTTGCTCAAAAGTGATGAGATGGAAACTCGTGGCAACGTTGGCCGTCGTGTCCTCATGATCACCGATATCGGTCCCCGGGGTTTCCTCGGCGTCATGGACTTGTGCGCGTTCTGGGTGTGATGGATCTTCTTCCAAGGGTTTATGAATCGTGACGAATCGGCAGAGAGCTCGAAAAAAGTTTTGGGATCGATCAGTACGGAATAGGCCCTGAGAGTACTTCAAACGCGATTGATGTCTTGGGCGATTCGCAAGCAAGCGATTCGGGACGTACCCTCGTCGCCGCAGCGCATGAGTCTTGCCGCGATGCACGCTGTCCTTGGAGGCGCTTGTCGTCTTTGGGGATCCGATACGGAGACGCTCATGAGGTCTTCGCCGGTCCAGTCCTGCGGTCAACATCCAACCGGCGTTGATCGCCAATCGAATTCTACGAATTAAGAGTCATGCCTCGGGCGGTCGAGGCTGGCTTGAACATCCTAAAACCGCCCTTCGGACTTGGTTTCAAATGAAAGACTCGCTTCGCCTGCTCGTCCTTTTCTCGCTGGCTTCGTTCCTCGTCGCGTGCGCCAACGGTGGCAAGAACAAGGAATCGGCTCACGGTGGGGAGCATGGTTCGGACGTCGCCCAAGTAATTGATCCGAGCGATGGCACACCGGACAGTTCGGAAGCAGTTGATTCGGACAGTGATGGTGATGCTGACAGCGATGCCGATGGCGATGCGGACGGCTCAGACGGCGACGACGATACTGATGGCAATGCGGACGGCTCAGACGCCGCCGAAGCGGCTGCGGCGGAGAAGGCCGCTGCTGAAGCGGCTGCGGTGGAGAAGGCCGCTGCTGAAGCGGCTGCTGTGGAGAAGGCCGCTGCTGAAGCGGCTGCTGCGGAGAAGGCCGCTGCCGAGAAAGCCGCTGCTGAAGCGGCCGCGGCGGAGAAAGCTGCTGCTGAAGCGGCTGCGGCGGAGAAGGCCGCTGCCGAGGAGAAGGCTGCTGCGGAGCGGGCTGCTGCTGAAGCGGCCGCTGCGGAGAAAGCTGCTGCGGAGCGGGCTGCTGCTGAAGCGGCCGCTGCCGAGCAAGCTGCTGCGGAGAAGGCCGCTGCTGAAGCGGCCGCTGCGGAGCAGGCCGCTGCTGAAGCGGCTGCTGCCGAGCAAGTTGCTGCAGAAGCGATTGCTGTAGAGAAGGCCGCTGCAGAAGCGGCTGCTGCGGCTGCGGCCGCCGCTGCTGCTGCAGAATCCGCGGCGATCGAAGCGGCAACGCCACGTGGATTTTCGTTCCAAATCAAGAACCCGGAGGCGTCGTCCATTCGGCAGTCGTTCCGCGATGAGTGCCAGGCGATGGGTGATTGGACGACCGTACCTTCCGACGAATTAATCGTCGGTATCGCGGCGCATCTCAAGCGGGCGGCGGCAGATGGCAGGTCCATGCAGCGTTGTGACGCCACCTATCTGATGCTCGGGCATGATGACATGCAGGCGATTCCGGCTTGCGCCAACGGTGGCGTGGTCTTCGTCGAAGGAAATGATGGTTCGATCCCCCATGTCTACCTGCGACGTGAGAGTGGTCGTGTGAGTGATGACTCGATCGGCACCGCCGGGCGACGTTCGCGGCTGGCCGGAGATCTCGCGTCAACTCGGAACGGTGGCCGCGTCGGTCGATCACTTCGACCTGGCGACAGCCTCTTAGTCTGGGATCGCTGGGACAACTCACGAGCCTGGAACGGCTGGGTGATCATTCTCGAAAAGTGACGCGAAGAGATGGCGTCCGTTCGGATGACACGGCCGGAAGACGCCCTGCCGGAATCCGTTGAAGGCGTCTTCCCCGCTCGGGATATCAACGACCGAGCCCCGGACCTGATGACCAGGTTCGGGGCTCGGTTCTTTCTTGGCTGGGGGTCGTCTCAGGCCATCTCGACCAGCATGCTGACCGCGTTACCGCCGCCGAGGCAGAGGCTGCAGACGCCCTTCTTGCCACCGGTGCGGGTGAGTTGATGCAGGAGGGTGACCAGCACTCGAGCGCCACTCGCGCCAATGGGGTGGCCGAGTGCCACGCCGCCGCCGCAGACGTTCACCTTGTCCTCGGCGATGCCGAGATATTTGATGTCCGCAAGCACCTGGGCCGCAAAGGCCTCGTTCACTTCGAAGAGATCGATATCGGCCTGAGTAAGGCCGTTCTTCTCAAGCAATGCGGCGATTCCAAGGGCCGGTGCGAAAAAGAGTTTCTTCGGTTCGATACCCGCGGTGTTGTAGTCGGTGATGGTCGCGAGTGGCGTGAGTCCGAGTTCCTTCGCCTTGGCGAGGCTGGTGACCACCACGGCGGCGCCGCCCGCGGAGATCTGGCTGGCGTTGCCCGCCGTGACCGAGCCGGTCTTGGTGAAGGCCGGGCGGAGTTTCGCAAGCGACTCCGCGGTACTGCCAGCTCGGATGCCTTCGTCCTGTTCGACGCCCGCTCGGGCGTGGCACTGCTCGGCAGACATGGTCACGACCTCGTTGTCGAAGTGACCAGCGGCCCAAGCGGCCTCCGCCCGTTGGTGGCTTTGGGCGCTGAAACGGTCTTGATCCTCACGGGTCACGCCATATTCGTCGGCGACCCACTCGGCCGCATTGCCCATCGGCCAGTTCTCGAAGGCGCAGGTCAGGCCGTCGTGGGCCATGTGGTCCTGCATGGTCGCGGGGCCGTACTTCACACCACCGCGAACGTGGGCGAAGTGGGGGGCGAGATCCATGTTCTCCATGCCGCCGGCAATGGCGACGTCGATGTCGCCGGCTTTGATCGCCCGAGCGGCCTGCATCACGGCCTCGAGGCCCGAACCGCAAACCTTGTTGATGGTGACCGCCGTGACGGTGTCGGGGATGCCGGCCTTGAGGGCCGCCTGTCGGGCGGGGTTCTGGCCTACGCCGGCCTGCAGGACGCAGCCCATAAACACTTCGTCAATGTGCCCGGCCTCAAGGCCAGCGTCGGTGATGGCCGCTTGGATGGCAGCGGCACCCAGTTCGGGGGCGGGGACTCGGCCAAAGCCTCCGAGGAACTTCCCAATAGGGGTACGGCGGGCGGCGAGGATGACGGGAGTGGTGGCGTCGCTCATGCGAAATTTCGTTCCTGAAAGTGGTTTGGCGAGTCTTCAAGAGGTCTGTGGCTCGAGGCCCGAATAAAAGGGCATGGCCACAGTTCTCGGATGGGATTGTAGGGGATTCTGATTCCGGTCGATTATGAATACATGAACAGTTCTGACCACGATCTTGTCCACGATAATCTGACGAGTCTGCAATCCCATGTGCTGTCAGAGGAAGCCAGGCACCCGGGGGCGCAGGGGGATCTCTCTTGGATTCTCTCGGCGATCTCGCTGGCCGGAAAGACCATCGCGAATAAGGTTCGGCGGGCCAGGCTTGACGGCGTTCTCGGTGCCCATGGAACTGAGAATGTCCAGGGCGAACAGCAGTTGAAGATGGACGTGATCGCCAACGAAATCATCATGCGATGCCTCGGTGATCGAGCGTCGGTCGCGGTGCTCGCGAGCGAGGAGGACGAGGAGCCTCGTATTCTTCGTCGCTCCGGAGAGGGTGGAAAGTACTGCGTGCTTTTCGATCCACTCGACGGTTCCAGCAACCTCGACTCCTGCGTTGGCGTGGGGACCATCTTCTCCGTCACCCTCAACGATGCGGCAGAGCCCGACGGCGAGAAGACCGTCTGCCAACCAGGTACGAGGCAGGTCGCTGCGGGGTACATTCTCTACGGCTCCAGCACCATCATGTGTCTCACCACCGGTGACGGCGTTGACATGTTTGAACTCGATCAGGCCATCGGATCGTTCCTTCGGGTCAAGACGAAACTACGGATCCCCGAACATGGCACCACGTATTCGATCAACGAGGCCAATGCGGAGACGTTCCCGGAGGGCTACCAGGCCTACCTCCGCTTTGCCCACGCATCGGGATACACAAGCCGATACATCGGATCCATGGTCTCGGATGTTCACCGCACCCTCATTCGCGGCGGCGTATTCATCTATCCGCCGACCGCCAAGAACCCCGACGGAAAGCTGCGTCTGCTCTACGAGGCCAATCCGATGGCGATGCTGATTGAGCAGGCCGGTGGACTCTCCTATTCGGGTGATCAGCCCACGATGAAGATCCAACCCGATCGACTGCACCAGCGAGTCTCCGTCCTGCTGGGATCCCCTGCGGAAGTCGCTCGGGTCCGCGAGTTTCTGTGAAGATCAATCCTCGCGGGTTGATCAGGGCGTTCGTCAAGCAAATCGGATGATCTTCACATATCTTGCGGTCGCTACGATTCGAGGCTTGACATGATGTGAGGCCTCTGTTTTCGAAAGGACGCCCATGTCATTAAGAATTCTCAGTCACGCCGCCGTCGTCGTCGTCGCATCATTTGTGGCTTCCTCCGCGATCGCCGTTGATGGCTGGTGCGAGCAACCGGCATTGGCGGGAAAGACTTTGGTCTTTGCGAGCGAGGGCGATCTCTGGATTGCGTCGCTCCCGGAGGCAGGGGTTGTCACAGCGCCGATCGCAGCCCATCGACTCACCAGCGGACGCGGGATCGAGTCGCATCCGGTCCTCAACGCCGACGGTTCGATGGTCGCGTACTCGGCTGCTTACGATGGCAACCACGATGTCTACATCATGCCGACCGCGGGTGGCCAGCCGACACGTCTCACCTATCACCCAGGTCGAGACGTACCGCTCTGTTTCAGTGCAGACGGACGTCAAGTCGCGTTTCGTTCCGCCCGCTCGGCACCCCAAGGACATCCGACCCTTTATACCGTGTCACTTGGTGGTGGATTGCCGAAGTCTTCGAGCTTCGGCCCGTGCTCGCTCGCGAATTTCTCGTCGACTGGGAAACAAATTGTCTTCACGCCGTGGTCAAACGAGACCTCGAACTGGAAGGGATATCGCGGCGGCACCGCGCCGGATCTTTGGATTGGTGTTCCGGAAGCGGCCAATTTTCGACGCTTGACCAACGATCCCGCGAATGACCTCTTTCCAATGTTCATCAACGGACGAGTGGTCTTTCTCTCTGATCGCGCCGGTGAACCAAACCTCTTCAGCGTGCGATCGGATGGCAATGAACTCCGACAGATCACGACCTTTGAATCGGACCTGGAAACGCCGACGGCGATTGAAGGATATGAACTCCGCTGGCCCAGTCCGGATCGGCGTCGAGGAGCCAACCGGGTAGTTTTCTGCCAAGGGGGAGGTCTTGCGATTGCCGAGTTGGGCGATGACCAGACACCCGCAAGGATCGACCGGATCGCGGTCACCTTGGTTTCAGATCGGGCGAGGGCGAGAGTCCGAACGGCAGATGCACTTGAGGATCTCACCGATTTCTCGATTTCGCCTGATGGGCGAACGCTGTTGCTGGAGTCACGCGGAGACCTGCTCACCGTGGTGCTTCGAGATCTCGAGGACGATTCAATTCCCACTGGCGTGGTTCGGCAGATCACGAAATCCGCGGGAGATCGGGAACGATCTGCCGCATTCATCGACGACCATCAGATTGCGCTGGTGACCGATCGCGGCGGTGAGCAGCAGTTGGGGCGGCTTCAGCTCGGTGAGCCAGGATCGCCGTACCTGTTGACCGATGATCGCGTGGACTGGCTTCTGGATGTGGAGGTGTCGCCAAACGGGCAACGGATTGCCATGACCGATCGTACTGGTCGCCTCCATCTGCTGGAGTTGGCGACGGGGAATCTCAAGACGATCGATCGAAGCGACGCCGGCGAGATTACCGACGTCGCTTTTAGTGGCGATTCAAGGTGGCTGGCGTTCGCTCGTCCAATGCCGGGGGATTGGAGCAGCGTGGCGATTCACGCAGTGCGGACCGGGCGGACCATCGAGGTCTCGAACGGACTCACGCGAGATGGATCGCCGAGGTTCTCGAATGATGGTCGATACCTCTTCTTCCTGAGCGATCGGGAATTCGATGCGACCCTCGGCACCATGGATTTCGAACATGTCTTTCTTCGCCCCACGCAGGTTTGGGCGGCACCGCTCTTGATGGCGACGCCGCCGCCCTTGTCGGCGGTCCGGGATCTGAGCTCCGCCGTAGACGAGGAATCGTCCGCGGAAGTCGACGAAATGGCGGACGGGGTGGTTCAAGGCGGCGAAGATGGAGTCCAACGGCTCCGTATCGATGCCGACGGACTCATCGATCGAGCGGTGCGATTGTCACTCCCCGCCGGAAATTACGAAGAGATCTTCCCGGTCAACGATGGACTGCTGGTCCTCGACCGGCCCACCGAGACGTTGCTCGCCGAAGTTTGGCCCCCGCCGCCGCTCGGCGCCGCCAACGGCACGTTGCATCATTACGTTTTGGAGACCGAGAAGGCGACGGAGATCGCTGACGAAATTTCCGCGGTCCGGATGACCAGAGATGGATCGCGGGTCGTCATGCACGGCGAGAACGGTTTCGGGGTGTTTGACCTCGAGGGCATGGAGGGGCCGCACCCAGTCAAACTCCAGTCGGCGCCGATGCTCGTGGATGCACCGGCCGAGTGGGCGCAGATCCTTGACGAGGCCTGGCGCCTCCAGCGGGACTTCTTCTGGAACCCCGAGTTCAACGGGATTGACTGGGATTCGATTCGCATCAAGTACCAGGCGCTCCTGCCTCGGATTGGGAATCGCGTCGAACTGAATCGACTCATCGGCGAGATGATTGCCGAGCTTGGGACCAGTCATACCTACGTCTGGGGTGGAGACGTTCGGTTGGGTTCCGATCCAGTGGACGTTGGTTTGGTTGGCGCGGATTTGGTCGCTGATGGTTCACGGGTTCGTCTTCGGAATATCCTGAAGGTCCCGAGTTGGAGTGATGTTTCCACAGGGCCGCTCGGAGGCGTTTGGCAGCGGGTTGCCGAGAACGACATCCTTCGATCGATTGATGGAACGCCGGTCACGGTCAACGTGAATCCGTACTCGCTCTTGCAGAACAAAGCTGGCGATGTGGTCGAGCTTGGTCTCTCAGACGAACCCGGGGGAACGATCCGTCTGGTGAAAATACGGCCGATCGATGATGAGTCTGAACTCCGCTACCTCGCCTGGGTGGAAAGAAACCGGGCGGCGGTCGAGAAGGCCAGCGACGGCCGACTTGGATACTTGCACATTCCGGACATGGATGGAGAAGGGCTTTCGATGTTCGGTCGGCTTTTCAATCCACAGGCGGGGAAGGACGGCATGCTCATCGACGTTCGCGGAAACGAGGGTGGCTTCGTCAGCCAGATGATCATCAGTCGTCTGGCCCGGAAGCCCTGGGCGTACTCTCAGGGAAGGCACGGGGGCGCAGAGTCGTATCCCGCACGAGTCATGGCGGGTCCTCGAGCTGTGCTGATCGATCAATTCGCGGGTTCCGATGGCGACATCTTTCCGGAGTCCTTCCGGATGCTCAAGATCGGACCGTTGATTGGTACCCGGACTTGGGGCGGGGTGGTTGGAATCCGCGCGGACAAGCCAACCGTTGATGGGGGCATCACCACGCAGCCCGAGTACGCCTGGTGGGAACCGACCCGTGGATGGAGCCTGGAGAATTCCGGGGTCGCTCCCGACATCGAGGTCCAACTCACGCCGACCAACTGGCGCGACGGGGTCGATCCACAACTCGATCGGGGAATTCGATGGCTGCTTGAGGATCTGAAGGAGAATCCGACGCTACGACCGTCACAGCCGCCGTATCCCGGCGATTGAGGTTTTGCGGAATCGTGTTGGACCGGTCAGGGCTTGATCAGCCAATTCAACCCCTCGTCGTCCAACAAGAACGCCCACCTTGGCTCGCCTCTGCATCAGACCACGGCAGGTCATGAGCAGAACGTGCTCAGGACTTGCTCAGGTCGTGCTCAGGTCGTGCTCAGGTCGTGCTCAGATCAGGGATGGCCTTCGGATCGGTGCTCGAGTGACGGCGTTCTGGCTACTCGAAGCGGCCGTGAGCTCGGATTTTGAAGTCGTTCATGGTCTTCAGATCATCCGAGTTGAGCGAATCAACTTGGCGGAATCGCTTGAACACAGGATCGGGGTCTTCGAGAGCGAGTTGGCCGAGGACGTGAGCCTTGTTTTCAAGGATGTCTTCGAGGTCGCAATCTGTGTTCCGAGCGTGGCCGGAGGGATACATGACCAAGCCGGAGTCGAGACTGCGTCCGTCGGTGGTCTCGATGATCACGGAGGTTGGGATACCGTCCGGGTAGCGATCGTCGTATTCCTTGCCGCCATGTGCAAATTCGATTTTCTCCATCAGTGATCGCGTTTCCGGATGAAAGATGGCCTTCTCGTCGAAGTCGTACGGAGTGAGGATCAAGGTCTTCCACATCGCATCGTTGCCGTCGGCGATGGCACCGGAACCGCCGGCCTTTGCGGCGTCGATCGCTTTCCGGAGAAGGGTCGAAACGATGTAGACCATCGAGTGGTCAGCACTTTGACGGGTCTTGGGGTCTCGTTTCGCCGGGTCACCGATGATGCCAAAGGCCGGTTCATAGGCCACGATTCGGATGGTCTTGATGAGACTGGGATCTTCGAGCAGGTCAGGGTTCGCCGAGACGAGATCGATCATTCCCTGGAGTGCGCCAGCGGACTGGTGCTCGTAGAGCCCGAGCTTGAAGTGCATGCCCATGACCGCAAAATCGTCACCCGAATGGCTGAGCACGAGGTCGAACGGCGCATCGCCGTCGGTTGGTTCGAACTGTCGCCAGATCGCCTCCGGGTTTCGGAAGATGTCACGGGGGCCAAGGAAGCCCCGCATCGACCGCATCATGGAGACAACGGCGACTTCGGTGGAAATCGCGGCGGAGGCGCCTTTCGAATCAGAAAGTTGCTTACCCGCGCGAATGGCTCGCCACGGGATGAAGTGGGCGACGGTCATGCCGATTGCGGATTCAATCTGTTCGGCCGAGGCACCCATCATCGCGCCGTAGACAGCCGCGGAGGCGATGGCGCCGTGAACCACGTGGTCGATTCGGTAGCTCTTCAGGCTGAAGACTTCAGCGAGGCGACCTCGGATCTCATCGTGCAGGATCATGGCTCGGAGGGCGTGGGCACCATCGCGTCCGGCCATCTGGGCGGCGGCGACGGGGACGGCGTAGAAATCGTTGTGTCCGAACTCGCCCGCGGTGTGACCGAACTTTGGATTGAATCCAAAGTTTGTCCCGTTGGAGTCCCACTCTCGAACTGCCGAGCAGTTGGCGAGAATGGCTTTCTCAGGTGCGACCAGGGTCGAGGAGCCAAATACGGTCGCGCCCTTTGGGTGGGGATAGTCAGCGGCTTCCTCTCGGAGGACGATCGGCGCGTTGGTTCCCAGGGCAATGGCCGAGAGTCCGCAGACCGCCGCGTCGGCGAAGAACTGCCGAGTCTTTTCCTTGACCGCTTCGGAAGGCTCGCCGAAGTCTCGACGCATGAACCCGATCGCAAACTCGGCAATACCAAGGGCTTGGTTGGAATCTCGGGCGAGAAGCGTGGCGGTGGACGGATCGACGGAGAGGGTCATTGGGGAGAACTCCAGGAAGGACGCGGCGAGCGGACGATTTTAGGGGACATTGCCCGAAGGCGACAGTGGACTGCGATCGGATCATCAATGGTTCGAGGCCGTCAGCTCAACGGGCATTTTCCGTAGAGGACTGCGCCCTCGGGGACCTCACCCTCCGGGACGTCAAATCCGAAGGTCCGATACAGACTGCGGGCCGCGGTATTGTCACCGGCCACCTCGAGCGTGAGGTCGCTGCAACCGAGTGCCCTGGCGTGATCAGCGCAGACCGAGAGCATGCGTCGGCCGATCCCTCGGCCTTGAGCCTCTGGGATCACGTAGAGATCATGAATGTTGATTCGTTCGCCGGCTTCAAACGAGCTGAGGATTCGTTGGGCGATGAGCATCGCCACGGTCTCAGGCTTTTTCGTGTCGTTCTCCGAGCCGAGATCCTCCGCCAACAGGACGAAGGCCGCTCGGCGACCAAGGAACGGTGCCACCGTGTCCTTCACCGACGGCGACAAGGTCACGTTTGAGACGTCGGCAAAGCCCTGGACGAGTCGGCGGACGGTGGCGACGTCCCGAGCATCGTTGAAATCGGCGGGCCGAATTCGGATGGTTTCCGGATCATGAAATTCTCCAGAGGCGGGACCGGTGGTGGGATGGCCGTGATCGGCGGAAGTTGGAGCGGGCATGGGTCGTCAATTCTCCGTCGCGTTGGGGGGAGTCGAACCTACGGTATCGGGGATCTTTCGCGGGCTACCGCACTCCGGACATCGATCGCTCTGGGCTCGTGAGCAGTCAAATCCGCATCGCGTGCAGATCGGTGTCCACCCTCCGCGGGACGCTTCCTCGATTCCGAAACGAATCTGGCCACGGATTCGGGTGATCTTCCAGGCGTGCATGATCATCATGGAAACCAGCAGGATGCCGATGATGAACGCCATGGCTGGAAGGGGAGCCAGCGTACCGAACCACGCGTTGTGACCCAGCAGGGTGAGCACGAGCGTGAAGGCCACACTTTGGACGAACGTAGACGTCCACAATCGGAATGGCCCAGGCGCCTTGGCTTTCGAGAGAACCAAGGTCCGCGTCGCGGTGGGAAGCGACTGAACTTCGGGGATTCGTTCGATGGTGAGGGGAATCAGGAACGCCATGGAGAATTCGTTCCACGTAGTAGATGCGAGGCACCAGGCCGAGCGATCATTCCTGTCTGGGCCATCACGAAGATCCGCCGATCCTTCGAACCCGCGTGAGTCCAGTTCGGCACGAGATCAACCGAGGAGATCCTCAAGTAATTCCACGACGCCCTTGCCTTCAGTCGCGATTGTCTCATGCACTCGACGGCCCTCTGCGATGTCGAGGAGTTCTCGAACCAACTGATGTTCGCCAGCGTGATCCGCCTTGTTCACCACGAAGAGATCGGCGATCTCAAGAATGCCCGCCTTGTCCATTTGGACGGAGTCACCCATGCCTGGCACGACGACGACGGCGGTTCGGTCCACGTGCTCTCTGATGGCGACGTCGTTCTGGCCTGCGCCGACGGTCTCGATCAGCAAGGTATCCCACCCGGCTCCACCCACGAGTTCGATGATGTCTGGGAGGGATGCGTAGTCTTCGCCCACAATGGCAAGGCTGCGGTAGAAAACGTTGTTGTCCACCGCGTTGAAGTCGACTCGAAGGCGATCACCGAGTAAGGCGCCGCTGGTGATCGGGCTCATCGGATCAAAGGCGACCACCGCAACGCGTTCCCCTCGCCGGACCGCTTCATTCGCCATCGCGGCGACCAGCGTGCTCTTGCCGGTGCCGGGCGCGCCGGTCAAGCCGATTACTCGCTTCGGTCGAGCTCGTGGCGCCTCCGCGGGTGGCGAGCCCGCGTGGGCCAGACTCAGGACCCGTGCGAGCCGGGCGGAAGTGTTTTGGTAGGGGTTGTTTTCGTAGTCAGAGACGGACTTTCGCACGCTCCCGACGATGTCCTCCATGCTGGTCCCGGTGTGGAACACGTCGTTGACCCCGGCTTTGCGAAGCACCTCAACATCCTCTTTCGGAATGATGCCGCCGACGTTGACGGTGATGTCTGGTCGACCGACGTCGGCGAGCTCCTTGAGGAGGTTGGGTACCAGAACCAGATGGGAGTTACTCATCATGGAACAGGCGATGCAATCGACATCCTCATCCCGTGCTCCGATCGCGAGGCTCCGCGGAGTCTGCCAGAGTCCCGAGTAGATCACATGGATGCCGCTGTCCCGCATCAAACGCGCAATGAGCTTGACGCCGCGGTCATGACCGTCGAGCCCCATCTTGCCCAGCAAGACACGGGGTCGATGGGGAAGGTCACGGCAACGATCAATCTTTTCAATGGAAGTAGTTGGTTCGGTGGTCGCACGCATGATCAATGGGATCCGTCTGAGGCCCCGAGCGTCCAACCCGGGTTCCTAGAAATTGATTTCGGACCGCGCATGATAGGGCTCCCGGCCTCTGGGTTGAGACCGAGGCTGGGATCGTTTACTTCAAACGCGGAAAAAGTATGTTTTTTACGTCCGAAACTGGGTTAGTCGGTGGCCTCGGCCGATTTCTCGGAGGTCGCCTGGTCCGTTGGGTTGGATTCGTCCGTCGGTTCGGATTGTCCATCGTCACCCTCTTCGCCTTCGTCTTCTTTGATCGGCTTCGCTTCTTCGGTCCATTCGGTGGGGTGGAATCGAGATGCCAGTGCGCCAACGATCAGGTAGACGTCGGCGTACTCGTAATCATCGAGCACGATCGGTTCCGCTCGGTTCTTGATGATGACCTTCGCGATCGACTTTTTCATCCAGATGGACATGTCGATGTCGTCGATCTCATCGGCCGCAAAGACCCCGTCGGGTGTCGAGAATGAGCCGTCATCTTCGAGCCGCCAGGCCTGTCCGCGGCGGCTCCAGAGTTTCCAGACGAACCACGGCGTCCCAAGGATGCCGGTACCCACGAAGTAGACCCAGAAGTTCACCCAGCGGTCGTAGCTTGCGGGAGGCTCTGGCGGGGTGTTCTCGAAATCGTCCTTGAGGGTCGCCTTGATCGTCTCGTATTCGGCCACTTCCACTTCGGTGAGCGGCGGCGGCGGCTTTTGAAATCCGGCTTCCTCAAATTTGGCTTGCATCATCGTGAGCGACTCGTCCTCGGACTCGGTGATCGAGCCGTCGGCCTTCTTTCGGATGAGTGTCCACAGCACGCCTCGGATCTCAAGATCAGCGCGGCGGACGCTCAGCTCCTCATATTCCACGACCGCGTCTTCCTGATCCGGAATGGTCACCCAGTAGTCGAACGCGCCCCAAGCACCTAAGCCGCCGCAGAGGACGATGTAGAGGACGTTCCAGAGGATGAAACTGCGCTTAACCGAAGTTTGAATTGCCATCTTTCGTGAGCCCTTTCGTCAGGCGAATTCCACCTGAACCGGAAGTCGGGGAGAACAAGCGAATGATCGCTCATCCCGTTGCTTATCGTCCGTTCAGATCGAGGGCAACATCGAAGATTCGGAACTGAGACGCCTTTGGCCCCCATTTTTTGACTAATTCAAGGTGTAAGGGATCAATCAAATAGGCCTGCAGGCCAGCTTGGTCATCGAAACCGACACAGAGACCGACCTCGTAGGCGTCGTCTACTGCGGCTCGGCCCGTCTCGAGTGGGGTGCCGACCCACCAGGTGCGGACGGCGGGAATGGGGGGTAGGAGGCGGTGGCAGTCCAACAGGAGTTGTTCTGCGTCAGCGGGGTCTTGGAGGCTGACCAGGACCAAGTGGTTGAGTCGGGCCTGATTGGCGGATTTCTCGATCGAGGCGGAGCGAGGGGACGTGCATCCGCCGATTCCGAGGAGGCACCCAGTGAGCATGAGGCCAAGAAGGCCGAGCGGGCGAAGTTGATGGAACACCAATCGATTCTCCAGATCAGGGTCTGTGTGGCGTGCCATGCTTCTCGCCGGCTTCCATTGCGATGGGAAGTCGATTCCCCGGCGGTGGAAGTGGGCAGGTTGCGAAGGCGGTGAAACTGCAGGGTGGGTTGAAGGCTCGATTGAAGTCGATTCGCGTCCGTCCGGTCGCGTCGGGTTTGTCGACGATGAGGAACCGACCGCCGCCATAGGACGTGATGCCCGAGGTCTCGTCGGCGAACACCACGAAAAGGCCCTTGCCACCGGGGTGGGCCAGCAGCGAATGCTCAACACCGTCAAGCTCGAATCGAAGCGTTCCCGCGACCTGATGCGGCTCGACGAACTCCGTCGCCAAGGTCACGTCGACGGTCGTTCCGTCCTTGGCTGGTTCGAACGTCGCATCGACTCGTCGTGTCGGATCAAACGAGTGTCGCTCGACACCAACAAAATCCTGGAGCGTCTTGGCGGCCCGATCACGGATACGGAGTACTGATCGTTCTTGCCGATGGATGTGCGTGATCTGGAGACCGCCAACCCGCAAGACGCTCGCGGCACCGGCTTGGTCATCGGACAAGGCCACGGATTCGCCGGCTTGGATCAGGACGTCATCGAGAGAACAGCGTCCATCCTTGGCCGGTGTGAAACGGACCTCATTCCCGTGGTCAAGGGTGAACCGGCCAGCCTCCGCCGCCGCCGCATTCTGGAGAACGATCTGGTCCGGCGCGGGCGTTCCACGGGCGCCGAGGATCGTCTCGCCCGGCTCCAGCCAGACGAGGGCGACCAAGCTGAGCCAGCCCTCCGGCAATCTCAGCTCGGCATCCCGAGCGTGGGTCCATTCCGCATGTTCTTCGGTCAGAGTGGCCATGGTGGTCTTCGAGGGTGATTTTCGTCCCCCGTTCTTCGTCTTGCAGGAGACGTTGAAAGCGAGGAAGAGCGTGGAGAGAAGGAGGAGTCTGAATCGCACTGGCGCATTTTGGTCGATGGGTGGGCCGAGGGCAACTGGCGTGTTGCTTCCAATATCTTGGAGTTCGATCCAGAGGGGTACCGAGCGGGTTCAGCCCAAAAAGAACCCCCGCCGCGGTGGTGGGTATTCCGCGGCGAGGGCGAGGGGATTCCGCCATTGCGGCGGATCCTGAGAGAGATTGCGACGAGAGCCAGTTCGAGGAGAGGGTCACCCCTACGGAGACCAAGGGGGGTGGTAGCGCAAATCCATGCGTTCCCAACCAGTGCGAGAGGGTCCTTCCACTCGTCAACCGTCTCGAACCTGAACCGAAACCAACTCCCGTCGCGGGTGGGATCGGCCCGGACATCGTCGGAGAGACGCCCAAGACCGAACCCGAGAGAGAAACCATCCAGCCCTTCGGCCTTTGCCTCATCAAGGAAACGCTGGATGGTGTCACGCTTCGATAAGAAGCGTGGATCATGAAGAATCGGCGAGCGGTGTTTCCGGTCCGCTTGTCGATTGAAACGTTGGTCAGCTGCAACCCATCGAGTTGCCGCAGTTCAAGCACCTGTAGCAAGTGCCGTTTCGAATGGTGATCGACCCGCAGACGTCACAAGCGGGTGCGTCACCCATCAATGCCGCATTGGATTGATCGAGCACGTTTGGCGAAGTGGTGCCCGAATCGTCCATGGCGATCTCGTTCATGGCGTTGCCGCCGAGATCCGCTTGCAGCGATCCACCGTTGGAGTCGGCCATGCCGCCATTCGGATTCATCATGTCGTTCGGTGCGCCGGTCTTCCCCATGCCGCTGAGGGGTCTCAAGGTGTCGGTGGATCGGCCGCCGTCGCTCAGGTTCGATTCGCTGCATGTTTCGTCCTCCTTGACGATGTGGTTCTTCAGTTCGACGCCGCTTGCATCGACTTGTGAACTTGCGGCCGGCGTCCTGCTCGGCGCGTTTTGTTCGCGATATCCGGGTACGAACTGCATTCCAAACCAGCGGAAGATGTAGTCGACGAGGCTCTTGGCGAAGGGGATGTCGCTGTTGGTGGTCATGCCCATCGGCTCGAATCGCTGGTGGGCAAACTTGGTAACGAGGCTCTGTACCGGAACGCCGTATTGCAGTGCGACGCTGATCGCCGTGCCCAGACTGTCCATCAGGCCGCCGATGGTGGAACCTTCCTTGGCCATGGTGATGAAGAGTTCGCCTGGCGTCCCGTCCTGGTAGAGGCCCACAATCAAGTAGCCCTCATGACCCGCGACGTTGAACTTGTGAGTGACCGATTCTCGGGTGTCCGGGAGTCTTCGACGCATCGGTCGTTCGATGATCTTCTCGACCACGCGTTCGATCACCCGGGTCTCGGCGTTGGCATGCTTGAGGCTCGCTTCGAGCATCGCATCCGCGGCTTCGGTGGCACCGCTGGCTTCCAATGCCTCGTCGGCATCGACCTCGTCGTCCTTCTCGGCATCGGCGGAGGTATTGAGAGGCTGGCTGAGTTTGCAGCCATCACGGTAGAGCGCGTTGGCCTTCAGGCCGAGTTCCCAACTGAGTCGGTAGGCGGCACCGATCTGGTCGACCGTCGCATTGCTCGGCAGGTTGATCGTTTTGCTGATCGCCCCCGAGATGAAGGGTTGGGCGGCGGCCATCATCCAGATGTGCCCAACCGGTGCGATGAATCGTTGGCCTTCGGGGCCGCACTTGTTGGCACAGTCGAACACCGGAAGATCGGCATCCCTGAAATTCGGTGAGCCTTCAACCGTCTGGGTACCACAGATCACGCGGTTCAGGATGGAACGCTGAGCGGCGGTCATTCCAAGCGCGGTGAGTCCATCAAATCCGATGTCTGCTCGTGCCTTCTCCGGGTCGAAGCCAGCAGCGCGAAGAACGTTCTCTGGCATGGCCCAGGCGTTGAAGGCGAATCGGAGTTCGAACACGGTTGGCAGCTGGTTTTCGAGGGCGACCAGATCTTCGCCGGTGTATCCCTTGGCCACCAAGAAGTCCCGGAAGCTTGTGGTCCCGCCATCGCTCGTTCCGTCAGCCAAAGGCATCTCGACCCCAAGATCAAGCCGGCCCATGACGTGAGCAACGATGTTGTCGATCACTTCTTCTTCGTACCCAAGTGAGGTGAGGGAAGGCCGAAGTGATTGGTTGGCGATCTTGAAGTAGCCACCGCCCGCAAGTTTCTTGAACTTCACAAGTGCAAAGTCTGGTTCGACGCCCGTCGTGTCGCAATCCATCAAGAGGCCGATGGTGCCGGTGGGGGCAATGACCGAAACCTGAGCGTTGCGATATCCGAACTTCTCGCCGAAGGCGAGCGCGTCATCCCAAGCATTGGTTGAATGCTGCAGAAGTAATTCGGAGTTGGCGAGGTTGGTTCCTCGGACGGCCTCGTGGTCGATGGGAACGGGAGGAATTCGGAGTTCTTCGTATTCGCCGCTGTCTCTGGCCACGCCGTGGGCCGCCCGGCGGTGATTCCGGATGACTCGGAGCATGGTCTCGCGGTTGGATTCGAATCCAGCGAAGGGGCCATGTTCTGCGGCGAGCAGCGCGCTGGCGGTATAGCTTCGGCCGGTGAGGATCGACGTCAAGGCGCCGCAAATTGCTCGTCCGTCTTCGCTGTCGTAGGGAATGCCGGACTGCATCAGCATCGCGCCGAGGTTGGCATAGCCGAGGCCGAGGGTTCGATACTTCCAGCTTCGTCGAGCGATTTCTTCGGACGGGAAGCTCGCCATCATGACTGAGATCTCGAGCACGATGGTCCAGAGACCAATCGCATGCTCGTAGCCATCGATATCGAACGTTCGAGTCTTCGAATCGAAGAACTTGAGGAGGTTGATCGACGCGAGGTTGCAGGCCGTGTCATCGAGGAACATGTACTCGGAGCAGGGGTTACTCGCATTGATGCGGCCCTCTTCCGGGCAGGTGTGCCACGCGTTGATGGTGGAGTCGTACTGGACGCCAGGGTCGGCGCATTTCCATGCGGCGAAGCAGACCTTTTCCCACAAGCCGGTGGCGGGAATCGCCTTGGCGGTTTCACCGTCGGTGCGGCGAATCAGATTCCAGTCGGAACCGGCATCGACGGCATCAAAGAATGAATCCGAGATTCGGACGCTGTTGTTTGAGTTCTGGCCGCTGACCGTGAAGTAAGCCTCGCCATTGAAGTCATAGTTGAGATCGAGTCCAAGATCCTGAGCGACTTTTTGCTGTTCGGGAGCAACGTGCTTCATGCCCTCGACTAACGCCGCCACCTTGATCTCTTCGCGAACCTTCCAGTCGATGAACTCTTCAATGTCGGGATGGTTGAGATCGAGACAGACCATCTTGGCAGCACGGCGTGTCGTGCCACCCGACTTGATGGCACCAGCGGCCCGGTCGCCGATCTTCAGGAAGCTCATTAGGCCGGAACTTCGACCGCCACCCGAGAGTGGCTCTTCTGAGCCACGGATCGAGGAAAAGTTGGTGCCGGTTCCGGAGCCATACTTGAAGAGTCTTGCTTCGCGAGTCCAGAGGTCCATGATGCCGCCGTCGCCCACCAGATCATCGCTCACGCTCTGAATGAAGCAGGCGTGGGGCTGGGGGTGGGTGTAGGCATCGGACGCAAGCGTGACTTCGCCCGTCGCGTGGTCAGGAATGAAGTGGCCCTGAGCCGGTCCGGTGATGCCGTAGGCGAGGTTGAGGCCGGTATTGAACCACTGCGGACTATTGGGGGCCGCCATCTGATTCAAGAGCATGTGCGCGATTTCGGCCTCGAAGGCATCCGCATCGACGGTGGTGGAGAAGTAGCCGTGGGTCTCGCCCCAATGACGCCAGCATCGACTCAGTCGAGAGACGACCTGCCGAACGGAACGCTCAGGACCGAGCACCGGGTTGCCCTCTTCGTCGGAGATCGGCGACCCGTCCGCGGCGAACTGCGGCACGCCGGCTTTCCGGAAATATTTACTGACCACGATGTCGGTTGCGAGTTGACTCCAGGATGCAGGGATTTCTGCATCGTTCATTTCGAAGACCACCGAGCCATCGGCATTCGTGATGCGGCTTGTTCGGGTGGTCCACTCGATCGAGTCGTATACATCTCGGTCTTGGCTGGTGAAACGTCGGGAAATCTTCATTGAATGCCGTCCTCTGTCTAAATGTTGATCGTCGCCATCTTCGGCTTCGTCGAGAAAATGAAGACACACGCTGCTTCGCGTCGGGTGGTGATCTCGGTCGTCAGACCGAATCGCCATCCACGCGGGGAAGCGTGAGTCCGTCCTGGTCCTGATACTTGCCTTTTTTGTCCGCGTAACTCATGGAGCACACGCGGTCGGCTTTTAAGAAAATCATCTGTGCGATTCCCTCAAGGGCATAAACCCTCGCAGGGAGTGGAGTGGTATTACTGATTTCGAGTGTTACTTTGCCCCGCCACTCTGGTTCGAGGGGCGTGACGTTGACGATGAGTCCGCATCGGGCGTACGTGCTTTTTCCAACGCAAATCACCAGTGTGTCTCGAGGGATCTCCATCGTCTCGACGGTCTCCGCGAGTGCGAAGGAATTTGGGGGAATCACGATGTGATCCCGCCCCGTCTGTTCGGTGTCAATCTCGACGAAGAGGTCCGGTGAGAAGGCCTTGGGATCAACGACCGCGATCCCGCCTGAAGTGGTGTTGGTGAAAATCTTGAATCGAGTGCCGACCCGCACGTCATAGCCATAGCTCGAGACGCCGTAAGAGATACGGCCTGGTCGGTGCTGGCAATCCTCGAACGGCTCAATGCCGACGAGTTCGCGGATTTGGGTGTCGCAAAGAACTGGCACGACGGGCCTCAACTTCCTTCGTCGCAATCCGCCTCAGGGCGGGTGACAACGATTCCACCCAAGACGGCATCGAAGGGATGCAGACTTGGACCAGGCCCGAATGTCTCCTCTCGATTCGCCGGGCTGGCGTTCGAACCGAGAGGTGGAGGCAACGACATCCTGTCGCCGGACTCCGTCCTGCGCCGGGTCGCCGTCATGGCGACCACGCATCTCTTGGGACCGGCGCCTCACGGCGTTGATCCCACACGGTGGGGGGACGGGCGGGTGCCCGTGACGCGAAGACAATCCAAGCCAAGGTTCGTCCGAGTGAACGGGAGGAACAATGTGAAGGTCTCGTCGGATGTCGGGTCGGCGGTCGAGTCGACCGGACACTGACGAGAATCGTCCCTTTGGGGGGAGAGGCCTTCTGGAATGTCTAAGTTGCTGTCTCCAAGGGCCGAACGGCACCCTGAACCCACACGAGCCTTTGAGCATCATTCATCGAGGGGGCAGCAGTCTTTCTGATGCCAACGCGATCAAATACACCCCAAGGGCGACCCACACTTTGCGGACGAGTCGGCGTCCGCAGCCGTCACGAGCTGGTCTTGGAAACTCGAATCGAGCCTGGCTCGCGTCCGAGAACTTCAACCCTTCCAATCACTGCGTGATCGGCTTGCACACGAACGCAAACCGGAGTCTCACGCATCTTGGCTACTACATCTTGTGGTAGCAACCAAAAAAGTCCTACATTTGGTTCTTCTTTCACAGAAGAACGGAACTCTCTCAAAAAAGAAGAATATCGAAGTGGCTGAGATTGTCCAGTACCCCATCTTGGTGTGGATGGGCGGTCGTGCATGGGCAGAACACCATGGGTTGTGGATTCCATGTCAATTACGGTCAATAGCGGGCGTGCAGGGGTGCTCGACCCGAACGAAGTCCGTACACTTTCGTGATGCACCCTCTCGACTCGGCCGAATTGGTCGCTGATCTCACCGAACCGCAGCGTCAGGCCACGCTGGTGGTGGATGGCCCCGTCCTTGTCTTGGCGGGGCCCGGATCGGGCAAGACCCGGGTCATCACCCGTCGAATCGCTCATTTAGTTTCGATTGGCGTTCCGGCATGGCAGATTCTCGCCGTCACGTTCACCAACAAGGCCGCAGGGGAGATGCGAGACCGCGTCGAACAGTTACTTCCCGTCGATCTCCCCGGCCGTCGGGGACTCACGGTCGCAACGTTCCATGGCTTTGGCGCTCGTCTGCTTCGGGAACATGCAGACGCGGCGGGAATCGACCCTGGATACTCGATCTATGACAGTGGGGATCAAAAGTCTGCCATGAAGCGGGCGCTCGAGACGGCGGGCCTCGATCCTTCGAATTGGTCGCCCGGTTCGGTCCTTGGTCATGTTTCCAACGCCAAAAACGCACTCCTCTCGCCCGAAGCGTTCGCGGCGGAGGCTGGCGACTTTCATGCTCGGACGATCTCGAAGGCATACACCGCCTATCAGCGACTCCTCGACAAGAACCATGCCGTGGACTTTGATGATCTGCTCCGGCACTCCGCGCGGGTTCTGAAGGAAGACGACGGGGTCCGTGGTGCCCTCCAAGAACGCTATCGATACGTGCTCATCGATGAGTATCAGGACACGAATCATGCGCAGTTTGTGATTGCCAATTCGATCGCGGGTGGCCACGGGAACATCTTCGTGGTCGGCGATCCAGATCAGTCGATCTACGCGTGGCGCGGTGCCGACGTCCGGAATATTCTCGACTTTGAAGAGCACTATCCCGGTGCCACCGTGATTCCACTCGGGCAGAACTTTCGTTCCACCGGGAACATCGTCCACGCGGCGGCGGGGCTGATCGCTCACAACCGGCGTCGAAAGCATAAGGAACTCACGACCGAACTGGAGGACGGTGAGTCCATTGGCATTGTTCGGGTCGCGGACGAACACGCGGAAGCTCGACACGTCGTCGATCACTTCAAGGCGCTCGCAACTCAAGGGGTTCCGTGGGGATCGATGGCGATTCTGTATCGAGTCAACGCGTTGAGTCGGGTCCTTGAAGACCAGTTCCGGCGGGAGGGTGTCCCCTATGTCATCGCTCGGGGGACGGCCTTTTACGATCGCAAGGAAATCAAGGATGCGATGGCCTATCTCAGAATGCTGGCCAACGCCGCCGACGATGTGGCGTTCCGCCGCATCGTGAACTGTCCGCCCCGAGGAATCGGGGAGTCCACCATCAAGCGGCTCGAAGCGGTCGGCGCGGCGAACGGCCGATCACTTGACGCCATCTGTGGCGATGGTGCGTTGCTGGAGGGAATCGCGACGCGAAGCCGGAATGCGGTGCTCAAGTTTGCCGCCATCGTCGCGGAGTGGCGACGAGAAATTGCGGCCGGGGATTCCACTGGTTTCGGAGATCTGGTGTCACGCGTTCTTCGGGAGAGCGGGCTCGAGAAACCCGAGTCGGCCTGGGAAAGTGAAGATGAGCGACAGCGTCAGGCGAATCTCGGCGAGCTCGTTTCCGCGGCCACCGATTTCGTCGCCCCGTCACTGGAGGCATCCGAAGACGGAACGCTCCCGATGGCGTTGGTGCTTCGGGAGTATCTGGAGTCGGTCGCGCTGGTGAGCGATGCGGATGCGATCGACTCCGATCGTGGCGTGGTCACCTTGATGACCCTGCACGCCGCGAAAGGGCTGGAGTTTCATGCGGTCGCGATGGTCGGATTGGAAGACGGCCTTTTACCGCACGCCCGGGCGCGAGAGAGCGAAGCGGAGCTTGAAGAAGAACGCCGTCTCTGCTTCGTCGGCATGACGCGAGCCGAACGAAGTCTCTTGATGACCTGTGCGGGGATCCGAACCGTTCGCGGCATGCGACAGCCAACCATTAAAAGCCAGTTCCTTGACGAGGTACCCGAGGCGAACTGCACGCGGAGCGATCTCGGCGATGGTTGGCAGGACTACCGTGACGAAGGCGACGACGATCGGCGCATCGAACTTGATGATGTCGAAGACGGAGATTCCTTGTCCAGTGCCTTCCGAGCGGGCACCGTCGTCCGTCACCAACAATTTGGTACCGGCGTGATCGCCTCCTTCAGCCATCGTGGGAAGGTCCACTCGGTGGTCGTGGACTTCAAGGCGGTTGGCCGGAAGACTTTGGTCCTCGAATACGCAAAATTGCAGCGAATCGACTTCTGATCTCTGCCCGCAGGTCAGTCGCCAACTTCAGACTTTAGAAGACTCACCATGACCATTGCCGACGACGCCATTCTTTTTATCACCGGAGCCAGCAGCGGAATCGGTATGGCGACGGCGCGACTCTTGTCCGCGCCGGGGCGGACCATTCATCTTCAGGGCCGGGATGAATCCAGACTGGCGGCGATTGCCGCGGAAGTCACGACGACGGGTGCCAAGGCGGTGATCCATCGCATTGAGCTTGAGGACGCGGTGGCAGTTGATGCCATGGCGATTGAGCTTGCGTCGTCAATCCCCTCACTCGACCTACTGATCCACTCGGCCGGCATGGTCACGCTCTCGCCAGTTGAGACCGCGGAGATCACCGAGCTCGATCGTCAGTACAACGTTAATCTTCGGGCGCCTTTTGCCCTGACGACGGCATTGATACCGGCATTGCTCGCGGCTCGCGGTCAGGTGATATTCGTGAATTCAGGCGCCGGCCAGCGGGCAAGTCCGGGGTGGAGTCAATACGCGGCGACGAAATTTGGACTCCGCGCCTTGGCGGATGCGTTCCGGGCCGAAGTTGCGGACCGAGGGGTGCGAGTCACGACGGTGTATCCCGGCCGGACCGCGACGCCGATGCAGCAGAAAGTCCATCGGTTCGAAGGTCGCGAGTATCAAGCGGATTCATTCATGGGGCCCGAGCTGGTGGCAGCGACCATCGTGCACGCGGTCGAGATGCCTCGATCGGCGACCGTTCCAGAGATCAGCATCCGGTAAGGGCGGGACGCTCGCGTCAGGCGTCAGGCGGCCGCGCGGCCGGAGGCCTGGATGAGGGCCACTCGGGCGTCGTCGGCCGCGGCACGGAAGAGCCCGTTCAGGCTCGGGTAATTAAAGCAGGCCTGTTCGAACCAGCGGATTCGCTGGCCGGTCGAGATTGCGAACTGGGCGAGATGAACGAGTTCGGTGGCATCCTCGCCGACGACGGAACAGCCAAGGAGTTTCTCGGTCTCGCGGTCAACCACGAGTTTGAGAAGTCCTCGAGCGTCACCCAGCATGCGGCCACGAGTGTTGCGGCGAAACTCGGCTCGACCCACGACGGCGTCGTGTCCGGCTTTGCCAGCTTCTTCGAGGGTCAATCCGACATGACCCACTGCGGGAATCGTGTAAATCCCCATGGGGACGGTGTCGGCGAGCGCTCGGTCGTCGTCAAAGTCAAACATCCGGCACGCGGCGACTCTTCCCTGCTCGATGCTGGTGGACGCCAGTGCCGGAAAACCGATCACGTCGCCCGCTGCGAAGACCGTTGGGCACGTGGTTCGATATTCGTGGTTTACCGCGATGAGTCCGCGATCGTTCGCCTTGATGCCGGCGGTCTCGAGCCCGAGAGACTCGGCGTTTCCCTGCCGACCGAGACTCCAAAGAACGATCTCCGCTTCCAGTTGGGTGCCGTCGTCCAGTTCGACGATGCCGACTTCGTTGCGTCCGTTCACCAGGATCGGTTTTCGCCCCAGCCGGAGATCGACGCCAGTTTCGATCATTTCTTCTTGGAGTCGTTCGCGGATTTCCGAGTCGAGAAATCGCATCAGACCCTTGCGGGGCTCCACCAGCGTGGTGGGGATACCAAGCTCGGCAAAGATGCAGGCATATTCGCTCCCAATCACCCCGCCACCGATGATCACGATCGACCGTGGCATTCGTGGGAGGTCAAGCAGGCCATCGGCGTCAACGATCGACGGATGGTCGAAATCGACCCAGTCCGGGCGAGCCGGTCTGGAACCAGTGGCGAGTAAGGTGAAACGAGTGGTCACGGCGTCCACGGTTCCGTCGGCCCGATGAACGTCGATGCGATTTGGCCCGGCCATCTCGGCTCGACCGTGGATTACTTCCACACCTGCTCGGTCGAGTTCGGATTCGATGCGATCATGTTCTTCGAGTTGAACCAACGTGGTCCGAGCCATGAATGCGGCCAGAGAGAGATCGGAATCCGGTGTCGCATTGATCCCCGGAACGGGGCGACGACGGAATGCCGAACAGGTCAGGGCCGTTTCTCGGAGGACCTTTGAGGCAATGGTTCCGGTATTGACCATCGCACCGCCAGGGCGGCCGGCAGCCTCGATCACGAGTACTCGAAAACCCTGATGAGCAGCGGTCACCGCGGCAGTTTCGCCGGCGGGGCCGCATCCGACACACACAAGATCGTAAACAGCCATGCGTCTCAGATCGGCCGGCTTGGGCGGACGCTTGAGCAGGTGCGGAATCTCAGGCCTGAATTGGTTTCAGAACGCGCTGATTCGGGTTCTTGACGGGGCGTGGCGAGTCCGAGAAACCCTTCGGCGGCCCTTTGGATCAATCCGGCGTCGATCCATGCTGGTCGGTGTCTGAGCCCTCGGAGTTCGGTGTCCGGCCACCTAGAAGTACTCGGCCTACGACAATCGCCATCACACCGCTGAAGATCGCCATTCCCTTGTCGTCTCCGACGGCAAGCCAGACCAGCGAGCCACCGATCGCCGCGGCCGCACCGACCCAGCGCAACCGTCTGCCGAGCCGTGAGCCCGATCGCCGTGGCCCTCTTGAATCGTCGGTACTCGGAGAGAATTCACTCATCGGTTTCAGTTGCAGATTCCAGTTTGCCAGAAGATGAACGCCCAGCGGTCGGCGGCTTCCTCGATTCGGAGTCGAAGCGGCTTGCCCTGGCCGTGGCCGCCGTCGCGTTCGACCTGCAGGAGGATCGGCTCGGCGGCGGGATCGCTGCCGGTCGCCGCCTGCATCAACGCCGCCATCTTCCGGGCATGCAGCGGATGCACCCGGGTGTCGTTCTCGCCCGCGGTGAACATGACCGCGGGATAATCGCGACCCTGCTCGACGTTGTGATAGGGGGAATACGCCCGCAGCCACTCGAACTGCGCCGGGTCCTCGCTCGAGCCGTACTCAGGCACCCAGAACCGGGCCATGAGGAACTGGTGGTATCGAAGCATGTCGAGGAGCGGCACCGCGCTGATCGCGGCGGACCAGAGCTCCGGTCGTTGCGTGACCGCGACGCCGGTGAGCAGGCCTCCGTTGGAGCCGCCCATGACCGCCAGCTGGGCCGAGGAGGTCAGGCCGTCGCCGATCAGCATCTCCGCACAGGCGTAAAGGTCGTCGTAGACGTTCTGCTTTGACTCGAGCATGCCGGCGCGGTGCCAGGACTCCCCGAATTCGCCACCGCCGCGAAGATTCGCGACCACGTAGATCCCGCCCGCATCGTAAAAGGGGAAGTTCGTCGAGATGAACCGCGGGGTCATCGAGATGTTGAAGCCGCCGTAGCCGTAGAGGAGCGTGGGATGCGGACGACTGGTGTCAAGGTCCTTGCGATGCACGACGAACATCGGGACCTTCGTGCCGTCCTTCGAGGTCGCGTGCACTCGCCGAACGATCACTGAATCGGGGTCGACGGGCGTCTCGGGTCGGGCCCAGATCGCGCCGAGCGTTCCCTCCGCCACGTCGCACTCGTAGATCGTGCGGGGTTCGTTGTAACTCGTGTAACTCACGAAGGCCCGGGTCGAATCGGAGTCGGTCGAGATGCCGGCGGAGCCGAGTCCGGGCAGTTCGATCGGATCGAAACGCTCCCCGGTCAGGCTCATGCGTTCGATCCGGGTCGAGGCGTCCTGCTCGTAGGTGAGCATCAGCAGCCCGCGGGCGTAGTCGGCCCCCTGGAACACGG
>Ga0222662_1000232_pt1 | contig 51441 bp, 35 predicted proteins | sample AntAcemetagen600_FD_179821 | JGI IMG/M metagenome (GOLD analysis project Ga0222662, IMG submission 179821) | Saline water microbial communities from Ace Lake, Antarctica - #600 | ecosystem: Environmental > Aquatic > Non-marine Saline and Alkaline > Saline | place: Antarctica: Ace Lake... | reverse complement strand
ATCCGATCGATGCGGCCGGGATTGATCTGGGCCGCCTCGCTGGCCTGGGCATGGTTCTACGCGGCCGCGATCGTGGTGATCTCGGTGATCCCGGAGTACACCACACCGCTCGGGCTCTCTGCATCCGAGGGGAGTCTTCTCCTCGGCAGCATCGGCCTGGGCATTGGAATCGGCTGCCTCCTCGCCGGGCGTCTCTCGGGAGCGAGGATCCGCGGCGGATTCACGCTGTGGGGCGGGGTGGTATTCGGCGTCGTCTTTCTCCTGATGGGGCTGACCCCGTTGACGGTTCTCAACGTCTGGGTCTTGGCCGTGGCCTTGCTGGTGGCGGGCACGGGGGCTGGTTTCTTCTTGATTCCACTGCAGGCGATCCAACAGATGTGCTCATCCTCCGGCGAGCGGGCCCGTGTCCTCGCGACCGCGAACGCCTTGTCATTCCTGCTCATGTCCCTCGCCTCGGCCGCCTACTGGGCGCTGGTTGCCAAGGCGGAGGTATCGCCGTTCCACGTCCTGGTTCTGGTCGGCGTGCTGATGCTGGGGATCACCCTATGGATCCGACGTGGGTCCGGCCGGCAGATCCTCGCCGCCACGGCACCGTCCGTCCCGGACCCGTCGTGACCGGCTTCCGGGCCTTCGGCGCCGGAATCATGGAACGGAAGTAGATCTTTCGACGACCGGATGCGTTGAGGATCGATAGAATGCCGGGGTTGCCGGAGTGGCGGAATTGGCAGACGCGACGGATTCAAAATCCGTTTCCCGCAAGGGAGTGTGGGTTCGAGTCCCACCTTCGGTATTACACAAAGTCCTCGGTACCATCGAGCGAGTTGCATCGGTGCCCGACGATCCTGTTCTGATTCGGCCAGTTGGCTATGGAGTGCTTCACATGGGTTATGTGCTTGGGATGTACGTGGTGATTTTCTCGATAGCAATCGGACTTGGTGTCGTCATCGCAATCTTTGGTGAGAAAACGCCCAAGCGCGATCATTGATCGGCGTCGTGCCCGCGATCGCCGGATCCGCGCACCTGTTTGGAAGGGCCCATGATGCCGGGTGATCCGCGCTCGAAGAAAATCTTCCGTCTTGATCTTGAAACCATCGAGATGATGCCGCTCGTGATCTGGGAGACGGATTCGAGTGGCATGCTGCTTCCCGGTGCGGCGGGAGGGGGCCTTCGAACCTCGCTTTCGCACGGCGAATCGGAAGCAAACACCCCCGATGTCCTGAGTGATTTTGATACCGATCTCGATGTAAAAAAAGCCACGGCTCGAGCCCTCGCCGGCGAGCGGTCAATCTTCGAGTTGAGATTGAAAACGCGAGTCTTTGAGATCACCATGGCGCCGCGGGTCGGGAAAGATGGCGAGATGTTAGGCTCGTTTGGCATCGCCATTGACGTGACCACCGAGCGACGCGCACAAGAAGCACTCACCGTCCGAGACGAACAATTACGACTGCTGGTCGACACAGCGCTCGATGCGGTGGTGACCTGTGACGTCGACAGTAAAATCGTGGTCTGGAACGCCGGCGCAGAACGAATCTTCGGCTGGAGTCGCGAGGAAGCGGTCGGTCTCCGGCTTATAGACACGATCATTCCCGAGGAATTCGTCGAAGCCCACACCGCGGGGATGGCTCGATTCATCACTTCGGGCGAAGGTCCGGTGCTTGGGAAACGAATCGAAATTGAAGCTCAAGATCGTGGCGGACGTCGTTTTCCAGTTGAACTTTCAATTACTCCAATTCCCACTTCGGCAGGTTTATCTTTCAGCGGGTTCATTCGCGAAATATCAGACCGACGCGCTGCCGAACAGTCGATTCGAGAGGGTGAAGAACGCTTGGGTCTCGCATTGCGGGCAATCAATGCGGGTGCCTGGGATTACACGCTCGACGAACAGGCCACCGTGGTGAATGCCTCCGTCTCCGAACGGATGAAGTCCTTGATTGGAGAGGATGCGATCATTCCTCCGCCGGATCGATTGCGGATTCACGGAGAAGATCGCAGCGCTGTGAAGGAAAAGTGGGATGCACTTTTCGCCGAGGGTACTGACCAATTCGTGGCCGAGTATCGAGTTGCGATTGGTTCGGGGCGGGAATACTGGTATCGAGACCATGGTCAGGTTTTCGAGCGTTGGGAAAATGGCTCACCACGGCGAATTGCTGGGGTTCTGACCGATATCTCACGGGAACGTGAACTCGAGGAAACCCTGTTGACGGCCCAGAAGATCGAGGCGCTGGGTGCGGTCGCGGGAGGGTTTGCGCACGATTTGAACAATGTTCTCTCCGCGATTCAAGGGCATGCTTCGCTCGCTTCGCTTCCATCCTCCCCCGCAACGAAAATCCAAGAATCACTGGACGTGATTCAGACCGCGGTCACCAGAGGGCGAGCGCTGACGCAGAACATGATGATGTTGGGTCGGCCCACGACAATTCGCCCAGCTTCGGTGGATGTCGATCGAGTGTGTCGAGAGACGGTGGCATTGGTCAGGCCAGCCGTCCCGAGGACTGTCACGATCGAAGAGGTCTATGAACCTGGGATGCCTCGGGTGTTGACCGATTCAAATCAACTTCAGCAGGCAATTCTGAACCTGCTGGTCAACGCTCGCGATGCCATCGGGGGTGAAGGTCGCATCAGGGTCGCCTCGTCGCGGCGATCGGCTGAGCGCCATGACTCTCCGAAGGTTGAGATCAGCGTGAAAGATGACGGCCAGGGCATGCCTCGTGAAGTACTTGCGAATGCCACCGAGGCATTCTTTTCCACGAAGGGTCGCCGCGGAAACGGGCTTGGTCTGGCCATGGTGCGAAGGTTTGTGGAAGATTCCGATGGCGAACTCGATATTGAATCGGTCGAAGGCCAAGGCACGGAAGTGCGTTTAATTCTCCCCGCCGAGACGGGGATCAATACCAGAGACAGCGCCGCACGTGAGGGTGACCTCGGTCCGGTCGACCGGAGTTCCGTTCGAGTCCTGCTCGCGGAAGATCATCCGCTGCTGCGACCGATGCTGCTCGAGGCGATGAGCGTCGCTGGATTCCAAGTCAAGGCGACGGCGTCCGCGGAGGAAGCCTTGGTCATCGATGAGGATTGGCGGGCATCGATACTCGTACTCGACGTGAATCTCCCCGGCGCCACCGGTGACAAGATTGCCGCGTCAATTCGGGATCGGCGCTCTCAAGATGTGCCAGTGGTCTTTATCACCGGCAATAATGACTTCGAAGTTCCCGACTGGCCCGCAGTAGAACTGCTTCGAAAGCCATTTGGGCTCGCGGATCTCATGGCTGCGATCGACCGACACACGCGTGGTTGATCCGCTTGGGAATGTGACGATCCCGAAGATCCCGATTTAATCCGCGGAAGACCGGATGGGTTTTCTGATTGCTTCGGATCTTGGTTTGAAAATCATGAGCCGCTGCCAGGGTAACCCGTCGACCAGGCTTTCGACCATTTCGAAGCCCGCGGCTTCGAATTCAAGCCTCGCCTGATTCTCAGTCATCGTATGAAGTGGCTTGATCGGGACGGCGTCGTCTCCGGCCCGATACTCCACGAGTGCCACCCGGCCATTGGGGCGGAGCGCGCGATGCATCGATCGAGCCATCTCCCATGGGTGATCGAATTCGTGATAGACATCGACCAGAAGAATGAGGTCCACGGAATCTTCGGCAAGCCCGGTGTCATCCACCCGCCCGAGAATCGGCGTGACATTCTCGATACCTTCCAGGAGCAAACTGGCGCCCAGATATTCGAGCATTTCCGGTTGGATGTCGGTGGCGAAAACAATTCCATCAGGTTTGATCGGGGGTGCCATGCGTCGAGTGAAGTAACCCGAGCCGGCCCCGATGTCCGCGACGTCCATGCCCGGCTGCAACGCAAGCATTTGGATCAGCAGATCGGTGCGTTCCTCGCGCTCTCGTTGAGGGCGTTCCAGCCAGCCCGCAGCCAGATGACCCATGACTTGGGCAATCTCTCGATCAAAGTAGGTCCGACCAGTTCCGTCTCGAGTGGCCTCGCAAGATCCATAGATCAAGTCGTCTTCGGGGGGGATTCCGATGATCGGGACCGGTCTTACTAAGACGATCATGTGATCCTGATCTTTGGGAGCAGTCCGTTGGATCGTGCGGCTTCCACCGTCTAATTCACGTACCACGGCACTCGCGAAAGGTTCGCCGAAGACGATCCCGACGCCATCATCTGGGATTCGAAGGGTCTCTTCACCTCGAAAGCCGCGGCGTTCTTTTCGCCGACCCATGGTGACCTGAGTCGCTGAATCAAAGGCGACTTTAATTTCTATTTGGCCTTCCTGAACACGCTGGGGGGTCAGTTCAAGCTCGATATCCCCCTGGTCGTTCGTCTCGATTCGAATCGAAGCCGGTCGGCCGACGCGAGCGGTCAAAGTCGGGCGGGCCAGAACACTTTCCGCAGGTGAGTTTCGTTCGATTCTGTCGAGATCTTCCGGGGTGATCGTCTTCGCGTTCAGCTCCGCGAGAATGACGGCGGTACTTGGATCGGCCAGGGCCAGTCGCAGGATGGTGCACTCAAGCGTGACTGGTGGTGCGACGGAGTCAGCGATCGCCGCTCGGACCCGTTTGGCGTCGCGAATACTGGCTTCGGATCCTCGGATGACGAGCCAGTCTCCGTGCCGTTCAACGCTGGCTCGAGGGTCGACTGCTTTGCGAATGAGTTTTATCTCGAATTCGGTGGTGTCATTCGAATCGAAATCGGCCAGATCAATCCCGGTCCGGCGTTGGATCAATTCAAAATCATCGGGTGCGATTTTCGTCGTTCGGAGATCAAAGATGACCGCCGCTTCCTCAGCCGAAGGAGCGGAGATTTTCGTGGCATCTGGTTCGGATTGAGCGGGGCGGGGCGGGTCGATCTCTGGTGATGCGACGGTGGTGGCAGGGGTTCCGAAGTCAGGAACGCCCGGAGGTCCGGGGTTTGGGGTCGTGGCCATTGCAACGTTCGATCCCAGAAGCATGGCGGCCAAGAGTGAGCGAACAAGAATGGGTCGGTATTTACGCATGGTCATGCTCCGTCTGACTGGGTCCATCATTGAGGAGAAGGCGACGTCGGCTGGACAATCGACGACTCTTCGTCCACGGTACCTCCTTCTGGTCGTTTCGGGCGGTGTTCAGAGGCCACTCAGGGAGTCGAGCATGTGCGGGCGATACGCGTTAGATGTCACTGGGAGCGAGTTGGCCCAGGTGTTTGGGGCGATGCTGGGAACGGGCGTGAATTTTGAGCCCAGGCTGAATATTGCACCGACGATGGAGGCGCCGGTGCTTCGAGTTTCCCAAGGGGCGTCGATGCGGTTGGATCTGCTTCGATGGGGACTGATTCCCTCCTGGTCGACCGACGCAGGGGTCAGCGGGCGATTGATCAACGCTCGAAGTGAGACGGTCTTCGAAAAGCCAGCCTTCAAGGCCGCGGTTCGAGACCGACGTTGCCTGGTCCCCGCCAGGCTTTTTTATGAATGGAAACGCATCGGGCGAAATCGAATTCCTTTCGGAATTCGCCCGTCGGAAGATTCGCTCTTTGCATTCGCGGGGATCTGGGAGCGATGGGAGGGGGCAGATCAAACGCTTGAAACAGTGGCAATCCTCACCACTTCCCCCAATGCGATCATGGCACCGATTCACGATCGGATGCCGGTGATTCTGAACCATCACGCAAGACGTCGATGGCTGGACCATCGAAAGACCGCAGACGGTGGGCCGTCGGAGATCGAACTTCGTTCGTTTTTGACACCGGTGGCGCCCGATCTGCTTCAGGTTCATCGAGTGTCCCCTCGGATTAACGATGCGAGGCACGAGGAACCGGGGCTCATGGATCCCATCGACGCGACGATGGAGGATTCGGAACTGCCCGGGCTCTTTGGTTGAGGCGTGGTTGCCTCTTTGGCAAAGTGGCCGGACAATGGAGGGATGACTTTGGTCGAAGCACCGAAAAATCCGAGTCCGCACCGCCTGATCGTCGGCATGCCCCGTGGTGGAACCACTGCCATGATGCGGGCCCTGAACGCTGACGAACGGATCGCCGCATTCGGAGAATCATTGTTCTGGGGTCGGGCCTGGGTCGAGCCGCTTCAGGGTGGCGGACTCAATGCCACACAGCTCGCACGAATCGCCGAGCTGCTTCGCAAGAAGGCACTCACTCCGCGTGGTGATCCGGGGGGACTTTCTGAAAATGGACGTGATCTTTCTGCGACCGCGGCGGATGCAGTCCTTGCCATGCCAGTGGGAAGTCAGCCCGTGGAGGTCTTCGAAGCGATCGGCGAAGCGATCGCGAAAAAAGCGGGTCGTCACATCTGGGTGGAAAAGACGCCGCATCACCTGCAGCATCTCGATCGAATCTTCGAGGCGATGCCGGATGCTCGGGTGGTCGTGATGCTGCGGTCACCGGCAGCCTTCCTGCATTCCTATAAGCATCAGGGCGATCGAAAGTCTCCCGAGATCAAAAAGGTCTTTCATCGCCTTTATCACCCGATGCTGGCAAGTCTGGTGTGCCGACGTGGCCTTCAAGAGGCGATTCGCTCTTCGAATCGCTGGCCGGATGCATTGATGATGGTGAGACTTGAAGAAGTCCGGGAGGATCCCGTCGGCGTCATGGGTCGGATCCGAGCTCATCTGGATCTGCCAGATTTTCCGGATGTTCAGTTCGAACAAGCCAACTCGAGTTTCGAAGGAGTGGCCAAGAAACCGAGACCACTCAGTCCGGTGGAGACGACCTGGCTCCGGCTTCTGGTAGGACGGGATGCTCGAAGACTGAAAATGCCGTTGCCGGACCGTCGGATCATACCGATGCGGTTTCTTCTCTCAGTAGTGGCCTTGCTCCCGTGGGCCGTTCGAAATTGGAAGACCGTCAGTCAGCTCGACCAGGGCGGTATTCGGGGGATGATGCGTCGTTGGCTTCGCTGAAAAGGCCGTGTGGATAACCAAGACCTGTCGCTTCACCGCTTGACTTCGAGTCGCGAGGAAGTACCCTAACAAAAACCGATCAAGTTCAGTCAGGAATCATCTGAGGCGTTGTTTTATCTCGGATGTGGCTGGAGTCGCCCGGGTGATCTAAAGATCACTGGTGAAAGAAGATTGGTCGCCGTGCACTGGAAGCACGGTGGCGGCTCAGGAGCGGGCCACGACAACAAGATCTGCATCTCGAAGCGCTTTTCCGCCTTTCGAGATGTCATCGACCGCGACGTGAATCGTGGCGCGATCGGTGTGGGTTTGAAGGTGTTTCCGGCGTGCGAAGGACGTGGGTAAGTACTCATACAAATGCCGTCGCGAATTTTACAACGTTAAAACGGCGAAAATCGTCGAGCGAATTTTCGGTGATCACATGACAGAGCCAGGTCATTTTTTTTCTCAGCTTCCATCGTCTTGCAATCAACCGGAGGAGGGGCGATCCCATGAAGGTTGATTCAAATACAGATCATGCCCCCACCGAACGGGCTGATCTGATCTCACGCTTACGCCGCGAAATCAACCATGCGGCGGGGGGAACCAGCGGGCTCGATCGTCAGGACCAACTATTAAAAACTTGGCACGAGCACGAGGATTCGGGTGATCAAAATTTTTCGAATGACTTGAATGGCGCGGCGCCATCTCCGCCCGGAGATTTTCATGGCGTCATGGGGCTGGTTGAAAAAAGCGATTCAAATCTCGATCTGGAAAGATTGGCAACCGGCTGGATCAGTATGGGCCAGGACGGAAGTGGAAGTGATGCCTCGAGCGTCGGAATCGATCCTCAAATAGGTGGCGGGTTGCTTCGGCATGGCATTCACGAATGGATTGGTGATCCGTATCAAGCTCCACAGGTTGCGTTGACCTCGGAATCCGATCGTGATCCAGGGGGATTTGTCTCGGATCCAGACTGGGTTCCGCCATTTGGTCCGGTGATCTCTCTCCTTCATCGCCTGCAGGCGAGCCATGATTTGATGGGGAAGCCCGCGCCTGGAATTGTCTGGATCGGGCATCGATGTCTGCCAGCCCCCTGGAATCTGCTGGCAGGGCGGCGCCCGGCCGCCTTTGATCTTGAATCGTGCCTCCGAGTTCAAGGTGATTCGACGCTTTCTTTTCAAGATCAATTCGAAGAAGAAGCCTCTCAAATCGACGCCCGTCTGCTTGAGCATTCACTGTTTATCACGCCACCTCGGGATGATCGCCAGGCGAGGCGTTGGTGTCTCGAACAGGCGGTTCGAAATATCTCAATCGATGTCGTGGTGGTCGATGGTTCCGGGTTTGCGCCTTTGGATAGTCGCCGTCTTCACATGGCGGTTTCGGAGCGAACACGACGGGGCGAATCGCCGCTACTGGTGCTCATGGTTCGCCCGCCACGAGAACGGTTCGTGCGCTCCTCTGCGATCACGCGATGGTGGGTTATGCCATCGCGGAACGAATGCGGGAACGATCCAAAAATTGCGGCATGGTCGGTTCAGCTCCTTCGCGCACGTATGCCGCAGTCTTTGGTTTCGATGAAAAAACCGATTGTTGGTTTGGTTCGTGCAGACTGGGATTTGGAATTCGTCGCGTCAGAGATTTCTCCTGCCACTGCGACATCATCTTTGAATTGTTCGCTCGAATCGATTGAAAAGGATTCCGATGTCGACACGTCTTCTTTCGATCCGATTTCCTTGGCTGGCCACCGATCTGGCTCGCCGACGACGAGTTCGTCGGACGGTCAAAAATTCACGCCTGAATGGGAAGGCCTCTTCGAAGAAATCCGTATTCCAGAAGAACGGTTCCAAAGACGCTTTAGCCAACGTCCAAGACGACGGATCAGAATGGAGTCGGCCAATTCTGGTGGTCGGAATGCATCGCGGTGTTCGACGAGTGACCGATTGCTGTTCACTGGCGAGTCAGCGGGGGATCCAGAAGGGGATGCCGCTTGCCGAAGCAAAGGCACTCGCGATGCCGGAGGCCAGCGGAAGCCGGAGATCACTTTCGACGAGCCGTGGCGAGAAAATTCAACACACGGAACCCGTCCTCGTCGTCGCACCGACCCCGGTACGTGATCAAAAAAGTTTGCGACGAATCGCAGAAAAAAGCCTTCGGTTTGCACCGATCACGGCGATCGATGAACCCGCGGGGATCATTTTGGATCTGACCGGCTGCCGTCGAATGCTCGATCGACGAGGCGGAGAAATTGGCTTGCTTGATCGCATCGAGCACGCGTTTCAAAAATCAAATCTACAAATACGCGCCGCGATTGCCGACACCGCAGTGGCAGCGCGAGCCTGGGCAGGATATCGGTCGGAGGGGGATGGACTAGATGATGCGGTCAGGACGAGAATCATTCCACGCGGCCGTCAATCGGAATTCCTCGCCTCGCTTCCCGTGGAATGCCTCGGACTGGCCGCGGAAATACTCGACGCGGTTCATGAGGTGAACGTGCGATCCGTCGGCGAGCTGCAAGGCCTGCCTCGATCGACGCTGCCGGTTCGGTATGGGGGCGCTGTTCTGTGTCGGCTGGATCAGGCGATGGGTCGCCTGCCGCTGGTGCTCGACCCGGTGCGGCCACGAATCACGGTTTCAGAACGTCTCGAATTCAATGGGCCAGTTCGTTCACGGCAGGCGATCGAACTCGCGATTGCGGAGTTACTGCATCGTGTCCGAAGCCGACTCGAAGCGCTCGAGTCCGGCGCTCGCATCATTCGAATTCGGGTTCAACGTCCTGAGCTCCCAGATTGGGTCCGAGGGGTCGAACTCACCCGAGCCACTCGCCGACGCGAGCATCTCTGGACGATGCTGCAACCCGTGATCGAAATTCTCCCGCTTGATCATGGCGTTGATTCAATCGAACTTGAAATTCCGCGTCACCGCCGTCTCCGCCATGAACCTGCGGTGATGATCGGAGGTGCAATGGGCAACCCGGGAGTCGAGAACCGAGAAGCGGATGCTGATCGGGCAGCCTTCATTGATCTTGTCCAATCGCGTTTTGGAACTGGTTCGGTCCATCAAACCGCAGGCCTCTCCGGGCATGTCCCGGAAGATGAAGCTCGAATCGAACCGGTCGATCGAAAAGAAACTGAAAGGTCAGCGTCGTCTTTTCAGATCGGGCCACCTGCTCAGGCATTACGGCCGACGGTGCTTCATCGACCACCGGTCCCCGTGGAAGTGGAATGCCACGGCGAGATCCCGGCCGTCATCACTCGTGGAATGCATCGGTGGGGCGTTGATGCCGTCGAAGGGCCCGAATGCATCGGGGCGCCATGGTGGCGATTACCACTGGCTGAATCGGCAGAGTACGAATTGGCCGTTGGGGAAGAACTCCAACGTGAGTACTGGCGGCTTCGAATTGAATCCGGTGTCTGGATCTGGGTCTTTCAAACATCATCGACGGCGCAATGGTTTCTGCATGGGGTTTGGGCCTGACCAGGCCGAACTTGAACCAGATCCCCGCTGTTTCGTCTGTATCTTCAAATGCCTCAAAAACCTGCCGATAAATTCGTTCGACACCCTTGGACACGCCGTCACGAAAAGACGGCGTGCCAAGATGACCATCATCTGATTGATCGAATTGATCCGAACCATCAGATGGATCTGGCGGCCCCCATGAATCTTGCGACTCCGGTGAAGCCGTGTTCTGGAGATTTCGTCGACCTGGTAACTGCCAGCAACTTCTCATTTCTTCGGGGTGCGAGCCATCCGGAGGAACTGGTCGCCACCGCCGCCCAACTTGGAGCGAAGGCGGTCTCGATCACGGATCGCCATACCGTGTCTGGGATCGTCCGAGCCCATCTGGCTGCCCGGGAAGCTGACATTCATCTGGTTCCGGGCGCCCGGCTCGAACTCTGGCGCGACCACACCGTCGGCACGCGGCATCTGAATTGGGAATCCGAAAGACCATTGGATCCGCCACGCCAACGACTGGAGATTGCCGTACACGCCATTGATCTGGATGGTTGGAAAACTTTGTGTCGCCTCCTGACGATTGGAAAACGCCGGGCACCGAAAGGTCGATGCTTACTGACCGTTCACGATCTTCTGGAGCATCACAAAAACATCTTGATCACCGTCCTTCCGGTGACGCCCATCGATCGATTCTTGATTGAGGTTCTCGAAGGATTCGCAAACCTCACCGATCTGATTCGTCGAGACGCCGTTTCGCTCGGGATTCAGCGGCTCGGAGAACCGGACGAGGAACTTCGGGTCGAACGGACCGTCAATCTGGGGCGACGTCTAGGAATCCCCATTCTGGCCCAGAACGACGTGCACTATCACGACGCGTCTCGAAGGTCGGTGCAGGACGTACTCGCCTGCATTAGGCATGGATGCACCCTTGATCAGGCTGGCCGTCGTTTGTGGTCAAATGACCTCCGTCGTTTGAGGACCGCCGAGTGGATGCAGCATCGGTTTTCAGATCATCCCGAATCATTGACGCGTTCATTGGAACTGGCGGAGCGATCGCGGGAGTGCCGTCTCGATCGCCTGCGTTATCAATACCCTGCGGAAATCACGCCATCGGGGATGACGCCGATATCGCATCTACGATTTCTCGTGGAACAGGGGGCGACGCAGCGCTTCGGACCAGTGATTCCCGAGTCGGTGCAGAATCTGCTGACTCACGAACTTCAACTCATTGACGAACTGGATTACGCCCGGTATTTCCTCACCGTCGATGATCTGGTTCGTTTCGCCCGGGAGCGGGGAATCCTCTGCCAGGGCCGTGGCGCCGCCGCAAATTCTGCAGTGTGCTACTGCCTTGGAATCACCGCCGTCGATCCCACACGGATTGACATGCTCTTCGAGCGGTTTATCAGTCGCGAACGCGATGAACCCCCAGATATCGATATCGATTTCGAACATGATCGACGCGAGGAAGTACTTCAATACATCTACCGTCGGTACGGACGGGATCGGGCCGCACTGATCGCAGAGGTTGTGACCTACCGAGGGCGGAGCGCGATCCGGGAGGTCGGAACCGCGATGGGGCTTTCGCGAGATCTGGTCGACCGGCTTGCGTCCGACGCCGATTGGTGGAGCGATGGCGTTATCGATCCAGAGCGGGTTCGGGCGCTTGGCCTCGACCCAACTGACCACACCATCGTCCGACTCTTTGTAATCGCAAAATCCATCCTCGGCTTTCCGCGTCATCTTTCTCAGCACGTCGGTGGATTCGTGATCACTGATGGCCCGCTTTGGAATATGGTTCCAGTCGAAAATGCTGCGATGCCCGATCGGACGGTCATCGAATGGGACAAGGACGACATCGATGCAATGGGAATGCTCAAAATCGACTGTTTGTCGCTCGGCATGCTGTCCTGCATTCGACGGACGATAGATCTCGTAAACCTGGATCGGACGGATCGTCCTGAATCACAAATCGATGATCGCACCGGGCCGTGCCAGTTGGAACTGCATTCGATTCCCGCGGAGGATCCGGCGGTCTATGCGATGTTCTCGCGTGCAGACACCGTGGGCGTTTTTCAGATCGAGTCGAGAGCGCAAATGTCCATGCTTCCTCGTCTCAAACCGAATTGCTTTTACGACCTGGTCATCGAGGTGGCCATCGTGCGGCCCGGGCCGATCCAGGGGGACATGGTGCATCCCTATCTTCGGCGACGTGACGGAGAGGAGATACCTGCCTATCCGGATTCTGCAGTCCGTCGAATTCTAGAAAAAACTCTGGGCGTCCCACTCTTTCAAGAACAAGCGATGTCGCTGGCAGTGGCCGCGGCGGGGTTCACACCCGGGGAGGCTGATCAGCTTCGCCGGGCCATCACCGCGTGGAAACGCAAGGGCAACGCCATCACGGCCTTTGGCGAACGACTTCAGGAAGGGATGGCAGCCCGAGGCTATGACCCGATTTTCGCGGAGCAGGTGTTTATTCAGATCCGTGGTTTTAGTGGATACGGATTTCCGGAATCCCATGCCGCCAGTTTCGCGCTCTTGGTCTACGCCTCCGGCTGGCTCAAGTGCCGAGAGCCCGCGGCCTTTGCCGCCGCATTAATTAATAGCCAGCCCATGGGTTTCTATGCACCGGCCCAGATCATTCGAGATGCACTAGAACATGGAGTCGAAGTTCGAAGAATCGATGCCCAGGCATCCGATTGGGATTGTCATCTCGAACGAACGGCGGCGATGCCCTGGGACGAGTTCGAGCCAATGGAATCGACTCGGCCGAACGTCGGCGTGACCGCGATTCCGCCCAAACCAAGCGTCGCGAAGGATCAACCGGCGATCCGACTCGGGCTAAGACTGATTCGCGGTCTGCCCAAGATGGACGCGCGAAAATTAAAAGACGCCGTTCGGCGACACGGACGGTTCGAAACACTCGAAGCGCTGGCGAATGGCAGTGGACTGTCGGCATCGAGCCTTCGACGAATGGCAAAGGCAGATGCGTTCCGCTCGCTGGGGATCACCCGGCAACAGGCGATCTGGAAACTGCAACGATGGCGTGATGATGATCTACCACTCTTTGACAAGATAGAGGCTCATGATCCGGTAGCCAAAATAGAAGGGCCAAAGACGCCTAACGAGGTGATCCATATCGTCGGCGGGGGGATTGAAGAACCACGGGCGATGCTTCCGAAAGTAGAGCCACTGACTTCGATTGCCAACGATTACGAATCCGTTGGCTTGTCGCTTGGTCGTCATCCCATCGCCTGTCTGCGGCCAGAACTGGCCAAGCACGGAGTTCGAAACGCTTCGGAGCTCGCCGACGAGAAGACGTGTCCGGACGGATGTCGGCTTGCGGTTGCCGGCGTGGTGCTTATTCGACAGCGGCCCTCCACGGCCAATGGAATCGTATTCGTCACCCTTGAAGATGAAACGGGCATCGTGAATCTGGTGATCAAGCCCAAGGTCTATGCTCGATATCGTCGGATCGCGCGTCATGCCGTAGCGCTCATGGCGGCCGGGCGAATTGAGCGTCGTCACGACGTCGTACATCTCGTCGTGGGCAGGCTTGAGAAAATCGCCCGTCAAGATTCGGATCGGTCTTCGATCGGTGATCTTGAATCGCGCAGCCGAGATTTTCATTGAGAAGAGATCTGGTTTACGGACCTAATCCGATGACCGGAATATTCCACGCCACCGTTCCGATCCAACCGTGATCCTGAATCTGGCCGTAATTACCCTTGCCCGAACAGCTTCGGAATTGGACAGTCGTTTGGGATCCGAATCCGGATGCCGCTGGTTCAGGGAGGCAGAGGGCAATGAACGTGTTTTTACGCATATCACCAATTCTTAGTTCGCTCGCCGTCACCGTCGTGGCGATGGCGGGCGTCTCCGGTGGCACGGCGTTGCCCAGTGATAGTGGTCAATCACCGACCGCGGTGATCGAGATCTCGATGGATGATCAGGAACCACGGCGGATCATCTCCAAGGGCGTGATGGTTGACGGCGTACTCACCATCGCGGGTCAATACGTGGATTCGAATCGCGGATTCATGCTGGCTTGGAATTGGAACGCGGATCTCGATCCCATGGGTCATGCTCGCTTAAATGGTGAAGCTTCCATTCGGAACAAAAGCGGAGAACGGCACGTGTATGACGTTCGGGCGAGCTTCAAACTCGATCCCGTCATCATGAACGCTTCTGCCGTGGGTGGAAGCGTCCGAGTCACCCTCGATATGGACGCCGACGGTGGAATCTTAGATGTACCTTTTGGTGATTCCGTCTGGTCGGTGATGATCGACGACGACGAGGTGAAACGCCTTCATCCCGGCCCCTTCATGATGGGTGGAACTGAATCGGGAAACGCGGTCGCCGACGCTAATTTCGGTGCGCCGTATCCTGGATTGGTCGCTCCTTCGATTGAAGAGGGTTTTCAAATCCGGCATCATTGTCGAGTGACGTCCGGTGACCGCGCGGTATTTTCGACGAATCTTCACATCGGGGGCGATCCGAGCGACTTCGTACGTCGCCGGGATGTCCAGCGACCGGTACGGATCAATGACCGAAGTCTTGACCGACGAGTGATCGAGGTCGGGCCAACCTCGCGCGGTCGAGCCGCGAGTGGGTCTCGTCGTGGCGGCGTTTCAAAGAGCTCCGGCTCCTCGGAACGAGATGTCAAATTCAGGAAGACCAAAAAGCGAATTACCACCGGCACCTCAAAGACCTGAGGCCGAACGAATCACGGCTGGCCCTGCCCGGCTCCAGCCCGTTCCAATGAACGCGTCCCGGTACCTTTCTTGGGTATCGGGGCGTTTTCTTTCGAGGGCTTCGAAGGTCGAAGGTCAGGGGCGAATCTGACCACGGCTCACCATGAGTGGTGCGGTGGCATCGACGAGTCGGAATGGCGCTGTGGTCTGGCCCGTAACGGTCCAGACCCATCCGGCGGGCCAGTCACAAGTCACGCCATGGTTAAACGGCGCAAAATCGTAGGCAAGCGCGACGCGACGATTCATCTGCTTGATGGTTCCAAACCACTTCCAGGGTTGATTGATGTTTGCCTGCGGGAGTCCGCGGCCGCGCATTTCATAGGGATCGAAGGGAACCCAGCCACAGCCGGGAAGATTAAACTCCGCCCAGACACAGAGCGTTCGTCGATCTTTGGGGAGTTTAGTGTCGGGATTGCTGCCGCTGCCGGAGTAAATTCCGATGACCGGTCGAGCCGGAATACCGGCTGCCCGAAGCACCGCCACGCAGGTGCAAACCATGTCGCCCGGTGTGACCGAGAGCGCCTGGGTGCTGGAGAGCGCTCCTTGCAATCGAAAGCCTCGAATGGCCCCCTGGCCTTCTCGGACCAGCGTCTGGCTATCGACGTTCTGAAACTCAATAATTGTCCGCCGCACAAGGTCTTTGGCCGCCAGGAAGATGGGTGTTCGTCGCAGGCGACCCTCGGTGGTCTTGGCCACGAATGCCTTGAACAATTCATTCTCGGATTGGATGCCTTGGCTGGGGGCAAGGAACTTTGCAACCTCTGGCGTCCATTCGCGGGGCCAGGTCACCTTTGCGGCCATCGGCTCGTCCACCCTGATGCTGAAGGCAATGGCCGGCCAGGTCGCTCGGGCCGAGACGGTCTGCAGGGAACCCCGAGGAATGTCGAGGCTGATTCGCTGTGATCCATTGAGCGGATCCCCTTCGATCCGCGCGGTGGACTTCTGGGGAACCCCGTTCAACCGGATCGATGAATCAAGACCTCGAAGATCTGAGACCGTGGAAGTATCCACCGTTGCGGCCTCAATCGTGATGGATCCACCAAGCGACATGAAGGGATCTGGAACACCCTGGCGCTGTGAGGTCGCACCGATATCAATGGCCAGCCCCACGGTGTATCCCCGCGGATCGTTTCGGAACAAGGGGGGGGCCGGACAGCCGGGCCAAGAATCAGCCGGCGAAGCGAGTTGTCGCGCGCCAGTGGCTTTGTCCTGGTTGTCGGTTGAAGCGTTGCCGGGCCCCGGCGATGCGGTAAAGGCCAGCGCAGTGGCAAGCGACAGGATGCTGGTCAGGTCGGCCAAGGTGATTCTCCTGCACGGCGAACGTCGACGGTCCTCGCTCGTATTCGCATCGCTTGATCAACCTGTTTCAAGGGTTCAACCGAGGACCGAACGGATCCCAGTGGGAAAGAGCACGTAGTAGAGGTCGTTCAGGAAGCTGGCGAGCACCAGATTGATCACGATGATGGCCAAGAAACTGGTGACAAATGCACTGGTTGCAGCCCGGCCGACGCCGCTGGCGCCACCCGCACATGTGAATCCTCGCCAGCATGAGATCAGCCCGATGGCCGCACCGAAGAAGACACTCTTAAGGAGCCCCGCGAACGGATCCCACCAGTGAACGACCAGGCCCGTGTAGTACCAGTAATCAGCGGTATTCACATCGAAGAGGCCAGTGAGAATCGCCCATGCTCCCCAGACCCCGAGGGCATTGGAATACATGGTGAGAATCGGCGTCATCACCACACAGGCGACGAATCGGGGCACCACGAGATTCCGAATTGGATCCACGGACATTGCCTGCATGGCATCGAGTTGTTCGGTGACTCGCATGGTGCCGAGTTCTGCGGCGAGCGCCCCGCCGACCCGGCCGGCAACCATGACCGCGGCCAATACCGGCCCAATCTGTTTGACCACACTCGAGTTGATGATTCCACCCATACGGTCGGCCATACCAATGGCGTTGAACTGGGCGAAGCCTTCGAGGGCAAGAATCATGCCGATGAACATCCCGGTGGTGGCAACAACTGGAATACTCGCCACCCCGACGGTGAAGATCGGTGGCGCGATTCTTCGGCGATTGAGCCACGTCCCGGGGCTGGCAATCGTCCAGCCGACGACGGAAAGAGAAAATCGCGTGAATGCACCGACCGGGGCGAGCATTCGCACCAGCCATTCGCCGATATAGACGGGAAAAAACAGAATCATCGGAACGGTTCTCAAGGACATTTCGTGCAGGGTACGGCGGATGAGAGCGTCGTGGGCGTTCCTTGAAAAAGAATCACGGGGCGGCCCGAAGGCCGCCCCGTGAGGGTTCTCATTCATTCAGATGCAGGTGAAGCATCTGATGGATCTTGCGTGCAACGCCAAATCAGGGACAGGGGCCCCAGACTGCAAGCAGCAAGCCGACGTCCGCGCCGTTGACGGTACCGTTCCCGTCGAGATCCTCCGGGCAGCCGGGGCAGGGACCCCACGCGGCCAGGATGTATCCGAAGTCAGCGCCATCAACGACGCCATCGTCGTTGAAGTCGCCCGTGCAACTACCACCGTCGCAACCCAGATCAGCTTCAAGATCGACGACCCAGTTGATATCGGGGAAGCCGATATCTTCCAGCTTGGTAAACGTCGCGAGGCCACATGAGGCACTGAGAATGTAAGTCGAACTATCCGATGGGGCATTGTTTCCGCCGAAGCTCGCGAAACCGTCCGTACTCGGCTCCACGCTCAGGCTCACCACCAGCTGGCTGTCTGCAGGAACGCAGATCGGGGGATCGAACGACGCTCGTTGCAGATTCTGCCCGGTCACGCTGACCGTTTCGCGAGTTCCGATCAATTCAAGATCGACGCCCGGCTCAACCGGATCGCCGCCATCAGTGTCGATCCAGAGCTGAACAAGGCTCGGAACTTCCGCACCGCCATTGTCGACGCCAAACGAGACACAAGAGACGGAAACGTCGGAGCCGCCGGTTGATCCAATTGCCAGATCAAGGGTGACGGCCCAGGTGTTTTCTGTCGAGATCCCACCGGCTGCACAACTAATGCCACCCGCGGTCAGTGCGAGATCAGTGTTGGGACTGACCGATTCGGAGCCCCCAGCACATTCGTCGAATCCGGGACAGCCGTCCGTTGGTTGGGCTTCGAGCGAAGCGACGTACTCGGGAAAGTCGGGAAGGTCACAGGGCAGGTTGCCATCGACGACCGGGGCGACGAAGGCTCGGTAGGTACCGGCTGCGAGGCACGCGGTGTTGACGCTCGGGCAATCGCCAGAGCCCACGGCGACGATCGAGAGAAGGTCGCCACATTGGTCATTGATGATGAAGTTGTCTACGGAGACGCGACTCCAAATCGTCCAAGTGACGATCGACCGTTCGGCGATCGTAAACTCGTACCAGTCGGTGTCGCGAGTATCTGCGGCTTCATCGGCGAAGTAGGTACCAGCCACGACATCACCGACCGCGATTGACTCGAAGGCCGGAACTTCCATGTTGCATCCACCGTTGGTATCTTCGCCGCAGACTTCCGTCTCCTTGGTGTTGGCGGCGGGGAAGTCACAGGGGAAGCCGGTGACGCCACAGTAGGCTTCGGCGATCGCGGCACAGTTTTCATCCCAGGTCACATCGCAGCAGAACAGGTCAAATTCACACACCGTGGCGCTGCAAATCGGATCATCGCATCCCGGCTCTTCGTGGGGCACGAAGCAGTCACTTCCGGTGTAGCAGTCGCAAACCACGCCATCGCAGCCGGCTTCGCCGATGAGTTGCTGGGCCCAGCATTGCGTGGGGAAGCCGATCGATTCGTAGGAGACATAGGTTGCGAGGGCACAGTCGTCCGCGCGGATATAGGTCGCATCATCTGGACCGACGTTGCCGGCGATGGAGGCAAAGCCGTCGGTGGATGCAGAGATAAAGAGTTCGACGACGTAGGTCGAATCAGCGCCGAGACAAAGCGGCGGATCGAAGGACGCTTGGTAGAGTTGGTTTTCGGCTTGTGGGACTTCGAAGTCCACCGTGGCCACTTCCACGAGGTCGATCCCAGGTCCCTGGGGAGCGCCGCCGTCGGTATCAAGATAGACGGTGACTGCCCCGGGGAGTGCCAGTCCACTGTTGGTGGCACCGAACTCGATACAGCTCAGCTCGAAATCTTCGCCGGGAAGAAGCACGCTCAAGTCGTAGCTCTTGGCAAAGTAGTTGGCAGTGGTAATCCCAGCGTCAGCGCACGAGACGCCGCCCTGAGTGATCTCGAGACTACCGGTGTCTAAGACTGTGTCGCAGGTCTGCGCTTGAAGCCCTGCGGTCAGCAGGAGTCCAGTGGCGCCGGCAAGTGAATAAATGGCTCGGTTCATATCTCTAATTCTCCAAAGAAATCGAAAAACGGCGTTCAGATCAAGGGGCAAATTGGTTCAACTCTTGAAGCCGTCGAACGCACGGACGGCAACGTTCGTGACGCGATGAATGAATGGACTACCTTCGTCCATCCGACGTTTAAAATTTTGCCGGGCGGTCCCACGACCGCCCGGCGATAGAACAAACAAGGGAGCTTTAACGCCCATCAGGGGCAGTTGCCCCACAAGGAGAGCAGGAGTCCGACATCGGCGCCGCTCACTTCGCCATCGTTATTCAGATCCTCAGGGCAACCGGAGCAGATGCCCCATGCTGCGAGGAGTGAACCGAAGTCGGCACCATTGATCAGGCCGTCATCGTTGAAGTCTCCAGGGCAATCTGATCCGCCACCGCAATCGGGGTTTTCGATGCCTGGGGTATCAGCCGCCGGAGGATCTTCGCTGAGCGGATCGTAGGTGCCGATGTTCCAGACGCCGGTGTCGTCACAGGTCCAAGCCTGGGCCGGCGCAAAGGCATTCTCATCAATATCGATGTCTGGTCCGACCACGGTGCTGGAGTAGTAACAGTCACCTTCTTCGGGAACCACGTCGGTTTCGATGATGCTCACGGAGTCGATCAAGCTGGTCCACGGGGTGACATCGATGACGCCGTCGTCATCAGTATCGAGATCCATGCCCGATTCGCCCATGAAGCCAAAGACCAAGAAGAAGGTCAGGTTGTCGCTATTCTCGAAACTGAAACGACGAACCGAACCCGAGGTCGCCAACATAAAGGTTTCGGTGTTCACGAGGCTCACCCCGTTCCCCCCGATTGAAGTGCCACCGAGGGGCACCGCGACTTCGAGGCTACCGCAGCCGCCGGCACCATCGCCGACCACCAGAACCGTGACACCGTCGAGCGAAGTGCCTGCCGTGCCCTTGACTTCGATGTACTCATCCAGGTCCAAGCCCGGCTGATCGGTGCGAATCTCGGAGATCTTGAGGTCGGGAGCCTGCTTACCGATTGGCAGGCAAGAGTTGATCGCATGGGACACACAAGTTTCGTCCCATGCATCGGTGGCACAGAATGGGTCGATCATGGTCACGAGGTTGCAACAAATCTCGTCGTCACAACCGGCGACGCCAACTTCAAAGCAGTCGCCCGCGGTGGGTTCACCACAGAGGATCGGGGGCGCGCCGCATTCAGGATTTTCGAGGCCTGGCGTGTCGGAGCCGAGGGCCGGATCGAAGGCACTGAAGTCCCATTCGCCGCTGGCACACTTGTACGCATGGGCCGCCGTGTAGATATCGTCGGGACCGACTTCGATCGCTCCGAGATAGGTGCAGTTTCCGCTGGCGTCACCGACTATCGCGATGATGTCGCCGACCGTTGAATCCCAGGGCGTGGTATCGAGGGTGCAGGTGTTGGCTGTATCCAGATCGTCGCCTCGGGCACCGGTGAAGTTCCACGCGAGCAGGACCGTGAGGTTTCCGCCATCGATGAATTCGAGATCGATCGCGTAGTCCGGGGCGCCGGCGCCCAGGCTCAGGGTGGGATCACCCATGACGAAGTAACCGCTGCCGGGAATCGTCTGCATCTCAAGGTTGTACTGATGCACAATGACGCCATTTGGCTCGCAGCCATCGCTCCCGATGAACAGGACGCTCAGACCGTCGAGACTTTCACCAGGATCACCGATGATCTCGATGTACTCGTCTAAGTCGGTACCAGGCTGCTTGGTGCGGAATTCATTGATCGAGACGACCGGGGGGTCGCCAGCTTGCAAGAAACTCGCGGCCAGGTTCGCACAGTTCACATCCCAGGCGCTCGTGCAGCACGCCACGTCGCTCTCGCAGACGAGTTCGCAAAGCACGATATCGCTGCAGCCCGGACCGTCCTGCGGCATGTAGCAACTTCGTGCCAGACCTCCGCAGCCAACGGATTCGCATTCGATGTTGTCGACGCCGGGGGTATGTTCATCGGCGTAGTCGCTAAAGCTGCCGATCGTCCAGTCACCACTGGGTTCGCATCGGAAGATTCCGGCCGCCACGTAAGTTCCGTTGGGCGGCACAGTGACCTCCGCATATCCCCACTCCGTCGTGGTCGGAGGCGTGACACAGGTCTCAAGAACCGTGACGCCATCGGCGATCTTGGCCCAGGGATAATCGTCGAGCATGCCGTCATCATCGACGTCGAGATCGTCGCCGATCGCCCCGGTAAACCCGAAGACGAGGAAGAAGGTGAGCGTATCACTGTTCTCAAAGGCGAGATCGTCGAAGATTCCGTCGGGAATCCCGAGCGTGAAAGTGCTCTTGGCACCGACGAAATAGCCGCTCGAATTCATCTGGTAGCCGTCGAGGTTGGAAACATTCTCGATGGTGCCACTGCCGCCCGCGCCGTCGCCGATCACGATCAGGCTGTAACCGTCGAGCAATGCATTGGCGTCGCCCTTGAGTTCAAAGAATTCGTCGTTGTCGGCACCACTGTGGTCGATGCGGAGTTCGTTGATGATGAGTCCGTCGGGACCACCGCCACCGCCTCCACAGTCGGGATTGATCAGACCGGGCGTCTCATTGTCGCTGCCGATGTCATCCGTACCGGGTCGCCAGACCAGCGTGTCGGTGCAACGCCAAGCATGGAGCGGCGCGAAGCCGGCAACCGGCCCAACGGTATTGTCGCTGTAGTAGTACTCGGAGCCGAACCCATCCGGGAACGCATCGACGAGGACCGCCATGGAATCAATCACATCAATCGCGTTTCGATTCAGGATGCCATCATCATTATCATCAAGATCGTCGCCCACCTGGCCGGAAAAACCGTCGGCCAGGATCATCGTCAGATTTTCGCCTGACTCGAAATCAAAGTTGGCGACCTGATTCGCATCACCGAGGCTGTAGCTCTCGTTGGCGAGCAGGAAGACGCCGTCGGCTGGGAAGACGCCACTCAACGGCACGACGATTTCGACTCCACCGTTCTGCCCCGGGGGGAAGGCACCTTCGAGGTCGCCGATGACCACGAATTGAAAGCCGTCAAGCGAGTCGCCCGGGGTACCAACGAATTCGACGTATTGGTCAACGTCCAATCCGGGCTGAGCCGTGCGAACCTCGGAGATCTTGGAGGATAATCCAGCCATCGCGCTGGGCGCGAGCGCAAGAGTCGTGACACCGGCCAACAGGGTGATCGATCGGAGCATTGATCAGATTCTCCTCGAGTAAAAACTCGATGGTTGGGAGACGCGTGATCCGAGAAAGTCCCTAGCGAACCGCAGAACAGGGAAAAGCGAGTCGAGAGGGGGCTTTCACGGGAAAGATAGAGCCCTGTGAACCCGGAAAACCAGCCACACAGGGGGTCGGACGAGGTTCCCAGCAATACATCAGGCGGGGACCCCTCTAATCTAGCCCGCATAGACTCGGTTTTCCTTCCTAAAAAGATGTTTATGTCATGAATAGATTGAATCCAGACCAAGAATGATTGTTTTCGGTCGTTGAAACGGATTCGAACTCAGATTTGAGGCCCCGGCTCGGGTGGTCCCGAAGGTCGCTGATCAAAAAGCAAGCCCGGATGACCACGTGGTCATCCGGGCTTGCTTTTTGATCTCGAAAAGGGGCGACTCCCCGTCCGGAACTATTTCAGGGGTTCAACGTCGGCCGGATCGGCGACCGGTGCCGATGGAACTTCGGTCGGGTCCGGAATAACGGCAGTGTCCATGACCGCCGGCATTGGCGTCAGGAAGATCTCAACTCGACGGTTTGTGGCTGAGCCACGTTTGCCATTCTCTGCGACGGGGCGAAACTCGCCGTAGCCCGCGACTTGGACTCGATTCGCGGCGATCCCGTCAGCGACCAGAGCATCTCGAACCGAGATTGCTCGGTGTGTCGAAAGGTGCATATTCGTCGGATGTTTGGCCCGGGTATCGGGTTTGCTGATGGGCATGTTGTCGGTGTGTCCGACCACTCGGATCTCAAAACCGGCGGCGTCACCGCCTTCGAGAATCGAGGCGAGTGCCGCAATCGCCTGCTTGGCCGCAGGATTCAGCGTTGTGGAGCCAAGATCAAACGTCAGATCGCTTGAGAATCGAAGCATTCCAGTTCGTTCGTCGAAGCTGAGGAGCTCGGAATTCTGCGATGCCAGTCGAACTAAGGCGGCATTCAGCTCCGCGGGAAGCGGGCCAGTGTTGAGACCGCTCACCGTATCCAACATCGCTTCGAAATCCCCTCGAAGCCGGGTGATCTCGCCGTTCTGATCATCAAGTTGAGAAAGTGCTCGATCCAGATCGGTCACCGATTTCTGGAGTTGCCCGCGAAGCATGCCCTCGTTCTGCTGCATCGCCTGCATCTCTGACTGAGTCTGGATGTTCTGGCGTTCCTTGGCCCGATAGGCGGTGAGCAGATCATCGTACTTTTCCTGCGGAATACAGCCCATCGAGAAGAGCACGATCGGGAAGAGAAGGAGCAAGCATCGGTTCATGGGTGGGGATCCCGGTGGATGGCGTTTCGAAAACGGAGTCGAGGAGACCGGTCAGTCGGTCGAAAGCAAGACTCTCTCGTGGTCTAGAGTGTAGAAAGAGCGGCGGCAGTCTGCCGTGCCTCCGCAACCTTCTCATGATGAATCGGCCCATCCCATGAACCCGCTTGAGATTGCACCAGATGGACAACGCCCGGTGATCGATGGTCGCCCGACCCTCCTCCGAGTGGCGGGGGCCGTCGATGGGATGCGGCAGCTCGCTCCCGCCAGCCTATTGATCGAGAATCGAGGGGTCGTGGCCATCGGTCCGCCCGAGTCGATCGGAAGCGTCCCGGAGGCCCACACCATCGATCTCCAAAATGAGGTCGTCTGTCCAGCATTGGTCAACGCGCATGCACACCTTGACCTGACAAATTTGGGGCCAATGGCTTGTGACCGCGGATTCGAGGATTGGCTGGGTCGTATTCGGGATTCGCGGCCCAAGAAATCACAGGAAGTGTCCGAAGCCGTGGAGCAGGGGGTCGCAGCCTCGATCCGGGGTGGGGTCGTGGCGATCGGTGACATCGCCGGCGCCCTTGGCTTTTCAGCGGCGAGCACCCTCGGTGAATCGGTGATGGGGGGGATCTCGTTCATCGAAGTCTTCGGAATTGGACGACGGACGAAGAAGGGACTCGACGGCGTGCAACTGGTACGAGATTTTGCTCGCGAACAGCCCGATCGGCCTGGATTCGCCGTTGGTATCCAACCCCACGCGCCCTACTCTTGCGGCGTCTCCGTCTACGAAGCGGCCGCGGCGAGCGGACTTGCGGTCTCGACGCATCTGGCAGAGACGCCCGAGGAGGCTGATTTCACTCGGTTCGGCCGGGGGCCATTTCTGGATCTTCTCCGAGAGGTCGGCAGCCTTGTGCCGGGCGACTCCCTTGAGGCCAATGGTTCACACCCGATTGATGCGCTGCTTGAAATTGTGCCAGCTCGTTCTTGGCTGCTCGCTCATCTCAACTACCCCTCGGAGCCCGACGAAGCTGAGCTCGCCGATGAAGCTCGCCTCCGTGGACTGGCCGAACGTGATGCGACGGTGGTGTTCTGTCCTCGAGCGAGTTCTTTCCTCGGACACCCTCGAGCAGGCCGGGCCAATCACCGATGGCGTGATTTTCTGGAAGCGGGCATTGAAGTCGCACTTGGGACCGACGGGATGCCATGCCTCGACACTGCGGATCGCTTGTCCGTGCTTGACGAAATGCGGGTACTCGCTGGCTTGGAAGGGCCATTCGATGCGTGCCGGCTCTTTCGGATGGCCACGATCGCCGGCGCCCGCGGCCTTGGATTGGATCCGGCCGCGGTCACCCTTGGACCTGGGCCTTTGGCCGGCCTTCTGGCCATCCCTGGTACCGGACATGATCCAATCCGTGATCTGTTTGCTCGAACCGATGCCCCCCGATGGCTCCTTCCGCCAGATCGAAGGGCCCTCGACGTTTCGACCCAGAGACCGCTCCGCAAATGACCGCAAAAATAATGATCATCCCTCACCTTCCAAGCGGCTAGCATGTTGGCATGACCGCCCCCGACGAGGAACTCGATCTCAAAGCCGCCTTGGAAAAGAACGCGCCGTACCCGATGGAGGCGTTCGCGTTTGTTCGGGAAGGGCTCGACCACACGGTGCGACGGCTCCATGGGGAGATGCCCGAAGGACCGTTGGACGAAGAAGACGTCCATCAGCGGCATGTCGATGGTGGCGAATTGAGCCTTGGCCTCCTGAATTTCGCGATTCGCAAGTACGGCCTGATGGCCGAGACGGTCTTGGCTCATTGGAGCATCATTCGGACCGACGATTTTGGCCGAATCGTGTTTGCGATGATCGAGCAGGGGTTGATGAGCAAGACTGACGAGGATGATCTTGAGGATTTCTTCGGCGTCCGCCCCTTCTCCACCGCGTTCTCGCCGGGGACGGTGAAGCAAGCCCTCCTCGATATTCGCCTGGAAGAACGCTCGGCGGATCGCGCTGGCGGCTAATCTGTCCGCGTGAGCACCCCAAACCAAGAGAATTTGGAAACGCCGGAAACGCCCACGTCTTCGCAGGACGAGCCGGCACTCGCGCGACTTCATGTCTGGCAGATCCAGTCGGTCCGCGATGTGATGCTGGTCTTTACGGTGCTGGCCATTCTCTGGCTCGGCTACGCCATGAGCACGATCACGGTCCCCCTGTTGGTCGCACTGGCGTTGTCCTATCTCTTCGAGCCGCTGATCGAGCGACTGCAGGGATGGTTCCATTGGTCAAGAACTGTCTCGGTGGCCGTGATCCTCGGCATCTTCATGGCTGGCGTGGTGGTCATTGTCGTTCCCACCGTCCTGTTGGTGGTGAGCCAAACCGGTTCGTTCATCGCGAGTGCGGGGAGTGGTCGTTACGCCGATCTCTTTGACAAGGGTGTGGCGTTAATGCCTAAGGACATGCGGACTCAGGTCGAGGACAGCAAAGCTTGGGTTGAAGGAAAACTCCCGTGGTCGGCGAAAGTCTTTGGCGATGACCCGCTGAGCGATTCATCAACGCCGTCCAAGGCAGAAGATTCCCCGGTGAACGGCGACACGAAAGCCACCTCGAAAGACGCCAGCATCGGCGACCAAGCACCGCGTCAGGCGACGGTTGCCGAGGCGAAAACCGCAGAAGACAAGCAGCTTCAGGCGATGGTGCGAGATGAAGTGTCTCGGCAACTTGGCGGTGGAATCTTCGATCCTTCCGCCGGTCAGGCGTCGACGGGGGATTCCGATGCCTCGATTCGCGGAGACGGTTTTGGATCAGCCGCGTTGGGCTTCGTGGGTGCTGGCGCCCGCCGGATCTGGGCGTTTGCCTTGGGCTCCATCGAGCTCGGCTTGCTGGTATTCCTCATACCGTTTTACTTCTTCTACTTCGCGACCTCCTATCCGAAGGTGCTCCGATTCGGGCAAGAACTCATCCCGGAGGATCGTCAGGTTCGTGTCTTTCATCTAGTCCGAGAGATGGATAAGGCGGTTGCCGGATTCGTCCGTGGCCGCTTGGTGATCAGCGCGATCCTCGGGACGATCTTTGCCGTGGGTTGGTTCATCGTTGGCGTGCCGTATTCCCTAGCCCTCGGCTTGCTGGTCGGCGTCTTCTGTGCGGTTCCCTATCTCTCCGCCATCGGCGTTCCGATTGCCGTCACCCTACTGGCAGTCGAGCAACTCTCGATCCCGGATACGGAACGGATGGCGTGGTGGGGAATTCTGTTCTGGCCGACGCTGGTGTATGGAATCGGCCAGTCACTCGATGACTGGGTCCTCACGCCCTTCATCCAAGGGAAGATCACCAATTTAAACCCCGTCGCGATCGTGGTTGCAGTTCTCGCGGGAGGCTCACTGGCCGGACTCTACGGAATGTTGTTAGCGGTGCCGGCCGCGGCGTGCCTGAAGATCATTCTTCGAGATGTCGTCATGCCGCGAATCCATGCCTGGCGCGAAGGCCGTGCGACGGATCCGCTGCCGGGCGGTTGAATCGGGGCTTCTCAGCGACGCTTACCCTTTTTGCGTTGCTTGTATCCGGTCTTCAGGCTCTGAGTCTTGGTCGTCCCCTTGGTCCCGAGTCCGGGCATCCCGCCCATGCCGGGCATGCCGCCGCCTCGAGCCATTTCGCGTGCGGCACCGATCTTGCCCTTCATGCCCATTCCAGCCACCTGCTGGGTCATCTTCTGAACCATTTCGAACTGCTTGACGAGTCGGTTGACTTCGTTGGGCTGCGTACCGCTGCCGCGGGCGATTCTTCGGTTTCGATTCTTTCCGAGGAGTTTGACGTCTTCGCGTTCACCGGGCGTCATCGAGTGGACCATGCCCTCGAGTCGATTGAACTGGCCATCGTCGATGTCGACGTTCTTGAGTGCTGAACCAACTCCGGGGAGCATCCCGAGCAATTGTTTCATCGGGCCCATTCGACGGAGGGTCTTCATCTGCTTCAGGAAGTCGTTCATGTCCAACTTGCCTTTGGCAAGTTTTTCAGCCATTTCTTCAGCTTCAGCCTCATCGACCTCGTCGCGAGCCTTCTCAACGAGGCTGACCACGTCGCCCATCCCGAGGATTCGCCCCGCGATCCGCTCGGGGTGAAACTCCTCTAGTGCATCGAACTTCTCGCCGATTCCGATGAATTTGATCGGGGCGCCGGTGACTTGCTTGACCGAGAGTGCCGCGCCGCCTCGCGTGTCGGAATCGAACTTCGTAAGAATCACGCCATCAATCGCGAGTCGCTCGTGGAATGCCTTCGCGCTATTCACGGCGTCTTGGCCGGTCATCGCGTCAACCACCAAGAGGATTTGGTGTGGCGTGAGCATTCGATTGATCGACTCGAGTTCTTTCATCAAGTCATCGTTGATGTGAAGTCGGCCCGCGGTATCGAGGATGACGGCGTCGAATTTCTCGGCGCGGCCGCGTTCAATACCTCGCCGACAGACTCCGACCGCGGCGCCGACGGCTTTGCCGTATTCGGCGCATTTCTCTGGTTCGCCATAAAAACCGACTTCGCCAGAACCAGGGCCGTCCGTTTGTACGCCCTCCGCGGTGATGCGAAGTTGTTCAACCGCCGCAGGCCGCTGCAGGTCGGCGGCGACCACGAGGACACGCTTCCCTCGCTTCTTGAGGAGTGCCGCGAGTTTGCCGCAGGTGGTGGTCTTTCCACTTCCCTGAAGTCCGCACATCATGAAGATGGTCGGCCCTGGATCGACCATCATCAGATGCGAGTCGACCGGCCCCATCAGATCGATCAACCGTCGATTGACGATCTCAATCATCTGCTGACCGGGCTTGAGGCTCTCGATGACCTCCTGTCCGTTGGCATCCTCAATCACGTCGGCGCAGAATTTCTTCACCACATCGAGATGAACGTCCGCCTCAAGTAAGGCGGTCCGAACCTCCTTCATGGCATCACGAACATTCGATTCGGAAATCCGACCTCGGCCGGAAAGACCGCGGAAGGCGGCGTTGAAGCGATCGGAGAGAGCATCGAGCATCGAGGCGTCCGCTGGTCTTTGGAGAGGGTGGTGAATCGAGCCAAAGCCCGGCCGGACGAAGTCCGATCCAGGCACCAAGAGGCCAAGTATACCCTTCAGGACGCTTGACCCGACAGCCTGAGGTGCGGACGATAGAAGTGCGATCTACGTTCTATTCATCAAAGATCGCCCGGAGGATCCCATGACGCACCCGACACTCGCTTGTCTTCGCCATTCCCGCCAGTCCGCCGGTCGCCGTTGGTTTGGCCGGATCGCGTCCGTGGCGATCATCGGCCTCGCGACATTTGTCAACGCCTCCGCACAGGCTCAGGCTGGTCTCGGAGGCGGCAGCGGGGATCGACCGGATTCGCTCGCCGTTGGGCCGGTGGAGATCTCCCCAGCCACGCGAGCCGCCGCAGACGCCCAGGGACGTGGAGTGGCCCTCGCCCGAGTTCAGGAATCACTGGAAGAACGGCTCGGCCTCGCACTGGCACAAACCAGAAAATTCACGCTGGTCACCCGAGCGCGGCTCGATACGATTCTCGCGGAACAGAGTCTCGCGGCCTCCGGATTCGTGAATACCGATGACCCGAATGCGGCCAAGGCGCTCAAGATCGCGGGTGTTCGATGGATGGCGGTCCCAAGAATCATCGACTTCGAGGACATCACCCGAACGCGGCAATTCGAAGGGATCGAACGGACCGTGGAACGCCGGACGATTCGAATTGGATTGGCCGTTCAAATCCTCGATACCACGACCGGGGTTGTCGGCGAGACGGCCAGCGTGGTGATCGAACGCACGGATGCCGCCGACGAGAACGACCGCGCTCGACCAACCGGCGGTGATGCGACGAATCGACTGCTCGATTCGATGGCGGAGGAGGCGGCGAGTGACGTCGCCTGCCGAGTACTTGATGTCGCTTATCCCGCCTCGGTACTGGCGATTTCCAATGACGTCATCACTTTCAATCGAGGAGATGGAGGATGCGTCGGCACTGGACAGACCTGGATTCTCTCTCATCGAGGTGAGGCACTCGTCGATCCGGACACCGGCGAAACACTTGGCTTTGACGAGCAGGAGACCGGTGCGGTCGAGATTACCATCGTCGGTGCGAAACTGACTCGCGGCCGAGTCGTGGCCGGCAACGCCGCTCGGGGTGACGTGATTCGACCAGCTCCCGATGGATGGAAGGTTCCATTAACCTTTGCCGCCGTCACGCCAGGATCAGCGGCGTCGTCATCCTCGGCGGGTCGCCAAGAAAAACCCGAAGTCGTTGCGAAAACGCCCGCGGAGACTCTGGCCGCACTTGGCCCGGTCGCCGTCGTCGTGCAGGGAAATGTTCCGGGCCTGCCCGTGGATGCGGCCAAGGCGATGGCCGCGAATGTCGGTGGTGCGGTGGCCGGAATCGGACTCCGAGCCGTTGATCCCGCTGACCTGATTCGGGCGATGCAGCCAGGGGCCGCAGATCGCGCGCTCGAAGGTGACGCCTCGATCGCCCGACTGGCGGCTGCGATCGGCGCCCGTTCGGTGCTCATCGTGGATCTCGCGACGATTGACCAGTCGCTTCGTCGAGTCGAGGTGGGTGGGAATCGGACCAGCATGCAGGAGACCACCCTCCGCGGCGGCTGGCGGCTTCTGGAGACTGGAACAGGCGCCGCTGAGGCTGGTGACTATTTCGTGGTCCGCGTGGGTTCGATGGCCTCTGACGGCGGCGGCTCGGCGAAGGTGCAAATCGACGAATCGCTGGCCGGACGTTTGTATTCAGACGCCGCCAAGACGATCGCGGATCAGCTTCAAGCGGATGCCGCGCTCCTGTCCGGGCAGACCGGGCCGGTGGATTCGGGATACCTACAGGTCGACGCGATTCTCGATGGATTGTCGGTTCCGCAGATCGTCCAGAATGAAAATGGCGAATGGCGTCTATCGGGTGACGTCCTCCCGGTACTCGCGGGAGGCGCCGAGGTGGCCCTTGATGGTTTCGTGATCTGCACCACGCCCTGCGGGGTCGAGGTTGATCGCGGGCCGCATCGTCTCACCGTGACTCGGACCGGCGCTGAAACCTGGACCCGGGAGATTCGAGTACTCGGCGGAACCGCCGAAGCGCCGCAACGAATTTCCGTGGGTCTTCGACTGACCGATGCCGAGCGTCGGCGGTGGTTGGAGAACGCCGAGATCTTCGAAGGCCTCAAACGAGAGGCATCTCTCACCGCCGCCGAAGTGGAACGGATCAATGGCTTCGCCCAGTTCCTCCGACAGAGCGGATTTCGAATCGATCGCCAGGAACGTCAGGACATCAAGGTCGATACCTATGATGCCCCAGTCATCGAACGGCCAATATCCTTCTGGAATCGCTGGTGATTGGTACTCGCGTTCAATTTTCTAGAAGCATCCTGCTCGTCGGATCATGGATCACGGTGGTCGGTTGTGCGAACCACAATGATCGTTCGGAGGGCTATCTCAAGGCCCTGGCGGCAGGAAACTGGAATGAAGCCGTATCTGAGGCGCGTGCGGTCTCGGCTGACGGGACCGAACGAAACGAGGTGATCGACGCGTTGGAACTTGGGACTGTGGAGCGGATCGCGGGCGATTTTCAACCGAGCGACCAGAGCCTTGGAAAGGCCTGGGAGCTGATGACCAGCAATGCTCAGCCCGGTGATTCAAGTTTCATCGATCTCTTGGCGGCCGTGGCAGTGAACGAGCGGGCGCTCGACTACATCGGAAGTTCTTCCGATCGGGTGATGTGCGCAACGCTTCGAGCGCTCGATGTGCTCGCGATGGGCGATCTTGAGACGGCGAGGGTCGAACTGAAGAGGGCTCAGTTTGCGCAAGAAGATGCAGAGGCACGATTCGCCGCGAGGATTGTCGAGGCTCGGGAAAAAATGGAATCCGAGCATACCGATCTGGCAAAGATCGAAAGTAGCAGTGCTTTTAAGAATGAATACGCCGACGCGTACGGCAGACTCGAAGAGAATTTCCGGCCCTATGACGGCTGGACAAATCCGTTTACCGACTGGCTGACCGCAATCGTGCTGCACGTCGATGGGGTCGACGGGGGTGATTTGAATCGCTCGATTGATCTCCTGCGACGTGTTCGAGGGACCATCGGCGAAAATGCCGCCGTGGAATCGGATCTCGCGTTGGTGACCTCCTCGGGCAAGCACGATCCCCAAGTGTGGCTGCTGCTGGAGAGCGGATTCGCCCCCCGCAAAGAGCAGGTCTCGTTTCGAATTCCGGCCTTCATTCCGGAAATGCCATTCATCGGGATCGCTCTGCCCAAGCTCGTTCAGGTCGAAGGGGCGGCAACATCGGCGACGATTTTCAGCGACACCAACACCGCGCAAACTTCGATCGTTTGCGACATGGGGAGCGTGATCGCCCAGGAGTTTCAGGTCGAACTACCGCTGATCACCGGGCGGGCGATCGCGGGAACCGTCGCCAAGGCGGCGGCCTCGCTGGCGGCCAATCTGGCGGTGGAGAATACCGGCAACAGTTGGGCGCTTCTGGCCTCCATGATCGCCACCAACGTGTACGGCTATGCCACGACGATTGCGGACCTCCGGACCTGGCGGACGCTTCCCCGTTATTTCGCCGTGGCGAGAATTCCCGCCCCGGAAAATGGCCGAGTTCGACTCTCCGGACCGGCGGGAGACCACGAAGTCGACGTACCATTCAATCGAAACTCGATGGTCGTCCTCCGAAGCCTGCGGGCGGGTGGTCCGGCTGCGATTCATGTATTTCCCCTCGATCCGATTCCGTCGTTCGAGGTGGCCGTTCGGACCAAATTCGTCACGAAAGGAACCTTGCCATGAGATCTGTCATCACACGAACTCTTCTTTTTTCCACCGTTCTACTGGTGGGCTGCTACGCCAACACCATGACGAGTACTCAACAGATTCGGAAGGATGGATGGCTCTCTTCTTACGCGAACGTCCGGGTTATCCGAGAGACAAAGGTCAGTGATGATCTCCTCCGGGTCGACGTTGAGGTCGAGAATACCCAGCCTTTTAATGCTCGCTTTAATTACAAGTTTGAATTCTTCGATGCGGAGGGGAGACTGCTGTTCAGTCCGACTTCGGGCTATCTTCAGGAGCAGGTTGCCGCGGGCGCCTTCTCGACCGTGACGGCGACCGCCAGCGATCCAAGAGCCGCGGACTTCCGATTGACTTTGACCAACGCCAATTGAAACTGCTAGGAAACTCAACATGAACACCAAGCCACTTCTTTCCGTCGCATTTCTCACTCTCTTCTTCGCCCCGATTTCAGGTTGCAATCAACCCGCCCGGGTCGTGACGGACAACCGCGACAAGATCGTGTCGATTGACCAGATTGACGTCCAAGACTGGTCCAATGCCGCCGATCAAGTTCTCCAGCAATTGTTCGCCAGTGGCGCCCTTGACGCCGCGCCAATCAAGCCGGCAAGAATCGAAGTCACTCGCGTGGTGAACGATACGACGCAACGAATCGACACCGATCTGCTGACCCAGAAGATCAAGATCGCGTTGCAGCAATCCGGGAAAGTCGCTTTCGCCAGTAGCGATGCTCGGGCCAACGAAGTCGCCGACTATCGCGATTTCAAGGCTGGTGATGATGCACCACGGCTTCCATTCTTCGTGATCAACGGCAAGATCCTGGAGATCCGGGCCACTGCTGGATCAACGAAACAGTCGAGTTTCATCTTCCAGCTCAATCTGGTGAATACCGCCGAGAGTATTGATGCATGGAGCGGCGAAGCGGAAGTGACGAAGCAAGGCACTCGAAATGCAAAGAACTCGCGCGGCTGAATGCGGGAGCCCTTTTTGAGGGTGGGAGTCGGGATCACCTGCTCAGCGATTCCGAGCCAGCCATTCGAGCAGTTGTTCTTCAGGCCAGGCGTTGATGCAACCGGGAATTCTGAGGCGACCGCGTCGCCCGGTCATCACGCCGTAGCGGATGAAATCCAGATGTTCCCCGCGATGGGCATCGGTGTTGATTGAGATCAGACATCCGGCGTCGACCGCGGCCCTGACGTGGATGTCTCGGAGGTCGAGTCGATACGGATTGGAGTTGATCTCGAGGGCGGTTCCACCCTCGTTGGCCGCGGCGATCAGTTGTCCGAAGTCTGGTTCAAGTCCCTTTCGGGTACCGATGAGGCGCCCGGTGGGGTGCCCGATGATCGAAACCAACGGATGCCGGGCCGCCGCGCACAACCTCGCGGTCGCCGCCTCGGGATCCTGCCGGAGCGAGGCATGCGGACTCGCAACCACCACGTCGAGCAGCGCGAGGACTTCATCGGAATAGTCGAGCGACCCATCAATATGGATGTCCACTTCACTTCCGGCCAGAAGACGAATTCCGTCGATCCGAGCATCTGCTTCGTGGATGGCATCGATGTGATCCCGCAGTCGGGCTTCATCGAGTCCATTAGCTTGGGGGCTGGACCGTGAATGATCGGTGATGGCAAGCACCGTTCGTCCGGCACGTCGCGCCGCAACCGCGAGCTCGTCGATGGTGAGCCGGCCATCACTGGCGGTGGTATGACTATGAAGTTCGGCACGGATCGCCTCAACGGTGATGAGATCTTCCGGCACTTCAAGGTCAAACTCGCCACGATCGACTCGGAGTTCTGGCGGGATCCACGGCAGATCGAGCGCTTGATAAATGTCCGCTTCAGTCGCCGCTGCGATCGCGGTCACACCCCGCTGCTGGGGTGGGCCACTTTCGCCATCATCTGGAAACAGACCGTACTCGTTGAGGCGAAATCCTCGGCCGATGGCCCGCTCTCGAAGCGCCACATTGTGATCTTTACTCCCCGTGAAATACAGGAGCGCGGCGCCCCAAACTTCTTCGGGGACCACCCGCAGATCGACTTGGATCCCATCCTCAAGCCGGACCGATGATTTTGTATCACCGGCCACCAGAATCTTGGTCACGCCGGCCTGGTTCTGAAAAGCCTCGCTGGCGGCCGCGGGGTCGTCGGTGGTGACCAAAATATCAAGATCACCAATGGTCTCCTGGCCGCGCCGTAGGCTGCCGGCGTAGGCGACTTTTCGAACGCCTGGAACCGTCTGCATCATGGTCACAAGACCTTCGGCAATCGGCATGGCCGTGCCGAGCCGTCGGCGGTCGCCGGCGGTCTTCATAAAATCAATCGACGCTCGAATGTTGTCGATGGTCTTCCGACCCATGCGGGGCAATGCTTCAAGTCTTCCGTCGTCAATGGCAGTTTCGAGATCGCCGAGAGATTCGATCTCCGCTTCCTGCCAGAGCCGTCGAACTGTCTTCGGACCGAGGCCCGGAACTTTCATGACGTCACGGAGACCCGCCGGAACCGAAGCCCGGAGCGCTTCCAATTCCGCCACCTCACCTTGGTTGATAAATTCGATGATCTTCTGGGCGCTCGACTTTCCAATGCCGTCGATCGCTTCCAACGCTTTCATCGCGCCGTCGCCTTGAGCCAGTTCACCCACATCCAATGTGAGCCCCTCCAGCACTCGAGCGACCTTGGTGTGGGCGTTGACGCGAAAACCGTTGGCGCCCGTGAGTTCGAGGAGGGTGGCAAACTCCTCGAAGATCCTCGCGATATCTTCGTTCATGCTCATAACGATGCATCGTACGGCATCCGTCGGCGATTCAACCTACGTCGCCCAATCCGAGGGTGGCTCCGTAGCGAGCCATCAGGATTCGACGCATCTCGACCGCGTCGGGTCCCAGTAAGCGAGGATCCCGCTCGATCCAATCCGCGGCATCCTGGCGGGCAAGGCGGAGCAAATCGAGGTCATTGATGAGATCGGCGACCCGAAAAGGGGGCAAACCGGATTGTCGAGCGCCAAAGAGCTCGCCGGGGCCGCGGATGCCTAAATCGAGTTCGGCGATCTCAAAGCCATCGTTGGTGCCGCCGATCGCTTCCAATCGTCGCCGTCCTTCTTCGGTGGTCGGCTCGCCGATCAGCGCGCAGACGCCGCGTTTCTCGCCCCGGCCGACTCGACCCCGCAACTGGTGGAGTTGCGCGAGTCCGAATCGCTCCGCGTGTTCGACCACCATGATGGTGGCATTAGGAACGTCCACGCCCACTTCGATCACCACCGTTGCCACGAGGACATCGATGCTTCGGTCCCGGAACCGATTCATGACTGCTTCGCGTTCCTCTCGTTTCATTCGACCATGCACCGCCCCCAATCGCACTCCGGAAAGCGGGCCAGCGGCCAGGAATTTCAGATGGTTCTCGACATCGGCGAGCCCCATGTCGGACTCTTCAACCGCGGGAACGACCACGAATCCCTGTTCACCAACGGCCACTCGCTCGGCGAGATATGCGTAGACATCAGCGGCCTTCGAGGGCGGGACCACGCGAGTCACGGTTGGAATTCTGCCCGGGGGTAGATTTCGAATCACCGACACATCCAGATCACCAAAGACCGTGAGTGAAAGGGTTCGAGGAATCGGCGTGGCGGTCATCACCAGAAGATGCGGCACCCGCCCAGCCTCATTCGGGCGACGGAGTCGGGATCGTTGCTCGACGCCAAATCGATGCTGCTCATCAATGATGGCCAGCGCCAAGTCGTCAAAGACAGTCCCCTCAGAGAGCAGGGCGTGCGTGCCGACCAGCAGTTTGATTTCACCGGCGGCGATGCGGGCGAGAAGATTCTTCTTTTCCCGAGCTGGCGTTGATCCAGTGAGCAAGCCCACTTCCACTTTGGCACCCTCAAGCATTCGGCTGATCGAAGCGTGGTGCTGTTCTGCAAGGATCCCGGTCGGCGCCATGATCGCGGCTTGGTGGCCGTGAGCTGCAGCCAAGAGCATGGCGTGAACGGCAACCGCCGTCTTTCCCGCCCCAACGTCGCCCTGAAGCAGCCGATTGGTGGGCACCTCACGAGCGAGATCATTACTAATTTCGCGGCAGACCTGCCGCTGATCCGTGGTGAGTTCGAAGGGAAAGCGACTGAGTATTCGCCTCTCGATTTCGGGGGACAGGGGCAGGGGCGCAGCTTTCATCGTCTCGCGGAGGTGTTGACGCTTCATCATCACCCCGAGTTGCAACAGTAAGAGCTCATCAAAGGCGAGCCGGCGGCGCGCATCGGCGGCGTCACGAGGACTCCCTGGTTGATGGATATGGCGGTACGCCTCGCCAAGGCGGTTCAATACCCGAGACTTGCGGATCGTCTCCGGAAGCGGATCCAAGAGCGCCTCGGTCGCGGGGGTCAGGATCCGGCTGACGAATTCCTCGATTTTTCGGCTTGGGAGATCTTCGCTGGCGGGATACACCGCTCGGAGCCGTTCGTCTCGTGCGGGGGTCTGGTCGTCATCATCGTCCTCTGGACGCCACTGCGGATTTCCGATCTGCAGATAGCCTCGCCACCGCTTGGCTCGTCCTTCAGCCACAATTCGAAGCCCTGGTCGCAGCTTGTTCCGAAGCCAGGGCGCGTTGAACCAGACGAGCTGGACGGTTCCGGTCTCGTCTTCCAGGGTCACCTCGATGCGGGGACGACGGCCGGGCGGAATCTTGATCGCGGCGATCTCACCCCGCACCGACACATTGGCCGCCGCACCTTCCTCCTCGGGGAGCGACGCATCGATTTCGGCGATGGTCGACTCGGCATGCTCGTGTTCATAGCGCATGGGGATGTGATTGAGAAGATCTTCCACGGTCCTGATTTCCAACCGACCGAGCACGGCGCGCAGCCGGGGGCCGACGCCGGGGACGACCTCGATACCGGCGTCGAGTTGGAAGGGGGTTGGTGAGGTCATTTGGAGTGGTACCGGTGGAATGAGGAGCCAGGTCGTAGCATACGGGCATGGCACGAAAGCCCTCCGAGAAGAAACGTTCCTTGACCGACGCGATGCTTTTCGTACACGGTGGCTCTGACGACACGTCGAAGCCGGTGAAGAAACCGCCCGCGACCCCGGGCGCGGCCTCGGAGGCGCCGAAACCATATTCCGTTCGCCAGTTGGTGGACCTTCTCAATCAAACCCTTTCGACCATCGATGGTGGTCGACGAATCCAGGTGATCGGAGAGGTTGGTTCGGCCAGACTTGGCGATCACTGGTACTTCTCGTTGAAAGATGGCTCAAAAGCGAAGATTGAGTGCTCCTTTTTTGCGCAGCGCCGACGGCTCGACCCCGATGCGGCGACACCGGTGGTTGGGAGCCTGGTGATCGCCACGGGCCAACTCGAATATTGGGATCAAGGCGGGCGGCTTTCGCTCATCGTGAACCAACTTCGCGAGGCGGGCGAAGGTGATCTCCATCGGCGTTTTGAACGGCTCAAGACCGAACTGAACACCGCCGGATACTTCGATCCAGCCGCACGGCTGCGGTTGCCAAGTTTTCCGAGGCGAATTCTGATGATCACGAGTCGGGAAGGGGCCGCCCGCCGTGACGTCGAAGAAACGGCGCGTCAGCGCTGGCCCGGCCTCCAAATTCTCATGCACCATGTGGCGGTTCAGGGCACCCTTGCGACGCCGCGAATTGCGGCGGCGATCCGTAAAGCGCGGGCGGTGGCGGCCTCGCTCGACATCGACGCCATCGTGCTCACCCGGGGGGGCGGAAGCCTCGAAGATCTCTGGTGCTTCAACGAACGTGCCGTGGCGGACGCGATTTTCGAATCTCGACGGATTGCCACGGCCCGCCATCTCGCGGGCGGACCACCTCCAGTACCGCTCATCTCGGCCATCGGCCACGAAACCGACCTGACGATCGCGGATCTGGTCGCGGATCATCGGACCTCAACCCCAACGCAGGCGGCGATGGCGTTAGTACCTGATGCGAATGAGCATCGAGGCATCCTCACGGGACGGGCGGGAAGAATGCGGCTCCTGATTGAACGCCGTTGGGGCGAGTGTGGGGCGCGGCTTGAATTCGCCTCTCGTCACGAGGTCCTTCGTCGGCCGGACCGGCTTCTTATTCCGCATCGAGAGAGAATCGATGGGCACGAGCGACGACTGAAGGCCGCCATTGCCACACAGCGCGTGACTCAACTCGCGAGATTAGAACGTAGCGGGACAAGATTGGAGCGGGTCGCCCCGAAGAGCCAGCTGGCGGTGGCCTCCACGGCCTTGGAGGCGGCATCTGATCGCCTTGCTCGGGCAATGCGGAGACGACTCGCCGAGTTGGGGACCTCCTTGAATCACGCGGCACAAAGGCTTTCGTCGGTCAGCCCGGATCAGGTCTTATCTCGGGGCTATTCCCTCACGCTCGGCGCCGATGGCCGTCCGATCCGGTCGGCTGCCCAACTTCGCGATGGAGACACCGTCACCACCAGATTGGCCGTTGGTGACTTTGATTCCGAGGTCGTGGCGATCCGCCCATCCAAAGATGCCGATCCCTCGTGACCGCTTCGACGTCTCCGCCCGCGCGGCGTGTTAGAGTCTGATGTATGCCCACGACGAAGAAATCGAAATCTGAATCGACTCCGGAGGTACCGCTTCGCTTCGAGGCCGCCGCCGAAGAATTGGAGTCGATCATCGACCGCCTCGAGCAGGGGGACATCCCACTCGAGGAGAGTCTGGCAGCGTATGGCCGGGGCCGATCGTTGTTGACGAGCTGCCGTTCGATCCTTGATGCCGCGGCCGCTGAGATTGCAGAAGTCGATCTCGATGGCATGAAAGACGATGCCGATTCAAATGTCTAGGCACGACGTTCGCGAGCTTGGTCATTCGGGCCAACCGAAAGGGGCCGCTTTTTGAACTCCTGGAACTCCCTCGCGGATCTGCCGCCCTGGGTACTCACCTGGACGCCACGAATCGTCACGGCGATGTTCCTTTTCGCCTTTGGGGCGAGTGTCGGCAGCTTCTTAAACGTCGTTGCGTATCGCCTTCCGGTAGGCCGAAGCGTGGTAAGCCCGCCCAGTCGGTGCCCCAAATGCGGTTGGCGGCTCTCGTGGCATGAAAACCTCCCGATCATCGGCTGGATCTTGCTTCGAGGTCGATGCCGTCGTTGCCGGGGGAAAATCAGCATCCAGTACCCCGCGATTGAAGTGCTGGTCGCGATGTTGTTCGTCGTCACCTATTTCGTCTTCTTCTGGCCGCCTCGAGAGACGTGGGTGAGCGAGATTGGTGGTTCCTGGTGGATGCGATCACAGCTCGCCGGGGCTTGGCCCGCGTATCTCGTCATGGTTTCACTCCTCAGCGGACTGGTCGCGGCGACCCTCGTCGATGCTCGAACTTTCCTGATCCCGGCGGGAATCACCACCACGATGACCATCGTCGCGGTTGGAGGCTGGCTTATTCAGGGGATTTTGACCTCCCGGATTACTGACCCAGCCCTTTTTCCGCTCCCGCTGGCGGGTTGGACGACGATTCTTGTCACCCTCGGCGGGCTTCTGGGCACCGTGGTGGCATGTCAACTCCTTTGGTCCGGGCGGATTCGCCGGAGTTTTGCTGATTACGACGACTATGTGAAAGACGATGAGCCTCTCGCGGAATATCCCCATGGCAGACGGGAGATGCGGCATGAGCTCGCCTTCCTCTTCCCCATTCTGGCCGGTGGACTCGCGGGCTGGGGATTGGCGGGGATACTTTCGCTCGAGTCCACGCCGCCTCGACTGCTGGAAATCCTCGGGGCGGTGCTCCTGGGGTGGTTCGTGGGCGGAGGCCTCGTCTGGGGCGTCCGGATACTCGGCACGCTTGGATTCGGTCGCGAGGCGATGGGGATGGGCGACGTGCATCTTCTGGCGGCGATTGGCGCCGCCTTGGGCTGGATGGACCCGATCAGGATCTTCTTTTTGGCCCCGTTTCTGGCTCTGGGATGGATTGCCATCTCGCGGCTGATCGCCAAATTGGTTCGCCGCGAGGGCAGGGAGCTCCCGTATGGGCCGCATCTTGCCGCGGCAACGATCGTGGTGGTATTCGCTCGGCCTTTTGTGGATGAACTTCAACGGGCGCTGTTCCATCCGCCCGGATGACCTGCAGGCGATACACTCGCAACGCCGGCGCCGATCTGTCGTTTGATCGAACGTCTTTTGGCGAAACTAGAACGTCGGGAGCCCTCTGAGAGGCTTCCCGAGTCATGGATGACCCTTCGGACCAGATATCGAAGGACTAACGCGGAGGCTTCGACGACATGAACGGACGACTTCTTTTCTTAACCATGTTTGCTGGCATCACGGCGATGGGTGGTTGTGACAACAAGGCCAAAATGAACCAGCAATCCCTGATGCAGGAGAACCGCGAATTGCGGGACAGCCTTGCAGCGAGCCAGCAGGATCTGGACGACGCCCAAGCCCAAAGCCGCCAGCTCGAGTTTCAGTTGAACGAAGCGAACGATCAGGCCGCGAATGCTCAAGCCCAGCCCACGGTTGGTGACTTCGGACCCGGTGTCGAGGTCTTCCAGTTCGGCGGCGAGATGATCGTCCGAATCGACGGTGACGTGCTTTTCGATTCCGGACGCACTTCTTTGAAGCCCGCGGCCAAGACGACGCTCAAGCAAATCGCTGACGAGGTACGTCGCTCGTATCCGAACGCGAAACTCCGCGTCACCGGTTTCACCGATACCGACCCGATCAAGAAGTCGGGATTTAAGTCGAACTATCACCTTGGTTTCGAACGGGCATTCGCCGTCGGCGCGTTCCTTGATTCGCAGGGCTTCAGCTCGGACGACATTAGCTACGCAACCTTCGGTCCCGATTCGCCGCTGGGAAGTAAATCCAAGAGTCGTCGCGTCGAGGTTTCAATCGTCGCAGATGAATGATTGGACGTCTCAGATCGCCGCGGTTGATTTCAGCGATCCCGAGAACCACGAGTGAGCCAGACAAAACCGAGGCGGTGCGTCGATATCAAACGGCGTGCCGCCTTGTTCTTTTTTGTCCGGTCGGGCGACGAACTCGTTGACCGAAGTCTTCACGCTCAAAGAATCACGGGCCGTCGAGATCAGCGGTATACGGTTGAGATCCGTGGAGGCGGGGGCAGGGGGCTGATGTGATCGACGTCCAGCGAACTTCAACCGCAGACGCTTCCGAAGGGATCAGAATTCAACCTTGACGCCTTCGGCCTTGATCGCATCAATGAGGGTCGCCAGGGTGGCGAGCGTAGCGTCCAACCGGCGAGCGGCATCGTCGAGATCGTTGTAGAGGGCGGGGTCGTTGAGGAGTTTCCCGACGGTGCCCTCGCCGGTACCGGCCTTCCCGATGACCTTTCGGACATCCGCGAGGGTCGCGTCGACAGCGTCAGCGGTACTCGCCAGTCTCGCCATGAAGGCGGGGGCTTCTCTGCCGAGTTCGGTCGCCAGCTCACCAGCGGCCACGGCCGCATCAGCCGCCCGCTCAATGAAGAGATTGGCCTTGAACACCGCCTGCTTGGCGTCTTCACGCAGTTGCTCGTCACCGAGCCAGTCACCAGCAATGTTGAATGCACGCTCGGCTTCAGCGAGGGTCCGGTTGATTCGGACCACCGAGGCGGCCAGGCCTTCCTCGTCGCTGGGATCTGCCCCGACCATCTCATTGAGGCGGCGACCAAGGTCGCCATAGACCGCCGCAAGCGTGCCGACTTCTTTGAAGCTCTCGGTTACCGGGAGCATCTTCGAGTCGAGGGCCCGAATCAAAGATTCGTCGAGGCTCAGGAACTCGCCCGCGAGCACCGGAACATCGCCGGGCATAAACACCGCGCGTCCACCTTCAGGATCGATCGAGAGAATCGACAATCGCGTTCCACCACCAATCAGAGCGGTCTCAACTTGCACCAGATGATCGACGGGAATTCGTACCCATTCATCGAGTCGACAAGTGAGTCGAACGGGATTTTTCTCCTCCAACTCCAGCACCACGGACTCGACCACTCCGATCGGGACACCGTCGAGGGTGATCTGACTTCCATAGCGAAGCCCACCAGCACGGTTGAGACGAATGGTCACGTCGTACGCTTCGCGGGAAAGCTCACGCAAGGAACCGAATGCGAGAAGCATCGCGATGCACGCCGTAACCCCGGCGATGGCCGCAATGCCAATCACGGCATCTCTGTATCGATCCTTCATGCCGGCATACTCGCAGGATTCGACGGTTCTTGCTCGGTGGCCTGTGGCGAAAGTTCGCGCCCCTCGAGGAACGATCTGACCACCGGGTCTTCAGAATGTCGCATCTCATCAGGCGTCGCGTCGAGCCGCACCCGGCCCTCATGAAGAAGGACAAGCCGATCGGCAACCTGAAAGGCCGAATCGAGATCATGGGTCACCACGACGCTGGTGATGTTGAGCTCCCGCTGAAGTCGGATGATCAGGTCATTGATCACGTTGGCTCGAATTGGGTCTAAGCCGGTGGTGGGCTCATCGTAAAGGACCATCTCCGGCTCGAGCACGATCGCTCTGGCCAACCCCACACGCTTCCGCATGCCTCCAGAGAGTTCCGATGGCATTTGATCGAGACTGTCCGCAAGGCCGACTCGATCAAGCGTGCGGCGGACCCGTTCCTCCAAATCCGGACCGGCCTGACCCGTTTCGAGGAGTGGGAAGGCCACGTTCTCGCGAACGGTCATGGAATCGAACAGGGCCGCGCTTTGGAACAGAAATCCGATCCGCCGACGAATCGGCGAGAATCGCCGCTCACTCATTTGATCGACGCGTTCGCCCTTGAAGGAAACCTCGCCCTCATCTGGACGAAGCAGCCCCACGATGTGTTTGAGCATCACGCTTTTACCGCATCCGCTGGGGCCCATCACGACCAGAGATCGTCCGGATTCGATACTCAGATCGAGACCGCGGAGGACGGGGCGGCCATCAAACGACTTCCACACCCCACGGAGTGCGGCGATCGGAGGAGCTTCGGGTTCGGATTCGGCGATCATGGAGATATCATCCCCAGTGGAGCACAGGATGCAAATGCCAGGAGAGAACGAAATGCCCGCCGAGACCAAACGACGCCCCGCTGGCCTTGAGGCCCAAGGCGTGGTGTGTCATCAGGGCGAGGTGATTCGCGTCGAGCGATATGAATTCGAAATTGACGGAAGGCAGATTCGAAAAGACGTCGTTCGTCATCCCGGTGCGATTACCGTGATTCCAATCGAGGCTGATGGTGCCATCCTGATGGTTGAAGTCGGCCGGCTTGCGGTCGGTCAGATGCTGCTCGAATTCTGTGCCGGAAAGCTTGAGCCTAATGAGTCTCCCTCGATCGCCGCGGGCCGAGAACTCGAAGAAGAAGTTGGTCGACGAGCGGGCCGCATTGAACCGATCGGCGCCTATTTTACGAGTCCGGGATTCTGCGACGAACGGATGCACGCCTTTGTGGCCACAGACTTGTCGGCGGTGCCTCAGCGACTGGAACTTGGGGAAGAGATCGAAGTGGTGAGGATGACCCCGGACCTCATTCACCGGGCCATTTCCGACGGGCGGATTGATGATGGAAAGACCATTACCGCCTGGCATCTGTTCCAAGCCAAGCGTCGAGACGGCGGCCCATGACACCAGTGCCACCGGACGATACACCGCCCCGTGACACCTTTCGAGGTGACCGAGCCGCGCCCAGATTCGGCGATCCGCTCAGCTGGTCCGTACCGATACTGCGGCTCGGCGACACCATGGTTCGAGTTCACGCGGTCCTGCTGGCCACCATCGTGGTCATTCTGGTCCGAGCGGGTTGGTTTGCGGGGGACCTGAGTTTCTTTCTTGGGCCAGTTCCTGCGGGGATCTTCCTTGGCGGACTTTTCATGGTCGTATTCATCCATGAAACGGCCACCTTGATTGCCTTACGGTTTCTCGGCGGCGATCTTCCAGAAATCGTGCTCCAGCCGCTTGGAGGTCTTGAGCAAGGGGTGCCACCGTCCGGATGGAAGAAGAGCCTGATCGCGGCGATGGTCGGGCCCAGCGTGACCGCGATGGCGGCGGGGCTCGCGATGATCGCGATCTATCTTGACTCCGGAACCGTCCCGATGCCCGACCCGTTCACCTTTTCGGGCGTGTACTCGCCGGGGGTCGCGGAGTCGATCTGGTTGGAGAGCCTCTATCTCTTCGCGATCGCCGCCACCCTGGTGAGCGTCGCAAACCTGCTTCCGGTGACTCCGTTCCGAGGCCAGTTGATTCTCGGAGCAATCTTGAGACCTCGGCTCGGACGAGCCGCCTCTCACCGTGCCACCCATCGAGTGGGGATCGCCACGGCCATCCTTCTGAGCCTCGCCGGACTTCTCACGCTTCACATCGTCCCCATCCTGATCGCGTTGCTCTCGGCGGCGATGCTTCAGAGAACCCACCAGCGGCTTCGAGAGGTCGACAAAATCGTCGGAGGTGATGATTCCCAAGTGGTCGATATTCGCCTGGATGCCATTCTTGATCAACAGGATGCCGCTGAGCAGGATGCGGCCGACGCCAGAGCCGCGTCCGAGCGATCCAAAGGACGAGCGATGGAGGAGGCGGCGCTGAACCGGATCCTCGAAAAGATCGCCCAACAGGGAATGTCCGCCCTGGACTCCAACGAACGACGCGTTCTCGACGCGGCAACCAAACGACGTCGGGCGGATTCTTCGGAGGAGGATTCAACGCCTTCGGCGTGAGGTTCCGGACGGAAAGATCATCGAGTCCGGCTTGAACGTCCCGGCGAAGGGTCGATCGTCGGTAGACTCCTCAACCCATGGGCATCTACGATCGAGATTATTCAAGACCAACCACTGGTCGAGGTCCATCCCGACTCACCGGCCGCGGCTGGGGAATGGCCGGATGGTCGGTTAATCGGTGGCTGATCACGATCTGCGTGGCCGTCTTCGTCATCGATCAGTTTCTTCCACCGACGATCGCGCCCATTCAGTCTGTGGCCCCGAACCTCCCCGAGAACGCCGTCCTGGACCCCGTTGATCGCGGGCGTTTGCGGTTGCCGACGCTGACGCAACTCACCGAAGGAAAATGGCCGGTATTCGCACAGCGTGCTGACAACAGTCTCGTCTCCATACCGTCACTCCCGAAGAACCCGCGCGGCGCCTTCACGGTGCCAGTCCTCGAGGCGACGCCAAACGGACTCGTCCCCGCGACGGGGACGTATACCATTCGAGATGAAGACGGGAATAGTCGAAAGGGCCAAACGCAGCTCCTTGAGGAGGTGGTGATCAACGGACCGATCTGGGTCTATGGCTACTTCTCGACCGCCACCGCCCTCCTGCAACTTGACGAATTCTGGGGCCTCCGAGGATTTGAGTTCTGGAGGTTCATCTCTTTTCAATTCCTCCATGCGAACTTCACCCACCTCCTCTTCAATATGATCGGGCTGTATTTCTTCGGCAGCTTGGTCGAGCAATATCTGGGGGGTAAGAGATATCTCGCGTTCTATCTCCTCTGCGGCATGGCTGGCGCGGCGGCGTACCTGCTCCTCAACTTCACGGGTTGGACGGTGCTACAACTGACCGGCAAGGAATTCCCCGTCCTGTTGATGAATGACCCGGGGACGCCACTGGTCGGGGCGAGCGCGGGCGTCTTTGGCGTGGTCATCGCTTCTGCCTTCTTGGTGCCCAATGCTCGGGTATTACTGTTCTTCGTCATTCCCATGCGGCTCTCGACCTTGGCCTACGGCATGGTCGGAATCGCCTTGTTCTCGGTGATCTTCGGGCGAGATAACGCCGGGGGAGAGGCGGCGCACATCGGCGGGGCCCTCGCGGGGTTCTGGTTGATTCGCCATCATCAAGTCCTTCACGGATTCTTCGACTTTCTCGGGCGATACGACCCAACCAGCCGAAGCGGTGCGGCGTACCGGGCTGGGAAGGTCCGGAGTGCTGGCGGCGGGACGGTGGCCGACGTCGAGATCGATCGAATTCTGAGCAAAATCCACGAGAACGGACTCCAGAGCCTCACCTCGAAGGAGAAGAAGATTCTCCGTGAGGCTTCGAGACGGTGACCGGCCCGGTCCAATTCACGATCGAGTCCGAGTGCGCCTCGAATCACGCGCGGACTGGAACCGTTCAGACGCCACACGGCAGTTTCGCGACGCCGGCGTTCATGCCGGTCGCGACGGCCGCTGCGATGAAGGGTGTCCTCCCTGAACAGGTGAAGAGCGTCGGGGCGGAGATCATTCTCAACAACGCCTATCACCTCATGCTCCGTCCCGGGACCGAACTTCTCGAACGATTCGGCGGCACCCATCGGTTCATGAAATGGGACGGCCCGGTGCTCACCGACTCCGGGGGGTACCAGGCATTCTCGATGTCGGACATGAATGCCATCAACGAAGACGGGGTCTCTTTTAGATCGTTCGTCGATGGATCCAAGGTCCATCTCGGCCCAGAGTCGTCGATGCAGGTTCAGAACGCCATCGGGGCGGACATCATCATGGCCTTCGATGACTGCCCGCCGTCACCCCACGCCAAGCACGGCGCGGGGAGTCCCCGGGCGAAGTTGCCGACCCCCCAGGATTGGGAAGGGCGGCTCCGCGAGGCCCATGAACGGACCATTCGCTGGCTCGATCGATGTGTTCGAGCACACGCCAGACCGGATGAGCAGGCGCTGTTTGGGATCGTCCAAGGTGGGACGAACCTCGATCTCCGGGCGGAATCCATTGACGGCGTCTGTGGATTCGACTTGCCCGGATATGCGATCGGTGGCGTCGCGGTCGGGGAGGGCCCAGAGAAGATCCAAGAAGTGGTCGAATTCACCGCCCCCCGACTCCCCTCAAATCGGCCTCGGTATCTCATGGGCGTTGGATATGAGCGAGATATTGTGATGGCGGTGGCCGCCGGGGTGGACATGTTCGACTGCGTCCTTCCGACCCGGAACGGGCGTATGGCGTCAGTCTTCACCTCCACAGGGCCACTCCGACTCCGACATGCCCGGTTTCGGGATGATCTCTTGCCCATTGAAGAGGCGTGCGACTGTCCCGCCTGTGCCGGTGGATTCAGCCGGGCCTATCTCCGCCATTGCTTCTTCGCGAAGGAAATGATCGGCCCGATCCTCTGCAGCCTTCACAACCTCCGGCACTTCCAACGGCTCCTGCTGGACATTCGGACCGTGATCCGGGATGATTGTTGGTCTTCGCTCGCCGGCCGCTGGCCGGTTCTCGATGCTGCTCAACGTCCATTTCCGGACGTGGAGGGGCCATCGAGCGTTCCGTCACATGGTGATGGCTCGGGGCCGGATTCCGCTGCGGAAGGTTCGACCCAATCATGATCGACTCGATCAACTTCGTTTCCCTCGTCTCACCACACGGTTCTCTCTTGACCCTTGGTCAGGAGACGCCACCGCTCGGGCGGCAGGGGACCGGTACCACTTCCACATCTGGCGGCACCGCTGGAGAGGGTGAGGCCGTCGCCGCCGACAGCGGCGGAAGCCTCCTTATGTTCATGTTCCTTCCCCTCATCTTGGTGATGATTCTTTTCAGCGTCTTTGGACAACGAAAGGAACGCAAGAAGCGGGAAGCGCTCCTGAGCAGTGTGAAGAAGCACGATCGGGTCCGAACCATCGGCGGCGTCATCGGCGCCGTCGTTGAGATCAAGCCCGACACGATTCTTCTGAAAGTGGATGAGAGCAGCAACACGCGGATGACCTTTGCCCGTGACGCCGTTCAGCAGGTTCTTGAGTCCGAAGAAGAAGCCTCCTGACACCGATCTCCTGACCACGCCTTTTTCTAAATTGATTCCGCCTGCCTCGACTCAGTCGACCCCTTCCCATGAAGAACATCATTTCCAAGCTCGTCCTGATCGGCCTGATCGTCGGCATCTGCCTCTGGTCCGTCTATCCGCCGAAGAAGAAAATCCGACTTGGCAAGGATCTCCAAGGCGGAGTCAGCCTGGTCTATTCGGTAAAGATTGCGGAGGGTTCTGAACCCGACCAAGTTCTCGCCCAGACCATTGACGTCCTCAAACAACGAGTGAATCCACAGGGCATCCTCGACATCGGCATGCAACCCGTCGGGCGAGATCGCATCGAAGTGGTGATGCCGCTTCCCAACGATCAAGTTCGGGCGTTGCAGCAGACTTATCGCGACGCGCTTGACGCACTTCTGGCGGTGTCGCGAATTCGCCCCAGCCAGCTCGATGCCGCACTTGATGCCGGCGATGCGTCGGCAAAATACGGGGGCACCAGCCTCCGCAAGGCGGAACTCGACAGACTCCAAGCCGCGTGGGTTCAAGCAAAGAGCGCGCGGGCCGATCTGATCGAAGCAGAAGCCGGGGACCCGGTGGACGAGATTCGGGTCGATGGACTTCGCGATCGCATCGCCCGGGCTGAAATCACCGTCGAGGAACTTCAGAACACGATTCTCTCGCAGTCCTTTGGTGATGACCGTCTCTTCAACATCCTTGCCCTTGAAGGATCGCCACGTCTTCGCGATGCCGACGGGAACTACGATCCAGCGAGCAGCGACCGAGCGGTTGCATTCTCCGAGCTTGAACTCGAATTTCCGCATCTGGCCGAACAGATCGCCACGCTCGCTTCCTCGTATCGCGCGTTCGAAGCGGAGCGCACCGGTCTGGATGATCCCGAGGATCTCAAACGACTCCTCCGTGGTGCGGGTGTGCTTGAATTCAGAATCGCGGTCCGCCCCGGAGCAGTAGATGTTCCGATCACGCTCTTGCGGGAACAACTCACAGAGCGAGGGGCAAACAACACCGACTCTCCCGTCGCCCGATGGTTCCCAATCAACGATCTCAAGCAGTGGACCGACGAGGACCAACCAGAATCTGTCGCCGCCCTGATTGCTGATCCAGTCGGATATTTCCAGACTCGATACAACCTCGTCGCCGCTGAGAAAGACGGTCGTCGTTTCATCCTGCTGTACGTCTCGCCTGAAAAGAGCATGACGCACACCTCCGGCGACAATTGGGCAATCCGACAGGCAAGTCAGACGATCGATGATCTGGGTCGGCCCGCAGTGTCCTTCGGCCTCGACAGCGCGGGCGGATCGATGATGCGTCGACTCACGTCGCCGAACATCAACCAGCCGATGGCCATCGTGCTCGACGGCGAGGTGTATACCGCACCGAACCTCAACAGCGCCATCGGTTCGCGAGGCATTATTCAAGGCAACTTCGGCGAAGCTGAAGTCACCTACCTCATCAGGGTGCTTGCCGCGGGAAGTTTGGAAGCCCGTCTGAGTCCAGAGCCTATCTCCACCAGTATTCTTGGTCCGGCACTCGGGCAAGACAACCTGGTTCGAGGTCTCGAGGCGGTGGCCATCTCCGCGGCGTTGGTCGCCGTGATCATGCTCCTGTACTACTTTGGTGCGGGCTTGATTGCGGACATTTCGCTGCTGATCAATGCAATCATGATCTTCGGGATCATGTCGATGATCGATGGAACGTTCACGCTTCCAGGGCTGGCTGGTATCGCCCTCACCATTGGCATGGCGGTGGATGCGAATGTTCTCATCTTCGAGCGCATCCGTGAGGAATTGATAAATAACGAAGAGAATCTGCGCGATTCGATTCGGATTGGTTTTGCCAAGGCCGCCAGCGCGATCCTTGACGGCAATATCACGAACCTCATCGTCTGCTTCATCCTGTATCAAACGGCTGCGACCGAAGTGAAGGGATTTGCGCTCACGCTCTCGATTGGCGTGCTTTCAACACTCTTCACATCACTCTTCGTCAGCCGGGTGCTCTTTGCGATCTGTACCGAAGTGTTCAGATTGAAGTCGATCCCGATGCTTCCGACCGTGTTCCCCTCGATCCATAGGGCGCTCGAACCGAAGATCAATTGGATCGGGCTCCGAGGACCGCTCCTGTTCCTGAGTGCGGCGTTGGCGATTGGCTCGCTGGTCTTGTTCTTTGCGAGAGGCGCCGACGTCCTAGAGACCGAGTTCCGAGGCGGCGTTAGTGTCAAAATGACCACTCGGGCCGCCGAAGCCGGGGAGAATTCTGGCACCGATCGCGACCTCGCTGGACGTCTTCTGCTTACTCGGGGCGAGGTTGAAGATCGAGTCCATAAGATTGGCGACGACAACCCCGACGACGCCGTGCTGGCGCAGCTGTCCAACGCCACCGTATTGACCGTCGGAGACACGACGGCGGCCAACGAAGCAGGTAGTTTCCAAGTCAAAGTTGCGAACCCCCCGGGCATTGGCGACGACGAAAACATTGCCGACCACGTGGTGACCGCACTGGTCGAACAGTTCGGCGATGTGCTCGCCGTCATTCAGCCAGTCCACTTCAACGCCGAAGGCGATCCCGACTACAGCAGCCACACCTTTCCGCTCGAACGAAAATTGCTCGGCGAATCGATTGGACGGAGCGATACGGCGATGCCGGTCGATGCTTTCCGTGGGGGTGTCGCGGTCGTGATCGACGGAATCACGCCGCCGATCACGATCATCGATGCCAACGAGCGGATTCTCCGCATGCGGAATCAGCCCGACTTCAGCGATACCGCCGGACGAAACATGGACGTCATCGGGCTTGAGCGGTCCGGAGTCTCCGGAGATGAGCCCACGTACGCGGCGATCGCGGTGATGGTCTTCGACGATAGCCTTTCCAGCTTTGAAGTCGCATTAGACACCTGGGATCGCGGCCTGGCACAGCGGGAATATGAACTGGTCCAAGCGGCGTTGACCCGAGAGGCCAGTCTTGACCAGTCGAGCTTCTCTCCGAAGGTGGCCCAGAATCTTGCCGCCAGTGCGATCGTGGCGGTGATTCTCAGTTTGCTTGGCATGCTGGTCTACATCTGGTTCCGATTCGGCTCGCTTCGGTACTCGCTGTGTGCGATTTCCGCATTGATGTTTAACATCAG
>Ga0222662_1000231_pt1 | contig 51798 bp, 37 predicted proteins | sample AntAcemetagen600_FD_179821 | JGI IMG/M metagenome (GOLD analysis project Ga0222662, IMG submission 179821) | Saline water microbial communities from Ace Lake, Antarctica - #600 | ecosystem: Environmental > Aquatic > Non-marine Saline and Alkaline > Saline | place: Antarctica: Ace Lake... | reverse complement strand
GGCGACGACGACGACGCGACGGGTGACGACGACGACGCGACGGGCGACGACGACGACGCGACCGGCGACGACGACGACGCGACCGGCGACGACGACGACGCGACCGGCGACGACGACGACTCCACGGAGCCTCCTGTCGACAACGACGGCGACGGGGTCGACGCAAGCACCGACTGCGACGACAACGACGCGGCCAACTACCCCGGCAACACCGAGGTCTGCGACGGGCAGGACAACGACTGTCAGAACGGCGCGGACGCGGATGCGGACGGCGAAGTAGACGCCGACGTCGACCTCTCGCTGTCATGTGACGACTGCGACGACAGCGACGCGGCCAACTACCCCGGCAACACCGAGATCTGCGACGGCCAGGACAACGACTGCGCCAACGGCGCGGACGCGGACGTCGCTGGTGAAGTCGACGCGGACTCCGATCTCTCGCTGTCGTGTGACGACTGTGATGACGCCGACGGTTCCAACTACCCCGGCAACACGGAGCTGTGTGACGACGCCGACAACGACTGCGACACCACGACCTTTGCTGCCGGTGAGGACACCGATGTGGACGGAGACGGCAGCGCCACCTGCCTCGACTGCGACGACGGCGATATCGCCAACTTCCCTGGCAACACGGAGCTGTGCGACGGGCAGGACAACGACTGCATCGGCGGCGCGAACGCGGATGCGCTCGGCGAGGTGGATGGCGACCTCGACCTGGTCCTTTCGTGTGCCGACTGCGACGACGCGGATGCGGCCAACTATCCCGGCAACACCGAGCTGTGCGACGGGCAGGACAACGACTGCAACTCCACCGCGGACTTCGACGTTGCGGGCGAGGTGGATGGTGACGGCGACGGCTCGATCTCGTGTGAGGACTGCGACGACAGCGACGGCACGCTCAGCCCCGGCGCCCCCGAGCTGTGCGATGGCCTCGACAACAACTGCGATGGCGCGGTCGCCGGGCTGTACACCACCGCCACTGCCGCCACGAGCTACTCCGGGTCCGACCGCGTGCGTGGGAACGCGTTCTTGCCAAGCTCGGACACCCTGCTGACGTCGTTCGCCATGTCGCTGAACGCGCCGGCCGGCGCGGAGTTGAACTTCGGCGTCTACGAGTCGGCGACCGAGACTGGTGACTACACGCTCATCGCCACGAACTCGGTGGTCGTGCCTGCCAGCCTCGCTGGCGCTCGCCAGTACATTTCGTCCGGTGGTCTGGGAGTGCAGCTCAACGCAGGGACCTACTACACCCTGGCCGTGCACATCGGGAGCGCTGCGGCGACCTACTACCTCGAGACCGGCACCGCCCCGAGCACGACCCCGTTCGGGACGCGCGTCGGGTCCATGGAGCTCGTCGGCACGTTCACCTCGCAGCCCACTTCGCTCTCGACAAACCCGGTGTCGTCGGCCGAGTACGACACCCAGGTGGTGACCGATGACGAAGGCGACTTCGACACAGACCTCAGCTTCGCCTGCGCCGACTGCGACGACGGTGACGGCAACAACGCGCCGGGCAACACCGAGACGTGCGACGGAGCCGACAACGACTGCAACTGGCTCGCCGACGCGGACGTCGCCGGCGAGGTGGATGGCGACGGCGACCTTTCACTGTCGTGCGCCGACTGCGACGACGGCAACCCCGGCATCTACCCCGGCAACGTCGAAACGTGCGACGGCGTGGACGAGGACTGCGACGCGAGCACCGAGGCCGGCGACGGGGAGACCGACGACGATGGTGACGGCGCACTCAACTGCTCCGACTGCGAAGACCTCGAGGCCACCGCGTATCCGGGCGCCGCTGAGATCTGCGACGGGCTGGACACCAACTGCGACGGCGCGGTGGCAGGGCTGTACACCACCGCCACTGCCGCCACGAGCTACTCCGGGCCCAACCGCGTGCGTGGGAACTCGTTCTTGCCAAGCTCGGACACCCTGCTGACCTCGTTCGCCATGTCGCTGAACGCGCCGGCCGGCGCGGAGCTGAACTTCGGCGTCTACGAGTCGGCGACCGAGACTGGTGACTACACGCTCATCGCCACGAACTCGGTGGTCGTGCCTGCCAGCCTCGCGGGCGCTCGCCAGTACATCTCGTCCGGTGGTCTGGGAGTGCAGCTCAACGCAGGGACCTACTACACGCTGGCCGTGCACATCGGGAGCACTGCGGCGACCTACTACATCCAGAACGGCGTCAACTCGAGCACGACCCCGTTCGGGACGCGGGTCGGGTCCATGGAGATCATCGGCACGTTCACCTCGCAGCCCACTTCGCTCTCGGAAGACCCGGTGTCTTCGGCTGAGTACGACACCCAGGTCGTCACCGATGACGAAGGCGACGTCGACACAGACCTGTTCGTCGCGTGCGAGGACTGCGACGACGGGGACAGCACGGTGTTCCCCGGCCAGACCGAGATCTGCGACGACGTGGACAACGATTGCTCCGGCACAATCGATGTCTTCGACTTCTTCGACACCAACGCCACTCCCGTGGCCATCGACAGCAGCACAAGCTGGAACGCGCAGTCGTCGATCGAGGTCCCCGAGAATGGAGTCGTCGCCGACGTCAACGTGACCCTGGAGCTCACCCACTCGTACACCGGCGACCTGGACATCTCCTTGATGTCTCCCGCCGGCACCACGATCGACCTCTCCTCGGACAACGGCGGAAGCGGCGACAACTACATCGGGACCGTCTTCGACGACGATGGCTTTGCCCAGTTCCCGGTGGCCTCGGGGTTTGCGCCCTTCACCGCGACCTTCACTCCAGAGGTCCCTCTGTCGACGTTCGACGGAGAGCTGAGCGGAGGAACCTGGACGCTCATCGTGGTTGACGACTTCCCCGGCGCCGACGACGGGACTTTAACCTCGTGGAGCATCGACCTCGTGCTCGACGGCGGCGCGTGCACCGCCGAGAACTGCCTCGAGGTCCTGACCGCGTCACCGAACTCCGGCGATGGCGTGTACGTGCTGAACCCCAGTGGCGTCCAGGGCGCGGCAGGCGAGTACACCTGCGACATGACCAACGGCGGCTGGACCGAGGTCTTCTTCAACGACTTCGACAACATCGGCCCTGACGCCGGCTGGTCCACCAGCGCCACCTACGACTGCGCGGGTGACGTGCTGCTCGGCGGCTACAACAACCAGGCGGGCGGCACGATCAATATCGTCGTGGACACCAGCGAGTTCGCCCACACGGAGGCGCGGATCGAGACCGAGTACTGGGCCATGGACTCCTGGGACGGGGAGAACGCCTGGATCGACATCGACGGCGGGAACATCTTCGCGGCGAGCTTCACCAGCGGCGGCACGCCGAACCTGTGCGGGGCGGCGAACACCGGCTGGACTGAGAACATCGCCACGGTCGCGCAGGTTGTGAATCACTCCGGTGCGTCGCTGCTGTACTCCGCTGGTTCTACCCTCGACCAGCCGGCGGACGACGAGTCGTTCGGGGTAGACGACGTGGGAGTCTGGGTGCGCTGAGCGCGGTCCAGCCGCTGAGCACCTCGTTTTCGGGCTACCTCGGCGCGATGGGTGACCGAGGCCCCGTCAGCGAGCCCTACGAGCGCAGTCGGTGGGGCTTCGCCGAGGCCGGGGTGGCGCAGGACACCAACATCATGGTGTTCGTCAGGTAGTTCCCAGGTGAGATGACCGGCGCCATGCCCGGGGCGCCGGGTATTGCGTATTGTGCCGGAATCATGGATCCCACGAACACCTCTGATCCGTCGTACTTCCACAAGGTCGTCGACTGCCAGTGGGCGTGCCCGGCGCACACCAACGTGCCCGAGTACATCCGCCTCATCGCGCAAGGCAAGTACACCGAGTCGTACATGCTCAACCGCAAGAGCAACGTCTTCCCGGGGATCCTCGGGCGCACGTGCGACCGGCCTTGCGAGCCAGCGTGTCGGCGCGGCCGCGTCGAAGACAAGCCGGTGGCGATCTGCCGGCTCAAGCGGGTCGCGGCGGATCTGAAGGGGGACATCAGCGACCTGCTGCCCAAGGCCCCCGCCCAGAGCAACGGCAAGAGGATCGGCATCATCGGAGCCGGCCCTGCGTCGCTGACGGTGGCGAACGATCTCGCGCCCCTGGACTACGAGATCACCATCTTCGAAGCGCTGCCCAAGCCCGGTGGGCTCATGCGCACCAACATCCCGAGCTTCCGGCTGCCGGCCCACGTGCTGGAGTCCGAGGTGGACGCCATCCTGGACATGGGGCACGTCACCATCCACTACAACACCCGCATCGAGTCGCTGGGCACGTTGCTCGACGAGGGCGGCTTTGACGCGGTGTTCGTGGGCACCGGCGCTCCGAAGGGCAAGGAGCTCAACCTGCCCGGCCGCCAAGAGGCCGCCGACAACATCCACATCGGCATCGAGTGGCTCGAGTCGGTGCACTTTGAGCACATCACCGAGATCGGCGCCGACGTGCTGGTCATCGGCGTAGGCAACACCGCCATGGACTGCTGCCGCACCAGCAAGCGGCTGGGCGGCACCAACGTCAAGGTCATGGCTCGCAAGGACCGCAACTACTTCAAGGCCTCGCCGTGGGAGCTCGAAGACGCCGAGGAGGAGCTCGTGGACATCCTCGAGAACCACAGCCCCGCGGCGTTTGTGGTGGAGGACGGCAAGCTGGTCGGCATGACGTTCGACATCGTGCAGTGGCACGAGGACAAGGAGTCTGGCCGCCTCAAGTCCACCAAGCGCGACGAGGTCACCATCCCGTGCAGCGACGTCATCCTCGCCATCGGCCAGGACAACGCGTTTCCGTTCATCGAGCGCGACATCGGCATCACCTTCGGCAAGTGGGACATGCCCGAGGTGGACAAGGTCACGTTCCAGACCACCCGGGACGGGGTCTTCATCGGCGGCGACGCGGCCTGGGGCCCCGAGAACATCATCTGGGCCGTCGAGCACGGCCACCAGGCGGCCATCTCCCTGCACAACTACTGCAGTGGCGTGTCCCTGACCGACCGCGTGCCGCAGCAGGTCGCGCTCGAGAGCGCGAAGATGGGCCTGCATGAGTGGGCCTACTCCAACGATTACTCCAGCAAGGGCCGCACGAAGATGAACCACGCCGATCTCAAGGCGCGGTTTGAGGAGCTGAGCCTGGAGGTGGAGCTCGGCTTTGACATCGAGCAGACCGCCCTCGAGGTGCAGCGCTGCCTCAACTGCGACGTGCACACCGAGTTCGCCGCGCCGCTGTGTACCGAGTGCGACGCCTGCGTGGACATCTGCCCGGTGAACTGCCTGACGATGACGCCCAACGCGCCCGAGGACGAGATGAGACACAAGCTCACCGCGCCGGCGCTCAACCTCGCCCAGGACCTGTATGTCTCGGCGGCCCTGCCCCAGACGGGCCGCGTCATGGTGAAGGACGAAGACCTATGCGTTCATTGCGGGCTCTGCGCCGAGCGCTGCCCCACGGCGGCCTGGGACATGGCCCTGATGGACCTGACCATCCCCCACGCAGGAGAGGCGAGCCGATGAACGCCCCGACACCTTCCCCCGCCCACGAGGCCATGCGCACCGCGGGTGGCGTCAACGACTTCGCCATCAAGATCGCGACGGTGAACGGCACCGGCAGCGCCAGCGCCAACGGCATGCTGATGCAGGCCATCTTCCGCATGGGCATCCCGATCTCGGGCAAGAACGTCTTCCCGTCCAACATCCAGGGGTTGCCTACCTGGTACGAGATTCGGGTCAACGGCGACGGACACACCGCGCGCACGCCGATCTTCGACATCGTCATCGCCATGAACCCCCAGACCTACGCCCAGGACGTGGCGACGGTGGCGTCTGGTGGCTGGCTGCTGCACGACTCCACCTGGCCGCTGGACGCCGCGCTCGCCCGCGACGACATCCACTTTGTGGGCATCCCGCTGGCCCGGCTGTGTGCCGAGAACTTCACCGGCAACCGCACCCGCATCCTGATGAAGAACATCACCTATGTGGGCGCGCTGGTGGCGCTGCTCAACCTCGACATGGACGTGGTCAGCGGCATGCTGACCGAGAAGTTCGCCAAGAAGGCGCACCTGCTGGACGCCAACCGGATCGCGCTCAAGCTAGGCGAGGACTACGCCCGCGAGCACTTCGAGTGCCCCTTGCCCATCCGCCTGAAGGCCATGGACGCCACCGCCGACCACATCATGATCGACGGCAACACCGCCGCGGCGCTGGGCTGCGTGTTCGCCGGTGCCACGGTCGCCGCCTGGTACCCGATCACGCCGTCCACCTCGCTGGTGGATGGCTTTACCCGGTTCAGCAAGCGCTTTCGCACCAACGAGGACGGCACCCGCAACGTCATCATCATGCAGGCCGAGGACGAGCTGTCTGCCGCCGGCATGACCATCGGCGCCGGCTGGGCGGGGGCCCGCAGCTTCACGAGCACGAGCGGTGCCGGCATCTCGTTGATGAACGAGTTCCTGGGGTTGGCGTACTACGCAGAGATCCCCTCGGTGTTCTTCAACATCCAGCGCACCGGGCCCAGCACCGGCATGCCGACCCGCACCCAACAAGGCGACATCTTCAGCACCATCTACGCCTCGCACGGCGACACTGCGCACATCGCGCTCTTCCCCGGCGACCCGTTCGAGTGCTTCCACATGGCCAAAGACGCGTTCGACCTCGCCGAGCGGTTCCAGACCCCGGTGTTTGTGCTCAGCGACCTCGACATCGGCATGAACGACTGGATGATCCCGCGCCTCGAGTGGGACGACAGCTACGTGCCCGACCGCGGCAAGGTGCTCAGCGCCGAGCAGCTGGACGCGATGGAGCACTTCTACCGCTACCTCGACGTAGACGGCGATGAGATCCCGTACCGCTCCATCCCTGGCGTGCACCCCAGGGGCGCGTACTTCACCCGGGGAAGCGGCCACGACAAGTACGGCCGCTACACCGAGGACAGCGAGCTCTACCAAGAGGTCGTGGACCGGCTCAAGCGCAAGGTGAACAGCAGCGGGGCGACCTCTCCTCAGCCCCTCATCGAGCGGCAGGACGGCGCCCAGTTCGCCATCGTCACCGTGGGCGGCTGCGACCGAGCGGTGCGCGAGGCCATCGCCCAGTACGCCGAGCAGGGCATCGCCGTGGACTTCATGCGCATTCGGGCCTTCCCGTTCGCGGACTCCGTGGAGGAGTTCCTTGCCGAGCACGAGCACAACTACATCGTCGAGCAGAACCGGGACGGGCAGCTGCACCGCATCCTGCTGCTGGAGACCGAGATCGAGAGACGACGCATCACCTCGGTGGTGAACTACAACGGGCTGCCGCTCAGCGCGCACCACGTGACCAGCGGGATTGGCAAGGTGCGGGCATGAGCTACATCAAGAAGCCGGTGGCCCGGCACCCGGGCATGCCCAAGAACGCGCTGGGGCTGACCGCGCGGGACTACGAGGGCTCGCTCAGCACGCTCTGCGCGGGCTGTGGCCATGACTCGTGCACCGCGGCCATCGTGCAGGCGTTCTGGCGACTGAGCATCGAGCCCTACAAGGCGGTGAAGCTGAGCGGCATCGGCTGCTCCAGCAAGACGCCGACGTACTTTCTGGGCGAGGCCCACGGCTTCAACTCGGTGCACGGGCGCATGCCGTCGGTGGCGACCGGCGCGAACGCGGCCAACGGGGATCTGGTCTACATCGGCATCTCGGGCGACGGCGACAGCCTGAGCATCGGCCTCGGCCAGTTCTGCCACGCCATCCGCCGCAACGTGAACCTGACCTACGTGCTGGAGAACAACGGCGTGTACGGCCTGACCAAGGGCCAGTTCTCCGCGAGCGCGGATGTCGGCAGCAAGAGCAAGAAGGGCGAGGTCAACGAGGCCCAGCCCATCGATCCCGTGATGCTCGCGCTGACGCTGGGGGCCACGTTCGTGGCGCGCAGCTTCTCGGGCGACAAGGACCAGCTCGTGCCCATCCTCGAAGCGGCGCTGCGCCACAAGGGCTTCGCGTTCATCGACATCATCTCGCCGTGCGTCGCGTTCAACGACCACAAGGGCAGCACGAAGTCGTACATGTACACCCGCGAGCACTACCACGCGGTCACCGAGGCGGATCTGGTGCCCCTGCGCAGCCCCATTGAGGCAAAGCAGGACCTCGGCACGGCGACGCGAGTGAAGCTGCACGACGGCAGCTCCCTGACCTTGCGCCCCGTCGATGAGGACTTCGATCCCACCGACCGGGGCGGCGTCATGCAGCACCTCACCACGCTCAAGGAGGCCGGCGAGGTCGCCACGGGGCTGCTCTTTGTGGACCCGGAGACCACGGACATGCACGCCATGAACCGCTCGGTCGGCACGCCCATGGTGCAGATCCCGTTCGAGGACCTATGCCCCGGGAACGCCGCGCTGCAGGACCTGATGGCCGAGTTCCGGTAGATGAGTGACCCCTTGCCCCGGCTCACCGCCGGGCGCCTCGCGCTGCTCGTCGCCGTCCCCCTGATGGCGGCGATGCTTGCCTATGGGCTGCGCGCGGCGTTCCACAGCGACGAGCTGAACGTGCTGCTGCATGTCGAGCGCTTCGCCCGCGGCGAGTTCCGGGCGCCGGGACGTCCGGGTCTGCTGTGGGCGGTGTTGACGCCGCTGATGGTGACGGACAACCCCGTGGCGCTGATGACCGCGAGCCGTGTCGTGGCGGTGGCCGTCATCGCGTGCGGTATGGGCTGCATCGCGGTCTTGGGGCGGCCGCGGGGCGCCGCGGACTCGTGGGTGGACCGCCTGCTGCCCGCCACCGCCATCGCGCTCGTGCTGACGTCCGCATCGTTTGCGCCCCACGCCGTCGAGGTCCGCACCGACACGTTCACCACGCCCCTGACCCTGCTCGCCATCGTGGTGTTGTGGCGGGAGCGCTGGACGCCCAAGACCGTGGCGCTCGCTGCCGTGGTGGTGGCGGCGGCCATCCTGTGCAGCCAGAAGTCGGCGTACAACGCGATCGGCCTGGCGGTGGCGTGGCTTCTGGCGCGCCCGGCCCAGCCCGGCGGGGTCTCCTGGGTGCGGTCGCGGGGGCGGGACGCGGCCATCGCGGTGGCGGTGGTCGGCGGGCTCGTGGTGGGCTGGTACGGGCTGCTCTCGGTGCTCGCGGGCACCGGGGGAGATCTGGTCAGCACCAACCTCGAGCGCGCGGCGTCCACCGCGTTCGCGAACACCGTGCCCTGGGAAGACAAGACGAAGTGGCTCGCGCAGGCGGTGCAGCGCGCGCCGCTGCTCTACGGAGCCTCGGCGGTGGGCCTGTTGGTGTCCGCGTGGCGTGCTTGGCGGGGACCACAAGACGGGCGGGTGCTGGCCTCAGCGCTGGTCGGCGCGACCATGCTCGGGGTCATCGCGGTGCACCGCGGCTTCTTTCCCTACTACATCGCGTCCATCGAGCCGCTGCTCGCCCTTCCGGCCGCGTTGGCGGTGCTGACGGCGGCGGATGGGGTGGGGCGGGTGCTGGAGAAGGCGCGCGTCCCCCGCGGCTTGACGGTGGCGGCCCTGACCCTGGCGATGCTCGGCGGCGCCCTGCACCACCAGCTGCCGGTGCTCAAGCAGGCCTGGGCGGTGACCAACGCCGGGCAGTACGAGCTCTCGGGGCGCGTACACCGCATCTTTGGCGGGCCGGTGCCCTACATTGGCGGGCTCAATATCATCCCCGGCTACGCGGAGACCGCCGGCTACCTCACCGCCGATGCGCGCCTCGCCAAGCGCAAGCAGGACCGCACGTTCATCGCCACGAAGATGAGCGATGGCGCCCGCTTCTTTGTGCGGGCCTACATGACCCGGGACGTGTACCTGAAGCGGGCGGAGAAGAAGACGCTCTACACGAGCTACCTGCCTGTCAGCCCCAACCTGTACGTGCACGGCGCCCGGGTGCGCTGGACCGAGGGCGGCACGGACGGGCATCGGGTCGCGCCCATCTACGTGGATGGGGCCTACACCGTGCGCGTTCGCGGCGAGTCCACGCCGGAGCTGCGGGTGAACGGCGCGCCGGTCACCGACGGGCAGGTGCTGACCCTGAGCCGGGGGGACATCGCCTTGACGGTGGGCCCTGCCGACGCCGTGGGCGAAGCCTGGCTGGTGCTGGGCGACGGAACCGAGGTGGAGCCGCCCGGCACCCACGTGGACTACAGCCTGTTCCCCAAGGACCGCAACGGCAGCCGCACGCGCTACCAGCGATACGACAAGAAGCGGGGCAAGTACGACCTCGCCTCGCTGGTGAACAAGGACGAGCGGCGGCTGCGTAGGCACCGCAAGCGGCTGCGGGAGCTGGACAAGGCCTGGCAGGAGACCGTGCTCGCGGAGCGGGAGCCGGCGCCATGACCGTGTCCATCGTGACGCCGGCCTGGAACGCGACCCCGTGGCTGGCTGAGACGTGCGCGAGCGTGCTCGCTCAGACCCATGAGGACTGGGAGTGGCTCATCGTGGACGACGGCAGCACCGACGGCACCGCCGCGCTGCTCGACGAGCTGGCCAGCCAGGACTCGCGGGTCAGGCCGCTGGGCGACGGCGTGAATCGCGGTGCCGCTGGGGCGCGCAACGTCGGGCTCGCGGCGGCCACCGGGACCCACATCGCGTTCCTCGACTGCGACGACCGATGGGAGCCCAACAAGCTGCACGCTCAGCTCGCCTACCTCGATGCGCACCCCGACGCCGACGGGGTCTGCACCTGGTTCGAGCTGTTCGGTGACGCTGAGCGCGTGGCGCGCGGCGTGCGCATTCACCCCCGGTCCCAGGTCTGCACCCGCACCGAGGCCCTGGCCGGCACGACGTTCCTGACCAGCTCGCTGCTGCTGCGCCGCCACGTGGTGGACGAGGAAGGCGGCATGGACGAAGACCCCCGCCTGCGCTCGGGTCAGGACTACGAGTACTTCTTCCGACTGGTCAGCCGCTACCGCATCCACCGCCTGCACGAAGTGCTGACGTGGTGGAGGGTGGCGCCTGCGGAGGCCTCGCTGTCGGCCAGCCACCGCACCGACGACAACGCCCGCGGGTGGCGCCTGCTCGACGTCTTCCTCGACAAAGGGCTCATCACGGAGGAAGAGGCGCGGGTGCGTCGCTCCTTCCTGCACTTCGAGCAAGGCCGCAACAACCTCGTCTACCTCGACGCGCCGTTCCGGCGACACCTGCTCAAGTCCGTGTTCGCGGGTCGTCCGCCGCCCAAAGCCGTGGCGATCTTGGCCGCGAGCTTCCTGCCGGCCCCGGTCCTGCGCCCGCTCCTGCTCACCACCCAGCGCCTGCTCAAGCAGCGCGTGGAGGGATGATGTCCGTCTACTCCGGCTCCCGCGTGGCCGTCACCGGCGCGTCCGGCTTCATCGGCTCGGCGCTGTGCGCGCTCCTGCTGGAGCAGGGCGCCACGGTGCTGCCCGTCCCCCACAGCAAGACCGGCGCGGTGTACCCGGCCATCCCCGACGCCGAGGTCCTGTTCCATGTGGGCGGGGGAGGGGGCATCGCCGCGGCGGACGCGGACCCCGCCGGCGATCTGCGGGCCCACGCCACCTCGACCTTGGAGCTGCTCGCCGCCCAGCGAGAGGGCCGCTTTGGGCGCTTGGTCTTGCTGTCGTCCGCCGCCGTCTATGGCCGCGTGCAGGGCGTCGTGCCCGAAGACACGCCGGCGCGTCCGCTGGCTCCTTACGGCGTCAGCAAGCGGGCAGCGGAGCTGTACGTGTTGGCGGCGGTGCAACGACACGGCACGGACGCGGTCATCGGCCGGCTTGGCAACCCCTACGGGCCCGGGCAGCGCAGCCTCGTGGTGTACGACCTGGCGAAGCGCGCGCTGACGGACGGCGCGCCGTTCCGGGTGTTCGGCGCCGGCGACGCGGTGCGGGACTTCCTGCACGTGCGGGATGTGGCGATGGCCCTGCAGGTGGTTGGCTCACGGGCCGAGTCCGGGTCCATCACCAACATCGGCTCCGGCCAGCCCGTGTCCATCCTGGAGTTGGCGCGCACCATCGCGGTGGCCGCGGGCCTGCCTCCGTCCGCAGCCCGCCCCGACGGCGAGCCAGAGCCCGGCAAGGTCAACACGTTCGCGCCGGACGTGACGCGCCTGGCCGCCCTCGGCTTTGAGCCCTGCGTCGCGCTGCCGGACGGCATCGCGGAGACCGTGGCGTGGGTGCGGTCCACCCTCTGAGTCGCGTGGTAGCTTGCGGCGCCTCGAGGGCACCGTCAGCAAGACGCGCACCTCGGACCGGAGAAGGAAATCGCGATGTCGCTGCAAGGCAAGAAGGTCCTCGTCACCGGGGCGACCGGGTTCATCGGCTCCCACCTCGTGCAGCGCCTCGTCCAGCAGGGCGCCCAGGTGCGGGCCATGTCGCACTACCGAAGCGACCCGTCGCTGCACAACCTGGCGTATCTGGCGCCGGATGAGCGGGCCGGCCTCGAGATCATCCGGGGCAACGTCGAGGACCCGTTCTTCGTGCGCACCGCGGTGGCGGGCTGCGATGTCGTCTTCCACCTCGCTGCGCTGATCGCCATCCCCTACAGCTACGTCGCGCCGGCCTCGTACGTGTCCACCAACATCACGGGCACGCTCAACATCCTGGAGGCCTGCCGCAGCGAGGGCACGCCTCGCGTGGTGCACACGTCCACCAGCGAGACGTACGGCAGCGCCCAGTACACGCCGATCGACGAGAAGCACCCGCTGGTGGGGCAGTCGCCGTACTCGGCGAGCAAGATCGCTGCCGACAAGCTCGCAGAGTCCTACTACTGCTCGATGGAGCTGCCGGTGGTGACCATTCGGCCGTTCAACACGTTCGGGCCGCGCCAGTCCGCCCGGGCCGTCATCCCCACCATCATCAGCCAGCTCGCCGCCGGGGTCCCCGAACTCAAGCTCGGCTCGCTGTCGCCGGTGCGCGACTTCACCTACGCCGGCGACACCGCGGACGGCTTCATCGCCGGCGCCCTGGCCCCGGGCGTGGAAGGCGGGCTGTACAACCTCGGCGTGGGCAAGGGCATCACCATCGGCGAGCTCGCGCTCACCATCATGGAGCTCATGAACGTCGATGTGCCGCTCACCGAAGACACCCAGCGGGTGCGGCCGGGCAAGAGCGAGGTGATGGCGCTCATCTCAGACAACCGCAAGGCGAAGGCTGAGCTGCACTGGGAGCCGCGGGTGTCGCTGCAAGAGGGACTGATGCGCACCATCGCGTTTGTGCGCGCGCACCCCGAGCTGTTCCGCCCCAACGAGTACACGGTCTGATGCAGGCGGTGCTCATGGCCGGCGGGAAGGGCACGCGGCTGCGGCCGTTCACCCATGTGCTGCCCAAGCCGCTGGTCCCCATCGGGGAGCGCTCGATCCTGGAGCGCGTGCTGGAGCAGCTCGCCACGTGCGGGTTCACCGAGGTGGTCATCGCGGTGGGCTACAAGCGCGAGCTCATCATGGCGGTCATCGGCGATGGGTCGCGGTACGGGCTCAGCGTGCGCTACCACACCGAAGAGAAGCCTCTGGGCACCATCGGCGCGCTGGCGGGGATTGAGGGGTTGGCGGACAACTTCCTCGTCATGAATGGCGACATCTGCACCGACCTGCACTTTGGGGAGTTCTTGGAGGACCACGTGGCCAGCGGAGCCCGGGCGTCCGTGGGCACCTACGCGCGGCGCGAGACCATCGAGCTCGGCGTGCTGACGCTGGATGACGGGGCCGAGCGCATCGTCGGGTTCCAGGAGAAGCCCACGTACGACTTCCACGTGTCCATCGGGGTGAACGCGTTCCAGCGCAGCATCCTCGAGCTGGTACCCAGCGACGCGTTCTTTGGCTTCGACGACCTGATGCACCGCATGCTGAACGAGGGCGTGTCCATCCGGTCGCACCGGGTGGAGGGCCTGTGGCAAGACATCGGTCGGCTCGACGACTACGAGCGCATGAGCGAGATGCTGCGCGCCGACCCGAGCCTGCTGACGCCGCGCTCGCGCCACTGAGGGGCGGGAGACACGATGCGCATCCTGTGGGCCAGCAAGGGCTGGCACAGCCTCGATCAGCTCATCGCCCATGAGCTCGCCGACCAGGGCCATGACGTGCGGCTGTTCACCATGGCGGAGGTGCGCGACGGCTGGCGCATCCCGGTGATCTCCCGTCCTACGCCGATCCCGCTGACGCCGCTCTTGGGACCTCGCCGGGTGCGCGCCGCGTGCCGCAGCTTCGATGCCGAGGTGGTGTTCGCCAACTTCGCCATGACCTACGGCAACTACGCGGTGCGGGGCGCACCGAAGGGGACTCGGGTGGTCGTGATGACCTGGGGAAGCGACGTGCTGCTGCACGGCGGCAAGCCCGGCCTGAGCCTGCTGACCAAACAGGCGCTGCGCGGCGCGCACCGGGTGGTCGCCAACGCGAGTCACCTGGCCCGGGCGTCCGAAGCGCTGGGTGCCAACAACGTCGCGCTCATCCCCTACGGCATCGACGCCCAGACGTTCCGGCCTGGTCTCCCTTCGCCGGAGGGGTGGCCTGATGTGGACGCGCCGTGGATCGGCTGCAACCGCAGCCTCAAGCCGCTGTACGACCACGCGACCCTGCTGCGGGGGATGGCGCTGGTCACCGGCGCGCGGGCGCCGCACATGATGATCATCGGCAGCGGGCCCGAGCGGGAGCCCCTGGAGCGGCTGGCGGGAGAGCTGGGCATCGGGGACCGGGTGCACTTCTCGGGACGGTTGCGGTACGAGCAGCTGCCGGGCTATCTGGCGTGCTGCGACGTGTGGGCGTCGGCTGCGCTGTCCGACGGGTTGCCGCTGTCGATGCTGGAGGGCATGGCGTGCGGCATGAAGATCCTCGTGGGCGAGCTTCCCTACGTGGCCGACTGGCGTGTGCCCGGCGTGACGTTCCCCTTTGCGCTGCAAGACCCCGCCGACTGCGCGCGGGCCTTGCGAGAGGCGCTGGCTGCTCCGACGTTGGCGCCCGAGCACCCCGGTCGCGCCGTCATCTTGGAGCGAGGCGATGTGCGACGCACCGCCGAGGCCCTCGTGGGGCTGGTGCAGTAGGCAGGTGATGGGCTATCTCGGAGCGATGACTTCGCTCCGCCTCCCGATCGCCCTCCTCCTGCTGACCGGCGGGTTCGCCTGCTCCGACTCCACGGTCGGCACCAACAACAGCGCCCCCGAAGCGAGCATCGAGCAGCCCTCGGCTGACGCCTCGTTCGAGCTCGGGGACACGGTGTTGTTTGTGGGGTCGGTCCGAGACAGCGGGACGCCCTTGGGCGAACTCCTGGTCACCTGGAGCAGCTCCATCGACGGGCCGTTGGCCGATGGCCTGGCCGAGACGGACGGGAGCACGTCGCACGTCGAAGATGGGCTGAGCGCGGGCGCGCACACCATCACGCTGCTCGTGCGGGACGCCCAGGGCGCCTCGGACACCGCCAGCACGACGCTCACGGTGGCCTCGCCCAACTCCGCGCCGAGCTGCGGGATCACCGCGCCGGCGAGCAATGCCACCTTCGCCACGGGGGAGCTCGTGCTGCTGGAGGGGTTCGTCGATGACGCCGACGAGCCGGCAGACCAGCTGACCGTGCTGTTCTCGTCGAACGTGGACGGCGCGCTGGGGGGCGCGGCTCCGAGCACGGGAGGCGACGTGGCCTTGGGGCTCACCACGCTCAGCGCCGACACCCACACCGTGACGCTGGCGGTGACCGACGCGGCGGGGGGGGACTTGCTCAGACTTCGTGGTGCTGACGGTGGCTCCGAAGGAGAACGTGGCGCCATCTGCGCCGGCGGTGTCTATCACTCCCAACCCCGCGGGCACCGGAGACGGGCTGACCGCGGCGCTCGACAGCCCCTCGGTGGATCCCGACGGAGGCCCGGCCTCGATCACCTACACCTACGCCTGGAGCGTGAATGGCGCGGCGCAGGCTCCGTTCACCCCACCGGATGAGGTGCCTGGCTCGGCCACAGCGAGCGGGGAGACGTGGCAGGTGACGGTGACTGCGTTTGATGGCGAAGACAGCTCGCCCCCCGGCACCGCCGAGGTGACCATCGGGAACACCGCGCCGTCGCTCGGTGGGGTCTCCATCACTCCGGCGGTGGCGTACACGGACTCGTCGCTGACGGCCACGGCCGCGGGCTGGAGCGACCCCGACGGCGACCTGCCGTTGTACCAGTACGAGTGGTTCGCCGACGGGTCTGCGGTCGGCACCGACAGCGACCTGCTCGACTCCAGCGAGTTCGTGAAGGACGAGGAGATCACCGTGCTCGTGACGCCGCTGGACGCGGTGTCCTCGGGGGTCCCGGCGCTGTCGCCAGGGGTCACCATCCTCAACACGCTCCCCACCGCGCCGGTCGTCTCCATCACCCCGGCCGCGCCCACAGACGTGGACCCCCTGTTGTGCGCCGCCGGGTCCTCCTTCGACGCCGATGGCGACTCGGTCTCCTACTCCTTCGGCTGGACCGACGGCGCGGTCACCCAGAGCGGCGCGACGCTGGCCGCCGCGAGCACCGCGGCCGGCGACACTTGGACGTGCACGGCGATCCCCAACGACGGCGACGTGGATGGCCCGGCAGGCAGCGCGAGCGTGCCGGTGACGTCGTCGACCTGCGGTTCGGCCGCGAGCCCCAATACGTGCTCGCCGAGCTGCGCGAGCCCTTCGAGCTGCCTCAACAACTGGAGCACCCTGAGCTGCGCGCCGCCGGTGGTCACGTCGGCCTACTTCACGAACTGCTCGACCATCGGGTTTGGCGGAGCGACGTGGTGCTTTGTGGTGGAGGGGGACAACTTCCAGCTCGACTACACCACCCAGGGCGGCGCGATGAAGTGGGGATCGGCCCGCTCCGGCGTGTCCGGCTTTGGTGGATCCAACTGGAACTGGCTGCTCGACGACATGCTGGTGGTGACGGTGGGGTCTTGGTACTCGAGCTACGTCGGCGAGACGTTCTGGATCGACAACCCCGACGGGCAAGAGTCGGGCTGCGTCGTCATCACGTACCAATAGTGGGGAACCCCATGACCCTTCGTGCCGACATGAGCCAGCGCGCCGTGGTGCGCCCTGGTGACGAGCCATGGCGGCCTTCTCCCAGTCCCGGGGTGGACCGGCAGATGCTCGATCGCATCGGCGAGGAGGTGGCCCGCGCCACGAGCATCGTGCGGTACGCCCCGGGCAGCCGCTTCACGTCCCACACCCACGACCTGGGCGAGGAGTTCATCGTGCTCGACGGCGTGTTCTCCGATGAGCACGGCGACTATCCAGCAGGCACCTACGTGAGGAACCCACCGGGGTCCGCTCATGCGCCGTACACCGAGGGCGGCTGCACCATCTTCGTCAAGCTGCGCCAGTTCGTGTCCGGCGACACCGAGCGCGTGGTGGTCGACACCACCACCCGCCGCTTCTCGCGGGGCCAGGTCCCGGGGCTGACCGTGTTGCCGCTGCACCAGTTCGAAGGAGTCTCAGTGGCGCTGGTGCGCTGGGCGCCCGGCACCCGCTTCCTGCCCCACACCCACTGGGGAGGCGAGGAGATCGTGGTGCTGGATGGCGTCTTCCAGGACGAGCACGGCGACTACCCAACCCACACCTGGCTGCGCAGCCCCCACGGCAGCCGCCACCACCCGTTCTCGGACCCCGGCTGCCTCATCTACGTCAAGGTCGGCCACCTGGCGTAGCGGGCCCGTTCAGATCCCGAGCACCCCAAACACGTCGGCCCACATCGCGTCGTGCTGCGGTCGCAGCCGGTCCAGGGCCGCGGCGATGGTCTCCCGGGCAGCCACGCCGTCCTCGCCGCACAGCCCGCTCACGAGGCCTAGCAGGTGCGCGTCGGTGTCCCCGGGGCCATGCACGAGCTGCGGCAGCCCAAAGTCCGACAGCAGCATCTTGTACTTGTGCGCCCAGCCCAGCGCGATGGCCGGCACCCCCATGGACAGGGACGCCACCAGCGCGTGGAAGCGGCTGCCCACCACGAGCTCCGCGCCGCCCAGGTAGCTCTTGAGCACGACGGGGTCGGGGTCGGAGAAGATGCTGCCCTGGGGCACGCGCTGCGCGAGCTGCTCGGCCAGCTGACGGTCGTCGCCGGACGCGTCGTGCACCACAAAACGCACCTGCAGCCCCGCCTCCAACATCGCCCTGGCCGCCGCCTCGAGCCGGTTCAGATACACCGGCTGCCACGCTGCTTTGTCCTTGCCGGCGTCCAGCACCCGCATGTTGGGCACGATGCAGGCGTACCTGTGCTCAGAGCCCGCGGGCTGAGGGTGCTCGGCGAGGAAGATGGTCAGGTCTGGGGCGAGGCGCACCACGCCGGCCGGAGGGTCGAGCGCCTGGACCGCGCTCAGCGACACCGCATCCCGGGCGTAGACCCGGTCCGCGAGGTGCAGCACGCGCCGGAACGCATCGGCGACCGCCGGCTTCTCGAACGGCCCCAGCATCTGCGGCAGCAGGACGACCGGGTGGCCGTGCTTCTTGTAGTAGGCGCAGCGGGTGGCGAAGTTCCCGGCGCGCCGGGCGCCCCAGGAGTCGCCAAAGGCGTACCCGGAGATGTCGATGAGCGCGGACGGGTCCCGCCGCCGGGCGTAGTCGGGGCTCGGCGGCATCAGGCGGCCCGCGACCCGGCTCAGCCCGAAGAACACCGGCACCGGCTTCGCTTGCTTGAACGGGCGCACCGACGGGCGCAGGGGTCGAATGCCGTAGCCGATCTGGTCGCCGGGCAACGCTTCCATGCACAGCTCGACCGGCGCCCGGGCCCGCAGCCGCTCCGCGGTCGTGCGCAGCATCAGCTGGCCGCCCCGGTTGTTGAAGCCCGCCCCGTGAAGCTCGATCATCATCGCGTCACGACCGGTTCCAGCTGCGCAGCTCAGACACCGCGCGCTTCTCGCTGTGGGGCACGCCGCCAGCAGGGTCGGGGTAGCCGATGGCCATGAACATCACGATGCGCTCGTGCTCGTGCAGGGGAATCGCCGCGCGCACGCGCTTCTCCAGCCGCGGCACGTCAGGCCAGTTCAAGCAGCACGAGCTGAGTCCCAGGGTCTCCAGGGCGAGCTGAAATCCCATGGTCGCCAGAGAGCCGTCGATGTAGATGAGGTGCCGGTCCCGCTGGTGGGCGAACGCCGACATGTCTCCGACCAGCACGCACACACACGGGAAGTTGTGCCCGATGCCGGCGGTGCCCATGGGGATGGCAGACAGGGTCTTGACCAGCTCGGGGTCGTCATAGAAGCGGAACTCGAACGGCTGGCGGTTGCACGCCGACGGGGCCTGGGCGCCAACCGCGAGCGCCTTGTCGATGAGCTCGTGGGGGACGGGCTCAGCCTTGAACCACCGCACGGACCGGCGGCGCTCGGCCAGCTGCTTGAGCCCCGTGTAGGTCACCGCCAGGGGAACCTGCAAGTCCCGGGTGTACGGGCTCGCGCTCGTGCCGCCGTCCCGGCCTACCGCCGCCTCGGCGTCGATGGTCCGCCCCGCGGGCTGGGAGCGGATGCCGCCAAACGCGGTGCGCGCCGCGTCGATGGTGGGGTGGGACTCGGCCACGGCGAAGTAGGCGGTCAGCACGTCGCCGGCCCAGCGCCGCAGCGGGACCGCCGCCTCGTCCTGGGCCGCATGCACCGGCGCGTAGAGCTGCACGGCGAGCGCGATGTAGTCCAGGCCGAACACGCCGCGCCGGGGCCGCATCACCAGGCCCTTCTCCAGGCGGTGGATGCAGCGTCGCAGCTTGATGCGTCCGGCTCCGCCGCCGCCTCGCAGCACGTCGGTCTGGTGCTTGAGCATGCCGCGGAAGGTGGCGCCGATCTCACCGGCGAAGCCGCCGGCCGTGAGCCCCCACAGCAGCGCGCCGCCAGGCAGCGCGTCCAGGGCCGCGAGGGCCGCCCAGGTCACCGAGCGGGGCACGGCGGAGCGCAGCTTTCCCTTGATCTGACTGGCCTTCACGGGCTTCCTTGCTCGGCGGGGGCGGGCTTGCGCTTCTTCGCGCGGCGGACTTCGGCGAGAAGAGATATCACCTTGTACTCGGTGAAGCGGCCCCAGAGCGCCAGGGTGGCGCCAAATGCCGCCAGCAGCACGACCAGGATGACCGCGAAGCGCGCGACGTGGGGCATGCCCTCCATCGCCGACGACACGCCTTGGGCGGCGGCGAGGGCCGCGAGCGTCGCGGTGAGTGGCACAAACGTGCGCATGTACACCGCGCCCACCGGCAGCTCCAGGACCCAGGCCACCAGGGGATAGTGCAGCACCTGGGCGAGCACGCCGATGCCGGCGAGCAGCGAGGCGACTCCCATCAGCCCGTAGGTCTGGGTGACCGGCACCACGCCCACGGCGAACGCCGCCAGCATCAGGGCGGGGAAGATGGCGGCCAGGGCGGGGCGTCCCGAGGCCTGGAAGATGACGTACTGCCCCGCGCCGAGCCCGCGGCACGCGCCCCAGATCGCCAGCAGCTGCATCACCGGCGCCGCTTCGGCCCACTCGGGCCGCAGGAAGATGGCGACAAAATCGTGGCTGAGGGCGATGACGCAGGCGGTCGCCAGCAGGGACGCCACCCCCACCACGAAGAACGCCTTGAGGAACGCTTGCTGCAGGCGTGGCAGGTCGTCTTGGAGCAGGGAGAAGGCGGGGAAGGTCACGATGGTGACAACCCGGGCGAGCTCCAGGGCAGGCAGCATCGCGAGCCGGGCCGCCATCTGATAGATGCCCAGGGCCGCGGCGGGCAGCAGCTTGGCGATGACGGCGTCGCCGCCCTTGACCAGCCCGAAGCCGATGAGCGCGCTCCAGAAGATCCAGAAACCGAACGACGACAGCTCGCGCAGCCGCGGCAGCGACAGACGCAAGCGCGCGGTGCGGTCCGAGAGCAGGTACGACACCACCGTGGCGTAGGTGATGGCTGCCAGCTTGCCCCAGACCAGAGCCCACACGTCGGGCTTGATCCAGGCGGCCACCGCGCACACCACCAGCTCCACCGCGGCGGCGCCGGTCTGCATGATGAAGCTCTTGTGGAACGCCAGGTCCTTGCTGAAGAACAGCACGCCGATGCTGTTCAGGCCGGTCAGGACCGGCACGAGCGCGAGCACCCGCAGCGGCCCTTCCGCCCCGGGCTTGTCGAAGAACTGGGCGATCCACGGAGCCCCCAGATACAGCAGCAGACCGATGATCGCGCCACGCAGCACCGCCACGGTCCATGCGGAGTCGAGGTAGGGCCCGGTGTCTTCCCGCTTCTGGATGATGGCCTGGGAGATGCCCGTCTGGGACACCGCCTCGGCGGTCCCGAGCGCCAGAAACGCCACGCCAAAGATGCCGAGAAAGCTCGGCGCCTCCTCGCCGAGCAGCCACGCGAGCAGGATGAGGCGCAGGGTAGACAGGCCGTGGGCGCCGAAGCGGGCGAGCGCGATCCAGCCGGCGCCGCGGATCGCACGCTTGCCCACCGCTTCGCGGGGCGGCGGCTCCGTCGGCGACGGGGCTGCGGATGCAGGCTGCTGAGGCGGTGCGCTCACGGGCGGAGAGTAACCCGGTGATAGGTTCCGCCGCGTGGACCGACTGACCCCTCGCCTGCCGCTCCTCTTTGGGCTCGGCGTGCTCCTGCATGTGCTGTTCGCGGTGGCCCTGGGCCAGCCGGCGCCGGCGGGACGCTTCCAGGATGTCAACGTCTATCTGGAGCTCGCCCACGGACTGTGGAGCGACGGCGCCTACGTCTCTCTCGTCAATCAGCGACCGTATCCGCCGGGCTACCCGCTGCTGCTCGCGCCGACGTTCGCCATCGCGAGCAACGCCGCCCGGTTCGCGGTGGTCTACGCCCTGCACGCGGTCTTGCTGGGCGCCGCCTCGCTGCTGCTCCTGCCCATGCTCAGCGCGGCGCTGGGCCGGACGCGGGCCTGGTGGTCGCTCATCCTGCTCCAGGGCATGGCCGGCGCCAGTTTCACGCTGCTGCACGCCCAGTCGGAAGCGCTCTACACCCCGCTGCTCGTGGCGCTCACCGGCGCGGTGTATCTCGCGTGGCGGCGTCCGGGGCTGCGCTGGGCGCTGCTCGCCGGGGTCTTGGCGGGTCTGACTCTGTCCACCCGGCGGCTGGGGGTGGTCGCGCCTCTCGGTCTGCTGCTCGTCCTGGCCCACGACTTGGTGGCTGACTCGCGTCGAGGGCAGCCGATTGGCTGGGCGCGCGCGCTGTGCATCCTGCTCGGCATGGCGCTCGGGCTCGCGCCCGACGGGCTCGCGGCGCTGCTTCAGGGCGAGGTAGTCAACGCCTACCCGAAGTACGGCAGCACCTACGCCGAGGCGGGCGGCGCTGCCCTGGTCTCGCTGGCGAACGCCAAGTACGCGGTGTCCACGGCCGCCAATCAGCTCGCCTACTTCGTGCTCATCACGCTGGGCGCTCCGGTCGCCATGGCGGCGTTCCTGTGGGCGCGGTGGCGGCCCCTGGGGTCAGCCGAGGACGCACGGGCCGCCACGGACCAGCACTTGCTCGCTACCCAGCGCGCGGCGCAGTGGGTGGGGTACGCGGCGCTGGGCTCGGCGGCGCTGACCGCCCTGCACATCGTGCGGCACGTCTTCAAGGCCGGGAGCAAGGAGGGGTTCTCGACCTACCCGCGCTACCTCGATCCGCTGGAGATTCCCCTGGTGGTGATGGGTGTGCTCGCGGCCGCGGCGCTGAGCGCTCCCGAGCTGCGGAACCGGGCCCACAGCATCGTCGCGCGCTTCGCGCTCTTGGCCCTGGGGCTCGCCGCTCTGGCCGGGCCCTGGTACCGGACTCGAGCGGGTCGGTTGTTGCCGCTTCGCCGGTTCACGCAGTGGGGGATGGAGCCCCTGGGCCTCGCGTTCTTCCTGTTGGTGAGCGTCGCTGTGCTCGGACTGTTCTGGTGGCTGTGGCGAGCGGGGCGGGCAGGCACGTGGGTTGGGGTCGCCGCCGCGGTGTTGGCCTCCTGGGTGATCTCCGCTCACGTCCCCATCGGGTGGGGTCTGCGGGGGATCAAGCCGCACCCTCCCGCCCCCCTGCTGCGGGCGCCGGCGATCGCGGCCGACCCCTCCTCGCCGCTGTGCGTGGTGGTGGACTGGCGGTCCCGCCACTACTACGAGCTGGCGTTTCGTTCCGACCACGAGGCGTTCTTCGTGACGAACCGGCAGGCGCGGGAGTGCGCCGTGGAGCACGGTGGCGGCTGGCTCGTGGCCAGCCTGGACTCCACGTTTCGGCCCGCCCGCTACAAGGTCGAGCTCGCGCCCGACGCCAAGGTGATCAAGATCGGACGATGGAAGGCCTGGCCCATGCCCGTCCGCGAGGAGAGCAAGTGAGGAGTCACTTTCACGCCCTCGTCGGTGCCGCGCTCCTCGCCGCGGTGGTGCCCCTCGGCTGCGCGCCGCCGATCGAGCCCGAGCCCACGCCCGAGCCCACGCCCGAGCCCGCGCCGGACTCCCGCCCCAGCGATCAGCTCGGCCCGTACCAGCCCGGCGCCACCACTATCGAGACCGTCGACGCGCGGGGCAAGTGGATGGTGATGGAGGTCTGGTACCCGGCGTCACCCGCCCCGGACGCCGAGCTCTCCGGCTACCAGGGAATCAACCTCGTGCAGGACGCCTACCGGGACGCGCCCTGGGATCTGCGCGGCGGGCCCTACCCCGTGGTCGCCTTCTCCCACGGGAACGGCGGGATCCGCTTCCAGTCGAGCTTCCTGTGTACCTGGCTCGCGTCCCACGGCTTCGTGGTGGTCGCACCAGACCACCAGTTCAACACCATCCTCGACCTGAACCAGAGCCTCACCACCCAGGTGGCGGCGGAGCGGCCTACGGACATCGCCAACGCGGTCGATCTCGTGGCTGGCGCCCTGCCCGATGCCCTCGATCTGTCCCGCGGCTACGCGGTGATCGGCCACTCGTTTGGCGCCTGGACCAGCCTGGTGGTCGGCGGCGGAGCCGTGAACGCGCCGGAGCTCGCGCAGCACTGCGCGGACACCGATGAGGTCGGCTGCTCGTTCTTCGACCTCGAGGATGTGCAGGCGCTGGGCGAGCTGACCCAGGCGGTGCCCGACCCGCGCGCCGCGGTGGCCGTCAGCCTCGCGCCGGGGCTCTGGTACACGTTCGGCGCCGATGGCCGGGGCCTCGCGGGCAACGTGCCCACCTTGGTGCTCGGCGGCGACCGCGACGCGGACTTGCCGTTCGAGAGGGAGATCCGGCCGTCCTACGAGCTCCTGCCGGACACTGCAGCCCTGGGCACGCTGGTGGACGCGGCCCACTTCGGCTTCTCGGACATGTGCGCCGCCATCCCGTTCTTCGACGAGTGCGAGGGCGCCGAGGCCGGCTTCATGGCGATCGAGCGCGTGCACACCATCACCAACACGCTGAGCACGGCGTGGCTGCGTGCGCGGTGGCTCGGCGAGGAGAGCGAGGAGGCGCTGCTGGGGCCCATGGGCGACGACCTCGTCTGGGAAGACTAAGCGCTCGACCGGAGGCCGGCGGTCCTTCCCAGTTCGGGGATGTCCGAGGCGCCCGAGGTCAAGGAGAACGAGGGACCGCGCGGAGGCGCACTCCGGTGCGCCGCACAAGCAGGGACCGAAGTTCGACGCGGAGATCGGGTGGATCGGGCATTCCCGGACGGGAAGGAGCCTATTGGGCCTGCTCCAGCACCTGGGCCCGCTTGCTGTCGAGGAACTCCAGCAGCTCGTCCACCCGCCCCGCGTACTCCTCGTTGTTGGCGCGCTTGCGGGTGTCGGCGAGCAGCTCCGGCATCGCCCGGCACATCAGGTTGTCTATGCGTCCCTGGACGAACTCTGCCGTGAACACGTCGTCCACGAGGTGCAGCATCGCCTCGTCCAGCGCGCTGCGATACACCGGCTCGCTCAGCACCGCGTACAGCATGCCGTTGTGGTCCCACGCGGTGCGGTCTTGGGCGGTGCCCAGATCGAGAGGCTGCCCAACGAACAGTTGCTCATCGAGGATGTCGCCCTGCTCGGTCCACAGGTGCCCCCAGGTCAGGTCGAGGTCCCACGGGATGAAGCGCCAGCGCTCCTCGGTCACATCGAACGGGCTGCGCGACAGATAGAAGTTCTTGCGCAGGTGGTCGTGATTTTGGATGAGCGCCTGCACGGCGGCGTAGACGATGACGTCCTCGATGGCGATGACGTCCTCCACCGCGGCCGCCCGCGTGCTGCCGGCGGGGTGCAACACCCCCTCGATGAGCGCGATGAGGTCGTCGTACTCCACAGCGCCGCGGTGGTGCTGATAGACCGTGCGGTAGTCCTCGAGCGAGTCCAGGGGCGTCAGGTTGCCGCCGGGCGGCGGGAACTCGCGCGGCTGGTCCGACTCGTAGAGCTGTCCGTCGGGGAAGAGCCCCCGGGCGCGGAACCAGTCCCCGTCTACGCGCTCGGCGCGCATCATCAGGCCGTAGAACTCTCCGTTGAGCCGCATGTGTACCGGCTCGATGCGCGACGCCGGCACCGTGGTCCCGCTGCGCAGCAGCTCAAAGCTGAGGTAGTTGCGCAGCATCGTCTTGTCCGCGTACTCGGCGCGCAGGATGAGGTGGTCGGTCCCGTCGGGAAGCTCGACCGCGCCGTCGGCGTCGGGCTCGAGATCGATGCGCCACGACTTCTTCTCGAACCCGATGCTCGAGCCGCCGTGCAGACGTGTCGAGGCCTCGTAGGTGCGCCCGTCCAGGGTGAGCGCCGCGGGCACCCGCGCGCGATCGTCGGGCAGGGCGGTCAGCAGCGCGTCCAGATCGGAGGGCGCAATGTCGAGGCCCCAGATGGGCAGGTTCGAGGCGTAGCCGAACAGCTCGGTGCTGCCGGTGCGGCCGTCGTCCACCGTGGCGTCGAGGCGCACCAGACCCTCGCTCAACACCCGGTACTGCACCGTGACCGAGCCCTCGCTGGGGAGGCTCACGCTGACGATCTCCACCGCGCTGGACGGGCTCGCGACGAGTGAGACCGGTCCGGCAAACTCCAGATCCGGCGCCCCGCCGATGGCGCGGATGGAGAGCTCCATCCTGAGCAGCTCGCCCGTGGGCTGGAGGCCCTCGGCGTGCATGAACAGCAGCCCCCAGGCGGGCACGGTGTCCGGCAGGGCGTCGCCGCCGGCCCAGGCCGCCTCGCAGGCAGGAAGCGGCTCCCAGCCCGCCGGCCACAAGAGCTCGGGCGGATCGGGCTCGGTGGTGCACGCGGTCAGCAGCGCGGCCCCGACCAACAACGCTCGCAGGGGGGAGGCGCACCTCTGTGCGGCGCGATCAGTCACCTCGGGCTCCCTCGGCGGCGCTCTCGAGAAAGCTCACAAACTCCTTTGCGCGGAACGGCTTGCTCTGCCAGAAGACCCGCCGGTTGTCGATGAGACCCTCGGGCAGGAGTCGGTCGCTGAACCCCGAGCAGAGCACGATCGGTACTCCCGGCAGGCTCTCCTGCAGCTGCGGCAGCGCTTGGAGCCCCCCCATCCGTGGCATCTCGAGGTCGAGCACCACCAGATCCCACCCGGACTCCGCGCGCTCCACGGCCTCGATGCCGTCCACCGCCTCGCCAACCTCGTGACGACGCCGGCGCAGCGCACGGGAGATGCTCTGGCGCACCCGCTCGTCGTCGTCCACCACGAGGATGCGCAGCGCACGCTTGCTGGGGAGGCTGATCTTCTGGGTCGCGTGGGCGCCCTCCGGTGTCTCGGCGGCGCTCGGGAGCCAGACCTGGAACTGGGACCCGCCGGGACCCGTGCTCAGCGCGATGGCCCCCTGATGCGCGAGCACGACGCCCTGCACGACCGACAAGCCGAGCCCTCGCCCGCGGCGCCCGGTCGTGAAGAACGGGTCAAAGATGCGCTCCACGGGGGACGGCAGGCCTCGCCCCTCATCGCGCACCTCGATGCAGGCCCCACCGGGCTGAGACTGTCCCAGCACCACGGGAAGCGTCGGAGGCCCGCTGAACACCCGGATGGTCACGCTGCCCGGGCCGTCGTGGCTCTGGGCGGCGTTGGTCGCGAGGTTGAGGATGACCTGCTTGAGCTGGGAGACGTCGGCGGACACCTTCGGCACCGCGGCGTCCAGCTCAACCTCGAGCGCGACGCTGCGGGGAACCGCCGCTCGCAGGAGCCCCTCCATGTCCCGCACGGCGTCGGCGGGGTCGGCGGATACAGGGCGGAAGGACGACTTGCCCACATACTCCAGCATCTGGCGGGTGAGCTGCGCTGCGCTCTCCGCAGCGTCATGGATGATGACCGCTGCCTCGTAGGCGGGGTTGTCTTCGGGCAGCGCCTCGCGCACTTCGTCGGCGCACGCGAGGATCGGCGTCAGCAGGTTGTTGAAGTCGTGAGCGACGCCGCCGGCGAGCAGGCCCAGGCTCTCCAGCCGCCGGGCGTGCTGGGCGCCCTCCGCTTCCAGCTTCTCGTTCTGCTCGCGCTCGGCCTCGTCGCTCACATCCGCAGTGGTGCCGACCACCCGGATCGCGGTCCCGTCCCGCCCGTGCTCCACGATGCGCCCGCGGTCTTCGCATGTCCGCCACTCCCCGGTTCCGGTCCGGCGCCGGGCCCGCGCCACAAAGACCGAGGTGTCCCCTCGCAGGTGTGCCTTGAGCGTCTGGTTCCAGGCCTCGCGATCGTCGTCGTGCAGGGTCGAGCGCCACAAGGAGCCGGTGGGGTCGGAGTCCGCGTCGTATCCGAGCCCGACCAGCCAGGACGGCCCCAGCGTCACCAGGTCGTCGCCGACCGACCAGTCCCACACGCCGCTCGCCACGGCCTCCAGCGCGAGGCCCAACCGCGCCGAGGACTTTGCTGCGAGCTCCACCTCGCGCTCGCGGCCCCGCACAATCATGAACAGCAGGATGCTCAGGGCAGCCAAGGCCAGCGACGCGTAGAGCGGCGACCAGCGGGACGGCAGGGGGACCCCCGGGGCGGCCGTCAGATCGATCTGCCAGGTGAGGCCGCCGATGGCCACGGTCTTGTGTCGCAGCGAGGTCGCCTGCACGCGCGACTCTCGGCTGACCTCCTTGTCGATGCCTGACCAGCGGTACATGACCTGGCGCGGCTCGGTGAGGTCGGTGACATATACGTCGAGCGCGACGGCTTGTTGCGCCCCCAGCGCCTCACTCAAGAGGTGCGGGATCTCGAACACACCGGCGACGAGGCCCCCGCGGGCGCGCTGGATCGCCAAGAACCCCAGGGTGTCTGGCGAGGCCTGAACGAGCTGAATCGGGGGAGTGAACTGGGGCTCGGAGCTCACGAGGGCGCGGTTGATGGTCGCGGCGCGGAGAGGTTCGCTGGCGATGTCGAAGCCGAGCGCCGCTTCGTTGTCCACCAGGGGAGCGATGTACTCGACCACGACGTACTGCGGTCGGTCGGAGACGGGGACGACGCCGTCTTCGCCCTGCTCGGTGATCTGGAAATTGGGGTGTCGGATGCGTCGCGCCTGCTCGAACGCGTCCTTGTCCTCGTAGGGGACAAGGACGTCGAACGCGACCCCGCGCAAGCCGGGATCCCGCCCCACCATGGGTTCACCGAACATGGCGAACGAGTCTTCGTCCACTTGTGCGGAGTTGAGGAAGTTCGTGAACGCCGCCAGGGTGTCCGCTGCGTCGTCGAGGGCGCGCTGGATCGCCTCGACCCGCTGGGCGAGGTGCACGTCGAGGACCACGGCGTGCTCCGCGCGCCGCTGCTGGCCCAACATCAGCCCCACGCCAGCGGCGAAGAGGAGACCGAGCCCCAGCACGAGCTTCGGTGTGGAGATGAATGTGGGCCCCGGCACCCGGGGACGATAGCCCGCTGCCTATAGTTTCGCGCTGGAGGCAGCATGAGCACGATCGCGGTATTGGGAATGGGACTCTTGGGGCGAGGATTCGCCGAGAACCTGCTGGGCAAAGGCCAGGACGTCGTGGTGTGGAATCGCACGGCGAGCCGGTGCGCGCCGCTGGGTGAGCTGGGGGCGCGGGTCGCCGAGAGCCCCGCGGATGCGGTCAAGGGTGCCGACCGCGTCCACCTCATCCTCTCTGCGGACGCCGCGGTGGACTCGGTCATCGAGGCGATGCGCCCGGGTCTGGCGAACGGGGCGTTCGTGGTGGACCACAGCACGAACTTGCCGGCTGGCGTCGCGGAGCGCGCTGAGCGGCTGCGGGCGGCGGGCATCCGCTACGTGCACGCGCCCGTGTTCATGGGGCCGCGCAACTCCCGCGACGGCTCTGGGCTGATGCTGATCTGCGGCCCCGCGGCCGACGTCGATGCCTTGCGGGCCCCGCTGCTGACGATGACGGGGCGGCTCATGGAGATGGGCGAGGCGCCGGACAAAGCGGCGAAGATGAAGCTGATGGGTAACGGGCTGCTCATCATGCTCACCGCGACCATGGGCGATCTCTTCGCCATGGGCGAGGGCTGCGGAGTGGACGCACAAGAGGTCCTGGCGCTCTTTGACGAGTTCACCCCGACCGCGTCAGGCATGGGGCGGCGCGCGCTGGCGGCGCCGGGCAAGCCCGTGGGGTTCGAGATGACCATGGCGCGCAAGGACGTGGGCCTGATGATCGAGACCGCAGGAGGGGCCGAGGCGTTGACGGTGTTGCCCGCCGTGGCTGGCGCCATGGACCAGGCCATCGCCGACGGGCGCGGCTCCGACGACTTCACCACCCTGGCGCTGCCGTAGGGGAGCCCGCGAGCGCGCGTCGAGGCGCTACTCGAGTCCGGCGCCGGCGGGGTACGCGTAGGAGCCAGCGCTGTAGTAGCCATAGATGGCGAGCCCCGCGTTGGCTGACGACGTGAACGTGTGGGCGGCCTCGGTGATGGGGCAGGTCCAGGTCACGTAGGTGTCTCCGTTGAGGTCGCCGTCAGTGGCGGGACCGGAGCACCAGGTGGAGTCGATGGCAGTGCCGTCGATGTCGGCGCTGGTCCCCGCCACGGTCGAGACCACGGCCCAGTGTTCGGTGAAGCCCTGGCCGGTGGTGAACACGTAGTTGTCGCGCCGCTGCTCCACCGGCGGCACGTAGAGCAGCGAGTTGTCGCCGATGTTGCCGGCGTCGGTGCCCTGCACCAGGAACTGGGCGACGTGCACGGGGCTGGTGCTGTCCACGATGAAGCCGCTGTTGGTGCGAATCTCCCGAAACTCACCCGCGCCGAGCAAGAAGGAGGCGTCTGCGCCGGGCAGGTTGGTGGTGACCGTGGTGAGGTCGAACAGGGCCATCACCCGATACACGTCGATCTCCGGGTTGGACGGCACCCGCGGGGCCGAGCGGGACACCACGTACTGCGACCGCATGGCGCGGTTGGGCAGGATCTGCTGCTCGATGTGCTCTGCGCAGCAGCTGTCTTCGCCGTCGTCGACGCCGTCGGTGATGGACGTCAGGTCGTTGCCGAAGAAGACCGCCACCCGGCGGCTCGCGCTGACCGTGGTCCCCGTCAGATCCGGGATCTCGGGCAGCGGGAACTGGATGGGGTTGATGAGCACCGTCTCCAGGTTGAGCACGTCGTAGGGGCCGATGGTGAACGTCGCCGAGGTGCCGGCCAAGATGCCGATGCCGGGAGCGACCGCGGGCACGCCCGGCCCGTCCAGGATGTCGGATGTGGGCGTCACCGTGACCTCGGTCGCCTCCTGGTTGCCCAGGATGGTCACGTACGAACGATTGCCGCCCAGCGGCGGCGCGAAGGGCGCGTTCGGCGGCCAGCCCACCACCAGGTGGTTGAAGCCGAGCGCCGACTCGGGGAGGAGCAGGCTCGCATCGTTGCTGAACTGCTGGTCCAGGGTGTTGAACTGGTAGGCGACTACGGGGTTGTTGGCCTCGATGCGGAACGCGCGGGAGCTGTGCCAGGTCTGGGGTCCGTCGTCCACATTGGCGGACACGTTGTCGCCGTCGGCGTCCCGGCGCGGGAGCAGGAAGGTGTAGAGCGCGCCGGGGGCGATGTCCTCCTCTTGCACGAGCTGCGTCGCGAGCGGCTGCCCTGGGTCGGCGGTGTTGATCGTGACCTCGACGCGGGCGGTGAGCGTGCTCGACGTGTTGGCGACCGCGACGGCGAACTGCCCCGCCGCTGCGTCGTCGATGAAGTTCTCCGCGTTGTCCAGGTCCACCGCCCAGAACACGCAGCCCACGTTGGTCGGACCGGCGAGGGCCTGCTCGCACGGAGTGCCCGAGAGGGTGGAGTCGTCGTCGTCGGCGACATCGTCATCGTCCACCGCGTCGTCGTCGTCGGCGACGTCGTCATCGTCCGCCGAGTCGTCGTCGTTCACGACGTCGTCATCGTTGGCGGTGTCGTCATCGTCGCGGCCAAACGGGGTGAGGTTTGAGCAGCCCGCGAGCAGGACCAGGAAGCAGAGAAGCGTGCGCGACGACATGAGAACTCCGAGTGGGCCCCGACCATACAGCCCGGCAACGCGTAGACTCCCCAGCCCGCGCGGCCCGCTCGGGGAGGAGAGCCCCGATGCCCCAACGCCTCGCCCTGTTCGGTTCCACCGGTGACACCGGCGGGCACACCCTGCGCCTCGCCCTGCAGGACGGGCTTGCCGTGCGTGCCTACGCCCGCACCCCCGACAAGATCCCGCCCGAGCTGCGGGCCCACGAGCGCCTCGAGGTGGTCCAGGGCGACTTTGCCGACGCGGCGGCGATCCAGGGCGCCATTGAAGGGGCGGACTTCGTCATCTCCATGGGGGGCAACGCGCCAGCGAGCAAGAAGAGCCATGTGATGCTGGCCCTGTCCCAGCACCTCGTGGCGGGCATGCGGGCCCACGGGGTCAAGCGGCTCGTCTATCAGGCGGGGGCGTTCTCGCCGGCTCCGGGGACCCAGAACCCGTTCTTCGTCCGGGTGGTCCTGCGGCCGCTGCTGGGTGGCGCCATGGGGATCAGCGGCATGCTGGCGGACAACGACGCGCTGATGCAGTACCTGCAAGATGAAGCGACGGATCTCGACTGGACCGTGACCCGGCCCGGCCAGATCAAGGACCTGCCGAGCAAGGGCGCGCTCAAGCCCAGCGAGAAGCTCAGCGGCACCTGCCACTTCGTGGATCTGGCGCGCTTCAGCCTCGACCTTGCGGTGTCTGGCGAGCAGCGGCACCGCTTCCCGTACCTGGCGTACTGAGCGCCCCGAGACTCTGATGACCGACCCGCTCCCCGAGAACGCCATCCCCACCACATCGGACACCCCGCCCGAGCACTCGGTGATCGGTCTGAGCGTGGACGCAGCGCTGCTGCCCGAGTGGTACGACGCCATCTGCGCCGTCGCCCATCCGCTGTGCCGCCGCATGTCGGTCCTCGAGAAGCCCGAGGAGTGGTTGATGAAGGTGGAGCTGCCCGACGAGCACCTGGACGCGTTCCGCGCGGGGCTGCGCGAGGCATGGGACGCGTTCGTGGCCCAGCGCAAGGCCGAGGGCCGCTGGGAGACCTGAGCCCGACTGCGCGTCGCTGGCCGGTATCGTGAGCGCGATGCGCCTGCCGATCACCCTGGGTCGCTACGAGTTCCTCTCCCGACTGGGAGATGGGGCGGTCTATGCGGGTCGTGAGCATGGCGAGCTGGGGCTGGTGCACGATGTCGCCGTCAGGGTCGTGGGCGTAGCGGACGGCGCGATCGGTGACCTGCGGGGTTTGGCCGAGCGGGCCCGCGCGCTGGCGCAGATCGGGCACCCGTGCGTCGTGCCGATCCGCGACTTCGCTGCGCTGGAGCACGATGAGCTCGGCGCGCTGCAGGTCATCGTCTCGCCTCTGGTCGCGGGGGTGCCGCTCGCTTCTGTGCTGCGCCAGTGCCGGGAGCAGCGGCTGGTGCTCCCGTTGGCCGCCACCCTGCATCTCCTGTTGCAGCTCACCGACACGCTCGAGGCGGTGCACGACGCCACGGATGCCCAAGGGCGCAGCCTGGGCCTCGTCCACGGAAGCCTGAGCCCGAGCCGTTTGATGATCTCGCGGCAAGGAGACCTGAGGGTGCTCGGCTTCGGAGTGCCGCGCTCGCCGAAGCGCTGCGCTCCCGTACCTCCCGACGAGGCGGTGGACGCGCGCTCGGACCTCTATGCGGTGGGCGCGCTGGCCTACCAGATGCTGCTCGGCGAGCCCTTTGCGCCGACCGACGGCGCGCCCATCACGGCGGACGCGCTGCAGGCGTCGTTCGGGATGAGCCGCGGGCACGCTGAGCACCTCGCCGACCTGCTCGTCAGGCTGCTTCAGACCGATCGAGAGCGGCGGTTCCCCCACGCCCGCGCGCTGCGCGCCGCCCTGGAGTCGGTGGCCCCCGAGGCGCGCCTCCGCCGAGGACGGCGCTGGTTGGGCGCCGTGGCGAGCGGGTTGCCAGTGGCGGATCGGTCCAGGTTGGAGGGCAAGCTCACGCCCGTGGTCGAGCGCGCCCCGGAGCCGGCCCCGGCGCCTCGCTCCGAGTCGTCCTGGGCGGTGCCCGTCGGTCTCCTGGTGGTGTGCGTGGCCGCGCTCGGAGCGGCGGCGCTGTGGGCCGACGACGCCCCGAGTGAGCCCCTGGCGATCACCCAGGCACGCACCACCGCTGAGATCAACGCCGCGACCGCGAAGCTGCCTCCTCTGCTGATCGCGCACACCCCGCCGCTGCGCGGCCCCGAGTCCGGCGACCGGGTGTTTCGAGCGACGGTGTCTGGCGGGACGGTGGACTGCGTGCCGCGCATGCAGATGCGGGCCGTGGCCGGGGGGCGCTGGGTGTCTCGGCCGATGCGCGGGTCGGGAGCTGACTGGGAGCTGCCCATGACGGCGACGGAGCTGGACGCCTTCGCTGGCGCCGTCGAGTATTGGATTCGCTGCGGCCGCTCGGGCCTCACCCCCCGGGCGAGTTGGCGCTCCCCAGGTTCGCCACACAGGCTCGATCTATGAACTGTCGCCTCGCTTTGTGCCTCGTCGGCGCGCTCCTCGTGGGGTGCGTCTCGGCGAACGACGACGACTCGGGCGGGCCCGGCGACGCCGGAGCCCTCACGCTGACGGCGGTGACGTTCAATACCGGCACCACCGACGGGCTCCCCCACGACACCGCTCCCGACGACGGCTACGGCTCCGAGGAAGCGGCGGTCTCGGACGCCTGGTACGGAAACGGCCTGGCGTGGCTCGACGTCGTGCAGGACACCGCCGCGTTCTTTGCGGGGACGCCGGTCGACCTCGTCGCCTTCCAGGAGATCTTCTCCAGCGGGGACTGCGCCACCATCCCCGCCAGCGAACACCCCGGCTTCGTCTGCGAGGGCTGGCAGGCGGGAGACCCCACCGTCGCCGAGACCGTCGTCGGGTCCGGTTGGCAGGTGGCCTGTCACCAGGGCAAGCCCGACAAGTGCCTCGCGGTGCGGCGCAGCGCGGGCTCGTTCGCTGGCTGCGAGGACGATCTGTGCCTCGACTTCCTCGATGGGGGCACGGTGGCGGGCTGCGGCGGCGGCTCGCGGGTGGGCCGCGGGGTGCTCGATCTGGTAGACGGCAGCACCCTCACCGTGGTCAACGTGCACGGCAGCTCCGGCCTGTCCGACGACGACAAGGCCTGCCGGCTGGCGCAGTTCGAGCAGGTGTTCGCCGATCTGGGCGACGGCAGCCCCGCAGCGAGCGGCGCGCGCAACCTCGTGCTCGGCGACCTGAACACCGATCCCGGGCGATTCTTGGGCTCGGACCCTTCTGCGGCCTACTTCGCCGACGCCGCCGCGGCCAGCGGGTTGAGCTTCCACACCGAGGTGGGGCCGCAGGCGAGCCCGACCTACGGGGGCTTGGTGAACATCGACCATGTGCTGAGCGATGCGTTCGAGGGCGGCTGCTGGTCCAGCGGCGTCGCGGGCCGACCCGAGGTCACGCCCATCACGTACTTCGACCACAAAGCGACGGTGTGCGAGCTGACTGCGACGGGGGAGCGATGAGGTCTCGCCGCGTCCGCTGGCTGCTGCTCGCGATCGGTCTCCTTGGCTGCCCTGCCGGAGCGCCGGACTCCGAGGCCCTCACGGCCGAGCAGCAGCTCGCCAAGGCCGCAGCTCCGGTGCGCGACCTCGCCGAGCTGATTCCCGATGAGTTGAGGCTGCTCGCACTCGAACTCCCCGCACACGCAGGCGACGCCCTCGGTCTGCGGGCGCACGACCACGTCGACCTCCTGGTGAGAGGAGGCCCACCGGACCGGGACAGCGGCAGCGGGGTCCTCCTCTCGAACGTCGTCGTGGAGGCAGTGCACGGTCGCGACGGGGGCGCTTCGCGGTTCGCGCTGCTGCTGGTGACGCCGAGTGAGGCCCAGGCGATCGCGCTCACGGCAGCGAACGCGTCGGTCAGCCTCGCGCTTCGACACGAGGAGGAAGTGAACCCTGCAACGGTCGAACCTTGGAGGCCGGTCACCCGCGTCGAGCGCGTCCGTCGCAGGCCCGGTGGCGGCATGCGGGCCGTCGCGCTGCCGGTCAGTGCCGTGGGGGGGCTCGCTGGGTTGCTCCGGGCTGGGGACCGCGTGGACGTTCTGAGCCTGAGCGGCACCGAAGACCCCTGGTCCGAGACGCTGGCGCAGAACATTGAGGTGATGGGGACGTCGGGGTCGGGGATCGAGGCCTCGGTGTCGCTCGCCATGGGGACCGCAGACCACGCCCTGTACGACGCCGTGGCGGCCCGCACCCTCGTCCTTACGCTGCGAAACCCTGGGTCACTGCACATCGACAGAGAGCTGGACAAGACGCTGTGGTCGGTCCTGTTTGCGCGCAAGGCGGCGCCGCCTATGGCCGCTCCCCCGCCTCCACCCCCAAAGGTGCCGATGGTCTCCGGCGGCCGACGCCGACGCTGACGGGCGGCGCTGACGGGAGCCGAGCACCCGTGCAAACTAGGCGCCCATGCGTGCCCCCCTGATCTCGTTCGCTCTCCTCGCCCTCCTCATCCTCGGACTCGGTGCGCCCAACGGCGCGGCCGCCGACACGGTGCAGATCCTCGTGGACGGCGCCCACGGCGGTGTCTCCGAGCCCTTGCCTTCGGTCCCGGTGGCGGCTGAGCTCGTCGCGACCCTGGGAGCGGAGTGGCCCCGGGCCGGCGCGGGCTTTGGTGCTCTGCGCACCGACGACGGGTGGCTGCTCAGCCGCAAGGGCAGCCTCGCGGAGCTCGCCAGGGCAGGGGAGCCAACCGGCGAGCCGATCACGCTGCCGGTGCTCATCGCTGAGGACTGGCTCGCCTTTGTGTGGCCGCCAGACCCGGCGCTGTTGGCCTCGCTGGTGGACCTGCAGCCCAGCGCCCCGGCGCCCGTCCTGCGCGATGGCCTCGCCCGGGTCAGCGAGCAGGTGATGCATCTGGCGACCACCGGGCCGCCGCCGCTGCGGCCAGCCAACCCCACCAGCGGCGAGGCGCGCCTGCACCTGGTGCACCGGCGGGCCGATGGCGCCGAGGTCCACCTCATCGGGAGGCATCGCGGCGACGGGGCGCGGCGGGTCGCCATGCAGACGGCGCTCGACCAGGGGGCGATTCGGTTGGCGGCGGGCAATGTGCTGGAGGGCCGCTCGTTCTTGCCCGGACAGGCGCTCTCGCTCCAGCGCGACCTCACGTGGCGGTTCGCCCAGCGGGACGGCCTCGACGTGCTGGTGCCCGCGTTCAGCGAGCTCGTGGCGGGGGTGGCCGGGCTGCGCGACGAGGCCACCGCAGCGGGGGTGACCCTGGTGTCGTCCAACCTCATGGCCGGCGACGCCCACGTCTACGCGCCGTGGACCCGCATCGAGGCAGGCGGGCGCACGGTCCTCGTCCTCGGCTGGACGCCGCCCGAAGCGTTGGTCGCCCTGCCGCCGGCCGAGCGCGCGAGCCTGCGGGTGGCCGGCGCGGAGGCGGTCAGCGCGGCCCTCAACGCGGCGTGGCTGGAGGGGCCCGCGGATCTGGTGGTGCTCGTGGGCCTCGGGCGAGGGCTGCCCGACATCCCCGGCGTGGACCTCGCCCTGGTGGACTTCGCCGGGAATCGTCGCCGCCCCACGATGTGGACGGCGCGGGAAGAGGCGCTGGCCGCCCGTGCCCTGGCGCCGCCGCCGGCCCGCGACAGCTTCGCGACCCCCCGCATGGGCGCCACGTCGTTGGCCGACATCCGCGCCACGTTTGATGACAGCGGGCTCACCGCCATGCAGATGCTGGTCACGCCGGTGCCCGAGGACATGACCCCCGATCCTGCCGTGCGCGCCGAGGTCCAGAACGTGCGGCTCGGGGTCTATGTGGAGCGAGAGGCGGTGCTGGTGCCGGACCCGGAGCGGCTCGTTCGCCCGCGGGCTTGGCGCAGCGGCACGCTGGCCGACGAACTCGATCCCGCAGGGTTCGCCATGCTGGCGGGCAACCTCATGATCGAGCGCACCGGCTCCGACATCGCGCTGCTGCCCCGGCTTCCTCGCCCGCTGGACATCGACGGCGACCGCTCCGAGCTCATGGTGGACGCCTCGCTCGCGGTGCCCGACGACGTCGTGCAGGTGGCCCTGCGCGGCTCGGAGCTGCGCGCGCTATTGCTGGGCTTCCCGTTTGTGCAGGCTGTGCCGGGCGCGGCGCCCCCGCCGCTGACCGGAGCGTGGGTGGTCGGCGCACAGGTCTCGCGCTTCCCCAAGGTGCGCGGGGTGAAGCTGTCGGACGGGGGCATGATCCTCGTCGCGGTCACCTCGCAGCTCCTCGACGAGCCCGCGGTGGCGGCGTTGACCGGCAAGGCGCGGGCGAGCCGCACCTGGTCGGGCGAGCGCTGGACCCGTCGCCCCACGCCGTCGGGCGCACCATGGTCGTTTCGGAAGCTGGTCCACGACGGGCTCGTGCAGCTGCGGGCTGAGGACCCCACCTTTGGCGAGGTCTACTCGCGCCGGGCGGTCCCGCTCGTGGCGGAGCTCTCGGGCCGGATCCCGGGGCGGTTCGCTCTGGAGATCGACGACCTGCGCCTCGGCATCAGCGGGTCCCTGGGGTTCCGGCCGGACACCGGCTACGAGGAGAGCAACGAGACCCGGGCGCGACTCGCCGACTCGTTCGCGGCGTCAGGGCGGGGGCGCATCGCCCTGTCGTGGTCAGACCGCATCGGCGAGATCGAGGGGTTCCTGGCGGGCGACTACTCATCGAGCCGTCAAGACGGCGTGGACAAGACCATCGAGCTGGTCGATGACCTGCTGGCCGGAGTCGAGCTGCAGCTGCGGCTGGGCGGCGCCGGCGAGAGACTCACCCCGGTGCCCTTGAGCCTGTACACCTCAGTGGTGTTCGACTCGGAGTGGAGCCCGGGCATCGATCCGGATGACCCCGAGCAGCGCCTGCCGGCCCAGCGCCTCCTCCGATCCGGCGGCGGCGTCACCCTGGGCCGCACCGGCGTCATCCGTGAGGCGTGGCTGGGTGCGTTCATCGAGGCGGACCTGTCTGTGGCGGGCGGCGGCCCCTCGCCGGGCATCTCCACCGGAGTGCGGACCGAGAAGTACTGGGGCGCGCTGCGCTGGAGCAATCTCGTGGATGTGCGCGCCTACTTCGCCACCGACCAGGACTCGGCGTCCGACCTGTCGCTGCGCGCCAACCTGCGCAGCGATCTGGTGCTCATCCCCATGCGCAAGCTGCTGCCGGGCCTCGGCGTCGGCGGCTTCGTCGACGCGCTGATCTTCCGCGGCGCGCTGCCGGGCCTCAACCAGAACCCGGGGCTGCACCTGCTGGTGGGCGCGGAGCTGTCGTACAGCGCGGCCCTTCGCGCGCCGGTGCGGATCCGCTAGCAGGTTGCTTGCTAGACCTTTCGGGCGCTGTCCCCCACCTGCACGACGATGGTGCCCGCCTTGCCGCTCGACCCGCGCGAGGAGTCCGACCCCGTGTCCGCGAGCACGGCGGACAGCACCCGCGAGCGGGTGACCGGCTCGGCGGCTCCCTTCGCGGAGAGCACCGCGAGCTTCTCCTGGGCGTGGTCTACGACGGCGTGGCACTTCACCAACTCCAGCTCGCCGAGGCTGGAGCCATCGGACGGGTCGACGATCTCCTCGCCGAGCTCGAAGATCACGACCTCGTCGCCGGTGGAGAGGTGCTCGGCGCCGAGGTTGACCACCCAGCGGGTGGGGGTTCCGTACAGGACCTTGACGATGCGGCCGCGTGATGTGCTCATGGGTAGAGTGTGGCCCATCGGTGCGGTGGACGCGCCGATCCGCTGGGCGCAGTAGGTTGAATCAGCGAGGATGGACCCATGACACGACGACTTTGCGCGCTGATCGCCACCCTGATGATCGTCCCCGCATGCGGCACCGGCACTGGCACCCCCTCGTCGGATGCGCCCGCCGCTGCAGCCGACAGCGAGCGCCCGACGGGCGACCCGGACTGGACGCCCGAGGACCCGTTCGGGAAGAAGGACTTTGCCGCTGTGGAGGCTGAGCTCCGCTGCGTGGAAGAGGCGCTGACCGGGCCCGAGCGCGCAGAGGCGGAGGCCGCCGTCCACCGGAAGTGGAAGCGCAGCGCAGAGTGGGTCGAGAGCGTGCGTGCGCAGGTGAAGGCGGAGCCGGAGTTCGAGGACTCGTTCGCGCGGGTCCTCGCCAAGAACCGAGCAGCGCTTTGCCCGGAGGGGAAACTGAGCGACGAGTTTCGCGCCGTCCTCGGGTTGGATGCGACCGCGGAGCCCTCCTCCCCTGTCTCCGGTGACGCCCCGAAGTAGTAGTCTTCAGAGCCCCCCTCCCACACTCGGGTGAACGTGATGCCTCGATCGGTCTTCCTCCTGCTGCTCTTGCTCTCGGCGCCTCTCGCCGCCTGCCCGACGGGCGACGACGACGACACGTCCGACGATGACGATTCGGCCGCCGATGACGACGACGCAGCGAACGACGACGACGCGGCGAACGACGACGACGCGGCGAACGACGACGACAGCACCGAGCCTCCCTGCCCGGAGGTCACCGGTCTGATCGTCTTGCCCGAGCCTGAGCCCACTGGCATCACGCCGGGGCCCCTGGCTGTCGGCGCGTTTGCGCCGGGGGACGTCGCCAACGGTCTGCCCGCCGGCGAACCGTTGACCGGCACCGAGACCCCTGGCCCGACCTTCCCGTACAGGTTTGTGGCCTGCAAGCCCGAGTCGGCCACTGAGGTGATCTTTGTGTCGATCTTTGACGTCAATGACGGAGTGTTGTGCACACCGGGTGACTTGACGGGCACATTGACGGTGACGGTCCCGGACGGCGACGAGACGTTCGACATCGGGACTCTGAGCCTGAGCGAGGTCATCGGCGCCGAGGGCTGCGAACGCGAGAAGCCGCCCGAGTAGGTTCCACCCCGGAGGAGAGCGACCCTTGGCTCATGTTGCCCTGATGGTGCCGTTCGATCCGGTGCAGGCGGCGAACCCGTCGAACGCCACGCAGCCTCCGCTCCGGCTGGCGGCCCTCGCCGCGTCCACGCGGGCGCTGGGACATCGCGTGACCGCGATCGACGGGGTCGGCCTCGGTCTCGGCAATGTCTGGTCCCTGGGCGCGCGCTTCCGATTTGAGGGCCTGAGCATCCCCGATCTCGTGGCCCGGGTGCCCGACGACGCAGACGTCCTCGGCGTCTCGCTGATGTTCACCCAGACGTGGCCGGCGGTGCGGGCGTTGCTGCTGGCGATTCGAGCCGCTCACCCGACCCTGCCGCTGATCGTCGGAGGGGAGGGGGCCACTGGGATAGGCGACCACGTGGTGCGCGAGTCCGGCGTGGATGCCGTGGTGATCGGCGAGGGCGAGGTGCCCTGGGCGGAGATCCTGCGCCGACTCGGGGAGGGCGAGGAGCTCGACGGCATCGTAAATGTCGTGACGTCTCCCGAGCCCCAGCCCCAATTGGCTGCCACCCCCGAGCCGCGGGGGACCAACCACCTGGACGACCTGCCCTGGCCGGACTGGAGCGATGTGCCGCTCGAGGCGTATTGGGAGCAGAGGCGCGGGCATGGTCCAACGTCCTGGGCGCGCTCGTTGCCGATCATCGCGTCGCGGGGGTGCCCCTTCAAGTGCAAGTTCTGCACGGCCCCGTCGACCTGGGGGAACCAGCGCTACCGAAGCGTGCAAGACGTGATCGGCGAGATGCGCCACCGACAGGAGAGCCTGGGCATCGAGTTCTTCTCCTTCAACGACCTGTCGATCACCACGCGGGTGGCATGGTTCGAGGAGTTCGTAGACGCGCTCATCGCCGCGGACCTGCAGACCCACTGGGCGGTGCCGGCGGGGATCCGCGCCCAGAAGCTGTCCTACGACCTGCTGCGACGCGCGAAGCTGGCCGGCATGACGCACCTGCAGATCGCGCCGGAGACGGGCAGCGACAAGGTGCTCGCCTGGATCGACAAGCGGTTCGAGCGGGAGTCGGTCGAGGAGACTGTGGTCAACGCAAAGCGCGCGGGCTTGCCGGTGTGCGCGTACTTCATCGTGGGACACCCGGTGGAGGAGCTCGAGGACTACATGGCCACGCTGCGCTTCCTGGTGCGGTTGGCGGAGCTTGGGGTGGATGAGGTGGCCGTGTCAGCGTTCACCCCGCTGCCGGGCAGCCCGTACTTCAACGAGCTGATGGAGGCAGGCGGCGTCGTGATCGACGACGACTTCTGCGCGATCCTCGCCCAGGGCGATCTGTCCTTGAAGGTCTCGGTGTCGCCGTTCTTTGACGGGGACGAGATCCGCGTGATGCGGCTGCATGCGCTGCTGTGGTTCTACGCCAACCGGTTTACCCGTCGGCCCGGCGACCTTCTGGCGCTGACGTCTCGCCTGCTCTCGGGCGAACAGGAGACGAAGCTCGACCGCGTGTTCCGATACGAGTTCGCGAGCTTGCTGCGCGGCTTCGCGCCTGTCCTTTCGACCGCATCGCTGGGCGTGCTGTCCCGGGTTGGGCGCCATCTCTTGCGAGCGCCCGCCTGATGCGCACTCTGGCCGAACTCGACCGCTACTGCGCGAGCACGCTGCGCCGCTCGCAGCGCGAGCTGGATCGCTCGGGGCCCCTCCGTGACCGCGGGCAGGCGGCTCTGGCGGATCCGAGCATCTGGGAGCAGTGGTGGGCGCCTCGGGATCTCGACTACGGCGAGGCCCACACGCATCCGGTGTGGCAGGGCAGCTTCACCCGGGAGCAGCGCCTCGCCTGGAACCACCTTCAGTGGACGCTGGACTACATCACGGTGGCCCAGGGCGAGCGACAGGTGGTTGTCCTCAACAGCCTGGCCGTCGCGCGATTCTCCGATGTGCTCCCCAGCGTCTGCGCGCTGGAGGAGCGCGAGAGCGAGGAGGAGGCCGACCATGTCGCCACCTTCTTTGATGTGGGGGAGGCGGTGTGGCGGCGGGCGTTCGGCGCGGGGAGCCGCCTGAGCATCCTGGCGACGTCGGGGTTCGCCTTCGCCAGCGTCAACCCGCCGGCGCGCAAGCTGATCGGGCTGGCCGCCAACGCGGTGTTTGGGGCGCACTTCCCGACCCTGTTCTTCCTGGCGCGGGGCATGAAATCCCATAGCTTCAAGCCGTTCGAGATCGCCATGGCCAAGGCCGAGGACAGCCACCCGGCCATTCGCGCCATCTCGGCGGGGCACGGGGTGGATGAGAGCCGGCACATCGCCACGAGCCATCACCTGGCGGCCCTGTCGGTGCCGTTGCTCGAGGCGGTCCCCCAGGAGAGCCGGTTCTTGTTCCGACTCGCGGTGGACCGGCTGTTCCCCAAGGGACGTATGCCTCGGTATCGCCTCCACTTCTGGCGCAAGGTCCTGTTTGACGCGCCTCGGTTCGCCAGCGTGCCGTTGGTCGAGCGCAGGCAGCTGTTTGCCCACGTGGAGCGCAACACCCACCGAAACCTCGCGCGGCTGCATCCGCTGCAGGACGCGCTGGTGAGCAAGGCGAACCGCCGCATCGTGATGGAGTGCGGGCTCAAGCCGGAGCTGCGCGAGCTGTTCGTGGATCTCCTCCGCGCCGACCCGTCGTACGCGCCCACAGTGGCGTCGATCTCTTAACGAACCCCAAGGGCTCGTAAAGAAACAACTGCTCCTAACGAACCCTGACCTCGTACAGCGTGGCGAACCACCGCCGCGCGCTGTCCTCGAACACCTCCGTCGGCGTCACGGTGACTCGAGCGAGCTCGCTCGCCGCCTTGAGGCGAGGCGGCCCGGCGAGCTCGTTGCGCGCGAGCTTGCTCCCCGGAGTGAGGCGTTCGCGAACCACGAGGAGGTGTCCGCCGGTGTGGGCCCGCAGAATCTCGGCCAGCCAGAGCGGCTCGGTGCGATCGAGGCATCGTCCCCAGCCGCGCTGGGCCCGTCCGTAGAAGAACGGCCGCACCGCATCCGCGCTGAACGCTTCCAACAGAGACATCATCTCGTAGTCCAGCACCGCGGGTGCGACCACCCCGCTCTGCTCCAGTCGCTCTGCCATCAACTCGAACGAACGGGTGTCGAACAGGCGCCCAGTGCGCGCCTCGAGCTCTCCGTCAAGGGACGCCACCACACTCCCGCTGGCGACGGCGAGCACCACGCTCAGGAAGACGGCGACTGCCTTGGAGGCAGCCGCGCCCCGCTCGCACCACACGAGGCCGGCGCCGAGCACCACGGCGAGCAGTGGCAGCGCCATCGCCACGTGGTGTGGATCCCCGCTGAGTCCCCGGATGAACAGCAGCGCGAGCGCCGCCACCGTCGCGGCCCAGCGCAGGGCGCGGCCGGACGATCCACGAGCCCGCACCACCCCCAAGAGCGCCAGCAGCCACGCCGCCATGAGACTCACCTGCACCCGCCCGCTCGGCCCAGGCGACGGGCGCAGCGCATCCTCGGCGCTCTGGCTGTCTCGTGACCAGTGCTCGAGCCAAAACAGCTCGGGCTGGAGCAGCAACGAGGCGAGCGAGGCCTTTCCCTTGGGGTCGTGGCCGGGGGGGCGGGCGTCCGGACGCTGACCGGGGCGGGCGCCTTCTCGGCGTCGTCGCAAGTCCTCGGCGGTGGGTGCGCTGGGGTCCGAGAGGACCCTGGTCGGCATGGGGCGACCGGTGAGGCGCGCCAGGACTCCCTGGGCGTTGGTCGCAAGACCATCCTGGCGACCCATCGTGGGCATGTCGGGCACCGCTGCCCAGTACAGCGCAGTCGGAGCGAGCATCAGGCCCGCGGCCAGCCCGCCAGCGAGCACAACGGGGATCGCCAGTCGGGGAGACCGCCACGCCGCCCGCCCCGCAAAGAGCGCGCTCCCCGCCATGAGCGCGAGTGCGGGCCCGAGGAAGCTGAGCTTGTCATGCAGGCCGATGCCAACCAGCGCCGCGCCGACGACGAAGAGACCTGGGGAGCGTCGTCGCCACGCCTCGGCGAAGGCCCAGAGCGAGCCGACGGCCGCGATCTGAAGCCACACCTCGCGCCCCGTGCCCACCCGCTTCCAGATATGGAACGACGGCTCCGAGGCGAGGTACAGACCGGCCACCAGCCGCGCCACCCCTGCGCGCTCGCTTCCCGCGACGCTGCCCGCGGCGCCCATGGCGAGGAGCAGCGCGAGGCAGCCCAGCAGCGCGGTCGCGAAGAAGCCGCCGCGGACCGAGCCGGTCACCAGGAACCCGGCGTGCTCCAGCCAATCGGAGAAGCCGCCCGAGTAGGCGTTGATCATCCATGGCCACTCGGTGCCGAACACCTGGAGCGAGGCGCGGTAGGCGTGGTCGCGAAAGACCACTCCGAGCATCGGGCCGCCCACCTGGACCTCGGTGCTGTCGAGCGTCGCGTCCACGGCGGCGCGGTCCTCACTCGTGGGGGTGGCGGCCAGGGTGAGGCGGGGTGGCTGGTCCGTGGGCTCGTCGACGCAGAGCACGGTGCGGGTGGGGTAGCGGGAGGCCCAGGTGGACGCAGCATCGCCAGATGGCGCGATGGTCTGCAGGGTCGTGGCCCACAGAGCCCAGTACAGCACCACGGGCAGCAGCCACAGCAGCCACGACGCTTGCCGTCGGGATCCAGGGGCTCCGATCATTCGCGCGGGATGACGATCCGGCAGTCCGCACAGACGTCGGTGATGACCTGAGTGGCGCCGCCGGGCCAGCGCACCTCAACCCGCTCGACGCGCTCCGCGTCCCCGAGACCGAAGAACAGGACGGGGTCGCTTCCGGAGAAGCTGCCCGGCCCCCCGGCGACCATCTCCGCGAAGCGGGTCACGCCCCCTGCGGTCACGGTCACCTTGCTGCCGATGCCGAAGCGGTTGGCGGTGCTGGGGTCGCGCAGCGCCACCACGAGGCGATGGGCTGCAGTGCAGGCGCCGAGCAGCAGGGCCGGCGGTCCGTTGAGGTTGGCGATGACCAGGTCGGGCACACCGTCTTCGTTGATGTCGCTCACCGCCGCGCCGCGGCTGTTTTCGTCCTGCGGGGTGGGGAAGACCTCGTTGGCGTCCACAAAGGTGCGCTCGCCGGGGCTCCCGGCGGGCGCGATGTAGTGGTCAGGCTGCCGGCGCCACGCTGCGTCGGGGCCGGTCTCCTCGTCGGGATCCCGGGTCATGAACACGTCGGTCAACGGGCCGTAGGTGACGTACAGGCCGGGGTCGCCGTCGCCATCCAGGTCGAGGGGGATGACCGACCAGGACACCGACGGCCACGCCGGCAGCGCGCCGTTCCACAGGGGTCCCATGTCGATGAAGCGCCACGGCTCGGTGGCCCGCAGCGACCGGGCGGGGCCCTTGCTGGAGAAGACGAGATCGCGTCGGCCGTCGGCGTTCAGATCGGCGATGGAGAAGCCCATCGGCGACGAGATGAGCCCGAGGTCGGTCTCGGGCAGGCGGTCGTAGGGCGTCCAGGTGCCGTCGTCGTTGAAGCCGCGGTGCTCCCACAGGAAGCTGTTCACGGTCATCTCGCCGTCGTTCCCCTGGATGAGGTCGGGGTCGCCGTCGTCGTCCCAGTCGGTCCACATCGCGTGCAGGACGCCGCCGTCGTTCCCCCGAGGGGTGACGAACGCCTGAATGTCCACGAACGCGTCGCCGTCGTTGCGCCACACATCATCGCGACCCGTGGATGGCACAAATGTCGACGGGTCCACGGGAGGGTCTTGATCGTCGTCGATGTCCGTGAAGACAAAGCCCGAGTACAGATCCAGATCGCCGTCTCCGTCGATGTCAGCCCAGGCGGTGGTCGTGCCCGCGCCGTCGTTGTTGGTCATGCCCAAGGAGTCGCTGACGTCTTCGAATGTGCGGTCCCCGCGGTTGCGCAGGACCCGGGCTCCGTACAGCTGGGACAGCGCCAGATCCAGCAGGCCGTCTCCATCGAAGTCCGCCGTTGAGGCCCCGAACGTGCGCGCATCGGGGAAACCGACGCCGGCATCGGTCGCCTCGATGAAGGTGGCGTCCCCCTCGCCCCAGTACAGCGCGTTGGCGCCGTCGTCCTGGGTGAACAGCAGGTCGACGTGCCCGTCATTGTCCAGGTCGGCCGCGACGACCCCCGCACCGAGCGCGCCGAGCACCTGGTCGATCATGAAGGGCAGGCCGTCGCCGCCGAGCCGGCTCGCGCCCTCGAACGTGATCCCGGAGCCAGGGAGCGCGTCGATCAAGGCGCCGGGGCCGCCGGTGGGGGCTGCGCACGCGGGGAGCGCGGTCGACTCTTCTGACGGCGTGGGCGCGCATCCAATCAGCAGCGACGTCATCGCCAGAGCGCACAAGGTTCGGCGCTCCCGTCTCGCGGCCATCGATCGGAAGGCGGAGCTCATCCGATCGAAGCCCTGCTGCGGTGCTTCGCACACCACCTCGGGACCCTGGACGACCGCGAGCCCCTCCTCGGGAACCGCGGAACAGCCCACCAGCAGCGCGCACACAGCCACGGCGGGGCCAGCCGCGATGCCGCGCGGCGTCGATCGTCTCCCCTGCTCTCCCACAGTCTTGCCCTCCACCTCCTCTCCAACGTACAGAGGGCGCGGCGGAGGGGGCAGGATCTATGGCCTACGGGGGTTTTTTCCGCCCCACAGCAGCATGGCTGCCAGCCCAAGACCGAGCAGGGAGAGCAGCATGCCGGTCCGGGCCCCGGGGGCGACAAACGTGAGCGTCACCTGCCGGTGAGAGGGCTGCAGGAGCACTCCGAGATCCACGAGATCGGCGCGGAGGGTGGGGAGGGAGCGTCCCGCGGGGTCGGTGGCGCGCCAGCCTGGGTGGTACCGCTCGGCGACCGTCAGCACCCCGCCCTGGTGGGCGGGCAGGCTCAGGGTCCAGGCCCCGGGACGCCACGAGGTCACCGTCGCTTCCTGCCCCGCACCGGGCGATGAGGGGACCTCAGTGGGAGCGTCTCGGCCGACCAGCAGGACCGTGTCCCGGCCGGGCTGCGCCGGGCCGTCCAGCAGAGCCGCCAGCGCGGCGTTGGCGTCGTCGTAGCGCTGCACCCGGGGCGCCAACCACCCGGGTGGGCGCGGGTCCCGCACCTCGTACCGGAGGACGTCGGGGGCGGCAGGCGATGGGAGCAACGCCACGAGCCGCGGGTGCTCCAGACTCACGCTGCTGTGCACCCAGCGCACCCGCAGCACATCCAAGGCCCGCCCGAGCGCGTCGACGCTGCGGAGTCGCGCTGCAAGCTGGGAGGGGTCGCGGTGGGCGAGCTGCTCGACGAGCACAGACCACGGCATCGGCGGGACGAGGGCCCGCCCGCCGACCTGGGGCCAGCCGGTGCCGGACCCGCCGTTGCGGCGCAGGGGCCGCCCGAGCAACGCCCGAACTTCGCGGGGGATCCCGGTGGTGGGATCGCCGCCCGGGTTGTGTCCCCAGCCGTGGCCCGGCGCGCTGAACAGGTCTTCGGGGAGCCCGTGCTCGAAGTCGCGGGTGGGGGTCGCGGGGAGCTGCAGGGAGCGGCCCGGCGGAGAGCTCGGCTGCAGGCCCATGAATGGCGCGGTCGAGACCCAGTCGGACGGCGCGATCGTGTGGGTGGGGATGGCGTCCTGGACCCGCCAGGCGTACGCGAGCCCATCGGCGAGCAGCAGAGCGAGCACCGCGCCAAGAAAGCGGGCGCGCCCGAGCCGCTCTCCCACTGCGAGCAAGGCCGCCAGGCCGCCCACCGCCAGGCCGCCGTGCACCAGCGCGCCCACTCCGAGCCGATGGACCGCCACGACGTGGGGCATGTACAGCGCCCCGGCGGCGACGTGGGCCATCGCCAGGGCTCCGCCACCGACCACGAGCACCGCGACCGCTGCGGTCCGGGACGGTACGAGCCGGTCCATGGCGAGCCCGATGGCGACCGCGAGCAGGGGCGCCGCCATCGCCGCTGCGCCGGTCTCGACTGGATAGATGAGCCAGAGCACCGGCCGGAGCGCCCAACCGAGCGGGCCGCGAAGGCCCATGCCCACGAGCAGCAGCACGGTGGCGCTCAGCAAGAAGCGCTGACGGGTGCGGCCCGCCCCCAGGCCGAAGCCGAGCAGCAGCACGCCGACACCGGCGTGGTACCAGCGCTCGTCGAGCAGCAGAGCCCGGGGGTAGACAAGCCCCGCGAGCCCCACCGGGCTCAAGGCCTGTCCTACGAGGCCGGCATCGGGCGGCGGACCGGAGCGGCTCGCGAGGACCTCCAAGGCGGCGGGGAGCAGGGACGCGCTCGTCACGATGGTCCCCAGCGCCAGGGCGCCCAGCATCAAGGGCCCCGAGACCGCCGCTGGGGGGCGCCGGCCTGCCAATGCCCAGGTCGAGACCCCATGCACCCCGACCGCGACGAAGGCAAACGCCGCGAAGCGCGGGTGGCTGCCGAGCCCCACCAGCCCGAGCGCGAGGCCACCCAGCGCCGTCGCCGTGCACCCCGCGCGCAGCGTGCGCGACAGTGCGGCCCGCTCGATGGCCAACAGCGCCCAGGGCAGCCAGCCGAGCAGGGCGACGACATCGAGTTGCCCGTCGACCAGCGCCGCGACCACGGTGGTGGAGCAGAGATAGAGCGCGCCAGAGAGCCCACCGGCCGTGGCACGTCCACCGGCGCTTCGGCAAAGGGTGTGGACCCCTGTCGCGCCAAGGGCCAGGTGCAGTACCCACGCCCCGAGCACAAACGCGTTGAGTGGGACCAGCGGGAGCAGCCACGCCAGCGGGTACCACGGCGCGAGGCAGGTGGGGTCCGCGAACACGGGCATGCCGCCGAGCTTGTAGGGGTTCCAGTGAGGGAGGTGTCCGGCGCTCAACTCCCGGGACCAGAAGGCGAGATCCGAGACCGCGAACTCCAGGTATTCGTCGGGCAGATCGACCAGCCCAAACCACAGCAGCGCCGGTGCCACCAGCGGCACGAGGAGCCCGTAGACGAAGAGGAGCGGCAAGATGGTCCGGGGACGAACGGTCACGATGCCGTCATAGCCCAGCGCGGTCGTGCAGTTCACTCGGGCCGCCCCGGGGACCGGTGTGGGACCATACGGTGGTGACCGGTCCGCCCAGCAGCTCCTGGCCTCCCGAAGCGCTCCCCGCCGCAGGGCGGGCGTGGGTGCTTCTCGCCCTGGCAGCCCACGCCTTGCTGGTGGTGGTCTTGGTGGGGCGCGGGTCTCCCTTCGCGACGGCGTCCTTGGACTGCCTCGCCACGACCGCGGCGGAGTTCGCGGTGCGCGAGCCCGCGTGGGGCGCGTCGGATGTGGTGGATGGACCGCTTGGTGGCGGTCTCGTGATGGGGGTGCTGGTCGCCCCGTGGGTGTGGGCGTTCGGGCCGAGCGCGTGGCTGGGCAAGGGGCTGGCGTTCCTGCTCACCGCCGGCCTGCTGCTGGTGCTGCGCGTCGCTCGGGTTCCGCCCTTGGGGCTGTTGCTCGTCGCCGTGGCCCCACCCATCGTCATGCACACCCAGCTCATCTACGGGAACTGGCACTCGCTGGGGCCCGCCGCAGCGTGGACCGCGGTGGCATGTGCGCTGTGGGTGGGGCGACGGGTGCAGGAGGGCGGCTCGGTGAGGGCACCGGCGGCGTGTCTGGGCCTGGTGTGCGGGCTCGGGCTCCTCAGCGCGTTTGGCGCCGCCCCGTTCCTCTTCTTGGCCGGCCTCATGGCGCTGGCGCTGGCCGGTCGTGACCGGGCTCCCGCGGTGCTGGGCTGGTCCGCGGCCACGGTGGCCCTGCCGCTCAGCGCAATGCTGGTGACCTTGCTGGCGCGCACCGGCGGCGGTCACCCCGTGTTGGCACGTCTGGGGCAGGTGGGTCCGACGCCGTCGGGCGGTCTCGCGCTTCTGTCGGCCCCGTTTGCGCGGGCCTTGCACTTCGCCGACTTCGCGCCGGGGGCGACCGACAGCACTGCGGTGCTGCTGGGGCTCCTGTGGGCGCTGCCGCTGTGGCTCGGCTTGCTCGTGGCCGCCGGCTTCGCGCTGAGGGCGCTGCGTCGCGGTGAGCGTGGGGCGGCGGTGGTCTACGGAGCGCCGGTCCTGTTCTCGGGGGCCTATGCAGCGGTGCACGTCGTGCTTGGGCTGCCGCTGGAGCCGGTCCCCATGGCCGTGACCGACATCCGCGAGTACAGCCACCGGGTGGTGACTCCGCTCGTGTTCGCTCTCGCGGTGGGCGGCTCGATGGGATGGGCGGGGCTGGCGCGCGCGACCGGCAGACCCGCCATCGGTTGGGTCCCCGTCGTGCCGCTTGCCGTCGCGGTGCTGACTGCGGTCCGCATCGCGGGGGCGGTCCCGCCCGCTCCCCTCGCCGGTGATGGGCCGTACCGCTCGGTGTGCGCGGACGCCCCGGCCTTCTTCGCTGTGCACCGCGCCGCGAGCGACACCGAGGTCGACGCGCTGGCCCAGCGATGCGAGGCGCTGAGCACCGAGGCGCGGCGCGGGGACTGCCGCCTGGGGCTGGCGCTGGGTTTGGGGCATTCGCGGGTCCGGGTCGCGGGCGGCGGGATGTGGAGCCCGTGCCACCGCGCGCCACCGGACCTCGCTCTCCGCTGTGAGGCCGGTGAGGGCCCGCTGGGCATCGTTCGGGCCAGCGTCAAGGCGTGCGACGGGCAGCCCGGCGAGCTGCGAGCGTTGTGCCTTCTGGGCGCAGGCTGGTTCAGCAGCGAGCTGTCGTGGCAGACGCCTCAGTGGCCCGGGAGCCCCTGCGCGACCCTCGGTGACGACGCCCCGGCGTGCTGGGGAGGCGTCGGGTTCCAGGCGGTGGACCACCTGCAGTCCACGCCCGCCCGGTTTGCCGCCGCGCTGGACGCGGTTCCCGAGGAGGGTCGGGTCGGCGCGGCCTGGGGGGCAGGCGTGTCCTTGGGACGCACCTGGGCGGACGGGGTCCTGGCCGAGCGAGGCTGCGCGCCCCTGACCGAGCCGCTGCGGGCTTCTTGCCTGGAGGGGGTCGCGCTGGCCCTGGCCCAGCGACGCTGATCAGCCGGGCGCCTCCCCGGGGCGTTGGCGCTGCGCGTCGTCCAGGGCTCGCCCCAGCGCGACCGGCGCCAGCGCGACGCAGCGCAGCTTGTCGGCGGGCACGGAGTCGAGGGCGGCGGCGAGGACGTCGCGGTCGATGGCCCGGGCGGCCTCCTCGGAGTGTGGGGCGTTGTTGACCATCTCAGTGAGCACCGAGGCTGCGGCGATGCAGGCCGAGCAGCCCTGGGCCCGGAACGCGCAGCGGAGCACCCCGTCCACCCACTCCACCGTGATCTCCAGGCGGTCGTCGCACGACCGGGACCGGGCGCGCCCCGTCCCGGAGGCATGGGGCAACCGGCCGACGTTGCGGGGATGCATGAAGTGGTCGACGGTGGTGGGCGAATACACGGCGTCCTTCAGCCCGTCGTCCCTGGGGGGCGCTCTCGCTGCTCGCCTGAGCTACTGAACGACGTCGGTCATGTCGACGTCGAGGGTGAACTGCGCGTTCGAGTCCACCACGACCTCGTAAGGCACGCCCAGGTCAAAGGCCAACAGATCGCCCGCGTCCGGCGGGCCACCGTTGTCGTTGTCGTCGAGGAACACGGTGAGGATGTACGGGGCGGTGCGCGCGGGGATCCCGTACATCGTGTAGGTGACCGTGTTGGTCCCGGACAGGTCCACGACTCCCAACATCTCGACCACCACCGGGGTCGGCGGCGGGTTCCCGGGGGCCGGGCCCTCGGGCAGGAGCAGGATGGTCAGCGGGCCGATGGCGTCGCCGGTGGGGGTCACGCTGCGGGAGATGGTGCCGGTCAGCCAGCCGCCGGGGGCCGAGGAGTCGTCGTCGTCGCCGAACGGGCCGCCGGAGTCGTCGTCGTTGGCCAGGTCGTCGTCGTCGGCCGCGTCGTCATCGTCGGCTGCATCGTCGTCGTCGGCTGCGTCGTCATCGTTCGCTGCGTCGTCGTCGTCAGCCGCGTCGT
>Ga0222662_1000230_pt1 | contig 51934 bp, 44 predicted proteins | sample AntAcemetagen600_FD_179821 | JGI IMG/M metagenome (GOLD analysis project Ga0222662, IMG submission 179821) | Saline water microbial communities from Ace Lake, Antarctica - #600 | ecosystem: Environmental > Aquatic > Non-marine Saline and Alkaline > Saline | place: Antarctica: Ace Lake... | reverse complement strand
TCTGTGGTTAAAACTCAGAGCACTGACCTCCTCTATCCACTAAAATAGCGAAGAATCCTTAAAATCCCACTAAGTACTATAGATCAGAGGCTTAGGTAGTGCCCCAGACGCACTTCCGTGAAGAGCCTGTTTTCGCGCACTTTCGCATTTTTCGTAGTAGAGAACTGCGGCTTTAGTTTTAGCGAATGGTTGAGCCATGACGGCCGCCGCGGTTGATTCTTCGAGTGCTAGCGACTGTCTTGGTTTTAGCGAGTGGTCTTAGAAAGCGGTTGATGTGTTCTGCGATGACTTCGCCGTCTTCTTCCAGCGCAAAGTGACCGGTATCGAGAAGGTGAAATTCGACGTCATTTAGGTCTCGGCGATAGGGGAAGGCGCCTTCTGCGGGGAAGATATAGTCGTTCTTGCCCCAGACGATGAGTGTGCGTGGTTGGTGCTCGCGAAAGTAGGCCTGCCATTCTGGATAGTGACCGGGGTTGGTTCCATAGTCGTAGAAGAGCTGAAGTTGGATCTCCGGATTTCCCGCACGGCTTAGGTGGCGCAGGTCGTTGATCCAATTGTCCGGACTGATCGTTTCTGGATTACGGACTCCGTGTGTGTATTGCCATTCGACGCCTGCAGGCGCGATGAACCCTACGAGTGCTTCGGCATTGGCTGCGGTGCGGTCACTCCAATATGTTTTGATCGGATCCCAGAAGGCTAAGAGTCCTTCGTCGTAGGCGTTGCCATTCTGGATGATGAGGCTCTCGACACGTTCCGGGTGAGCGGTGGCGAGGCGGAAACCGACGGGGGCGCCGTAGTCCATGAGGTAGAGACTGTAGGTGTCGAGTTCGAGCTCTTCGGTGAAGTCTTCCACGATCTCAGCGAAATGATCGAAGGTGTATTCGAATTTCTCGATCGGCGGTTGTTCGCTGTTGCCAAAACCGGGGTAGTCGGGGGCGACTAGATGGTAGTCTCCTTTTAGATCATCGATTAGATTTCGGAACATGTGCGACGATGTTGGGAACCCGTGCAGCAAAAGAATCGTGGGGTTCTCGGGTGAGCCTGCTTCGCGGTAGAAGATGTCGACCCCGTCGATCTCTATCGTTTTATGTAGGACACGAGTTTGTGAATCTGTCGTGCTCGTGGTGTTCGAAAAGGCGATGCTGGAGCTTGCTAAGCTGATGACTAGAATCGCGTGAATTTGGTTTCTTATGTTCATGGTATTTTTGGTTTTTCATTGAAGCGACCGGTCGGTCGAAGTGGTGCTAAAAAAATGTGGTGGTGTGTTGTTGCTTAGAGCAGATTTTTGACCTGCGCTTTGGCGGCTTCGATCATCGAGTTGTCACGAAAGAGCTGTGTTTCGATGATCGCACCTTCGAAGAGAATGAAAATTGTAGTAGCGATTTGTGTGCGTTCCTTCTTTGAGTGATCGCCGTGGTGTTGGTCGATCAAGTGTTGGAAGAATTCACGAAGTTCGCTTTTGTGCGTGACGATTTCTTGACGGAGTGCGTTTTCATGGTCTGGGGTTTCACAGAGTGTATTGAGAAACGCGCAGCCGCGCATGTCGCATTCAATCATCCATGATTCCAAGAATTCAAAAGTACCGAGGATTTTGGTTTTTGGAGTTTTCTTCGAATCGAGGAAAGTGAGGAGCATTTGTAGCCAGACCGTATGACGCGCTTTGAGCCAAGCCTGGCCCAGTGCCTCCTTCGATTTGAAGTGAGAGTAAAATGTGCCTTTTGCGATGCCAGCCGCAGAGATGATCTGCTGCACGCCAGTGCTATTGTAGCCTTGCTTGTAAAAGAGCTCTCCGGCGACGTCGATGAGCTCCTCGCGCTTGGATTTAATGATGCTGGTGATTGCTGGCATGTTTTGAACTATGCCTGAACCGACCAGTCGGTCAAGGAGTATTTACTATTTATTTTGATTTAGATGAAATGGTGCGGAGTTTCTATCGATATGGCCTGCTCTAGTGGCCGAATTCTTATTTTGAAGTGTTGAGTTCATGGCCGAGAATTTGTTTTAATAGTGCTTATGACTCTAACGCGTAAGTTATTAACCATCTCAGTCATTCTATTTGCGGCAGCGTCCCGTGAATTGTTAAAAGTCTAAGGTGGTTTCCCTCCTGATTGCGCCGGCTCTGATCCGGCACTTCGGCGAGGCGCACTTGCAGGAGAACTTTAGTCCGGAGTCGACGATTACCAAGGTGCGGATCAATCCGTTTACGGGCTCATTTCGAGTGGAGGGCTTGTCAATTTCGGACGCGGCAGGGGCTTGGTCGGTGGACTGTCAGGAGGCGGAGCTCAATGTCAGCGCGGCGACCTTGATCAAATTTCACCCCGTGGTGGATGCGGTGCGCCTGGTGGGTGCCGATATTCGCTACGAGAAAAGACCCCACGAGGTCGCAGTCGAGGACGAACCTGAGGCCGAACCTAGTGGCGACTGGCAAGATAGGGTCAACGAACTGAATCTGGCAGAGATCCCAGAGCTGCGCATCGACTTGCTGGAGGTCTCCGGCGGGCGATTTGAGTTTATCGACCAGACGGCCGCCGAAGTTTATAAAAAGACAGTCGATCCGATCAACTTCACCCTACGCGATCTCACCACGGTGGTCGAAGGCGATACCGCGATGCGTTTCGTGGCAGAGACTGACGAAGGCGCCATCCTCAGCTGGGAGGGCGATTTTAAGAGTCAACCTATCCGTAGCTCCGGTAAGTTGATGCTGAGCGGTCTGGCGGTGGATGGTCTATCGCCTTATTACATGCAGTTTATTCGGTTTAAGCTCAAGCGGGCGGTCTTTGGTTTGGGCTTCGACTATCAACTCGATCTCTCGGATCTGGAAAATCTCTTTCAAATCGACAATGGGCAGGTAGCATTGACCGAGGTGCTCTGCCAGCCGATCGACCAAAACGATCGACTCATCTCGGTGGACACCGTCTCGCTGGAGGGCATCGGTTTCCGTTTCCCGGATATGGCCTTGAACCTTGCTAGCATAAACGTCGCGACGGGGGAGACACGGATCTTCCGCGATGCGGATGGGCAGATCAATCTTGCGCAACTGGTCGCACTACCAGCCTCGCCCGAGGAGCCAGTGGTCGAAGCCGTGCCCAGCGAAAGCTCTTTGCCCGCACTGAGCTACCGTATCGAAAAGGTCAGCCTTGTGGATTATCGTATCGTCTGGGAAGAAGCCCTCCACGAGGGGATGGCTAATTTGACGATTGAGATTCCACGCATGGAAATCTCCGAGGTGTCGTCGAACCTGGAGGCGCCCTTCCAACTGGTGGCCGATTATAAGATCGGCGACTCTGGCACCGCGCACCTCGAAGGCAGCGTCGTGGCTGCGATACCCTCTGTGGATCTTTCGATGCAGATTAAAGACGTCCCCTTGCTCTTGCTTTCTCCCTACGCGCAAAACTTTGGCAAGACTGAGATTGAGGCAGGCACCTTCGATTTCGATGGACGCTTCCAATACACTGCGGGGGGCGCGCAATCGCTTTCTGGGGATGCCACAATTCAGGGGATCGCATTTGTTTATGACAAAAACCTCAAAGTAGAATGGGCAGGCCTCGAAGTGGCCGGCATACGTTTAGACTTAGCGCCATTCGCCCTCGCGATGGAGTCGGTCTCATTAGAGCAAGCTGAGGTCTTCTTTTCGAAAACTGCTGGCCAAGTTGCGGCCGAAGAGGTGCCAGCAGCGCCGCAAAGCGACGAAGCGTCCGCTAGCTCGGAAGCTACACCGATCCGCATCGATTTATTCAAAGTATCCAATGGCAGCTTCACCTTTATCGACCAGAGCATGGAGCCCGCACCGCAGATCGTGATGGACGCCTTGAATCTAAACCTCAGCGGATTTGATCTCGCGAGTAGTGAACCTGCGGAGCTTGCTCTTAGCACGCAGATCAACGGCAGTGCTTTGCAAGTCGATGGCGCGATCAACGTAAGCCAGCTCAAAGAGACCACTCGTTTGAAAGCCTCACTTAGCGGACTCTCACTGCCGGCCTTTTCCTCGTATTCCGGTCAAGCGATCGGACGGCGTATCGCAAGCGGTCGATTCAATCTTGAATCGGATTGGCAAATCGAGGCTAGCCAACTCAAAGCGTCGAACAAGATTCGTATCGAACAGCTGGAATTTGGCGATAAGGTCGAGAGCGAGAATGCCGTCAGCCTGCCACTCGATCTCGCAGTGACTCTGCTGAAGGGGCCTGGCGGAGTGATGGATCTCTCGTTGCCGCTATCAGGTGATTTGAGTGATCCGAAGGTTGGTATTGGGCAAATCGTGCGCGCGGCCATTTTCGGCTTGATTACCAATGTCGCCACGGCTCCGTTTAAGTTGCTTTCTGGCCTCGTCGGGGCAGAAGAAGACCTCTCACTGGTCAGCTTCGACCCAGGCTCTGCGGGGCTCACGCCAGCCATGGTGTCACGACTCAATACACTGGCCTCCGCGCTCAAGGAAAGACCGGGGCTCAGTCTCGCGATCACCCCGCAGGTTTCCACGGCGGACGAGGTCAAACTTTCGGAAGATAATCTGCGAATCGATCTGCTCGGTGATTCCGATCTCAGCGATGAGAAGCTCTATCGCAAGCGCCTAGCCAAGCGCTACCGCGAGGTCATGAAAACTGCGGGCACCCCGGACAAAGAAACCAAAGTCGAAGACGAAGCTGGGTTCAAAAAGATGGTCGCCGCACTCTTGCCCAGAGTAGAACTAGCCGATGCCGATCGCGCTACGCTGGCCGCCGCGCGTGCCGCTGCCATCCGCGATCATCTCATGACTGCGCAAGGCATCGCCGCCGAGCGTCTAAGTATCGCCGACCCTGAGATCGGCGTAAGCGAGTCCGGCGCACGGTTTGATCTGAAGTAGTCATGGTAGGGGCGCGATTTGCTGTGCCCTGCGTAGCTCGAAGAGCGAAGCATGGGTCGCGCTCGCATGGCACGGACTTAAGACAAAAACCGCCTTCTTAATCATAATCCTACTCTTAATCCCCTTTTCGAGGTTCTTCGCTATCTTTAGTGGATAGATAAGATCAGTGCTCTGAGTTTAAACCTGAGCAGAGGGGCCCGTTTCATAGGATAAGCAGCTGACGCGTATTCGTAGGACGGGGAGGCACTCGTGGTCACTATCGTCGTGCTTTACGCCAGTATAGGCTCACCAAACGTAGCATTCAACCGCAGATGGCCCCGTGGCTTCGCTCTCCGAGCTACTCAGGGCAGGCAGCGGATAAACGCTGGTTAAATGCGTGTGAGTCCGATTACAATGCTCTACTTTATCGCGGGGAAATTGAAGTTTTCCAGTTTGTGACTGTACCATTAAAAATAGCGAAGAACCCTTTTCGAGTGCTCAATCAACTCAATAACAACGCCTTGAGATTATGATTAAGAGTATGAGTAAGATTATGGCGTCTGTTGATTAGGAGCTAAAGTCCGTGCCATTCGGGTCTCGCCAGCATTCTACGACCCTACGCAGGAAGAGTCGCATTGCGACAAGTGAAGCCGTTGTTGAGACTACAATTTATCCAACAGCCACTTGGCTATCTGATATTCAGTGTAGTCGGGGGTGCCTATTTCGATGCTTATATTGAGTAGTTCTTCATACTCGCTTAAGTTTCCTTTCTTCTGCTCAAACTGCGCCATCCAGAAAGCAGCGGCGCAAATTTGTTTACGGGCTTGTTCGGGTGTTTCGGCTTTGCCTGCCCAATCGAGAACAGTCTTACGATCAGATTTCCGATCGAAGAAGCTGAGCACGGGATCACTGAAATCATCTGGCGTTTCGACCTGAAGAAGGCGCGATAGGTAGAGCGCACTCGGTTCCGGTGAGTCAATAATTCCTGCGAGGTATTCGTTGAGTGATTGCTTCGCCTCTTCGATTTTACCCACTGAATAGGCACAGCTGGCGTGGACTAGATCGAGGGTGTGGTGTGCCGTTAATTTTCGCGCTGCAATGCGGAGTAAACTTTCGGCCTCGGCGACTTGCCCGAGTTGCAATAGGACTAGACCCTTCTCGTAGCTCAAGACAGGACTGGAGGGAAGAAGTTGGTGAGCCCTAGTGTAGTCAGCGAGCGCGCCTTCGAGGTCGCCGATTTTACGGAGAATTGAGCCTCGCAACGCAAGTGTCTTTGTTTGCTCAGGGTCGATCAAGAGAGATTCGTTAAACGCGCTCAGGGCTAAGGTCGGGGTGTCGGAGGCGAGGTGTGCGCGCCCCAGCATCGCCCAGACGGCTGCGCCGGGTTCGATCCGGTTGAGGGTGATCGCTTCGAGGATGGGGATGGCGTCGATGGCGCGATCTGCTCGCAGTAAAGTGCGGCTGGCGATGACGGCTTCTTCGCTGGTTTCGGGGAGGAAGCCTGCGTCGATGGCGTCGAGGATAGAGGCCGTGGCTTCCGCCTGGCGGTCGAGCTTTTGGAGGCAGATACCGCGATAGAAAAAGAGGGAACGGCGCAAGAGGTCGGCCTCTTTGGGCAGGGCGTCGATGGCGGCTTCGAACTTGGCGCGGGCCGAGCCGACGCGGTTTTTGGCCAGTGCGGCGCGGCCTTCGAGATAGAGCGCGACGTCTTTTAACTCAGGGCGCTCGGCGATGGGCTCGATCACGGCTTCGAGTGAGTCCCAACGCTCCACACTGGCGTAGAGCGAGGCGAGGGTGATGAGGGCTTCGTAGTTTTCTGGCTGTTGCCCAGTGAGGATTTGCAGGTCTTTGATTGCAGCCTCGAAACGGCCGACCTGAGCGAGCAAGCGGGCGCGCATGAGCCGGAGAGCGGTGCGGCGCTGGAGCGCTTCTTGGCCAGTCTGATCTTTATAGACGGCGATGGCTTGGTCGATCGCGGCGACGGCTTCGTCGTGTGCGCCGACTTGCATTTCGGCGCGGGCTTTTTCGAGATAGGCTTCGCTGCTTAGGCGCAGGCTGGTGCTCGCCGTGGCGGGATCTGCTAGATAGATGTTGTTAAACGCAGCGGCGGCTTGATCCCACTCGCCGGCGGCCATGCTGAGTAGACCGAGGAGTTGGTGCGCGGCGCGAGCGTCGTCACTTTCCCGTGGAGCCTTGGCGATGACTTGCTGGATCAGCGCGCTGGCTTCCTCGCGGCGTTCCATGTGGCCGAGCACAAGCGCTTTGAGGAGGGTGTGCTCGTGATTGGTGGGCTCGAGTGCGATCGCGCGGTCAGCGGCTTTGATGGCTTGCTCAGGTCGATCTTGATCGAGCATGACCCTCGATTTGAGCGTCAGCGCCGGCAGATAGTCCGGGTCGAGTCGCAGCATTTGTTCGATGCCACGCTCCGCGCCTCGAAGGTCACCGATCAAATAGCTGCCCTCCGCGATGCCGTAGTAGAATTCGATACGCTCCGTCTTCGGTCCTGCGTTCAGACAGAGGTAACTGAGGCAGAATAGAAGACTGACGATGGAGATGCGAAAAAGCATGGATTAGGGGTTTGCTATAAAAAAAGGCAGAGGACGATTGGAAAATTCGGAAACTCTGCTTTAGGTAGCTGGCATGAGTCATTCGCCAAAGCCAAAAAAGGGTAAGCGTTCCGCCGTAGATGTGTTTTTCGATACGGTCGGCGCGATCGTGCCCAGTTGTGGCCCCGCACTGCGTATGGTGGAGCTAGGGCAGGAGCGTCCGCTCAAGCTGGGCGAGAAGTTTGTGCTGCTTTATAATACGCCGCTTTGCCTGCACTGTAATTGCAATCGCGCAAAGTTTAAGGAAGAGAAGGCGAAGATGCGGGCCGCCGAATGGCGGAGTTGAGTGGGGTGTGCTTCGCACGGGTTGAGCAGTTGAGTCTTGAGGGAACGCGCAACGGGCCGTTGACTAACATCCAATCATTATACCACTCAACAACTCAACTCGGCCAGAGGCCGCTACCCCTCGTCGCTCTCTAACTCGGCGAAGCGCATGACTTCTTCGATCGTGGTGGTGCCTTCTTTGACGTGTGCCCAGCCGCTCTGCATGAGAGTGCCCATTTCTTGAGAAACGGCTGTCTGGCGGATGAAACGGGCGGAGTCACGCTTGACGATATGCTCGTGGATTTCCTCAGTCACTCGGAGGATTTCAAACATGCCGACGCGGCCACGGAAGCCGAGTTTGCGGCAGCGTTCGCAGCCGTCGGTGGCCTTAGCCAAATGGCCGTGTTGCGCCTCACTGGGGTCGATCCGCATAGTGGTGAGGAAGCTGGCGATCTGGCGCTCGTCGTAATTGGCCGGCTGCGCGCAGTTCGGGCAGAGGCGGCGGACGAGGCGCTGGGCGATGATCATTTCCACGGAGGAGGCGATCAAGAAAGGCTCGATGTCCATATCCACGAGGCGGGTCAATGCGCCCGGCGCGTCGTTGGTGTGGAGAGTACTGAGCACGAGGTGACCAGTGAGCGAGGCACGGATGGCGATATCGGCCGTCTCACGGTCACGAATTTCACCGACCATGATCACGTCGGGGTCTTGGCGGAGCACGGCGCGCAGCGAATTGGCAAAGGTCAGGCCGATGTCGGGGTTCACCTGCGTTTGATTCACTCCGGGCACTTCATACTCGACCGGATCTTCGACCGTGATGATACGCCGCTCGGGGCGATTAATCAGGCGGATAAATGCAGTCAAGGAAGTCGATTTACCCGAACCAGTGGGCCCCGTCACGAGGATGATGCCGTGGGGGGTGGAGAGGGCTTGTGTGACCTTTTTCTCCTCGGTGCCGGAGAGGCCGAGCTCGCGCATGGAGAGCGGCTTCGACTTCTGGTTGAGCAGGCGGAGGCTGACGCTTTCGCCATACATCGTCGGAAAGGTGGAGATACGAATGTCCAACTCGGAGTCGCCCGCCCCAAAGGAGATGCGGCCGTCTTGCGGGCGGCGCTTCTCTGAGATGTTGAGCTTGGCCATGATTTTAAGGCGCGAAATGATCGCACCTTGGAAGCGGATCAAATTATCCGGTACTCGCACGGAGACGAGTTCGCCATCGATCCGGTAGCGGATTTGAAGGTCGTCACGGTGCGGCTCGAAGTGGATGTCGGTCGCGCGGTCGCTGACAGCCTTTTGCACGACTTCGTTTACGAAGCGGATGACGGCAGCATCTTCGTCTTCCGCTTCTTCGGTTTCGGAAACATCCGTCACGAGGTCGGACTCGTCGAGGCTGCCTGCGCCCACTCCGAAGTTTTGGGTGATCGTCTCGGTGATCTGCTCAGGGTCGCCCATAAACCACTGCGCGTTGCGCCCGCTCACTGCATAGATCCAGCGATCCATGACCTCGTCGGGCGGCCATAGGGTGGCTAGAGCGATGGGGGTCTTGTCTTTAGCATCTTCGTCGTCTTCCGTTCTGATTGGGATGCATTGATACTCATGGATCATCCGCAGTGGGAGCGTGGCGGTGGGGTTTTCGATCAGCTCGATGTCTTTGATCACGGGGATTTCCGCGAGATCGGCCAGTTCGGACATGACCTCTCGGGTCGAGCGGTTGCGAAGTGTGGCCAGCTCTACGAGGCGATCCCCTCGGGGCAGGCTGGAGACCGCGCTGCGCTGTTCCTCGTCGAGGCCTGTATAGATGGGGTCGATATTCATAAGTGTGATCTTAGATCAAATTGGAGGGAGAATGTTCCGTGTTCAACTACCAAGCTTCCCGTAGTGGCGACTTTAGTCGCCAAATAGCAGAGCGAAAGGACGGCAGATATGGCAGCTAAAGCAGCCACTACGTTTTTACTCCCAGTAATCTTCGCCGTAATTGAAGAAGATCTCCTCGCCGGGCTTGATCCCGCGGAGCGTTTCGAAGCGAGCGGTCTTCCAGCGGCTGGAGACGACGAGGAAGGCATTCGGCTCATCGTCGTGGTTGATATAGCGAGTGTAGTTTGCCTTTGGCCCCTCACCGATGATAATGTGGCTGCGGCAAACCCACATCACATAGGCGGAAAAGGGGCGCTCGGGAGCGTGAAACTCTTTTTCCGTAATCACCTCGCCCGTGTAGTAGCCAATCGTGTCTTCTTCTTTCATCGCATGCTTGGCAAAGAGCCCCATGCCCGCACCCTCAACTGTAGAGGTGCGGATTTCAAAATCGTCAGATGTCCACTTGGTAGGCTTTGGCATAGTATGCGAAAGTTGGGGGATCGTTTGGCAGACGTCCAACTAAGAATCGAGCAAAATCATCTCAGTGTTCCGGCCAATTGGGCTGGGGTATAATCATAGATGAGGGGAGCGTATTCTCAAGTGTAGCGGACCCATGCTTCGCTCTTCGAGCTACGCAGGGCACAGTCGGCAAAGCCGTTTCGACTGCGGCTTCCCGTGCTTTGTGGTCATGCCCTCTAGTCAAGGTTAGACAGTAACTCACTGACCCAGCGGCGATGCGGCCCCGAGAGCGTGATGCTTTCAAGGGTATCGAGGGCGACCCACTGCATCGATTCGTCGATTTTGCCCCTTACTTTAGTTTCGTATATCTGCTCTTTGATCCGGCGGTGGGTAATTGACCGTGACTTGCTGGCTATGAGGCGCTTTTCCGATTTGGCGGTGGTGACCGCTTCAAGCTTTGGCAGTTCATACTGCCCGGCGAGTTGGCCAGAGCTTTCGGGGATGCGGTGGAGCAGTAGCTTGCTTCCCTTTGTGATCCATGCCCGGTTAATCTCGACTTGAATGGTCGCTTTGCGCTCGATTTTCGGTAGCTCGTCCTGTCTGCCGCTTTTGACCGCCGCGCAAAATTTGACGACGGGGCATACTGTACAGAGAGGCTTGTGTTTCAGGCAGACCGTAGCCCCTAGTTCCATCATGGCCTGATTGTGGTCGCCCGGGTTTTTTGGATCGAGGACTTCGTCGGCCGTCGCGGTGAACGCTTTGACTGCTTCGCCATTGTTTTTGAAAACGCGCGCATTGTCGGTCAGTCGAACTAGAATACGGACGACGTTGCCATCGACCACCGCAGCTGGCTCGCCCAGAGCGATCGAGCTGATCGCGGCCGAGGTGTAGGGGCCGATCCCAGGGAGTTGTTGCCATTCTTCGCGAGTGCGAGGTTTCGGTTCAAGCGAGACATATTCCTTAGCCAACTTATGCAGATTGCGCGCCCGGCTGTAGTAGCCGAGGCCTTCCCAATGCTTGAGCACATCTTCGGCGGGCGCTTCAGCCAGCGCCACAAAATCGGGAAAGCGCTGCATCCAGCGCGCGAAGTAGGGCAGCATCGTTTTAATCTGAGTTTGCTGCGCCATCAACTCGGACACGACTGTTCGGTAAAGACTCGGCTCCGTGCGCCAAGGTAAGGGGCGCTGTGCGCTGGCATACCACTCGGCCAGTGCTTTGTGGAATTGTTGCGTCTCTGACTTTATTTGCATCGGTCGCTTTAGGTCGAATCGGTGGAGGAGAACTTTCAATCTATTTCCAATGTTTCATGTAAATTTATGATACTACTTGCAAAATACATACGATTGGAAGTGGTGTTTGGGTGGATATGAATTCGATTCACCAAAACAAGGAGACGATCCGCACCCTGATTTGCGAGCTAGAGTTAGCGATTTTGAAAGCGATTCTGGCAGAGCGTGCTCGCAGCACAGTCGAAGCGCTTGCAGTAATTTCTGAAGAGACGGCAGCGGATACAATCTATGCGATCGACCGTGTCGCGGAGGCGACCATCACGGACTGGTTTGCGGTCAATTGGCCTGCGCAGTGGCCGGTCGAGATTGTGATGGAGGGACTTGAAGATGGCGCCGTGCTGACCTTTCCGGTGGGCGCAGATGTAGCCGACACGATATTGAAATGTATCATCGATCCGATCGATGGCACTCGTGGTATCATGTATGATAAGCGTGCCGCGTGGATCTTGGTCGGCGTCGCGCCACAGCGTGGAGCGGCCAACACCTTGGCCGATATCGACGTCGCAGTCATGACGGAAATCCCGACCACGCGGCAATGGCGAGCCGATCAGGTCAGTGCGATTCGCGGGGACGGTGTCAGGGCTGTAGCCATTGATGTGCGCAATGATTTTGCCCCGCAGTCGATTGAGCTCAAACCGAGCACGGCTACCGAAGTGCGTCATGCTTTTGGCACGGTCAGCCGCTTCTTTCCTGCGGGCTCAACTCTCCTTAGCCAAGTCGAAGAGGCGCTTTGGGAACGTCTCTACGGTCAGCCAGATTCGCCGTCGCCCTTGGTCTTTAATGATCAATACATTTCGACTGGAGGCCAATTTTACGAGATCCTCGCGGGGCATGATCGCTTTATCGCCGACTTGCGCCCGGAGGCGTTTGCTAAGCTCGGTATCCTTTCAAATCTAGCCTGTCACCCTTACGATGTGGCGACGGCGCTCATTCTCGAAGAGGCCGGTTGCGTGATCGAGAAGCCTGACGGCCAGCCGCTCGATTGCCCACTGGATACGACGACTCCGGTTAGTTGGGTGGCTTACGCTAATGCAGAACTTGCCGGCGCAATCCGTCCAGTTTTGCAATCGGTCGTTCGCGATCTTTTGTAGGAGAGGGTTGACCCCTTGACCCACATGAAATTGAACGACGGTCGAGGGGTAAACCCTCTCCTACTCTAGAAACTCGTGGGGTGTGCGGGGCCGTTGCCAGTTCCGCGATTGGGATGGCCGTCGTCGTTTCCGCGTGGTGGCCGTCTGCCGCGGCGGCGTTCGAAACTGGGATCGGGCTCTCCTTTAAACATGCGTGGGATAAAAGGGTAGTCCTCCGTCAGCACATAGTAATAAGTGCCCTCGGGAAAGTCCGGTGTGACCCCGAAACGTCCGCCGCAGGCATCGAGGTCGCCGCTGCCTTCCACGTATTCATAGTCGAGGGTAAAGGTGCCGTCGTAGTCGCCACCGGGGGAGTCACTGCCGCTCGGGCGTGGGCCTTCTTTCACTTGATAGCTCGATTCTAATTCTACAATGCCACTCCGAGTACCCTTCGGGTCTTTCGTTCCATAGGTGCCATAGATGGGGAATCCGTCGGCTGCCCAGCCCACTAGTGTCATCTTCTTTTCGCCGCCCGAGAGTTCCTCAAAGAGTGCGGTGGGCAAGCCGTGATAGTGGTAGGCTCCGTTCGGCTGGACGTGGGCATGATTCGTGTCGAGGCCGAGTTTGACTGCACCGCTTAATGCTTCGTAGTTCCATTCGGAGCTGCGGTCGCGTTGGTAGAACTCGGCCGTGCCGGGATCGAATAGGACGCCATTCAAGGCGATGCCAAAAGGCTGGCGAACCATCGCTGTCGGTTCGCTCGCGACTTGAGGGCTTAGGGGCACCTCATAGTGGTAGCTTTGCGCTTGAATACTATTCGGGTTCCCTCGGTTCGGAAATCGACCGACCTCGTGCGCCGGGATACCGTTGGACTTGATGATACGCTTGTTGCCCGCAATCGAAATCTCACATTCGGGCGCTACACTGAGCGTTTGTCCTGCGGGGACTAAATCGGAATGAAACTCGCCGGAGTGCGCGAGTCCGAGCAAGGGTATGAGCCCCCAAACGAGTAGGGGGAATGGCTTCGGGAGAGTTGATGAGCTTTGCATGCTACTCTCATCGCGATTGCGCGAGGAAAGTTTCAGTTCGATTACTGGCGGAGCACACTATAGCCGACGAGTTTGCCCGCGTCTTCGTCCCAGAGCCGAAGGCTCAGCGACCGTAAGCTAGTGCGTAGCGTCAAGACCGGCACCTGCTGGAAAAATGGTTCCGACTCATGGCAGGCCTTTAAGTTATAGTTCGGGATGCGCGAGCTGAGGTGGTGTATGTGGTGGTAACCGATGCTGCCAGAGAACCAGTTCAATATTGAAGGTAGCCGATAAAACGAGCTGCCTTGCATGGCCGAGTCGGTGTAGTCCCACTCCTCGGTCGCACGCCAGTAGGTGTCTTCAAACTGATGCTGCACATAGAAGAGCCAGATGCCCAAGCTCCCGGAAACTGTCGTGATTGCGACCTGTATCCAGACGAAGTTCCAAAAGCCGAAGAGTAAGCACATCGCGACCGCATAGATCGCGATGCATGCGTTCATTTTATGAACATCTATTCGGTCACGGCGATTCGCTAGCTTGTAGGCGAATCGTTGATAAATGATAAATAATCCCAAAGGGCCGAGCACGAAGAGGATGAACGGATTACGCGTGAGCCTATATTGCAGCTTCAGGAATAACGGCGCCGCCTTATATTCCTTCACCGTCATCGTCCATACATCGCCGACTCCGCGCTCATCCAGGTTTCCCGAGGTGCCGTGGTGCACGGCATGCTGCCAGCGCCAGTGGCGATAGGGCGTCAGCGTCATGAGGCCCGCGATAAAGCCGACTGCGTTGTTCGCGTTCTTCGATTTGAAATAAGAACCGTGCCCACAGTCGTGGAAAATAATGAAAATACGCACCAAAAAGAGCCCAGACAAGATCGCCAGACACAAGGTGAGCGGCCAAGAAACCGAAACCGTGAAATACATCGCCACCCAGAGTGCGATGTAGGAGCCCATCGAATTGACGATTTGCCAGAGGCTCTTCTTGAAGCAAGGAGCCTGGTATTTTTTGACGATTTGCCGCCAGTTGGGAGCATCGTCGTTTGTCGGGACGGGTTGAGGGGGTGTCGTTTGAGCGGAATTCACTGTTTAAAGAAATATGGGTTAATACTAAGGAGCGAGCAATATTCGTAATACCTATTGTACTTTTGCCCTAGAAAGCAAACATTGAGAGCTTACTTCTGCGATTCTGCAAACTTCTGCATTCAATAGTGTAGTAAAACCCCTTTATCCTAGTGTGAAGCGCGATAAGTTAGCATTATTATAAACCACCGCTGAACACGGATACACACAAATGGATCCAGAGAAAGCGCTTCATCGTATCTGAATCTCTCAAGGCAATGCCACTGCCTGGCGCCGAATGATGAAGATCATTAGGATACTGTAGGCTGTATTGCCCAGCAGAAATAGCGGAAACTGGAGTGGGGCGGGCAGTGAAAAAATAATGCAGAGCATGATCGGCCAGAAGCACAAACCGGTCGCCCAGAGTGGGAGCACGCGGTTTCGTATCTTCTTGAATCGTATGAAGGCGAGAAATGCCTTCGGTGCATAGTCGACTTCCCGCAGCACGAACCAAAGCGTAATGAATGGTAGGCAAATGAATGGCGCGAAGATCCCTTGATCGACGATTATTTTGATCAAGAGTGTCAAAGCATCGGTGCCTTCGCCAAAGAGTGCGTTTTGCACACGGTAGAAAATATCCACCATGATGCCGAGCACCGCCCACATCATGAATTGGTGGCAGAGCTCGCCTGCACTGGGGGCAGCCATACCTGCCGCTCGAAATTGCCTCTTAATTAGCTCGGGCAAGACCCCGCCACTTATTACAGTGGTGCTCGCTGAGAAATAGAGACCCCCGGTCACTTTCCAGTTCGCAAGCGTCGTAAAGAGCCCCGCCGTGCCTTCGATCAAGTAGTAGCTCAGCACGACTCCGAGGGCCACTAATTGTATGAACAAGATCGCTGGCCAATACGCCGTAAAAGCCTCAATCGCAGGTGCGATCAGAGGGTGCCAAGTGCGTTTTGAAGGATGCGAAGATTCTCTCACACGAAGAGTGCATAGATAGAAAGTCGTTCAGATCGATCACTTAATTGATTCGAATAGGTGTAATTATTTCAACGGGGTAGAACGTGGTAGCGCGGCATGGCCTCATGCCGCACTACCTGTTCTCGATAGATTCATCCCACGCACATTTAATTACATGGCGCCCGATTTTCAAGCTAAGCCTGATGGCCTTTAAGCATCCGAATCAGCGAAATGAAATCTTCGTCGCCATATCCGGCGGCTTCTGTGGCCGCCAGGCATTCGATGACCCGCTCCAGTTGCGGCAGCTCCCGGTCAGCTGTTTTCTTCGCCAGTCGCATATCTTTGTGCAGATTCTTGATCGAAAACTGTGGGCTGTAATCGGCCGCGCGTAGTTTGGGTTCTTTCAGCTCGGCCAGCCCTGACCACGCGGCATTCGCTTTCATTACCTCAAAGAAGCAGTCGTCGCTGATCCCCGCGTCGCGCGAGAGGGTGATCGCCTCGCAGAGAGCCTGGCTGATCCCTGCGATCTGCAGATTCATAGCCAGCTTGATCGCAGTCGCTTGCTCCGGTCGACCGATGTGGATACGTTTAGCGGATACTTTTTCTAAAATCGGCTCCGCTGCGGCCACTAAAGTAGCTTCGCCACCGAGAAAGAAGACTGTCTTACGCTGTGCCGCCGCCGGTTTACTGCCGGTGAAAGGAGCTTCCAAGTAGCACGCACCCGTGGCTTCCACGATTTTGGCAAACCCGGCCGCACTTTCCCCGTCGATCGTAGACGACTGGATCACGACGTGCCCCGCATCGAGGTGAGGCAGTAGTTGCTCGATTACATTGCGCACAGAGTCCGCATCGTAAACACAGATATGTAGAAAACGCGCAGCCTTCGCGCAATCCGCGAGCTCGGCTTGTTTGAGGTCGAGTTCCGGCTTTGAGCTGCGATTCCAACTCGCAGCCAAAATGCCTGCCGAGGCGTAGTGCCCCGCCCAGATTGAACCGATGATTCCCAAGCCAATGACGGCAACAGTTGTGTCTTTCATGTTATTCTTACTCTTAGAGGTGGTTTCAGTGAAGTGGTGGTTTTAGCGTAGCGCGCACCGTGCCAGTATGGATGCTTCGCTTGTTTCAAAACCGGCAACCCTTTATTTCTGACTTAAACGCTCATATTCGCGGTTTTTGCTAAGCGATTGCAAGCTGATCTTCCTCCATAGCCTTGATGCTATTCAGCGATCCGACGACTTCGCCGAATAGGCTGTGGGAGACGGTCGCGCTAAATGCTACGACGGGATTATCTCGAGGCTCCTGGCCGAGAGCAGTTTCCATTGAATAGATGGTAAACGTGCTATCGCTGATAATTGAAAGGAGTGTCGGGCTTTCGAGCTCTGCGATGCGCAGCTCCAGAGCAGCGATCTGAGCCGCATTACCATCAACCGCATCGATCAGCGCTTGAATGGTCTGGTTGACGTCCGCCGCGCAGGCCGGGTCGCCCGCTGTGAAGGTGACGACGTCGTTCGTGTCCACAGTGTCGGCCGAAAGTGGGGATAGGATCAGTAGTAGGGCACTGAGTAAGAGAAGTGGATTCGTGTGTTTCATGGGGCTTAGTGGGTGAGAGTTAGGCTGTTCATGACTTTTTTATAATCAATGCCGTATGGGTAGCGAAGGTTAACGTCTTTTTACATATACGATAACATTAGAGGGCTCTCATTAGGTGACCTGCTATTAGGTTTGCTAATTTATGTGTTTGCTGGACCTTCAATTAGTTGGGCCCTTGAAAAAGCAATATGATAGAGGTGGTAGTTTCTGTGATGACTCAACGGTTGTAACTCCTCCCATCTCATGCTTGTTAGTCCATGTCGTCGGTAGTCGCAGTACTCGCGATCAATTGAACTTACTGGCTAGGGTAGAGCATTAGGATTTTTGTATTTTTAGCGTACTAGTTTCTGGCTTGTTTGCGGGGTTCATTGGCTGTATCTATTAAAACTCAAGCTTTGTGGAATAATCTATGGCTCTAGGTGGTCTATCTATAGCCGTTACTTCTGGCCTAGTCATTAACCCCTTATCTCTGACATGCACTCAAAGCTTATTCAATTCATTGCCCTTTTGTTAACGATTCTTAATTTTACCGCTTTTAGCTCTGCTGCATCATTGGAGCTTTCCGATGAAGTGAGAGCCGAAGAGTTTAGCCTTTCCTCGAAGTCGTTGGCTCTTGGCGGTTTTGATCCAGTTGCCTACTTCCAAAGTGGCCCACGGAAGGGGAGCAGTAAAATCACCTATGCCCATCAGGGCGTGACCTATCGTTTTGCTAATATGGCGAATCGCGACGCCTTTAAGGCAGAGCCCGGAAAGTATGAGCCCATGTATGGTGGTTGGTGTGCTTGGGCGATGTATGATGGTGGTGGCCGCACCGAGGCGGATCCTGAGAATTATAAGCTGATCGATGGTGCCCTCTATGTTTACTACAAAGGTTTTTTTGGGGACACTTTGAAAGTCTGGAACGATAAATCAAAAAGCGTTGCAGAGGCAAAGTTGATTGCCACTGCTGGTCGAAATTGGCAAGGCCAAGTCGCGAAGTGATTTTAAGAATCTACTCCTACTAATCTTAATCAAATCCATTATGCCTTCATCGTTATCAGTCGACCTACACAAAGTTTCGAAGTCTGTGAATCTAGCGATTCCTGTGCTCTTCGTGCTTTTCCTCGGAGCCGGGATTTACCTTAGCTTCTATTTTCACTTTCTGACAGTTACCTTTCTCTTCCTTACTTTGCTGAATATTTTTTATCAACATGTGCAAACGGATCACACGATCCTGCGGAATTTCGGACTGCTGGGGCAGGCTCGTTATATTCTCGAAAGTATTGGGCCAGAAATGCGGCAGTATCTATTCGCAAATGATCTAGAGGAGCGTCCGTTCAGTCGCGAAGAACGCTCCGAGGTGTATCGCAAAGCAAAAAACGTCGATTCCGCCAGTTCGTTTGGTTCGCAACGTGAGTTTGATACTAGCGAAATGAAAGTGCGTCATTCGATGTTTCCAACACCGGCGGATGCCCTGCAACCGTACTCAGTCACTTACGGCGAAGAGCGCGGCTTGGATTCTGCTTATACGATCAAACATCCAATCATGATAAGCGCGATGAGTTATGGCGCGCTGGGGTCAAATGCGGTGCGTTCGCTGGCACGTGGCGCAAAACATGCCGAGATTCCAATGAATACTGGCGAAGGCGGTTATCCAAAATATCATTTGATGGAAGGCTGCGATCTTATCTTTCAACTCGGCACAGCCAAGTTTGGTGTGCGCACTGCAGACGGGCATCTCGATGAAGCGAAGCTTGCGGAGATTGCCGCACAGCCAGCAGTGAAGATGGTCGAAATTAAATTTTCACAAGGCGCAAAACCAGGGAAGGGTGGCTTGCTACCAAAGGAAAAGATTACGGATGAGATCGCCGAGCTGCGTGGCGTCTCGAAGGATCAAGATGTAGTTTCGCCTCCGAGTCATATCGAATGCGATACGGTTGAAAACACGGTGAAGTTTATTGCGAAGGTGCAGACCGTTTCAGCGCTCCCTACGGGCTTTAAACTTTGCGTCGGTAACATTATGGAGTTTGAAGCGTTGGTTGTGGAAATGAAACGGCAAGAGGTATTTCCAGACTTCATTACCGTTGACGGTGCTGAAGGTGGTACAGGCGCGGCACCGAAAGCATTTCTCGATGGAGTGGGTATGCCGCTCGCTCCTGGGCTGCATGCGGTCAATGCCATGCTGAAGAAGCACGGCGTGCGCGACCGTATGAAACTCAATGCCTCAGGTAAGCTCGTTTCACCAGGTCGTCAGATCATGGCGATGGCACTTGGCGCGGATGCGATTTACTCAGCGCGTGGCTTCATGCTGTCGCTGGGCTGCATTCAAGCACTGCAGTGCGGTAACAATACCTGCCCGATTGGCATCACCACACACGACCCTGAATTACAAAAGGGCCTCGTGATTGAATCACGTGCGCCACGTATCGCTAATTATGTGCATAATGCGGAGCACGACCTTGAAGAGCTCTTACGTGCGACGGGTTGCCGTTCGTTCTCGGAGCTCACCGAAGCGAATCTCTACATTCCGCCGAATACTTTGATTCGCGATCCACAACTCGACGCAGTGCTTCACGCACAGGCTTCTTAACCAAGTACCTTTACGAACTATGAAAGCTTCAAAATTGATATGGATCGCTCAGTTGATCGTTGTCGTGATCCTCGGACAAACACTCTTCTTTAAATTTACCGACAGCCCCGAAACAGTCGAGCTCTTCAGCCGACTTGGTATGGGCGCTTTCGGTTATAAACTCATCGGCTCGCTCGAACTCGTTGCCTGCCTGCTCTTACTCATTCCAGGCGTCATCCCTTGGGGAGCCTTGCTTGGCTGGGGGCTGATGACCGGTGCGGTGATCGCACACGTTACGGAAATCGGCTTCGAGGGTCCCATGGGGCAGCTCGGCACGATGGCCATCGTCGCATGGTTGCTCTGCGCGCTCATCATGTATGTTCGCCGCTCTGAAATGCCGCTATTGCGTTGTATAAACCGAAATGAAAAGAACGAGCTTAACTCCTAATTCTATCCAAAATATAATACATGAAAACTTCAGACCTATTTATTAAAGCCCTCGAAAACGAAGGCGTGAAATACATCTTCGGCGTGCCAGGTGAGGAGAATCTAGATTTCCTCGAATCCTTGCGTCACTCGAAAACAATAAAGCTCATACTCACGCGTCATGAACAAGGCGCTGCGTTTATGGCTGCCACCTATGGGCGTTTAACCGGACGTCCCGGAGTGTGTTTATCGACACTCGGACCCGGTGCCACTAACTTTGTGACAGGTGCCGCCTATGCGCAGCTGGGTGCGATGCCGATGATTATGATCAGTGGGCAGAAGCCGATCTACCATAGTAAGCAGGGACGTTTTCAAATCGTTGATGTGGTCGGTTTGATGAAGCCATTGACGAAACTATCACGTCAAATCGCACATGGTAACAGTATCCCATCAGCGGTGCGCGAAGCCTTCCGCCTTGCCGCAACAGAGCGCCCGGGCGCGATCTATTTGGAACTGCCCGAGGATGTTGCAGCGATGGAAGCTGAAGAGACGCAGGTCTTTCATCGTTCAGAGCGTAAGTATGCGACTGCGGAAGATTCTGTTCTCGATGCAGCTGCCGAGAAGATTAAGGCAGCGAAATTCCCACTCGTGCTGATCGGTGCGGGTGCAAATCGTAAGTGCGCACGCGATGCCATCCGTGCGTTTATGGAAACGACAGGGCTCTATGCTTTCAGTACTCAGATGGGTGCGGGCGTTGTGGATGCACGTTATGAGCGATTCCTCGGCGTGGCCGCACTCTCAACGGGTGATTATGTGCACTGTGCGATTGATCGTGCCGATTTGATTATCAACATCGGCCACGACGTGGTGGAGAAGCCGCCGTTCTTTATGGAGCATGGGGGCAAGGAAGTTATCCACTTGAACTATCTACCTGCTGAGGTCGATCCGGTCTACTTCCCGCAGTTAGAAGTGGTCGGCGCGATTGCTGAATCAGTGAAGCGACTCGGGGAGCGCGTGGGCAGTCGACATGATTGTGGTTTCGCATTCGCAGAACGTGTGCGCACGGATGCTTTAGAGCACATCCATGAGAAAGATGGTGTATCGACTTTTCCTGTGATTCCGCAGCGCTTTGTAGCCGATGTGCGTGAAGCCATGCCGAGTGATGGCATTGTGACGCTTGATAACGGCATCTATAAAGTTTGGTTTGCGCGCAATTATCCCGTGCATGAATCCAACACGCTGTTGCTAGACAATGCACTCGCGACAATGGGTGCAGGTTTGCCTTCCGCGATGGGTGCCAAGATGGTTGAGCCAAATGTGCCCGTGCTCGCAGTCTGTGGTGATGGTGGGTTCATGATGAACTCGCAAGAGATGGAAACGGCTGTGCGCCTTGGCCTCGATCTCACTGTATTGGTGCTACGTGATAATGCTTATGGTATGATCAAATGGAAACAAGCGGGTATGGGCTTCCCAAATTGGGGCCTCGATTACGGTAACCCCGATTTTGTTAAATATGCGGAGAGCTATGGCGCCTATGGCGTGCGTGTTGAAAAGACCGAAGACTTCTTGCCGATTCTAAAAGACTGCATCGGTCGTAAAGGAGTGAATCTGATTGAGCTTCCTGTCGACTACTCCGAGAATGAACGCGTTTTGATCGAAGAACTCGCCGCTAAAACCTGTCTCCTTTAATTTATAGCATTATGAGTGATACCATCACTGTTGTTACCGCATGGAAACGTGAACTGATTCGTGAACTGCCGCTCAATACGGCAGACGATGTCGAACGCTATTTGTCCGACGCCGAACGCCTGAACAAAGCAGGGCCGTTGCCGAAATCAAAGCGTATCGAAATTCTCGAGAAGGCGTCGGCTCTTATTTCTGAGCGCGCCGAAGCCCTTGCCAAGCAGATCGCACTGGAGGGTGGCAAGCCTTACACCGATGCCTTAGTCGAAGCGCATCGCGCGGCAGCTTCCGTCAAAGCAGCGGCCGAGACTTTGAGTCACAAAGCAGGGCAGGAGATCCCGATGGGATTGACGCCTTCGAGCGAAGGTTATCGCGGTTATACACGCATAGAGCCGATTGGGCCTGTGGTGGCGGTGAGCGCATTTAATCACCCGCTGAATTTAATCGCCCACCAAGTCGCTCCTGCAGTGGCTGCAGGCTGCCCCATAATTGTGAAGCCTGCAGGTGCGACACCACTTTCCTGTATCGAGTTTGTGGATATCTTGCGCGAAGCAGGTCTGCCTGAGGAATGGGCTCGTGTCGTACTTTTGGGGAATGACCTCGCGACCACGCTCGTTTCCGATCCGCGTGTGGCGTTCTTTGCGTTTATCGGTTCGGCCAAGATTGGTTGGATGTTGAAGGGGAAGCTCGCTCCCGGCACACGTGCCGCTTTGGAGCACGGAGGCTCGGCACCCGTCATCGTGGCAAAGGATGCCGATGTCGAAGACGCAGTCGCTCGTTTGACCAAAGGCGGTTACTACCATGCCGGACAAGTCTGCGTCTCCTCGCAGCGTATCTTTGTAGAGGCGTCGATCCACGATGCCTTCATCGCAGCTTTCAAAGTTAGCGTGGAGCAGCTCAAAGTCGGTGATCCATCTTTAGTCGATACCGAAGTCGGCCCGCTCATCAATCCTAGCGAAGTGACCCGCGTGCACGAATGGGTGCAAGAAGCCGTCGCCAGTGGGGCGACTTGCGTGACGGGTGGTCAGGTGCTCTCGGAGACGACGTATGCACCAACAATTTTAGATAACCCAGGCCCTGATGCGAAGGTGTCGACCTCCGAGATCTTTGGACCTGTCACTGCGATCTACACTTTTACGGACATTGAAGACGCGATGACTCGTGCCAACGACGTGCCCTGGGCATTTCAAGCGTCGGTCTTCACGCAGAGCCTAAAGACCGCAGAACTTGCCTCGGATAAGCTCAACGCCTCCGCCGTGATGATCAACGAACACAGTGCCTTCCGTGTCGATTGGATGCCCTTTGCGGGGTGGAATGGCTCCGGCTACGATACGGGTGGCATCCCATATACCTTTCATTCCATGACCCGCGAGAAGATGGTCGTGACGCGCTTGTAGGCCATGCTGCCTCGGATGTGCGTCTGCTCTCAGTTCGGGGGAATGAAGTAGGCTTTCATCAATATGGATCTAGTAGAATAAGTATTGAATCATAGGCGGAGTTATTCTCTCATTTGAATGATTTAAATCCGCCTAACAAAGCTAAAGGGACGAATGAGTATGAAAGAAGAAAGCCAGCAACAGAACAGTGCAGTCTTGCACGCCGCCGACCAGTTATTTTCCGTCAATGGTTATAGCAATGTTACAGTCAAAGATATCGCAAAAACGGCCAACGTAGATGAGTCCTTTATTCACTCGGAATACTCGGACAAGTCAGGGCTTTGTCATGCATGGTTGATCAGTCTTCATCAGAGTTCAGAAACTCGGCATAGGGAAATCCTCGAAAGTTCGGCGCCTCCGATTGAAAAAGTAGGCCATTACTTTGAGCACCTCGCCGAATGGATGGAGCAGAGTGGTTTCGCCGGTTGCCCATTTACCCGCACGATCCATTCTCTGGGGTCGGGAGAATCGCCCGAAATTAGGAATGAAGTCAGTGGGCACAAACAGTTCGTTTGCGACTTCTTCATCGCTCTCTCGATGGAGATTATCAAGCTGCGCGATAAAGCCGAATCTTTGGGGCAACAGCTTTTTCTACTGTATTCAGCGGCGACTACTGAAGCGAAGAATCTGGAGTCCCTTTGGCCGATTGAACGTGCCCGTGATATTGCATTGGCTGCTTGTTCGCAGGCACAAGGCGGCAATGCGTCACCAGTAAACCGTTAATGAGTCTGGCTTCTTCCGATCGTACGAAGGCGTACGAAGGCGTCCGATGCGTCGCCGTTCAAACCATATTAATGCGTGCCGTCTATTGGCTCGCAAATGAAAAGATTGATGCCTCAGTGCCAGATGATTTCCCAAGCACAGAGCAGATTTCGCTCATGCCAATTCAATGAACCAGTTGATCGCCGAAGGATTCAAAAGTAGCTGCGACACTCCTGTCGCTTTGCTGCGCCCGGATAAAGCGACAGCCTTTGGTAAGCTCAGGCTAGAGGATTGTCGCTTCTACGACTGCATTCCCTGATCTTTTTCACCGTTGGTAATTGACTGATCAAGCGGCTAAGGAAAGGGAAATTGCAAACACAACGAGCTGCCCCCATTTTCTCATTTTTCAATGCATTCTTTTAATCCAAACTCTCAAAAAAAACGCCATGAGCCCTCTTAAATTTGATACCATCGTCATCGGATCTGGAACTTCCGCCTATTACTGCATCACACAGCTGAATGCTGCTGGCCAACGGGTTGCCGTGATCGATTCGAGACCCTACGGCGGCACATGTGCTCTGAGGGGCTGCCAACCGAAAAAATACCTAGTCGCCGCCGCCGAAGCCATTGCGGCAAGTCGTCACTTAGTCGGCAAAGGCATCAGCAATGCGCCAAAGTTAGATTGGGCGGCTCTACAGGCTCACAAAAACGAGTTCCTCGAGGGGCGTTCCGAGGGCGAGGTCAAGGAGCTACAGGAACTGGGGGTGACGACTTATTCAGGTAAAGCTCGTCTCGTCGGGAACGATGAAGTTGAGGTGAACGGTGAACGCCTAAAGGCCAACACCATCGTGCTCGCTACAGGCGCTTCTCCAACCAAAGCAAACATTCAGGGTTCTGAGCATACGCATGATAGTGAGTATTTCTTAGATATGCCCGAGTTGCCAAAGCGCATACTCTTCATCGGTGGTGGCTATATCTCTTTCGAATTTGCACACGTAGCCGCTCAGGCCGGTGCCGATGTCACCATTCTACATCGTTCGAGCCAACCGCTCAAGCAGTTCGAGCCCGAAATCGTAGACGTCGTCTTAGCCGCGAGTCAGGCAGAAGGCATTCAGGTCGTTACCAACGAAAGCCCCGAGCAAATCCTAGCCATCGAGGGAGGCTACCGCGTCGTTGGCAAAACTGGAGCCATCTATGAAGTCGACCTCATTATTGAGGCGACTGGGCGCGCGCCCAATCTCTCCGCATTGGAGGATGATCTCGGTAATGTGCTTTCCAGTGCCCGAGGGGTGACGGTCAACGAGTTCCTCCAAAGTGTCTCGAACCCCCAAGTCTACGCGATCGGTGACTGTGCCAACAGTGGCCCCATGCTGGCCACTGTCGCCGACGAAGACGGCAAGGCTGCGGCTCGAAATATTCTTACAAACAACAGCAGTCCCGTGGACTACTCGACCCTGCCCAGTGCCGCCTTCACCATCCCAGAACTGGCCACGGTCGGCCTGACCGAAGCGCAAGCCAAGGAAGCCGGGCTTGATTATCGAATTAATCGTGGGAACACCATAAACTGGCCTTCTTCTAAACGCATCGGAGAAAGCCATGGAGGCTATAAGGTTTTGATCGATAAGAAGTCGGGCACGATCATCGGCGCTCATTTGGCTCGCCACAACGCCGCAGAAGTCATCAACACCTTCGCACTGGCCATCAAGCACAAGATCCAGGCAGAAGAACTGGCCGATTTCCTCTGGGCTTATCCTACCTACACCTCCGATTTGAAATATATGGTTAAGTAACCCATCCCGTTCCCATCACGAATCACGCTCCGCGAGGTCGCCTGCGACGTAGCGGTGGAGCACACTTGCGATGAGTGTTTGATACGGCATGCCGTATCGATTGGCCTTACGTTGTAAAGAGTTCAGATCGCGGGAAGAAATACGGATGTTGATTCGCTTGTCCTTATTCATGGTCTTGCGCGCGAGATCTTTTAGAAAGGCCGCCTCATCCGTAGAAGGGGTCGTCGCCTCTGCAAGAATGGCCTCCTCTTGATCAATGCGCTTCCAGCCAGTTATCCCCTAGGCCGATTTCGATCTCGATGGGGCAAGGTAGTTCCAATGCGCCGACCATGCCTGCGGACACTAGCTCGCGGAGCTCGGCCTCCTCTTCGGGGGCGAGGTCGAAGACGAGCTCATCGTGCACTTGCAGGAGCATGCGGCTCTTGAGTCCTTTTTCTATAATGGAATTTTGGATACGCACCATGGCGATCTTGATCATGTCGGCGGCGGTGCCTTGGATCGGCATGTTGATGGCGTTGCGTTCGGCGGCGGCGCGGATGGTGCCATTGCCAGAGTTGATGTCGCGTAGGTGGCGGCGTCGGCCGCACTGGGTTTCGACGTAGCCTTTTGCCTTCGCGCTCTCTTTTTGCGATTCCATGTAGCCAGGGATACCGGGGAATTGGGCGAAGTAGCTATCGATAATCTCCTGCGCCTCCGTGCGGCTGACGGTGCCGAGGCGTTGAGCGAGGCCGAAGGCGGAGATGCCGTAAGGGATGCCGAAGTTGACCATCTTGGCCGTGCTCCGCTGGTCGCGGGTCACTTCCGCAGGCGCCACGTCGAAGATCTTAGCGGCGGTGGCGGTGTGGATGTCTTGGCCTTCTTTGAAGGCGGTGAGCAGTCCGGCGTCACCAGTCAGGGCGGCGAGAATCCGTAGCTCGATTTGCGAGTAGTCGGCGGCGAGGAGCTTCCAGCCCTCACGCGGCACAAAGGCCTTGCGGATTTCGCGACCCTTGGGGCTGCGCACGGGGATGTTTTGCAAGTTGGGATCGTTGGAGGAGAGGCGACCGGTGGCGGTCTGCACTTGGCCGTAGTGGGTGTGCACGCGGCCGGTTTTTGGATCAACCGAGTTCGGGAGGGAGTCGATGTAGGTGCTCTTGAGCTTGGTCAACTGACGATATTCTAAGATGTCGGATACAATCTGGTGCTTCGGCGCGAGGCTGGAGAGCACTTGTTCGTTGGTCGCGTATTGGCCGGTCTTGGTCTTTTTTGGCTTTTCGACCAGCTTGAGCTCGTCGAACAAAACTTCGCCCAGTTGCTTAGGTGAGTTGAGGTTAAACTCGCGGGCAGCGGTCGCGTAGATCGAGGTTTGTAGCTCGGCGATGTGGCCGATGAGGGACTCGCCCGTGGCGGCGAGCGTTGCTTCGCACATGCGGATGCCTTCGCACTCCATCGCCACGAGGACGGGGAGGAGGGGCACTTCGATTTCGTAGAATACTTTGGCTTGGCCGCTCTCTTCGAGCTTGGGCGCAAAGGTCTGCCAGAGTTGCAGGGCGATGTCGGCGTCCTCGATCGCGTAGTTGGCGAGGTCGCGTTCGGCCACGCCGGAGTAGTCGATCGGCTCGCCCTTCTTGGCGTCGGGCAGTAGCTCGCTGAAGCGGATGGGGGAGTATTGGAGGAAGTCTTCCGAGAGGGTGTCGAGGTTATGGCGTTGCTCGGGGTCGATCAAGGCGTGCGCTAGCATGGTGTCGTAGCAAAGGCCGGCCACGGGGACATTCTGCTCGGCCAGGATGGAAAGGTCGAACTTTAGATTGTGCCCGATCTTGGTCAGCGCGGCGTTGGCGAAGACAGGGCGCAGCGCGGTGAGGGCGCTCTCGGTGGCGGGCACCCAGTAGCCGGAGTGGGGGGTGGTGGCAAACGAGATGCCGACGAGCTGTGCAGCGCGGGGATTGAGCGCGGTGGTCTCGGTGTCGAAGGCGAAGATCTGGGCGGCGGTGAGCGTGGCGACAAGTTCGGACAGTTCTGTATCCGTTTTTAGGATACGATAATCGGTCTTGATGTCGGCGAACTTCTTGAACGCGATGTCGGGCAGCAAATCGAGTTGTGGGCTAGATGCCGAGCTGGAGCTCGACGTTCCCACTTTGGTAGATTTCTCGTCGTCCTCACCCATGAGGACGAGGTCGCTGGAGGCTTTTTGCACAGAGAACTCCGCGCCGAAGATACGTTTGCCAAGGGTGCGGAATTCAAATTCGGCGAAGATGGGAACGAGCTTTTCCTGGTCGGGTGCTTCAAGCACAATGGCGTCCCAATCGGCCTCGATGGGCACATCGAGTTGAATGGTGGCGAGTTTTTTGGAGAGGCGGGCTTGGTCGGCGTTGTCGCGGACTTTTCCCTGTTGTTTGCCTTTGAGCTCGTCGACGTGTTCGAGCACGCCTTCGACCGTGTCGTATTGGGCGAGGAGTTTCTCGGCGGTCTTGGGGCCGATGCCGGGCACGCCGGGGATGTTGTCGGACACGTCACCGCAGAGACCGAGCATGTCGATGACTTGATCGACTCGTTCGATGCCCCATTTTGCTTTGATCTCTTCGACGCCCCAGATCTCGGCGCCGTCGCCTTGGCGGGAGGGGCGATACATTTTGATCTTCTCGGTCACGAGCTGGCCAAAGTCTTTATCAGGGGTGACCATGTAGATCTCGTCGAAGCCATCGGCCTCGGCGCGGCGGGCGAGGGTGCCGATGATGTCGTCGGCCTCGTAGCCGTCGAGCTTGAGCACCGGGATGCCAAAGGCTTCAGCTATGCGGTCGAGGTGAGGCAGGGCGGCGGAGAGATCTTCCGGCATATCCTCGCGGTGCGCCTTATACTCTGGATGGATGCGGTGGCGCTCAGTCGGCGCGGAGGTATCGAAGACGATAGCTAGGTGGGTGGGCTTTTTCTTTGTGATCAGCTCGATCAGAGTCGCGGTGAACCCGAAGACCGCGGACGTGTTGAAACCTTTGCTGGTGTAAATGGGGCTGCGGATGAGGGCGAAGTGCGCGCGATAGGCCAGCGCCATGCCGTCGAGGAGGTAGAGAGATTTCATGATAGGAACGAACGTTGAACATTGAACGCCGAACGTCCAACTTTGAATGAACGTAGGCTCGGTAATTTTTAACCTACAAAATCGCGGAGGACGCGGAGGGAGGAATCAGAGAAGCAGAGTTTGTCGATTGCTCACTATCCAGGTTGAGGATTTCTAGAGCTTTATGAATGATGGCCGCAAAGAGGCGCAAAAACAGATTCTCAGGATTGAATAAGGGTCTGTTGAGTTTTGTGTCTTTTGCGCATTTTTGCGGCTAAACCTCTTCTACAAAATCTCGGTGACGAGTTTCTTTAAATACGAGCGACCGGTGGGCTCGTCGGTGAAGGCGCCGTCGAGTTGGGCTTCGTAGGCGCGGTCGAGAATCTTGCCAAAGTGGGGTCCCGGCTTGATGCCAAGGTCGAGGAGGTGGCGACCGAGAAGGAGTGGCTTGGGCGCGTTGTCTTGGATGGCGAGTTCGGCGGTCTTGTCGAGCAGCCATGTGCCTTCGGGGAAGCCGTCGGGCTTTAGAGGGGGGCGCCCATTGGTATCGGCGTGAGCGACACGGACGAGGCGGTCGACGCGTTTGACGCGGGCGGCTAGGCGGCGGATGGCGGAGTCGCCCGCGCCGTCGCGGTAGAGGGCGAGGGGGCGCATGTGCTGCTCGACGAGGGGGAGCACTTCTTCGAAGATCTTTTTCTGCCTGGTGAGGCGCTCTAGAAAGCTCTTGGCCACGGGCACACCGAGCACGTCGTGGCGGGGGCTACGGATGCGGCCGTTCTCGTCGGTGTAAGTGGTCTCGGGCTTGCCCATGTCGTGGCAAAGCACGGAGAGGCCGACAACGAGGTCTTCCCACTCGTCGCCTGTGCGGTGCGCGGCGTAGGCGTCGAGGCAGTGGCACGTATGTGTCCAGACGTCGCCTTCGGGGTGCCATTGTGGGTCTTGGGCGCAGCCGTCGAGCGCTGCGAGTTCGGGGAAGTATTGTAGCCAGCCGCAGTCTTGGAGGAAGTGGAGGCCGTCGCCGATTTGTTGACCTTTGAGCAGGAGCTTTTTCCACTCCTCCCAGAGGCGCTCCATGGGGAGGTGCTCGGGAGTGAGCTGGCGGCAGAGGGCGATGGTCTCGGGGGCAGCGACTAGGCAGAAACGGGCGATAAACTGCATGCCGCGGAGCACGCGGAGCGGATCTTCACTGAAGGCGTCGGAGACGTGGCGTAGGCAGCGAGCTTCGAGGTCGGCGATGCCGTCGTAAGGGTCTAGCTGCTCGCTGGTCAGTGGATCGCAACTGATGGCGTTGACCGTAAAGTCGCGCCGGGAGGCGGCTTCGCGCGGCGACATGGTGGGGTCGCCCTCGACTTTGAAATCGGTGTGCTTGGGGCCGATCCGAGATTCGCGACGAGGCAAGGCGATGTCGATTTCTAGACCCTTGAGAATAAAAACGCCAAAAGCGCGCCCCACGGTATCGAGGCGAAAGTGTGGCGTGAGCGCGGCTTCGACCGCATCGGCATCGAGGCCGTAGACTTCGATGTCGATATCTTTAGCCGGGATGCCGAGCAGTCCGTCTCTAACGCAACCGCCGACGAGGAGGGCTTTACCACCAGCGTCACGCAAAATTTCAGCGACTCGAATGGAGGCGGTGCGTTGTTTTTCTGGGATGTTGTCGAGGATGGTCACTAGAAGTGTGTCTGATAAGTTGTGTCTCCGTAGGCGAAGTCGTGAGACTTTGGTCGTTATGGCTGTAACGTGTTGAGCGTCCAAAGTCTCACGACTTAGGCTACGTTGCAGATTATTATGTCGGGGCGCCTCTACCGAATCGTCGGGTCGCCCCAGTTGAGTTTGTCGCGGACGATGGCGAAGTGGGAGTGGTCGGGGTTCTGCATGAGGCGAAAGCTGCGGTCGGCCACGGCGATCTCGATAGGGAAGTTGTTCTCGGACTTAAACCGGACGCGTCCGTCGATCGTGATGCGGGGGCAGGGGCCGGGCTCGCGGTGGACGACGCTAATCTTCGACGAATTGTCGAAAATAACGGAGCGATTACCGAGGGTATGCGGGCAGATCGGCGTCATGGCGATGGCACTGACTCGGGGGCCGATGATGGGGCCACCAGCGGAGAGGTTGTAAGCGGTCGATCCGGTGGGAGTGGAAAAGATGAGGCCGTCGCAATGGTATTCGGAGACGGGGTTGCCGTTGGAGGAAACCTGTAGGCGGATGAGGCCGCTACCGTCAGTTTCTTTGAGCACGACGTCATTGAGGCCGTAAACGGATTCGCCACCACGGGTGGTGCATTGGAGTACGGAGCGCTCGGCGATGGCATAGTGGCCTTTGATCAGTTGTGGTAGATCTTTGGCCGCTTCTTCGGCGGAGAATGTAGCGAGAAAGCCGAGCTTGCCCATATTAACGCCGAGCACGGCGCAGCCGGATTCGAGGGCGGCATCGAGCACGCCGAGGAGGGTGCCGTCGCCACCGATAGCGCAGCAGAGGTCTTGCCCTTTGAGCGCATCTGGCTTGAGCGGGTAGTCGCTGCTGACAGTCGTTTTAACGCCTTCGCAATCGGCCATTCCAGCGAGGTAACGGGCGGCTTCTTCGGCACCGGGCTTGGTCGTGTTAACCGCAAAGGTAATGGTTTGGATCGGTGGCATAGGATTGGTGTTAGGGAGCGATTTTTAGAGGCACAATTTCTTGCTCGGCTGTTTTTACGCTGGCGCGATGATTGTAAATTTCACAGCCAAGTTGAAGTCTCGCAAAGTAATCCGGCGCACAGCTGAAATAGCGTCCGAGACGAATGGAGATTTCAGTAGTAATGCGGGCGTGGCCGTTAATGATCTTACTGAGGGTGCTTTCGGGGATGCCAATATCTTGAGCGAGGCTATATTGGGGAAGCGCGAGGGGTTTCAAGAATTCCGTTTTTAGCATCTCGCCAATAGTCATATCTTTTGGGGCTGTATTCATGATATTATTCTGCCAAGCGCAGGCTATCGGCGAGGATGACGAGTTGAGACGATGTGTTGGGTAGCGGATGTATCTGGCCGTGAATGTAGACCTTTTGGTCGATGTAGGGGGTGAGATCGCTAATGTAGATGCCGGAAAAATCGACGTAGGCGATGAGGCGGCCTTCGGGGGATTGTAGACGGATCGGATATGTGGGGCCGCTGACGTTGATCTCACGTATGAGCGTCCCGGTGAGCAGGCGGGGCGTTTTGGCGGGGCCGAGCTCGGGGCTAGCTTCACGTGCTTGGGTCTGGGCGGGGGAGACCATGAGGTCAGAGACGCCTGTCGTAGGGGCTGAGATGCGCGGCGCTGGATACGTGATGGGTGGCGATGAAGAGGTGGGGACTGCTTGCCAGACGACGTTCTCCTCGGGGAGCGCGTTGGGGTCGAGTTGGCCGATGGGTTGATCCGGATTTATGCGGGCGCGCGGGGCGGGGATCATGACGGGTGCTGGCACGGGTGCCCGTGCAGGCTCGGTCGAAACGAGCGGCACTTGGAAGGCGTTGAAGTTAATCGCAATTTCCTCGGTGGAATCGTCCATAAAGTAGCCGGTGATGCTTTTCTGAAAACGGACGGTTGCCCATTCTTCTTTGATCCGGACGACTTCGTAAATGTCATCGGCTTCGACCCGGGTGATGGCGGCGGACACGGCCGTCGGCAAATAATGCACGGGGGTGCTCTCGACTATGGCGAAGTTTTTACCCAGCGTGGCCACTGGTACGTAGCCGACGAAGGGGGTGGGGAGGGCGAGTTGCCGCCAGCCGAGCTCGGCGTTGGTCGGCGCGGGTGCGGCATCGAGGATCACTTTCTCACTGGCGGTGATCTTCGCTATGACGGGCGCTGAGGGCGCTGGCTGGAGGCGAAGGAGGATCTCCCTAGCCGCGTGTGTGGTGCTGCCAAAGCTGAGGCAGCCGAGAATGAAACAGAAGAGCGTTCGTTGCATGGTGAGGGAATCAGAGGTCAGAGATCAGAGGACAGAAGACACAGGTCAGCAAGTTGAAAGCTGAGGACGATAATTTTGGAAGTTTCCAACATTGTGGAACACGCAGTCTTTTGGCAAGTAACGGATGTTCAGTTGCTGGCCTCGGTTTTATGACCTCTGTCCACCGATAAAGAATCAACGGAAGAGGCGTTCGATGTCTTTTTTGCCGAGGATTTTGATGCCGCCGCGAGGGATGTTTTTTAAAATGATGCCGCCGATCTGCACGCGGACGAGTTTCTTGACGAAGTAGCGATTGGCTTCAAAGAGACGCCGCACTTCGCGTTTTTTGCCGTGGTGGAGGTGCACTTCGAGGCGGCGTTGGTGGCCATCGCCCATCTGTGGGGCGGTGATGACCTTTTCGGCTTTGAGGAAATCGCCCTCGTACTCGGTGCCTGCGAGTAGTTTTGGGATGTCCGCCTTGTTGAAATCGCGGTGGAGCACCACACGGTAGCGCTTCACGATCTCGGTGCTCGGGTGGGTCAGACGGTGGGCGAGGTCGCCGTCGTTGGTGATGACGAGGAGGCCTTCGCTATCTTTATCGAGGCGACCGGCGCAGAAGAGGCGTTGTCGTTGCAAGTCGGGCGGTAACAGCTCGAAGACGGTGCGCTCGGCGTGCGGGTCGGAATTTGTGCAAATCACGCCCTTCGGCTTGTTCATGATGAGCGTGATCAGGCGCTCTTCCCTCCGCATGATCGGCTTATTATTGACGAAAATGGCAGCGTCGAGGGTGGTTTTATCGCCGAGTTGGGCGATCTTTCCGTTCACGCGGACATTGCCTTCTTCGATTTGGCGTTCGGCCTCGCGGCGCGAGCAAAGCCCAGCATTGGCGATGATCTTTTGGATGCGCTGTGGTTCTTGTTCTGACATTTGGCTAACTAGAGTCGTGAAGAGGTGGGGCTGTCAATGTTGCTCGTAGCCGAAGCGGTAACGCTTTGGGAAGCTTGTCGCGGACAGGATGGGGCGTCCAAAATCTCACGATTTCGGCTACATTAAGGAGCGGAGGTAACATTGGGCTTGCGCCAAACTGGCGAATTGTCGGAAACTTTACCTTACATGAGTGAAACCACTGAGAAAAGAATCGCCCTCGTAACTGGTGCCGGACGTGGCATCGGCAAAAGCATCGCCGAGCTCCTAGCGAGCAAGGGGCACCACGTAATTTGCCTCAGTCGCTCCGAGAGCTCCTGCGGTGCGGTGGCCGACGCCATCAACGCAGGAGGCGGTTCGGCCGAATCGCTTGCTCTAGACGTCGCCGATAAGGCCGCGGTGAAGGAAGGCTGCGAAGCGCTCCTCGAAAAGCACGGCAACATCGATATTCTCGTGAACAACGCTGGTATCACTCGCGACGGCCTCCTCTTCCGTATGAGCGACGACGATTGGGATGCCGTCATCGATACCAACCTTTCCAGCTGCTTTAGCTTTATTAAATATCTCGCTCGCCCCATGACGCGCAAGCGCTGGGGGCGCATTATTAATATGTCTTCCGTTATCGGTCTCACCGGCAACGCTGGCCAGGCCAATTACGCCGCCGCCAAGGCAGGCATGATCGGCCTAACCAAGAGCCTCGCTAAGGAATTTGCTGCGCGCAATGTCACTGTTAATGCAGTCGCGCCCGGATTTATCGCCACCGATATGACGGCCGAGCTCAATGAGCAGCAGCAAGAGGCCATCGTCGGAATTATCCCGATGAAGCGTATGGGGGAGGCCAAAGACATCGCCTCCACCACCGCATTTCTCGCTTCGGATGAAGCAGGCTACATCACCGGGCAAGTTTTTACAGTTGACGGTGGTATGGTCATGTGATGCCAAGTGAACCGTTATTTTCAACCAAACCTAAAGATTAGAAAATTATGTCAGACCAAACAATCGAACAACGCGTAAAGACAATCATCGTCGACCAGCTCAACGTAAATGAAGAGCAAGTCACAGCAGAAGCCTCCTTCTTGGATGACCTCGGTGCCGATTCCCTCGACACAGTCGAGCTTATCATGGCTTTCGAGGAAGAGTTCAGCGATGAAATCGACGGCGAAATCCCTGAATCTGATGCTGAAAAGCTTCAAAATGTGGGTGATGTCATCAAATACATCACAGAAAAAGCAGGATAAGAAAATTCTACTTTCAAACTTACGATTAAGCCGCTTAAATGCGGCTTAATTTTTATATAGAGATCATGAGTGAACCAATTGAAAGAAAACGAGTCGTCATAACAGGCATCGGAACCGTAACCAGTTACGGTGACGGCGTCGAAACTTTCTGGGATAACCTGCTCGCAGGTAAAAGCGGCATCGATTCGGTGAAATCGTTCGACGCCTCTGACTATGCGTCCAAAGTCGGTGCCGAGTGCCTGCACTTCGAGCCCGGTCAATACATGGATCCGAAGGAAGCACGTCGTAACGACCGCTATACTCAATTTGCCGTGGCCGCGTCCCGCCTCGCTTTGAAAGACGCAGCCATCGAAGATACTGCGAAACTCGATTCTGATCGTTTCGGCGTTCTCATCGGTTCCGGTATCGGTGGTATGACCACGATTCAGACTCAAAGTCGTCGCCTCTTCGAGGGGGGGCCGCGTAAGGTCTCTCCTTTTATGATTCCCTCGCTTATCGCAAACATCGCCAGTGGCGTCGTCGCGATCGAGGTCGGTGCCCGTGGCCCCAACTTCGGCATCGTCAGTGCCTGTGCCTCTGGCACACACAGTATCGGCGAAGCCTTCCACATGCTCCGCGATGGTGAGTCCGATATCATGCTCGCCGGTGGTAGTGAAGCCGCTGTGACTGAGCTAGGCTACGCGGGTTTTTGCTCGATGAGAGCCATGAGCACCAGTTACAACGACGCCCCCACCACCGCTAGCCGCCCCTTTGATAAAGGCCGCGACGGCTTTATCATGGGAGAAGGTTCCGGTGTGCTCGTGATGGAAACTCTCGAACACGCCAAAGCGCGCGGCGCCACGATTTATTGCGAAATCGCAGGCTATAGCGCGACTTGTGACGCCTACCACATCACCTCGCCCGATCCTGAAGGTAAGGCGCTGAGTAAGGCTATGAAAAACGTAGTCAAAGAGGCTGGCATCCAAGCCGAAGACGTCAGCTACATCAACGCACATGGCACGTCCACTCCATACAACGACAAGTTTGAAACTGGTGCGATCAAGAAAGCCTACGGCGACCACGCCTACAAAGTTGCTGTCTCCTCGACCAAGGGCATGACTGGGCACCTTCTCGGCGCAGCTGGTGGCATCGAGTCCGCCGTTTGTGCGCTCTCCATCCGCGATGGCAAGATTCCAGCCACGATCAACTACAACGATCCCGACCCTGACTGCGATCTCGACTATGTGCCCAACAAAATGCGCGAAGCCGAAGTGAACGTGGCGATCTGTAACAACCTCGGCTTCGGTGGACACAACGCGACCCTGCTCTTTAAGAAGCTGGTTTAGTTTTCGTCAAGTAAGGCTTGGGTCCCGCCTGTAGGCGGCCGCGGATCTAAAGCCCCTCAAACGCAGCCACCTACATGCGGGGCTCCACCCTGCGAAACGTAGAAGCCTCGGTTTTTCGTAATCGAAAATCTTGTCGGCTTGCAACTTGCCCATACTTCGACAGCTTCGTCGCTTCGACATGACTGAAGACGCCTCCAACTCCAAACCACGACTCGCTGTGATCGACTACGGCATGGGTAACTTGCGCAGTGTCGTGCGGGCTTGGGAGCATGTTGGAGCTGAAGCCTATCTCGTCTCCGAGCCTAGCCAGATCGGTGCAGCTGACGCGCTAGTTTTTCCCGGGCAGGGCGCGATCGTCGATACCATGCGTCTGCTGCAATCGACCGGATTCGACCGTGCCATCCGCGACTGGATCGCTGCCGACCGACCATTTTTCGGTATTTGCCTCGGGCTACAGGCGCTGTTTGAGCACTCGGAGGAGGGCGATACCACTGCCCTCGGTATTTTTAAAGGCTCGGTCAAACGCTTCCGCATCGACCCCTCGCTCAAAATCCCACACATGGGCTGGAACACGGTGACCTTCGAGGCAGGCGCACCGCTCACCGATGGGCTCGTCTCTGGGCAGGATCAATTTTACTTCGTCCACAGCTACCACATCGAGCCCCAAGATACTGGGCTCGCACTCTTTCACACTGATTATGGCGGGCAATTCGTCTCTGGCATTCGTTCCGGGAATTGTTACGCTACTCAGTTTCACCCAGAAAAAAGTCAGGCAAAAGGATTGCATCTATACCGAAATTTTTTGAGATCGCTTTAGTAATCCGAGAGCACAGGCACTCAGAGAATTCAGATCAGGCGATTTGAGCGAACTTTACAGACGAAGCACCACCACACCCATGGAAAACACAGGCACTATCCGACTAGGAAACGAAAATTTTGATTTCCCCATTATTGAGGGAACCGAGGGCGAGAAGGCTCTAGACACTAGGACGCTACGCGCCAAGAGCGGCTGTATTACCTTCGACGAAGGCTACGGCAACACTGGTTCGTGCATGAGCGACATCACTTTTATCGATGGTGAAAAAGGCATCCTACGGCACCGCGGCTATCCCATCGAGCAACTGGCCGAGAATTCTTCCTTTTTGGAGACTACCATGCTCGTCATTTATGGTCAGCTACCGCAAAATCCGTGCCTCCAAGCCTTCCGTAAGCAGGTGCGTAATAATGCTTCGATCCACACGGGCATGCACAGTCACTTCGATGGCTTCCCTAGCAATGCACACCCCATGGCGATCCTCTCCTCCATGCTCAACTCGCTCGGTGCCTACTATCCCGAGATGTCGTCTAATGATCGCGAGCGAGATTTGGCACACTTCGACGAGACGGCGGCGCTCTTGATCTCCAAAGTCCGCACCATCGCTGCGATGACTTACCGCATGAAAATGGGGCTACCTTTCGTCTTTCCAGCCGATAAGCGCTACACGGGTAACTTCCTCCATATGATGTTCTCGGAGCCATATTTTGAGTATGACGATGCACATGGTGCCGGCAAAGCACTCGACCTCTTCCTCTTGCTCCATGCCGACCACGAGCAAAACTGCTCCACCTCCACCGTTCGCATGGTCGCTTCCGGTGGTGCCAATCTTTTCGCATCGGTCTCTGCGGGCGTCTGTGCGCTTTGGGGACCCTCGCATGGCGGCGCTAATATGGCCGTGATCAAGATGCTCGAAGAGATCCATGCAGCCGGTGATGATGGCTCCAAGTTTATCGAAGCTGCTAAGAGGGGTGAGGCCAAACTCATGGGCTTCGGTCACCGTGTTTACAAAAACTACGACCCGCGTGCTATGATCCTCGGCAAGAGTGCGGAGAGTATCCTCGAAAGTATTGGCATGAAAGATCCGCTCCTCGACATCGCTCGCAAGCTGGAGCAAGCCGCTCTGGAGGATGATTATTTCGTCAGTCGCAAGCTCTACCCGAACGTCGACTTTTATAGCGGCATCATTCTCAAAGCCATCGGTATTCCCGTTGAAATGTTCACCGTGATGTTCGCCATCGGTCGTATGCCCGGTTGGATCGCCAACTGGAAGGAAATCGCCGAGAACTCGAAGAGCCGCATCCACCGCCCACGCCAGATTTACACTGGCGAGACGCAACGCGACTACGTGAAGCTCGAGAGCCGCTAGTGCGAAGCGCGATAAGTAAGCATCTGTGGTTCTAAAATACCTCGCTCTGAGCATTTAACTCACTCCTCTTCATCCACCGACTCTCTCGCATCGCAGCCCTGCAAATCGAAATCGCTTCGCGAGTCCGCTACTGGCTCGTAGAAAGTACCGTCTCGATCGCACCGCACAGCGTATCTTTATCCACTGGCTTGGCTAGGAAGTGCTCGCCGCCGCTCTGGTAGAAGCCCTTCCTTGACTCCTGCATCGAGACCATCGCCGAGACGAAAATGATCGGAATGTCTTTCGTTACACTTCGATTGCGTAGGTTCAGTGCCACATCACCCCCGTCCATTTCCGGCATCACGACATCGAGTAAGATGATGTCAGGCGTAAACTCTTTAGTGACTTCGACCGCTCGCTGGCTCTCGTTGAGAGTTTTCACGATGTAATTTCCCGTGCCCTCTAGATTTAGTTTCACCATACGGGTAAAGGTGGGCTCATCGTCCACAACGAGCACGCGCTTAGCGTCTTTATCAGGCGACGATTTTCGAAATTTAATCATATTCATTACGATTGGTTGCGGCAGGTAGCAGTAAACTTATGCAGGCGCCTTGAGTGTCTAGTCGGTTTTTGAGAGTGATCATACTGTGGTGCATCTCGACGATGCTCCGTGTTACAGAAAGCCCTAGCCCGGTGCCTTCGCCAGTGGCTTTGGTCGAGTAGAAGGGGTCGAAGGCCTTTTGCTCGTCGCTCTGGCTCAGCCCCGTGCCTGTATCCAAAACTTCGACCAACACGATTTTGTCGCCGATTCGAAACAGTTCGGTCATGGCACTAGAGACATTTGAACCAGTGCTCTTCATCCGGATCAGGTCGGTTCGCACGGTCAGTGTGCCACCCTTTTTCATGACGGAAATCGCATTGAGGAAGAGGTTGATAAAGACTTGCTCCATCTTCGGAGCATCCAGACAAACAGGCTCGATGTCGCCGTTCAGCGCCTCTTCGACTTTGATCCCAGCTTCGTTGAAGTTGTGGCGCATCAAGCCCAGCACTCGGGAAATTAAATCGTTAATATTGGCCGGTTCCATCCTCATCTTGTGCGGCGAGGAGTAGTCGAGTAGTTCAAAAATCACATCATTAGCCTTCTTCACGGCCTCGCGCATGTCGCGTATAATCTCTAGCATCTCTTCGGGTTCCTCGATGTGGTTCTCCAGATACTCTGCACCGAGGCTGACCACGTTGAGCGGATTCTTGACCTCGTGCGCCACGCCCGCAGCGAGACGGCCAACGGTCTTCAGCTTTTCTGCTTCGATCAGTTGAAGTTTGGTTTCTTCTAACATCTGAATCGTTGTTTTCAGCGTTCGCTCGTTCCGCTTTTGCTCGCTCACATCCAGTGAGATACCGACTAGGCCGATGCATCGACCCGAGTCATCGCGCAGAGGCACCTTACTCGTGAGCAGCCAAAGCTCTGAGCCATCCGCACGGTGGCGGTAGTCGACCATATTCTCGATGCCATGCTCGGTCTCCATGATCTTGGCATCGGCGGCCGAGATGCGGTCAGCCTCTTCATTGCCGAAGAAGTCATAAATGCTTTTACCTACAATATCCGCGTCACTGGGCGCGCCGAGATATTCTATGTGGCGCTTATTGATGACCAGATAGCGGCCATGGAGGTCTTTCACGAAGATCCCGGCCAAGGCGTGATCAATGATCGTTTTGAGCAAGGTGCGTTCTTGAGCCAGAGTATCTTCTGCCCTCTTGAGTTCAGTTATGTTGCGAGAGATACCCATCGTGCCGATGATGCGGCCTTGATCATCTCTGAGGGGCACCTTCGTGGTGTTGACCCAGTTGATGTGGCCGTCCTCGAAGGTTTCTTTCTCAAGTTTACCGACTAGCGATTCGCCTGAACGGATAATTTCCTGTTCGTCGTTGAAGGCGGCCCGTGCGTGTTCATCGGCAAATAGGTCGAAGTCTGTCTTGCCGATGATCGTCTTATGATATTGCCCGTAGATTTCATCCATCGCCCGGTTTACTTTAGTAAAGCGACTTTCCCGGTCTTTAAAGAAGATGGCATCTGGGATATTATCCAGTAGCGACTGGAGGAGCATCTTTTCGTGGAGCAGTTCCTGCTCCTTCAGGCGGCGGCGGATGGCGTGTGTGATACGAGTCGACAGCTCTCCTTCGACCAGACGCTCAGCCAATATGTAGTCGTCCAACATGTGGATTTCCTCTTTATAGCGCGTCAGTTGCTCGTGGTCGCGGCAAAGCGCGATCAAGGCGACCCCAACTTGTAGCTCGCCGACGTAGCGTATCGTCTCCAGCGAGTAGTCTCGCCCAAATCGCATATCGAGTAAGATCGCATGGCAAATGCTCTCCAAGTCAAAGGAGCGCAATTTGTCCAAGGTCTCGATATGGATGAGGGAGTATTGCCCGCCCTGGAGCGTATCCAAATGTGAGCGCAGCATAGCCTCCTCAGTTTGATCAGGGCTCAGGAGAATCAGCTTTCGGGGGTAACCAACGAGATGATGTGACGGGGTAGCCAGAACAAATGAGTACTTTAACCTCCTGATGCCTAAGAACAAGCGTTTTATAAGTAATTGGATGCCCTGATAACTCTAACCGGAGTCTTTTTATAAAAGGGACATCTTTTTATAAAAGGGACAGGCTAATTAGATGTGGACAATGCGCAAGGAATGTGTGTTCTCTGTGTAACTATGAGGACAAGGCGGACAAAGTTGAGTGGGTGTGATGCGGTGTATCACTGCATGACTCGGACGGTGAATGGAGAGCTTCTCTTTAAGGACAGGGAGAAGGAGATTCTTCGTAAGATGATCCGTCAGGTGGCTGATTTCTGCGGGGTTGAAATTCTAACTTATTGCATCATGTCGAATCATTTCCATGTACTGGTGCGTGTGCCTGTGGCGGAGGGTCTCTCGAATCAAGAATTGATGCGGCGCTATATGATACTCTATCCCAAGCCTACCAAGTATCAGGTGGCTTCTGCTGAGATTATGGCTAAGGAACTAGGGCGAGGCGGTGACGATGCTGAGGAGATCCGCCGTAAGCTCATGGCGCGGATGGGGGATGTCTCTGAGTTTATGAAAGCGGTCAAGCAGCGCTTTTCGGTCTGGTATAATCGCTCGCACCAGCGCTATGGCACTCTCTGGGCGGAGCGCTTTAAGTCAGTGTTGGTCGAGGGGCAGGGGAATCCGCTACAGACGATGGCCGCCTATATCGACTTGAATCCAGTGCGTGCAGGACTGGTCGAGGATCCTAAGGATTATCGTTACTGCGGTTACGCGGAGGCGGTGGCTCATTCGGCAAGCTCAGGGCAGGCTGGTGAGAAGGTCGCGATTCAGGGTTTGAGACAGGTCTGGTCGGACTATGATTCAAATCCGCTACGCGCTCACCGCCTACTCTTGTTTGGCAAGGGTGGGCAGGCGACGAAAGGCGCTGCGATTTCTCGCAAAGAAGCCCTCGATGTTTTGGATCAGGACGGCTGTTTGCCTAAAGCAACGATTTTGCGCTGCCGCATTCGTTATTTCACGGATGGTGCTATTTTAGGTTCGGCAGAGTTCGTGAGGAGTTTCGCGGGTGCTTGGCAAATGGAGCGGCAGCGACGGTATCCCCCCAAGGTGAATCCGATGAAAGGAGCCGAGTGGGGAGATCTTGCCGTGATTCAAGGTCTACGGAAGCAGGTTTTCTCTTAATCTGTCTTCGTCGGACTCTGGCTTCAGTAAAAGAGCCTGACTTTCGGGTAAATTTGTTGGCGTGTGGCGTGTTTTTCGCTTTTGTGATAAGTATGCTGCAATTTTTGAGTTTTTTAGGTGTTTTCCTTACGACTGGCCTTTTAGCGCAAGCTGTCCACTCGATTGAATTAAAAAATGGGGCGGCCGTGCAAGGTAAGGTTGTTCTTGAACGTGCCGACGCGGTCTATGTCGATCTCGGCTTCGATGTGCTGGCGGTGCCGAAGGCCTCGATTGCTGAGGTGCAGACGCGCGACTCGGAGACGGGGGCATTCCCCCTAGCTACGCCTGACGCGACGACGCTCTATCAAGTAACTGCCGACCGGGGCGATCAGACGATCCGTGATTGGGTCGATGAGCTGGGCGAGGCCGTTGCGCTGGTGCAGACGCCGACCGGGCTGGGTTCGGGCTTTGTCATCCATGAGGGTGGCTACATCGTGACAAATGACCATGTGATCGCGGGCGAGCACCGTATCTCCATTACTATTTTTGAAGAGGGCACCAACGAGCTCTCGAAGGTGACCTACGACAATGTCCGCATCGTGGCGACCAGTTCGGAGCTGGATCTAGCCTTGCTCAAGATTGAGGCCGAGGATCTGTCACCTTTCGTCACCGTACCACTGGCCGCTGTCGACGAGGGGCTTCGCGAGGGGCAGACGGTATTCGCTATCGGTAGCCCACTGGGGCTGGACCGCACCGTATCCGAGGGCATCATCAGCGTGGCCAACCGCGTGATCAATGGGCGACTCTACCTGCAAACCACCACGCAGATCAACCCGGGTAACTCGGGCGGGCCCTTGTTTAACCTGCAGGGCGAGGTGGTGGGTGTGAATAATATGAAAATAGCGGCGGTCGGTGCTGAGGGATTGGGCTTCTCCATTTCATCGGGCATCCTCAAGTCCTTTATCGATAATCGTGATGCCTACGCCTTCGATCCGCGTAACCCTAACGCTGGCTTCCGCTACTTGAACCCACCTAAAGTTAAATAAAAAATGACACTTACTAAGAAAACATGGATGTCCCTCGTGGCTGCCACTTGCGCAGCAGCTTCGGTCTTGGCAGCTGCGCCGTTTAGCTCGCTGATCGAAGAGGATGTGGATATTTTCGTCTCCGTGCGAAGCTTCGCGGAAACACGTGCGGGGTGGGAGGGGCATCCGCTGGCGGAGGTCTTTGAGGATTCCGAATTGCAGGCGTTTTTCCAACCTTTGCTGGGCGCGGATGCGGATGCTGGGGACGAAGAGGAGAGCATGACCGAGGTCTTGGAAAATGAGTTTGGGCTGACTTGGGATGAATTTTTCAAACTGTTCTCTGGGCAAATGGCTCTGGCTTGGTTTAATTTGCCAGAGGTGGTGCTCGAACTCGCCGATGAGCCGGAAATCGTGCTTATGGCAGAGTATGCGGGCGAGCCGGAGCAGCTCATGGACTTGTTGCAGATACAGTTTGAGCGCAATGCGGAGAGCCAGCGCGAGGTGAATCCGGCGATGGAGCATACGCTGATCGAGGAAACTTTCATGGGAGAGACCTTGTATTTCGACGAGGCCTTCGATGGTGAAGAAACTTATATCGAAGATGGCTACGCTCTGGTCGACGGCATCTTTATCCTAGCCACGCCGGAATCGCGCCTGCGCTCTGCGGTGGAAGCGATCAAGGATACGCCTGATGCGCCACTGGGCGAGAACGCCGCTTACCTGCGCTCGCGCGAAAAAGGTGGCCGCGGCGATCTGGCATTTTACATGAACTTGGAAGCGATCTTGCCGCCCTTGAACGCGGAGCTGCTGAGCAAGTCGATGGAAAGTGGTGCGGCGATGTTTGGCCTGAGTGCCCAGAGCCTGGATGCGGCGCTTTCGCTGGAGTCGATGCAGGCAGTTTACTTCGACTTGGATTTGATAGAGGAGGGGCTTAGCTCGCGCTCGGGCGTCCTTTATCGCGAGAAGACGGGTCTAATGCGCTTGTTCGCCTACAGCGACGATCCGCTGCCGGAAGCGCGCTACGTGCCGAAGGGAGTTTTTTCTAGTTCGGTCACGACCTTCGACTCCGGCGCGATGATGGCGGAGTTGGAAGCGCTGCTGACTGCGGCCAGCCCGACAATGCCGATTATGGTGGATATGCAGATGCAGAATATCCGCACCAACACGGGCGTCGATCTGCGTACTGCGGTGCTGGAAAATCTGGCGGGTGATATGGTGACGCTCTCGATCCTACCCGAGCAAGCGCGGGATGCCACTACGGCGCTGGAGCCGGATCAAGTTTTTGTGATTAACCTGAATGATTCGGAGGCATTTTCGAGTGCTTTGGAGGCGTTAAAAGATTTGGTGCCCGGTATGAGCGAACAGATCGCGGCTCAGGATTTTGCTGGGCAGACGATCCACACTTTCAAGCCAGTTCAGGTGTCCGGTATGGCGGAGGCGCAGGCTAGCTTGGTGAGTTATGTCGTGACCCGCTCAAATTTGATCGTGAGTATCGGGCGGATGGGGCTTTTGCAGGAAGTGCTGACGGCGATGGAAGCGGGCGGCGATGGCTTCTGGCAACTGGCGGCTACGGAGGATCTATTTGAGGCGTTCTCGCAGCCGCAGTCGAACACGGTTTCCCGCTCGTATGTGGATGTGGAAAAGCTATTGGTGCCGATTTTTCAATCGATCGTGGAAGCTAGCCAGATGGGCGGCGAAGCGGTGGCTCTGGATCTTCAGAGCATCCCTGATAATATGTCCGTGCCGTTTTATATGATCTCGGAGTTGTCGGAAGAAGAGGATGGATTGTTCACACGGGTTTTACTGCTTCTACGAGAGGATACTAAATAATGGAGACGCGCTCTTTTTTTTCTGGCCTGATGGTCGCTACTTTTATCGCGGGTTTTACGACCACTGGCAACGCAGCCGACTTTGGCTTTAGTGAGCCGAAGGTATTAAAGCTCGATTGGGCAACGCGTGCGCTGCAGGTCGCTGACCTGGATGGCGATGGCCGCCAAGACATGGCGGTGATCAATAATGATACAGCGCAGATCGAACTGATCTATCAATTTAGCGAAGATGGCAAACGAGGAAACAATAAGCGTAGCTTGGAGCGTAATCGCTGGGAGCCGGAAGTCGAAGATGCTGACTTCGATGTGGAAAAGGTGACGATCGGCTTCCCCATGTTTGACCTAGGGGTCGGTGATCTGAATGGTGATGGTTTGCCCGACCTGGCCTATACTGCGCGTGATGTGCCGCTCACTGTGCGCTACCAGACGGAAGAGGGGCAGTGGCTGGACACGCAGGAGTTTGACGGCTTCGACGCGCTGGGCTGGCATAGCACCCTGAAAGTAGTGGATGTGGATGGCGACGATCTAGCTGAGCTAGTGCTGCTCACATCGGATGCGGTGCGGGTTTTTTCCCAGAACGAGTCGGGTAACCTAGAGGAAGCGGATGTGTATTTCCTCACGGGCGAGAATCCATTCAATCTGGAGGTGGTCGATATCACGGGAGATGGGCTGGCTGAGATCTGCTACATCACGACCGAGGGTAAGCAATCGCTGGTGATGCGTGAGCAATTGACTGCGGGTAGCTTCGGAGCGGAGCGGCGCTTTGTGTTTGAGCGCCCTGTCAGAATGTATGCCCCGCTCGCTGCAGGTAAGCGTAAGCCGATGAGTTTAGTGTCGGTCGATTCACGCAGTGGTGCGCTAGAGTTTTTCGAGATCGCTCCTGCCCAAGAGGCACATGGTGAACTCCCGCTTGAGGGTGTGCAGCCGCAGATCTACCCGGTCTTTAAGAAAGTGCAGGAGGGCGCGCGCTACGCGTTTGGTGATTTAAATGGTGATGGGGAGCGTGATCTGCAAGTGGCCAACCCTGCGGGCTCGGAGCTGATGGTCTTTCTTAAAGAGAACGGGCGTTTCAACGCGTCGAAACGCTTCCCGACATTTTCCGCCATCTCCTCGCTCACGGCAGGGCGTTTTTTCGATACGAAGCGGGAGGCAGTGGTGGCGCTGAGCCGCGAGGAGAAGACGATCGGGCTGAGTGAGTTCGATCAGAGTGGGCGCGTGTCCTTCCCGCGTTTGATCGAGATCGGCGAGGGCGTGCCGCTGGTCTGTGAGGCGGTCGACCTAGATCAAGATGGTTTCTTTGAGCTGGCACTGGTCAACGAGTCTGAAGAGGGTATGCAACTAGTCATCGCCAAGCCTGCGCAGCGGAACAAGCTGACATCGGAGTGGGAGATTCTGCTGCAAATGGATTTAGAAGACATGCGCCGAAAACCTACGAGTATCCGCGCGCTGGAAGTGTTCGGTGAGCGTGGTGCGGGCTTAATGCTATTTGTGCCACGTGAAGCGCCCATCTTGCTCGCGCCTGTGACGGCGGACGAGCCATATGCTTTGGAAATGGTGAGTGAGCGTTCGAGTGTGCGTGAGAGTTTGCTCAAGGACATATCGCCGGCTCAGGTTTCGGCCATTGATGTGGATGGCGATGGACAATTGGAGATGGTGGCGGCGCGCACTGGATTTGCCCGCGCGATCCGCTTCAGTGAGGGTAATTTGGAAATGGTGGATCAGTTCAACGCGCGTCGTAGTAGTGATGTCGTCTCCGCCGTGATCCCTGCGATGGATGCAGATGGTTTGCAGGGGCTGGTGCTCTATGTGCCGAAGGAAGGGGAGCTACAGTTTCTGAGTCGCGATGAAGATGGCGTGCTGCGCTATCGCCACACAGAAAAGGCAGGCTCGATGGAAGTGTCGGGCTGGTCGCGTCTCGCTGGTAAAAAGAAGAGCGAAGATACTTATCTACTCTACGGTGAGGATCGCTTCTGGTATTTCGCGGCGCATGCAGATAGCTGGTCGCGCGAGATCGGCACCAGTTACGAAACAGAGCTGGAGGATGTTTATTTCAGCCATGTTTCCAGTGGCGACTTCGATGCAGACGGGCACTTGGACATTGTGGCAGTGGATGGGAGTGAGCACGTCGTCGAGATTTTGCGTAGCGCTAAGGATGGCATGACTAGCGAGATGTTTTGGGAGATATTTGAGCAAAATATGCACTACCAAGGCCGCACGGGTGGTAAGCTGGAGCCTCGGCAGACCGTGACCGCCGACTTGAATGCAGATGGGCGCTTAGATTTTGCTTTCCTTATACACGATAGGATCATTTTCTACCTGCAAGAATGAGCCGAAAATTGCACTCTTTTATCTTAGCGGCGCTAGGTGTTTGCTTGTTCGCTGGATCGATTGGTTGCGACCGTGAGCCTGCAATAGATGATCGGGTGCTGCGGGTCGGTGTGATTGCATCATTGAGTGGTCCCGCTAAGCCTTGGGGGCTGACGACAGTGCGTTGTGCACAGGTCATCGCCGACTACCATAATGAGCGCGGCGGCTTCGATCTGGGAGGAGAGAGAGTGAAGATCGAGTTAATTATTAGAGATGATGCCTTCGATGCCCCTACCGCGGCACGTATTGCTCACGACTTCACGTTGGATGGGGTGAATTACATCATAGGTCCCGTGGGAGATGCCACGACCGCCGCAGCATCGAGAGTGATGGACGGTGCTGGGGCATTTTACGTGCATTACGGCTTTAATCAAGAAACGCAGAGTGCGGGTAGCCTAGGAGTGTTAGGTATGCCGCTGCCAGAGCAGAGTCTGCCAGTTCTACTTCGCCATCTGAGGGATGCGCAATATGTCGATTCTGTGCTCATCATGGCGTATGGGTCTGGAGGGGGAATCTATCAAAAGGCGCGAGCGGAGCAAGTAGCGGCCGATCTGGGCTTCGACCTGATTCAGCTCTCGCGCTTTGATGTGTCTGAAGAAACTTTTGATTCGGCGCTGAACTCTGCGAGTCTACGCCAGAGAGTCGGGCGCGTCGTAGCAGTTGCGCCAGATGCCTTGATCTTGGTAGGCTGCCCGCCCGAAGCATTCATCGTTTTGTTAGATCGGCTGCGCAGTGGTGGTTACGATGGATTTATTTGTACGCAAAATTTCCAAGACCCAAGTTCATTGGCTAAGTTGAGCGAAGCTAGTGACGGAGTCTACTATGTCGGAGGGACGCCTGCGGATGAGCTGCGTAGTGACTATTATGCAGTGCTTAAAGAACGCTATCTGGACTTTGCGGGTGAGTGGAGCGAGGAAGCGGATACGAAATTATACGCCATGGAATTTATTTTAGCCTGTATTCGTCATGCGGGGTCTGATGCTCTTGAGGATACCTCAGTGATGTTTCGTGCCATTCAAGAAGTCCGTTTTGAAGATCCTTTTTTCGAAGAATCCCAAATGATTGAGATCACTGGGGGCTCGGAAGACAGTCTGCTCCGCCAAATTCAGACTCCGATCCGTATTTCTAAAATGTCAGATGGCCAGTCCGTCATCGTGAAAGAGGCGATGAGCGAGCCCCTTTAGTGCTATGAGAATCTCAACCAAAATTGCGATCGCCTTAGCTGGAGCTATTTTGCTCTTCGCCATTTTCTTGGGTTTGAGTCGCTATGTGATGGATGAGGTGCAGCGTCAGGAGCGTAGGCTGAATCTACTGAATGTGGTTTCCCGCGAGATTTCGAATGTCGTCATCGGTCACCGCATTTATCAGGAGCGTCTTACAGGGGCGTCCTATGTCGAAGATTCCTTGGGCGCAACCAAGCGAGCGCTCAGCCAAGTCTTGGCGGAAGGGGATCAAGTCGAGTCGATCTTTATCAATGGCATGCTTGAGCGTGTCGAGGAGTTCGACGAAGTCTTCTCTGGCTTGGTCGAAAGCAAAGAATTCCTCTCCGAGCTGGATCAACGGGTTCGCGATGACGTCGTCCGTTTCGGTGCAATGAATCTTGAAATACAGGAACTTTTGGTTGGGCGGCGCACTGAGCTGGTCGCCATTGGTGCAGCCGAAGAGGAGCACCAGGCGGTGGATGAGTTCCTGCTGACTAACGGTAAACTGTGGGGTTGGTTAAACCGTGCGGTCAGTATTATCGATCGTGACCTACTCTTGCGAAATGACCTGAGTCGATTTCAAGCAAACTTTCGCATCGCTCAAGTCGCCTATGAAGGTGCGATTAGTGAAATATTTGAAGCCTTAGACGATACGGATGTAGATGGAATGGAAGTGTATCAAGAACTTCTCTCGGACGTCCGCATGGGGTTGAGTGCGCTCTCGATTGAGTTTGCTGTGGCTGCAAAGGCTGAGACGGAAGCAGTGGAGCTTCTTGAAAATCATGGCTCGCGACTACGCGATATGGTCAACCGCTTAATCGAACGCGGTCAGCAACAGAGCCAACGCCAGAGTGAGCACTTGGTTTTGATCTACTGGGCCTCTGCGATTATTTTATTAACGAGTGCGGTGGGGCTCTCGATCTGGTTTTCAGTGAGCATCAGCCGGCCAATTAACCAGCTGAGAAAAAGCTTTAACGCGGTGGCCAGTGGTAACTTTAATCTACAAGTCGCGGCTACGGGGAGGAGTGAGCTCGATGATCTAGCACGTACCTTTAATGATATGACAGAAAAGCTCCGTCGCAGCTATGCGGAGGTCGAGGAAAAGGTGCGTAAGCGCACGAAAGAGCTCCAGATGGCGACCGTGCGCTCTCGTAAGCTGGCCGATGCCGCGCAGGAAGCGAATATGGCTAAGAGTGCCTTTCTCGCTACGATGAGCCATGAAATCCGGACGCCGCTGAATTCCATTATAGGCTTTAGCGAAATGCTGGAGGATACCGATCTGGACGGGGAACAGCGCTCGGACTTGGGCTCGATTCGTAGCTCCGGCAATATCTTGCTGGAGCTGATTAATGACATTCTCGATCTCTCGAAGATTGAAGCCGGCAAGGTACACTTGGAACTCGGCTCGGTTCATCTGGAAGAGATCGTCCACGAAGTAACGAGTCTATTTAAACTGAGTGCTGAGAAGAACGGCGTGAAGATACGAGTCATGGTGGATGATTCGGTGCCGGAGACGATTCATTCCGATCGGACGCGCTTGCAGCAAGTGCTCAATAACCTGCTGAGTAATGCGGTGAAGTTTACCTCAAGTGGTGAGATATTCGTTAAGATTTGGTCGACTACGCAGGGAGCGGATACGACTCGATCGCGCCACTATATTTCCGTCAAAGATACGGGTATAGGTATTCCTGAAGATAAGATTGAGGACGTCTTTCTTGCTTTCACGCAGGCGGATTCATCGACGACTCGCAAATACGGGGGCACCGGGCTCGGCTTGGCCATTAGTCGGCGTATCGTGGAGATGTTGGATGGCGAGATATCGGTCGAGAGTGATTTTGGCCAAGGCGCTACTTTCACGCTGTTTATCGAGGAAGCCGAAAAACCTGAGGCGGCTGTTGAAATCTTATCGAAAGATGCGCTTGAAGATGTCGAGTTGAAGTTCGAAAAGCCGCCTCGTATTTTGATCGTCGAGGATGACCCGACGAATCATAAACTAGCCTCGAAGATCCTCGAACGTTTCGGTCTGAGTGCCGCTTGGGCAAAGAACGGGCGCGAAGCGGTTGATCTGGTCAAGGCCGATGGCTTCGACCTCATTTTCATGGATCTACAGATGCCCGAACTCGATGGCATCGGAGCGACGTATGAGATTCGGGAGGACTTGCCCATCGTCGAACAGCCCTACATCATGGCCTTGACCGCCAATGCACTTGGCGAGACTCGCGAGGCCTGCCGCGATGCTGGGATGGACGATTTCATCACTAAGCCGGTGACGATGGAAGACCTGAGGCTGGCTTTACTGCGCTATATCAAGCGCAGTTAATAGACACTAATTCTCGCGGCGCTGCTTGCGCTTCTCGGCAAATTGCCGGCGGCGTGCCAGTTCGCGCATATCGACAGCAGGGTCGTCGTCTTCGAAAATCTCTTGGCCGATGATTTGCTCGATCACATCCTCCATAGTGATGACGCCAGACATCGAACCAAACTCATCCACCGCTATGGCGAGTTGCTGGTGGCATTTGAGGAAAGTCTGCAGGGCGTCGGAGGCCGCGGCGTTGTCGGGGACGAAAATAGCATCGTTGGCTAGCTCCTTGATCAGGCGATCGACATTACCCTCGGCCATCGCACCTAAGATATCTCTGCGGCGGACGACACCTGTAATGTTCTCAGTCTGTTCTTCATAGATGGGGATGCGCGCGAAGGGGATGTCCTTACTCTTTTCGAGGAGTGAGGCGATCGTCTCTTGCCCGTCGATCACATGGACCACTGTGCGCGGCGTCATGATTTCGTTGACCAGTAATTCGTCTAGGCTAAGCGCGTTATTGATCATATCGCGCTCGTTTTTCGTCAGAGTGCCTTCCTGTGCGCTTTTTTCCGCGAGTAGGAGAATCTCTTCGTCACTATCAGTAATTGATGTGCTCGGGCGCAGAGTATAACGCACGATGAAGCCGACGACTGTCGAGACTGGCGCCATCAATGCGCAGAGCCAAGTAAGCGGGAAGATCAGAATCGGTTGGAGGGTCGGACGGTAGAGTACCCCTACGTTTTTCGGAATGATTTCTGAGAAGAAGAGAATCGCTAGTGCCATCGCAGACGATACCTTGAGCAGGACATTACTATCCTCGGGCCAGATCTGCACCGCCAAGCCGCCCACCATGGTCGCCCCCAGTGTATTGGCAATGGTGTTTAAGCTCAAAATCGCAGAACTCGTCTCTTCCAGTCCTAGTTTGAATTTCTCCAGTTGCTTCCCCCGTTTCGGGTGAGATTTCTTCAGACCTTCGATCTCGGCAGTCGTCGTACTTAGGATCATGGCTTCAAGCACCGAACAGAGAGCGGAAACCCCTATGGTGAAGGCGATGGCGAGGGTGAATGCAAAAGTCATTGTCTGGGTGCATCTTGAGTCATGTCGTTTTGACAGGCAATTACGTTACAAGCACACGGTTGAGATGCTTTGTTGGTTGTCGGGGACCCAGTTTCAAGCACTATTTGGAAGAAATTGCCTCCTGTGATATTCTCTCATCTCGCCTACCTGAATCCGTGAAATAAAATCCAATAAAAAGATGGAACCTGTTGGGGTTCAGTGGCTAAAGTAGCCTTGCAAAATAAAAACCGAAACACCCAACAGGTGACAGAATGAAGCAACTAAAGTTAGA
>Ga0222662_1000229_pt1 | contig 52063 bp, 37 predicted proteins | sample AntAcemetagen600_FD_179821 | JGI IMG/M metagenome (GOLD analysis project Ga0222662, IMG submission 179821) | Saline water microbial communities from Ace Lake, Antarctica - #600 | ecosystem: Environmental > Aquatic > Non-marine Saline and Alkaline > Saline | place: Antarctica: Ace Lake... | reverse complement strand
TTCATTCTTTCCCTTCTACATCAGTGTTATCTCCCCGACTCAGTCGGTGATTTGCCGGAGACCGGGGTTTCCGGTAGTTCAAGAAGAAGGATGTTTACTTCGCCTTCAGCGAGTACGTAATTCCCTAGAGGACATGGATTTGAGGAAGATTCCACATTGTTGAGAAGGCCGGATATTTCGCTCCGATGCAAGTTCAATTTTCCGGAAAGTACCCGACTCACAGGGCAAAAATTGGCGAGTCGGGCATTTGCTGGTTTTGGAGGCTTCGTATTTTGGGCACTGAAGATTTGTAAGTGTTTAACCGATAATAACATGGGGTGAAATCGACTGTCCGGAAGTTTCACGAGTTGTCCTGAAAGTACCCGACTCGCAGGGCAATTGGCGCGGGAGTCGCGGATTTGTCGGTAATTCGGGAGGTGTCGGCGGTTGCGGGTTCGGTTTGTAAATCACTCATTGGTAACTCGATAAGAGATTCTTTTGTGTTGTTCCTCCGTGTGGTTGTCCGGCAATAGCCCGACTCGTGTAAAAAAGCGATTGACCATAGGTGAAAATATGTTCACCTTTTAGAGTTATGAAAATTGTTCATTTCCAGCGTTGGGCCGAGGTTTTGGAAGTGTCCGATTTGCCCGAGAATGAACGTTCGGGGTATCGGGTGACGATTCGGTGGTATTTGAGTTGGTGTCGGCAGCATTCTAAGGGGTGCTCGGTCGAATCGGCGCGGGCGTTCATTGCCTGGGCCGAGGAAGAGAAGCAACCCGGCGAGTGGGCGCGGCAGCGCTGGCGGGAGGCGATTCGGTGGTTTTTTCAAGGGGCGAAAGAGCAGGTGCGCAATGCCGGTGGTTCGAGGGATGGTTGCGAAAGAAAGGTTTTGGTGCAATCTGCTCGGAAGGTTGGAAGGCCCGGTGAAACCGTGGGAAGCTCTTCGAGTCGCTCACGGTGCGGCGCAGTGGCCGATGTTGGCCGGTTCGTAGGGGATGGCGTCGAAGATTCGCGGAATTGGCAGAATCCGAACGATACCGATGCGGAGCGTATGGAGGCAAGAACCGGCGCGGAGCGAAAAATTCTGGCAGTCATGCGTCGCCGGGGAATGGCTTTGAAGACGGAGCGAAGTTACCTCGGCCATTACCGGGCTTTTCTGAGTCGGCGCAGGTTGGCGGGCGGGGATGAAATTACGGCTCCTGAGTTGAAAGCCTATCTTGATTATTTGGCGATGGAACGTGCGGTGGCTTCGTCGACTCAGAAAGGGGCCCTGAATGCATTGATTTTTATCGCGGAACAGGTCTTTGAATTGAAGGTGGGTGACATCGGGGATTTTGTGCGGGCGAAAAACCGCAAGCGAATCCCAGTGGTGATGAGCAAAGAGGAGACCCGCAGGTTTTTTGCGGCACTTAGCGGGGAGAAGCTTTTGATGGCCCGTTTGCAATACGCTGGAGGGCTGCGGGTGTCCGAGTTGATGCGGCTGCGGGTAAAGGATCTGGATCTGGATCGTTGCCAAGTGGTAGTCCGCTGCGGCAAGGGCGGGAAGGATCGGGTCGCGCCGCTATCCGGGAAACTGGTTGTTGAGCTTGAAGATCATCTGTCGAGGGTTCGTGAGTTGTTTGAAGGGGACCGGAATCGAGCGGATTTGGCTGGTGTCTACTTGCCGGAGGCGCTGGCGCGTCGGCACGCCAATGCGGGCAAGGACTGGCGGTGGCAGTGGCTTTGGCCGAGTCGTGAAATTTCGAGGGATCCGCGCAGCGGTTTGAGGCGGCGGCATCACGTTCTCGACGGAGTCTATCAGGATGCGGTTTCGAGGGCCGGGAAGAGGGCGGGCCTCAACAAGCGGGTGACCAGCCACACCCTGCGGCACTCGTTCGCCACCCATTTGCTGGAGGATGGGGTCGACATCCGGTCGGTGCAGGATCTGCTGGGGCATAAGAGTGTGGAGACGACTCAGATTTACCTGCATGTGATGCGAAAGCCCGGTGCAGGGGTCCGGAGTCCATTGGATTCGTTGTGATCGTCCATCTGCCTGGGCGGAGGGATGCTACGATGATGGGTTCTCCAAAAATATTCTTCGATGAGAGCCCTTACAATTGCACCGGAATCTCGTATGGTATCTCTTCCATTTTAGTTGAAACGAATTTTACGTATCTTTCTGGGGGCGGTTGCCGTCCTTTGCCTCGGGTTCTTTTTGGCCCTGGGCACCAGCGGGTACTGGCTGCCTTGGGCGGCTCCTTCTTTGTTGCGATTGGCTAAGGTTGAGTTGGATTCTGCCCAGCGGGGGGAGGGCGGGGAGTTGGTTCTCAACGGGTTGCGGTACGAGGATGAGACGATCAATCTGTCGCTGGCTGAATTTCGTTCGCCGATGCCTTTGTCACTGATCTGGAATGGCCTGCACCGGAGGCCGGCCAAAGCCGGGGAGATTCTGCTGAAAGGGTTGGATATTCGTTCGCTTGGGTCTGTCGAGAATTTGGAGGCAAAATCCCCGGTCCCCGGGCCCGAGCAGATTTTCGGTGAGGTGGGGCGTCTGCTTGATTTGGCGGAACGCTGGTTACCTCCGGTGCGGTTGAAGGATCTTAGCTATTTCCCTCTGGATGAGGAGGTGCCCTTTGTCCTGCCTGCAGGCTCGTTCGAGTCGCGGGAGCTGGAACTCAAAACGGAGGCCCGGGGGGAGATTCCAGGGCTCCGGTTGACTGCGACTTTTCCGGTGAATGGGCCGTGGCGCTTGCAGGCGGCGATTGATGCATGGAAACTCGGTCTTCAGGGCGATTTGGATCCGAAGGTCGCCGGTTTTCCGTTGCGTGGCGATTTCGATCGTGAGTCGGGTTCGGGGTCGTATTTTCTGGAATGGAGTGAGCCTTCCTGGACTCCGTCAGAGGCTGGGTTGGAGATGGCGGAATTCCAGATTCCGGATGGGGTCGGAGGCCTTCCTACCGAGTTCGGACCCGTCGAGGTGGATTCACTCAAGCTGGCGTGGGACGGCTCGGATTATATTGTGGATGCGCGGATCCGGGGTGGACAAGCGGTGGAGGAGTTGACGCTGGCTCTTTCGCTTGCGGGGGACCTCGAGACCTTCGATCTACAGGCATTTGAGGTCACGGGATCATGGATCCGCCTGACGTTGGGAGAACCGGTGCTTCTGGATCTGGAGACTCTGGAACCGGAAGCCCCATTTCAATTTTCAGCCTATGCGAATTTGGACGGCCAGGAATACTATCCGGCACAGGGGGCGTTGAATGGAACTCTGGAGGCCGATGTCGGTCCCGACGGCAATTATCCATTGCGGTTTACGCTCTCGGGACAGGATTTGCAGGCGGACGGTCGCGCTCTTCGCTCCGTGGAGTTGGAGGGGAGTTTTGACTTTCCCGGCTTGGTGGTGAACTCCCTGCGGGTGGTGCTGCCGGAGGGAAGTGTTGCGGACGTGGAGGGGAGTGCGAACTTCGAGGAACGCACGCTCTCCATTCGGGGTGAGGCGGATCTGAAAGCTACCGATCTGGACACGCTGGCTGGCCAACCGACTGGGTTGGAAGGGGGGCTCCAAATCGAAGGGAATGCGGAGGGGCCGTGGGAACGCCTGATTCACCGTGGCACGGCAAAGATCGAAAAATTCACGCCTCCGGGAGTCGTTCCGCTTTCGCTGGAGCTGCGCTGGGAAGGCGAGGGTGGAGATCGTCTGACGACCGATCTTTCTGCCGACACCGGCGAGGAATCCGTGCGGTTTCGCTCTGAATGGAATCGGGAGGGCTCGGCCTTGGCAGTGCGGTGGGCGGATCTGGAATGGAAAAAGTCGGATCAAGTCTTCCTGGCCCTGCAGGAGCCCGTGGAGGTTCGACTGAATCTTGACGAGCTCGGGAGATTGCCCTGGGAAGGATTGAGTGTTGAAAGAATCGTCTTGATCGGGAATGGGCGGGAGTTGGGCACTGAATGGAATCCGCCGCAAACTGCCTCATTCCGGGCGGTGGGGATTCGTGCCAGCGACTTTTCCGGCTGGCTTCCTCCAGAGATATCACTTCCCGACGTTTTGCTGGAGACGGTTTCACTGAGCGTTGAGGATTTTGAGCCGATTTTGACGGCGGATGCCTCGGTGGCGGCGTCATGGTGGCCGGCCGCTGAAACCCCACCGATCTCAGTGCGAGTGAGTGGTCGTTTAGACGGGAGCGGCGTGGATTTGACGGAGATTTACGCGGCTTACGACGAGACCTCTCTTCTGAATGGAAATTTGATCCTACCAGTCACTCTGCATCCGTGGATCCTCAGGCCAGCGGGAAAGCAGGCCATCTCGGCAGGTGGGGAGGAGGCTGCCGAAGAATCGGATGAATCGGCTGTGGCGGTAGAGGAGAAATCCTTTTGGAAGATTATATCAGGGGGCGATCTGAGCGGTTCTCTCATTGGGGCCTGGGGTCCCGAACTCCGCGAACAGATTCACGAATGGGGAGGACCCTATTTAGAGGAAGCTGATTTAGAACTGAAGCTCGCTGGAACGGTGCATCAACCGGAGGCCCGCCTGTCTCTGGATGTCCATTCAATGACCCTGAAAGAAGAGTGGGTGGGCGCCAATTTTCCAATGATCCGAATTCTGGAATTGGAGGTATTGGTGGATCAGGAAAAAGTTCTGCTCAAGGAGGGGGTACTTGAATTGCGGGACTCGGGGATCCGTCTTACCGGGGAGTTGCCCTATCCGGAGGTCCTGGCCGAATACGGGGACGGAAAGGAACTGGATCTCGTAAAGGTGCTCGGACTACTTCGGGCAGATGCAGAATTACGAAATTGGGATGCGGAAATATGGAGGGATCGTCTCCCCATCCTCTTTCGACCGCAGGGGAAAATCACTGGGAATATCGGAATTGATCCCGGGCTTGTACTCAAAGGTGAAGTCGATGTAAGTGGATTTTCACTACGGCCCACGCTCTATTCTCCGCCGGTGGATGATATTCACGCGACTTTGCTGCTGGAAAACCGCCGGGTGCGGCTCGAGAATGCGGGAGCCTCCGTCGGAGGTGGCAATCTATCAGCGTCTGGAGTCGCGGATCTGGAGAACTGGACCGATCCTCTCTATGAATTTACGATCGTCGCGAAAAACGTTCCTGCGGTCCGGACTCCGGACATGATCCTGCGCACCGACGCGGATTTAACATTAGTCCAGAAAGCTGGAGACAGTGCGCCTCTTATCAAGGGGGGGCTACAATTGCGGAACAGCACTTTTCTCATCTCCTTCGACCCATTCTCGCCGAATATCGAGAGTGGTCCCGGCACCAGGCCGCCCTATTTTTCTGTTGACGAGGAACCCTTCTCGGATTGGCGGATCGATCTGGCCATAGAAGGGCAGGATTTCCTGCGGGTTCGCAGCTCGATCTTTTCCACCGAGTTGTCTGCCTCGCTTATGTTGACCCGGACCTTGGGGAATCCCTTGCTTCTGGGATCAGTTCGAGCAGACGGTGGACGAATCCGTTTTCCGGGAATCAGCATGCGGATCGAGGCAGCGGAAGCTTTTATTACTCCGGAGAATCCAAATTTGCTGCAAATCGAGGTCGACGCCATCGGTCAGAATCGATTTTACGTCGTTACGATGAACGTGTCTGGCTCCGCGGAGGATCCTCAGGTCCAGTTCTCCTCGACACCCACGCTCAGCAACGCGCAAATCATTCGCCTCCTTGCCACCGGCAGTCTGGAAGGAGGTGGTGCTGGAGCGATTGGTCTTTACCTCGGGCAGGCATTGCTCGGGCCGGGGACCGGAGAGGAGACTCTCGCCGACCGCTTGAGCGTGGAAATAGGGCAAGAAGTCACCGAAAACGGACGCTCCACGGTGGAAGTGATCTATCGGCTCAATGACCGTTGGTCGGTCGAAGGTGAATACGATCGCTACGACACCTACAACCTGAATCTTGTCCGCATTCTCCTTGAACGCTAAAAAGCCAGACCGTATGGGCCGCTGGTTGCGGTTTTCGCTCTTCTTTCTCGGGCTGTTTCTGGCTGTGCTCCCAGCAGGTGCGCAAGAGAATATCAAGGTCAATGGTATGGGCTTTTTCACCGACATGCGGTTGAAGAATCGATTGTCGTTCCTGCAAGGATTTTCCAAAGATGAGGCGGCTCGGCTTGATTCAGCTTTGTTGGAGGACTCCGCCTTCATCCTCCTCGAACAAGTAAAACTCAGCGGACATCTACGGCCGAAAATCGTTGGCCGTATGCAGACCGCCGAGGGTCAGGTCTCTTATACCTGGACGCACCCCTATGCCGTAGCTCTCCCCTCGCAATTCGAAGCAGAGAGTGTGGTTTTCGAGATTGAGCCGGGGATACTATATTTCTATGACCAGATCGAAGTGGAGGGAATCGAGGTGATTCCCAAAAAGGAAGTCCTGCGCTATTTCGTTCCCTCGGGGGCGCTTTTTATTCGAAAGAGCGACCGCGCCTTCACGCCGAATAATCTCGGCGAGCGAATAAGCCGATTGGTGCGGCAATTGAATAGTATTGGATACTTGGACGCCCAAGTGACCTCTCAGGAGGTAGAGATCGATGACGAAACGGGCGCGGTTGAGGTGCGGCTGAGCTTTGAAGAAGGTCCACTGTACAAAGTTCGCAAACTCGAGGTGGTAACAACGAGCGACGGAAAGGTGGTGGATACAGCCTCCAGTGAGATCTTCGATACTGTGGATACCTTGGACTGGAAACGAGACGTCCGGCAGGATCTTATGAACGAGACCTACCGTCTTGGTTTTCCCGATGTTAAAATCGTGGAGAAGATTATCGAAGAGTCGCCGGAAGAGGATGGAATTGTACGACGAGACTATCGTTTCACTGTGGAACAAGGGGAAAAGGCGACGATCGGAAGAATCGTATTTGGAGGTAATCCGGATGTAAAAGACAGCATCCTCAAGCGTCAAACGAAGTTACGCAGTGGGGAATTGCTGAACTTTCTGGAAGTCTCGCAGGGACGGCGCAAACTCATGGCTCTCGGGGTGTTCAGTGAGGTCAATCTTCGGCTGGGGAAGCCCGATGCCGAGGGGGAACGCGATGTCATTTACGACATGACTCCGGGGTTGCGGGAGCAATTCAGTCTGCTGGCGGGCTGGGGGAGTTATGAGTTGGCGCGGGTGGGGGTGCGTTGGCAACTCAACAATCCGTTTGGCCGGGCTCATCGAATTGATATGAATGCCAAGCAGAGTTTGAAAGCTACCTCGGCCCGCGGAACCTATAGCATACCGCAGGTCTTTGGCACGGACGTAACCGCATTCGGGCAGGGGGGGTATCTCTATCGGCAGGAAATCTCCTATGACCGGGAGGTTGCGGGGATCTCGGTCGGGGGTACGACCAGTCCGCAATTCGTATCGGGATTGACGACCGGACTCGAATATGGGTTTGAAAGCCAGCGGGCGATTCGCGGAAGCAATCAGAGCTTCGATTCGCGGGACAATGCCATCGTAGCCAGCTTGCAGGCTCTAGCGACTCTCGAGCGGGTCGACAACGCCCTTTTTCCGACCCGTGGTTTTCAAATTGTGGTGATTTCGAAGACGGCCAGCGACTATTTGGGCGGTAATGTGGACTTCCAGAAGATCGATACGGGGGTGGCGGTTCATTACCCTCTTACGGATGCTCTGATCGCTCATGTGGGACTTCGCTACGGGGGTATTTTTTCATGGAAATCCGATGCCGATAATATCCCTTTCTCGGAGCGGTTCTTTCTGGGCGGAGAGAATTCGATCCGCGGTTACAGAAGTGGGGAGGCCGCGCCCGTCGATTCCTCCGGCGAATTGATCGGTGGCCAAAGTTATATTCTGGGAAACTTCCAGCTGGAACAGCGTGTGGTCGGCAATTTTTCTGTAGTGGTTTTTTATGATGCTACGACGATCTCACCGAATAGCCAAGTCACCGAAGAGGGCGTCTACCTCGACTCAGTGGGTCTCGGGATAAATTACAGAACGGTTGTGGGACCGGTTCGCCTCGAATACGGATACAATTTGCACCGAAGGTCCGTTGATCCGGCGGGCACGTTACTCTTCTCCTTCGGCTTTCCTTTCTAGGGTGATGCGGCTGGATGGAATTATCCCAAAGCGGTTTGTAATTTGGTCCCCACGGCTTCGCCACTCAAAGGATCCAGGGTTAGTTCTGATTCGTAAATTTGGATCAGTCACGAACTGCAATAGTAGGAGGACTGGACACGGTCTCCCCATCTACCCATGTGCCGCCAATGAGGGTTGCCCGAGGGAATGGGGGCACTCCTGATTCGTTGCTGTGAATCATACTGATCACCATGTCGATGGCCGCTTCGCCGCAGACGTCATTGTGTTGGTCCATGCCTGCCCATGCGGAGTGATCCTTGCGATGTTCCAGTTGAATTAGGCCAATGTCTCGGGGCACTTTGTATCCAAAATCATCGAGCCAATTCAGGACGATATTATAGAGTGTGAAGATAACGTCTGGCTTCTCTTTTATTAGCCAATTTTGAAAGGAGGCTGGTGCTGATTCCGATTCGCTGACTTGGTAGAAGGGATTGAGACGACGGCTTGCGGGAAGTGATTTTTGGGCCACTTGATAGCCGGCGGTAAAACGACCTTCTACGAGTTGATCGATGATCTTGTCGAGCACGAGTCCGGGGCGCTTGTAGCCAAGTTCCAACGCTTTTTCGAATGCACGAAGCGCGATGATGTGGTGGTCGGTGCAGGCGAAGGATAATGCCGGCTTCCGGGTGCGGACCCCAGTGACCACGCAGGGGTAGGTTTTCCAGGTTTCCGAGAAATGCCCTGGGAGCTGGTTGCGCTGCATTAATCCGACAACGACGATCCCGCGAATTCCCCTTGCTTTAAGAATACGGTTGAGGCGCTCTCCGTTGAGCTCTGGATTATGTAACCAGAACTTATCGAGCCCGTAGCCCAGTTGCATTGCTCGTCGCTGGCAGCCTGCGACATAAACGGGGATTGTCGGGTGATTTTGAAAGGCTAGCTGATCTTCGTTCCCGTTGATCAAGGCTAGTGAAGCTTTCGGACCGGGTGAATGGTCACAGCGTAGTTGAGCCATAAGGTGCGCGATGACCGGATTGTTCTGGTACCCCATCTTTTCGGCCGATCTTCGGATTCTTGCCCGGGTGGACTCAGGGATCTGCGGGTCGTTTTTTAGGGCTAAGGATACCGTATTCTTGGAAACACCCGTTCTCTTGGCTATGTCGGTCATTGTGACGCGCTTCATCGGTTGATCTAATGTGGAATTAACATTACTGTCAAGTAATTGCGGGGTTCACATTTTGAGTAGCTTTGAGGTGTATTGTGATTCAATTTGATTTCTTAGAAAAATATTTTGGAATTTAGAGACTGAATCGATGAATTCCATTTGGAAATTAGAGAACAAAAACCCATGGAAGTTAAATGAATGTCTCAGACGAGATACGAAACGGTCAGACTGCGCTCGGAATTGAGCTGGGCTCGACCCGGATCAAGGCCGTATTGATTGATTCGAAAAATCAGCCTGTCGCATCTGGTGGATACGAATGGGAAAACCAACTTGAGAATGGCTATTGGACTTACTCCCTTGAAGAGGTTTGGACTGGGATTCAAGCGAGCTTCGCGGAGCTTCAAAAGGCAGTCGAATCGGAATTTGGTGTCGGGCTTACTGAACTGAAGGCAATCGGGTTTAGTGCGATGATGCACGGCTACATGGTGTTTGATGCCGAAGGCAAACAGCTGGTGCCTTTCAGGACTTGGCGAAATAATAGGACCGCTCAAGCGTCGGAAGAACTTTCGAAGCTTTTCGATCATCCGGTTCCTCAGCGTTGGAGTATTGCGCATCTCTATCAATCTATCCTGAATGAGGAAGCGCATGTGGCCCAAGTCGCCCACGCTACTACTCTTGCCGGTTACGTTCACTGGAAATTGACCGGGCAGAAAATGATGGGGGTCGGCGAGGCTTCGGGTATGTTTCCGATTGATATCGCAGCGCAGGATTTCAACGCCGGGATGATTGAAGAGTTTGATGCTCTAATTCAAGGCAAAGGCTATCCATGGAAACTGAAAAACATCCTACCCAAAGTCCTCAATGCGGGTGAGCAAGCGGGCGCTCTGTCCGCGGATGGTGTCCAATTGCTGGATCCCACTGGCCAACTGACGGTGGGGATCCCATTTTGCCCGCCGGAAGGTGATGCGGGGACGGGGATGGTGGCGACCAACAGTGTGGAAGTTCGCACCGGCAATGTCTCTGCAGGCACCTCTGTTTTTGCGATGCTGGTTTTGGAGAAAGAGCTCTCCAAGGCGCATCGTGAAATCGACCTTGTCACGACTCCGGACGGCAAGCTTGTCGCGATGGCTCACGTGAACAACTGTTCGTCCGATTTAAATGCATGGATTGGCATTTTGGGGGAATCGGCAAAAACACTGGGCGCTGAATTCTCTACAGACGATCTTTACGGAAAGCTCCTGCGCCTCTCGTTGGAAGGGGATGCCGACTGCGGTGGCCTGCTCTCCTATGGCTATGTTTCCGGTGAACATGTTACCGGTTTCAGTGAGGGGCGTCCACTCTTCGTTCGCACGCCGGAGAGCCGGTTTACCTTGGCCAACTTCATGCGCACCCACCTGTTCTCGGCTCTGTGCGCTCTCCGGACCGGGCTGGATATCCTCTTCCTGGAGGAGGGTGTGGTCGTGGACGAAATTCGTGGTCACGGAGGTTTCTTCAAGACCGAGCTTGTTGGGCAGCGCATGATGGCGGCCGCGACCGGAACGGCCGTTTCGACGCTCGAGACTGCTGGCGAGGGGGGTGCCTGGGGTATCGCGCTCCTAGCCTCATTTATGTGCCGCGGAAACCCGAAGGAGTCTCTTCCCGAATTTTTAAAACCTGTTTTTGCCGGAAGTATTGGCGAGGCGGTTCAGCCCGATCCCGTCGATGTTTCCGGATTTAATGATTTCTTCGAACGTTACCACAAGGGGCTCCCAATTGAACGCGCTGCGGTTGAGTCCATCTCGTGAATTAATTAAGATACGTCTATCAATTATGAATACTAAAAAAATTTGGTTTATTACCGGGAGTCAGCATCTTTACGGTCCTGAAACGTTGAAGCAGGTGGCTGCGAATGCGGAAACGATCGCCAAAGGGCTCGATGCCGATCCATCTATACCGATTGAAGTAGTTTTCAAACCGATCGTTACGACACCGGATGAGATCGGGGCTATCTGCAGGCATGCCAGTAGCGATGTCAATTGCATTGGGCTGATTACTTGGATGCATACGTTTTCTCCGGCAAAGATGTGGGTCAATGGTCTTAAAAATCTGGCCAAGCCGATTTGTCACCTCCATACCCAGTTCAATCGAGATATTCCCTGGAGTTCGATTGATATGGACTTCATGAATCTGAATCAGTCGGCTCACGGCGGACGTGAGTATGGTCATATCCTTACCCGTATGCGCATCCAGCGAAAAGTGATCGTTGGTCACTGGGAAGATCCGGAAGTGCGCTCACAATTGGCTGGCTGGGCAGGCGTCGCTGCCGCTTGGAACGAAATGCAGAATCTGAAAGTCGTTCGCTTCGGTGATAACATGCGTTTTGTATCTGTTACCGATGGCGATAAAGTCGAAGCCGAGCGGATCTTCGGGATGTCAGTGAACACGCATGGAATCGGTGATTTGGTCGAAGTAATCAATGAATCGACTGATGAGGCCATAGATGCACTTTGTCGGACCTATGCCGACGAGTACGAGTTGGCATCTGAATTAGCCCAGGGTGGGGCGCAGCACGAATCATTGCGTGAGGCGGCCAAAATCGAAATAGGTCTCCGCCGTTTTCTCGAGGAGTGTGGTTATGGTGCCTTTACGGATACCTTCGAAGACCTTCACGGAATGAAACAGCTACCGGGGCTTCCCGTTCAGCGGCTGATGGCCGAAGGTTACGGTTTCGGTGCCGAAGGTGACTGGAAGCATGCCGCACTTGTTCGCGTTTTGAAAGTCATGGCGGGGAGCAAGAATGGCGGGACTTCCTTTATGGAAGATTATACCTATCATTTCGATCCTGCCGGTGCGCGCTGTCTGGGTTCTCATATGTTGGAGATTTGCCCTTCCATCAGTGCGGAAAAACCTCGCTGTGAGATTCATCCGCTCGGCATAGGAGGGAAAGAGGATCCGGTTCGCTTGGTTTTCAATGGTTCCACGGGAGATGCGGTCAATGTTTCGCTTGTCGATTTGGGCAACCGGTTTCGCTTACTGGTAAACGAGGTGGAAAGTGTAGAAATCAGCGAAGATATGCCGAAGCTTCCAGTGGCTCGTGTTCTCTGGGATGCGAAGCCCGATTTGCAAACCGCTGCGGAGGCTTGGATTCAGGCCGGCGGAGCACACCACACCGTTTTCAGCTTCGATGTAAGTCCAGATCAGATCGAAATGCTTTCCGAGATGGCCGGCATCGAGTGTGTCTTTATCGACGAGGCCACGGAGATGCGGTCATTCAAGCAGGACCTTCGCCTCGGCGAAATTTATCACGGCATCCGTGGTCTCTGAGAATGTTAAAGATGAAACGCTCTACGTAGGACATCGAATGAACTATAAATCGATACGAGAAGAATGCTGCGAAGCGAATATCGCTTTGGCGCGAACGGGTCTAGTGGATTTGACCTTCGGCAATGTCAGTGTCCTGGATGTCGAAGCAGGCGTGTTTGCGATCAAGCCCAGTGGTGTGCCGTATGCTACATTGCGTCCGGAGCAGATGGTGGTCGTGGACCTCAAAGGTGCGGTGGTTGAAGGTGAGCTCCGTTACTCTTCCGATACACCCACCCATCGGCGGTTATTCCTGGCTTTTACTGAATATGGAGTGCGATCGATCGTACACACACATTCTCGTAATGCGGTGGCATTTGCGCAGGCAGCCCGAGAAATTCCATGCCTTGGGACGACCCATTGCGACTATTTCAATGGACCCGTGCCGGTCACGAGAGCGCTGACGGAGATCGAAGTGGAAGGGGAGTACGAATGGGAGACCGGTAACGTGATTGCCGAGAGCTTGAAGGGGATTGATCCAATGAAAGTGCCCGCAGTTCTCGTGCGCAACCACGGTCCCTTCGCATGGGGGAGGAGTGGAGAGAAGGCGGTCGAAACGGCTCAAGCACTCGAGATTGTTGCAGAGATGACCTTAAAAAGCCTTAGCTTAAATGCAAAAGTCGAGTCGGTGCCCGAATATCTTCGCTTGAAGCATTTCAACCGAAAGCATGGAAGCGGTGCCTATTACGGCCAGGACTCGCGAGAGTAGTTTGGGCAGCTGTTTTATGGGGCCACCTGAATTGGGTAAGTTCGATCAGTATTATGAAGCTAAATATTTGCACCGACTGCGCCCAAAAAAGCCCGAGCGAGGATCATGTGGCCTACTTCATTGGGGTGTACTCGATCACCGCAAAGGCATTGTGTCGGATGGTGTTCCAAATAGTGATCGAAGGCTGCCTGCGTATCCACGAAAATGGCATCGAATTCAGCCGCTAGTCTCTTCGTGATGGTGCCATAGATATCCATCTTTGCTCGCATTGGATCTTGGCGATTCGACTCCAGGTAGTAAGGCGTCATTAGAACAAGACCATCCAGTTGCGGAAGAGATTTTTCCAACAATTCCCGATAGACTAATTCGAACTGTTCAGGATCGACCTGATCTCTGCCCATCCCGCTATCAAACTGTCGCCAGACATCATTGATACCGATCATGACAGAGAGCCAGTTTGGTTTTAGATCCAGCACATCGGTTTGCCACCGGGATGCCAGATCCGTCACCCGGTTGCCGCTGGATCCCGTATTGAGAACGACGACCGGAGTTTTCGGCATCGAAGCGGCCAGGATGCTATCGACATAGTTCACGTAGCCTTTCCCCAAGCCACTCCAACTTCGCTCTCCAATAGGTCGCTTTCGCTCGCAATCGGTGATTGAATCACCAATGAATAAGAGTCTTTGGTTTGGCTTAAATGGAATTTTCATTGGATTTTAATTTTGCAGACATAGAGGGTAAATCAACCGAAAAAACTAGGGAAAACTGTATTACTGGACGCTAGAGGTTCGTACTCTTCTTCATTGTTATCACCGTTCCAGCCTGGGAATAGTTAGTTTTCGTGAAAGAAAACCGAGTCACTTCCGCGATCTGAAGTTTCGTTTGGCTTTCAGTTAAACAAGGGAATAGACCTTTAATCGTGCAGGTCAGATTTCGACACGCTTTAGTCGGTAGATTACGCTCGCGTAGTCGCCCCTAATGTCCAGGCGTAGGCCGACCTTGTTCCAGGCCAGGCCGGACATCTCTAGATGGTGATTCGAATCTTTGAAGTCGGTGTCGGGCCTACTGCGTCGTATGGGCAAGTATATGGTCTTTGCACTTCTGACCACGTGGGGCATCGGGATTACTGCGGTATATGTGCTCGGACAAGCCTTTCCCTCGAATGGTAACAGCTCCTACTACTCCGACCCCCAAGCGGGTGCAGCGGCGACTCAAGGGAGTCTCATCGACATGTTTATCCCAAATAATCCCTTCGCGTCCTTGGCCGAGGGAGCCGTTCCGGCGGTGGTGCTTTTCACGATTTTGATCGCAGTGCAGTTGGCGCATCATCCGCAGAAGCAAAAGGTCATCGATATTCTGGTCCCGATTCAACAGACGTTGATCTGGCTGACCAGTTGGATCAATCGTGCGCTTCCCTATGGCGTCTTCATCCTGACGACTGAAGCCGCCGGGACCATGACGGTTGCGGAATTTCAGAAGCTCGGATTCTTCCTGATCCTCAACTGTCTGGGAGCCTTGGCGCTGACCTTCTGGCTCCTGCCGATGGCAGTCAGCTTGACGACGCCGTATCGCTATGTGCGTTTGCTACGAGATTCCTGGGCGGGTGTGGCTCTCGCGATCGGGGCGGGAAGCGCCTTTGTGGCCTTGCCCACCATCATGCAGAACCTTCGGGATATGGCGGTGCAAACGAATGGAGACGAAGATTGCAGTGATATCGATGAGGTAGTCCCGATTGCCTTTAACTTCCCGCATACCGGGGCGATGTTTAATTTTCTTTTCGTCCTCTTTGCGGCATCCGCATACGGAGTGACGATGTCGGTATGGACTCATCTGCAACTGATTCTTCAGGGCTTGCCAGTCCTCTTTAGCGGTGGCGTTTTCGCTATAAATTTTCTGCTAACAACAGCCGGGGTGCCGAGCGACGCAGTATCTCTCTTTATGAATGTTCAGGGCATTCGGGTTCGATTCAATGCGGGATTGGCTGCTGTCTCCCTGATTGTAGTAGCTATCTGGGTGCATGCCGCCATGCGGGGGACCTTTCGAATTCGGACTATTCCCTTGGCAGGTCTTTTTGTGGGAACACTCGGTACATTCCTCGCTCTTGCCCTCGTGGTGAAACCATTCCTGAGTCACGACCAGTCTGGAATTGACTTGATGTTGTCGCAAGAGATGGAGGTGAAGTACGTCTCCTTCATTGAAGCCGCACCGCCGGACCGGCCAGCAACAGCGGCAAGGGATCGAGTGGAGGCGGGTGAATACCTCACGGTGGCCTATTTCCCCCAGACTCCTCCGTTTAGTTACACGAACACCAATGGGCAGGTGGTTGGCTACCAGGTAGCCATGGCTGAAAAGTTGGGAGAAGATCTCGGGATCGAAGTGCGGATGGTTCCGGCAACGCCGGAAGAGGCGACTGCCTTACTCGCCGCTGGGCGCATCGATACGATTTTCGGAGCGATACCCCTCTCCGGCAGAATTATGCGGCCCTTCGACTTTTCTCCTGTTTATCTGCAGGAAAGCATATTTGTGCTCATAGAGGACGCTCGTGCCCGTGAGATCACGGAGGTTTTGAACTCGGGCAATGCGTCCGAGCTGACATTCGGGAAGCCTGCGGGCCTGCCGAACGTCGGCATTCGACTCGAAAGCCTCACCGCCGCAAAATTAATTGATATCCAGGAACCGGTGGGATTTGTAGACCAAGGGCTCGATGGTGCGTTGCTGGACGAAGTCACCGCAAAAGCATTGGAGATCAAAATGCCGATGTTCAAGGCCTTGGTGATTTCGAGAGAACCGGTGTTGCAATTTGCGTTTCCAATCCTTCCGAACAATGACCTGGGACGAGTCATGGAAATCTGGGTGCAGAAAGTGAAGAACGAGGGATTCCTCGCGCAGCTAGAAGCCCGTTGGTTCGATCTAAGCTCGACGAAAGAGGAAGAGGTCCGGACCCCGCTCTTCAATTTTTTGCCCGGCGCAGCGGAGTAGCGGAAGGTTCCGGGAAAACGGAAGTCCAATGGAGCTATTAGTAATAGGGATCTCAGAGGAATTTCGCACCATCAATAGGCGGAACCACTCTTGAAATACAGGTAGAGCGAGAAGCCGAGACTGGACTGCCCGTTCTCCAAGCGCAGTAGGATTTTGTTGCGGCCCTCTTTGAAGACCACTTTGCGGAAACCCTCGGCCGGATACCAGCCCTTGTGACGGTTGGCGCTGTGCCAGACTGGAAGATCATTGATCCAGAGGTCCGAACGGTCATCGCTGCCAATAGCGAGCCAGACCTCGGCTTCTTCTTCGAAATAGAGTTCGGTATAGAAATAGTAGATCTTCCACGATTCCCAGGCATAGGGTGCGACCATCGGCGGCAGATAACTCTCATATTCCCAGCGCAGTGTCTCGCCATCCTCGCTCACGTATTGAGCATTAAGGTCAACAATCGACTCCGGGGGGAAGACTTTCTCGATATTGGACCGGCCTTCATTGTTGTAGCGGCCGAGCACATACCAGTCACTGATAAATATCCAGATGTCCCTCGGAGTATCAGCGGAGAACTTCCGCGCGGTTGGGGCACGCTCCAGATCCTCGATACTTCCCCAGAGCTCCGGACGTTGCTCGACCGGTGTTTCATCAGGGGTTACGGCAAGGTCACGATTGCGCATTTGCAGGGTGAGGTCGATCCACTTACCGGATCCGGCCTGGGCCGATTCGTCGAGTGCCTGAATCTGCGCGACAGCGCTACCGGCACTACCACCCCCATTTGGCGACTCATCTTTCAGGGATTTGATCGCGTTGAGCGCGGACTCCATGCTCAAGCTGGCGGCCTTCATCTGACGGAGTGCCTCGGCTGTCTTTTGCTTGGCCGACTCGGTCTTCGCCTTCGCGGCAATCGCATCGGCTGACTCAACCGAGCCCAGAGCTTCACGCAAGGCTTTCATAGCATTCTCCGCCGCCTCAAGCTCGACCTTTGAGACATCCTCCATGGCCTTAACTTTCTCGATAACTGCACCGACCTTTTCTTCAGCAATGTCGATTTTCTTTTCCAGTTCTTCGAGCTCCTTTAATTCCTCGCGTGATGCAGCAGCCTCATTGGCTTCCTTTGCCTTGTCCGATTCTTTCTCCTCCCTGGTCAGTTGCTCTTCTTCCGCCTCCTTTGTCTCTTCCTTCACCTTGACCTCGGCCGCAGCCTTTTCTTTGGCGACCTCTTCACGCGCTGCCTTGATCTCTTCCATTGCCTTTTCCAGATGAATCTCGGTCTTCTTTATCGCCTCCTCAGCTTCCTTTTCCTTTTTCTCACGTGCCTCGCGGTTTTCCTTTTCCCGGTTTACTTGTTCCTTTTGCGTTACTTGTTCCTCCTGCACTTCTTTTGCTTCGGTGGTCTCTGTTTCCTCTTTCTCCTTTTCTTCGCTGCGCTGTGACGCCTCTGGGGCTTCCTTTTCTAGGAGAGTCTCAAGCAGATCCTGCGCATTGGAGACGATGGCATCGGTCTCCTGCATGACAACGGATAGTTCCTCCTGATAGCGTTTGACGGCTTCAGCGCTTTCCGCCCCGCCCATCAGAAGGTCGCGGTCCACCTGGGCACGCTCGCTTAGAGGCATCAGCACCGATTCAAGCGAACGCTTCAGCGTCTGCCGCTGTACCATGGTTAGCTCGGATGCCCGTATCTCCCGAAACATCTGAACGATTTCTGTCTCCAACTGCTGCGCTTCCTCGTACGCCGAATAGACGTCCAGCTCCTTTGCCGAGACATCCTCGCTGGGCTGGTAAAGTGTAAGGCCGGAAGACAGGGTCAGTCGCTCCGCTTCCTCCGTATCCTGCCCGCAGAGCTGAGTCGCGAGAACGAGAACGGCGAGACTGCAGATCATCCGATTCACCGTGCCGCCTCCAATGATTCGGCTAGATCTTCGAGGCGTGTGATCATTGTCTGCTGCTGTGCCATGACATTGGTGAGAATTGCCTGATCTGGAGGTTCCGGGACGGCATGTTGCAATCGATCTTCGATTCGCTTTACTTCTCTAGCTAATCTTTGGTCTTGTTTATATTCAGTCCGACTCAGCGATTTTTCCAAATCCCGAAGCTCTCTCTGCAACTGACCCTGAGCACGATCGTGCGCCCGCACATCTTCACGTTTCGCACTCCAAGCCTCACGGCTTTTACCTCTATCGATCTCTTCCAATGCAGCTTCGTCCGACTGAAGCGCCTCATTTGTCCGGACCAGTTCAGCCTCGATCTCAGCAATACGGGTCTCCTGCTCATTGCGCTTTTTAGCTACCTGAGCTTTGCCGTCGATCTCACCCAGCCGAAAGCGTTCAATCGACTCAATCGTACCGTCGAGGTCTTCGGTCAGCAGTGTGAAGGAACGTGCCCGCTTCCAGGAAGCTGGTACGGCGCCCCATGCCTCGCGATCCATCTTCCTGGTTGCCTCGATTGGCCCCTTCAGGGCTTCAATTTTTTCAGCTATAGATGCATCTTCGATCCACTCAAGTTTAACATCGATGGCATTCAGGTTCGCATTGGTCTCGTAGAAAGCCACTTCAAGGCGGTCGCCAATTCCGTCAAAGCTGATCCAATACGGTTCCAGATTGGGAAGGAGACGCAGCCCGTCGATGGTCTCATTCTCGGCTGCCTGCAAAATCTTCGGCTGCCATTCACGCAGTAGCTCAAGGCTCGACTCGATTCCCACGTGGGTCTCGCGGACCAATTCGAAATTCTCCGCCAACTCCCTCAGCAACATAGCAACGTCCTTAGGTGCTTCCTGCGCCATGTCCTGCTCAAATTCGATGACCGCGGCCATCTCCCGCTCGCGGATGCGAATCATCTGCGCCTTAATCAATTGTAGCTCCAGCACCTTTTTACGAAGCTCTTTCAAGTTGGCCTCTTCGACATGCTCCTGCAATTCTTCCGCCTGCTCCTTATTAATCGTCAGCTTGCGCTCCCCCGGTTGCCGTGGCTCCGGCTCCGGCAATAGCAACCAGATGACCAAAATTATCAAGTGGAGCAAGACCGAGGGAATAATCCACACCCAAAGCTTGCTTTTCGGCCGGGAGAATGGGGATGCGTCGATATCGCTCATTGACTGCTCTCGATGGCGTCGGCTTTCGGTGCGTTGCGGTCCTGCGTATGCAGTGCATAGTTGGTGAGCCCTTCGTAAGCGCAGAGATCCAGCACCTGAATCAGATAGCGGGATGAGGCGTTTCGATCTACGCGGATCCGCAGACGCGCGCCCGCGTCCTCAGCTGCAAATTCACGAAGCTTCTGCTGCAACTCCTGCTGCCCGACTGGCGTCTCCCCCCAGAAAAATTTGCCGTCGGCATCGACTGTGAGGTTTTGAATATTCACCGAAGGACTGGCCACGGATGAAATCGCAGGCTCAGGCAGTTTGATCGGAATCTCCTGCTCTGGTTTTTTCATTGTGGTCGAGACCAGAAAGAAAATCAGCAGCAGAAATACGCAGTCGATGAGCGGTCCCATATCGACGGCGACATCGTCGTCATCATCCATGTTGACCCGCATCTCAGGACTCTCCTGCCTTCGTCTGTCCTGCCGCTTCCGGCCCGAACCAACGACTGATCAGGTGACTCGATTGCTCCTCAAGGCTTAGGGAGAGCAAACGGGTGCGTATCCGCAGAAAGTGGTAAACAGCCAGCGCCGGCACCGCGATTACCAGACCCAAAGCGGTAGTGATTAAGGCATAAGAAATATCACCTGCCATAATGGATGGGTCGCCCATCTCTCCCGCCAGCGCAACTGACTCGAAGGCGCCGATCATTCCGTAGACGGTGCCAAAGAGGCCCAACAGCGGGCTGATCGTTGCTACGACTGCGAGTGGATAAGCCCTCAGCAAGTGGTGGCGCATCTCGCGACTGGCGACGTCGCCAGCAATCGCGGAAACATCCGCGTGGCTCGCATTCCGATGATCGACAATGGCGAGAATGACTCGACCTAGCGTCGAGTTCCGCTCCGAGGCCAGCTTTTTCAGGCCCCCAATGTCGCCAGCCTTCCAGCGCGCGTCCGCTTCCGCAGCTAGACCCTGAGGGCAAATGTGAGTTCGACGCAAATTGACAATCCGCTCAAAGGCAAAGGAAAACCCGATCACGGAAATCAGAAAAAGGGCTATGCCGGTCTTGCCGCTTCCTCGCAGCTTCTCCAGAAGCGGATTTGCCGGAGAGGAAACTGCTTCCGGTGCGCCGGCCGGGAGTGCTTCTTCGGACTGACTGGATGTAGCCGCCGGAGCCTCAACGGTTTCTTGTGCCTGGAGAGTCAGTGGAAGCAGGCATAGGGACACCATGAGAAAGCATCTAAAGATATTTCTTAGGGGGATGGGGTAGGGTGAGAACATTGCCAACTTGGTGAAAATGTTGTCACGGGATGTCAAGAGGCATTCTCGTATGCCTAGTTGTGCAGTGAAGTGATTCCGCTGCAAACCGGGCTGGGATCAGACTGGAATCTTACTATTTTGCACCTGGTCCCTCAGTATTTTTAAGGGAAGTGCTTTTATCGTGATCAGACACGATCGTCAAAAGGAGCGACGTGCTTTCCTGACCTGAGCTCGTCGAAGTGTAGCCATCGTGTGTTGGGCTTGAGTCCCAATTCACTGTAAAGATGGCTGAAGCGCATCGCCCCGTCTGAATCACTTTGGATCATTCGGCGCTCCACCGTATTTCTGTGGGACTATTTAAGGCAGAATTAACAATATTTTTAAAAAAATCTTTTTTTATCGAATGAAATCCGAAAGAATCCGAGAGACGTAAGCAACGACCTATTATGAAAACGAAAAAATATTTAAAAATCGGAACAATATTGCTGCTTTGTTACGCAGTCTTTGGATTTCTTATCTTTCCATTGGCTTTGAGGTATTTTGGAGAGAAAGCTCTAAAGGAGCATGTGTCGCCTGATGCGGTAATCACGAAAGTCAAAGCGAACCCGTTTACATGGCAATTACAGGTAGAAGGTTTGAGTTTGAGTGATCCCGCTGGCCAGTGGTCTCTGGATGTGGGAAGGGCGACTGTGAACTTAAGCGCAAAAACTCTGTATAAATTTTATCCGGTGCTCGATTTAGTGAGCCTTGAATCTCCCAGGATTAGTTATCTGCGAAGTCCGCAGGAGGAGAGCGAAGAAGTGTTGGTTGAAGACAAGGCGGATGCTCCTGCGAGTTTGGAAGACGTAGCCAGTTTGCTGAACACCATTGAAATTCCGGAAGTTTTTGTGGTTCTACTTGAAGTAAAAAACGGCGCGATGAACTTCAGAGATGTTACCAATGAGAGTGCTTTCGAAAAAAGCGTTGATCCGATCAATTTCCGATTGGAGAACTTCACTACGGAGGTGGATGCAGATGAGGATAATGCGATGCGTTTTCTTGCAAAAACAGATACAGGCACAGAACTGGAGTGGACCGGTGAGCTGACGAGTCAGCCTTTTGCGAGTAGCGGAACTGTTCGGGTTTCCGGATTTGAGATCGATAGATTTTCTCCTTATTTTGAGAAATTCATCAAGTTCGATTTGGAGCGTGCAATCTACGCAATGCAATTTAGCTATGCGATCAATTTCGGGGACTTGGATCAATTGTTCACAGTAAGTGATGGTTCAATAGATTTGACGAATGTTCTTTGTGTCGGCAGGGATGATGCGGGGGAGTTTTTCGTTCTCGATTCTGTTGGGATTTCCGGGTTCGGTTTTGATTATAATTCACTACAAATAAGTCTGGAGCAGGTTTTTGTCGGCGGTGGGGTGCTCGGTGTGCGCAGGGATGAAGCGGGTACCATTAATTTGCTCGATCTGCTCGTATTGCCTGAGACCGGAACGATGGCTACGCCCGAGCCGGTTGAAACTGGCGGCGATTCCTTTGAGCTACCAGAGCTGCCGATTGGATTAACCTTGGATACGTTTTTGATCCAGGATTTTCGTGTTGAATGGGTGGATTCAATGATTCCCGGTGGTGCCGATTTTGAATTGTTGCTCTCAGAGTATTCACTCAAAGGCTTATCGTCTGAATTCTCCGAGCCGGTAGGGCTCAATGTGCTGGTGCTCATCGGTGAAGCCGGTCGTCTAACTGCGAGCGGCGAATTGACACCTGCGGTAGCGGGTGTGGAACTTGTGTTGGGAGTACAGGGGCTGGACCTTTCCCTTGCAAATGCTTACGGACTTTTCCTGGCGGATACCCTAGTGAATTCAGGCATTTTCGAATATTCAGGTGGGCTCAGTGGAGACTTTGAGTCGGGTTACAACGTAACCGGGGAAGGATCAGTGCAGGACTTTGCCTTGGCGCTATCCGGGGTTAATACGGTCGATCTCGAATGGGCGTCGTTCAATTTTTCCGGGCTATCAGCGGAGACGAAGCCGCTTTCCGTAACTATGGGCGCTGTTGTCCTGACTGAGCCTAAGGCAGTGGTAACGCGCTCCGCTTCGACGGAAGTTGCCGAGTCTGTCGAAGTCGAAGCTACGACGGATTCTGACGAGCCAGCGGAAGCAGAGCCTCCCACTGAGACCGTACCACCTGAACCTGTGGTGGCTCCACTGGAGGTCTTTATTGCTTCTTTCGCGTTGGATAAGGGGTCTATGCATTTCATTGACGAAGCGATTCAGCCGACTTTTCGTCTCGATGTTGAAGAGGCTGAGGTTGATGTAAGTAATATCACCTTGGGCAAAGAGCAGATTACGGAGTTTTCAATCAGCGCGTTGGTGAATCGTAGCCAGTTTAATCTAGCCGGGTCTGCCTATCCAATCGATCCGCGTAGTCAAACGAGCATGACGATGTCGCTCAGAGAATTGGCGCTGCCTGTGTTCTCTCCCTATTCAGGAAAAGCAGTGGGTCGCAAAGTGGGTAGCGGCTGGTTTACAATAGACACAGATTTACAGGTGAACTCCGGCGATATGGAGGCGAGCAATCTAATCAAGATTGATCAGATGGAATTGGGGGATTCAGTGGATAGTCCTGATGCCATCAATTTGCCATTGTCTCTGGCGATATCCCTTTTAAAGGGATCGGATGGGGTGATGAACCTGGAGTTGCCGCTGACGGGCGATTTATATAATCCGAGTATCGGGGTGGGGCAGATTATTCGCACGGCAGTATCCGGACTCATTCGCAGCGTTGCGATGTCGCCATTTTCAATGCTCTCCGGTTTGGTTGGTTCGGATGCGGATCTTTCCAAGGTCGAGTTTGCACCTGGCAGCACTGCACTGTCACCAAAGATGACAGAGATATTGGAAGCACTGGGCAGCGCACTTCAGAAACGCCCGGAATTAACCCTTAGTTTGACGCCGGCTCTATCGGATGAGGACCTGGTTGTGTTAGCAAATCCTCAGCTTGAAGCACCTTCGGAAGCCGGAAGCGTGAGTGTTGAAGAAAGCAATGGCAAGTTGGAGAGAAGTCCCAAAATCTTCACAAACAGGAAAGGAGCGTCCAACTTTTCTGCAAAAGCGTCCGAGTCACCGGCTCTTATCAAGGAACCCGGTGGAAACGAAGAGATTGAGTTATTGCCTAAAGTTGAACCAACGGATCCGCTTGCCACGGACCTAATGGCCGCAAGAGTGCAGGTTGTGATAGAGAATTTGCTAAAAGTAGAAGGTGTGACTCAGGGGCGTCTCACCGTGCTAGACCCGGATTTTTCGATAAATCGCTCCATCGTAGGTTTTGATTTGGAGTAGGCGATCTGGGCGAGGGTTATGAATCGGTTTTCTTCGTTCATCGATTTGATTTCTGTACATGTCATAATCGCCAATTAAAGAGTGTTCCCTCCGTCCTTGGGTCATGTCCCGAGGTGAACCTGACGTGGCAGCGTTTGGGGTGCGAATAAGAGATCAAACCGGAGTGGCGCTACTGAAAGCGATTATTTAAAGGGGAGGACCCTTAGCGTGAACAGATAAAGTCGTCAAAAGGAGCGACCTGCTTCCTTGACCTGAACTCGTCGAAGTGTTGCGTTGTTTGTTGGGCTGAAGTCCCTATTCACTGCAACGATGGCTGAAGCGCGCCGCTCCGTCTGAATTGCTTACAATACAAGCTACTGTTCGCTACATCTCACTTCGAATCCTTACGGGTGCGCTATTTTCGGTTGAAACTTCTTGGCTTCCCCTGAAATTTCAATTTTCGCAGTTGAAGAATTTGGATTATGAAAGAAATGTGACGTATGAAATCGTTTAAAAGTCACCTATGCTTGTACTACCAGCTTCGCTCCGGGTTTGCGGAGAGTCTACTCGGAAAGAGGCGTTCGGTTTATATGCTTTTGATCATTACCGGATGGCTCGGTCATCCGTCTTCCACAGAAGCTAACCCCTACAGCGGCATGGTGTCTTTCGGTGATAGCCTGACCTGACGTTGGCAATACGATCGCCCGGCTCACCCCGTTTGGAGAACCGTTTGTCCGCAGTAGCACTGGGTATAATGAGAATTTTTACTCCAATGGGCGACTTTCCAATGGTCTGCTCTGGTCGGATCGGCTCAATAGCGATCTTGGATTCGGAACGCTGGATCGCAACAATGGCAGTGACGTCACCACCGGTACCAATTTTGCCTGGGCGGGAAGCACCAGTGGTACTGGGAGCACCAGCTTCATCATCCCGAATCTATTGACGCAGACCGGCTACTACACCAGCCAACTGGGAAGCAATACCATCCTCCCCGCTCCGGCATCCACGTTATTCACCGTTTGGAGTGGGGGAAATGATGTGATCAACCTCGTCGATAGCGGCACGGCGATCACTCCAAATCAGGTCGTTTCCAATCTTTCGACGGCGGTCACAACTCTTTACGATGCGGGAGGGCGCACCTTCCTCGTGCCGAACCTTCCGCCTTTGGGATTCAAACCCAATTACGTATTTGACCCGGCAAAGCGCGACGCAGCCAATGCATTTGTTGATTCTTTCAACCCCCTACTTAACAGTGAGATCAACCTACTGTTGGCCACTCTAACTGGCAGTACGATCATCTACTTGGATATCCACACAACCTTTATGAATGCTATAGAGGATCCTGCTGCCTTCGGGCTGACCAATGTGGATGAAACGGCCTACATTCCGTTCCCGGAATCCGATCCATTATTCCCATACGGATCCGTGGTCGAAAATCCGAATGAGTATCTCTTCTGGGATGATTCCCATGGGACGAGCACGACCAATTCAATCATCAACGAGGTCGCCTACAGGGCGGTAGTCCCTGAGCCTTCCACATCGATGTTTCTCCTCTTCACCGCACTACTGTTTGTGGCTCGCAGACACCTCATCCGCAAAACTCGGTGATAAGAACGCCTAACCAAGCCCGGTTTCGTCTGAACAGCAAAAGGGAAAAAAGCAGTATAACGCAAAATAGTAAGATCAAACGCGAGACTTTGGGAGAAATGAAAAACACATTCGTCAAAAGGAGCGACGAGCTTTCCTGACCTGAGCTCGTCGAAGTGTAGCCGTCGTGTGTCGGGTTGGAGTCCCTAACCGCTGTAACGATGCCTGAAGCGCATCGCTCCGTCTGGGATTGCTTTCAATACAATCTACTGTTCGCCATACCTCACTTCGAGTCCGCAAGGAAGCGCCCTCTGCGTTTTACCCCTTCCGCATTTCCTCCCATTCACTTTTGCGTGTCCGTGACGCAAAAAGACGGCACCCATTACTGGATGCCGTCTGGAGAGAAAATGACTTCCTCGGGGGGGGGACGTGAATTCTAATAGTCTTCCATGTCACCTGCGGGCGCAGTGGACGTAGCCTTTGCGGGGGCGTCGGTGATCAGGCATTCCGTGGTCAGGAGTAGGCCGGCGACTGAAGCGGCATTCTGGATCGCGGTGCGGGTGACCTTAGTGGGGTCGACCACGCCTGCGGCGAGAAGGTCTTCGTATTCACCAGTGGCTACATTGAATCCGTGGTTGCCTTTGGATTCGAGGACTTTCTGCACTTGGATGGCTCCGTCGAGGCCTGCGTTTAAGCAGAGACAGCGAAGGGGGGACTCGATGGCGCGGCGGACGATCCGAGCACCGGTCGCTTCGTCCTCGAAAAGCTCTTTGGCGAGCTTTTCGATGACTTTCGCAGTGCGCAGTAGGGCCACCCCACCTCCGGGGACGATACCTTCTTCAACTGCGGCGCGGGTAGCGTGGAGTGCGTCGTCGACGCGGTCCTTGCGTTCCTTCATCTCCGCTTCCGTAGCGGCACCGACATTGATGACGGCGACCCCACCGGCCAGTTTGGCCAGACGTTCCTGAAGCTTTTCGCGGTCGTAGTCGGAGGATACCTCCTCAATCTGGCGGCGGATGAGTTTCACCCGGCTTTGAATGTCCGAGCTCTTCCCGGCCCCTTCAATGATCGTGGTGTTGTCCTTCGTTACGGTAATACGCTTGGCCTTGCCGAGGTCGGAGAGTTTGATGTTCTCCAGCTTAGTACCAAGATCTTCAGTGATGAAACGACCACCGGTTAGAACCGCGAGGTCTTCCATCATCGATTTGCGACGATCTCCGAAACCGGGAGCCTTCACAGCGCACACGTTCAGTGTGCCGCGGAGTCTGTTGACCACGAGAGTGGCGAGGGCTTCTCCTTCAAGATCTTCAGCGATGATGAGGAGGGGTTTGCCGGACTTTGCCACTTCCTGGAGGATTGGTAGGAGGTCCTTCATGCTGGAGATCTTCTTTTCGAAGAGGAGCACGAAGGGATCTTCCAGTAGGCTTTCCATCGATTCGTGATTGGTGGCAAAGTAAGGACTCAGGTAGCCTTTGTCGAACTGCATCCCTTCGACAACGTCGAGGGTTGTTTCGATGGATTTGGCTTCTTCCACCGTAATCGTGCCGTCTTTGCCCACCTTGTCCATGGCGTCGGCGATCATGTCACCGATGGTGGCATCCCAGTTGGCGGAAACGGTCGCAACCTGCCGGATCTCCTCACGGGTATTGATCTTCTTTGAGAGCTTGTGCAGCTCCGCGATGATGGCCGTTACCGCTTTGTCGATACCGCGTTTGACGAAAATTGGATTGGCGCCGGAAGCGACGGAGCGAAGACCCTCACGGTAGATGGCCTCGGCGAGCACGGTTGCGGTAGTTGTCCCGTCGCCCGCGTTGTCAGCGGTCTTCGAGGCAACTTCGCGAACCATCTGGGCGCCCATGTTTTCGTAGGGGTCCTTGAGCTCGATTTCCTTGGCAACACTCACGCCGTCTTTCGTCACCTTGGGTGAGCCGTATTTTTTGTCGATGAGGACGTTCCGACCCTTCGGGCCGAGAGTGACACTGACCGCACGGGCCAGAAGTTGTACGCCAGCGAGAATTTTACGACGTCCGGCTTCGTCAAAGAGAATTTGTTTCTTGGCCATGATATTATGGATTGGTTGTTAAATGAGTTGTAGAAGGGATTAGGCGAGTATTCCGAGGATGTCGTCTTCGGAAACAAGGAGGTATTTGACTTCATCCTGTTTGACTTCAGTACCCCCGTAGGAACTGATGAGGACACGGTCCCCGGCTTTGACTTCAAAAGCAATGCGTTCGCCCTTGTCATTGGTCTTGCCCGTGCCGAGAGCGATGACTTCAGCTTCCTGCGGTTTTTCGCGGGCTGAGTCGGGAATGTAGATGCCGCCGCGGATGGATTCGGTCTCTTCGATTCGACGAAGAAGTACCCGATCACCCAGCGGTTGAATGGCAGCGGTGGTTTTTTTGGATTTTGTAGCTGTGCTCATATTGGTTTATCAGAATTTAGTTGTGTTGGGAAACCCCGGAATGGGGACGAGTTGAAATCGGAAGAAAAAATCGCAGAAGAATCGTAGAAAGAGGGCCGGAAGAGTCGGGAGGGAATGCACTCCTGCGTTACACACTCCTGTTTCAGCATCGAGCGTGCCCCGGGAGATGGTGTAGAGGCTAAGTCGTTGGTGGCTAAACGAATAAACTCAGAGTGAGGTGATTATCGACCGGCGTGGGGGTGGATGTTCACATGAAATCTGTGCCATATGGCGCTATTCGATGTCTCACATCGAGAGTATCGATGTCGCATATGTCGCTAGTTTTCGGACGCGGGGTAACCTAAACTACAGAGACTTCATCCGGAGTACTTGTTGCCGGTGTCTTTGGTTAATGCCTTGAGATGTCCCTGATGCAGTTGCGGTTGGGAAAAAGGGAAGGCGTCCTTAGCGTGAACAGACACGGTCGTCAAAAGGAGCGACGTGCTTTCCTGACCTGAGCTCGTCGAAGTGTAGCCGTCGTGCGTTGGGCTGGAGTACCTATCCACTGCAAGGATGGCTGAAGCGCATCGCTCCACCTGGATTCCTTACAGTTCAATCTATTGTTCACCATGACTCGCTTCGAATTCTTACGGTAGGCCCATTCTGGCCTCTACTAGGCTTACCCGGTCCGACTAGCTGCAACCAGCTGATCCTTCAGCTGTACCGCCGCTTGCGCATAACCGCCGCCGGCGCCGTCGATGAAGTGGATGTGGCGGTTGTCCTCGACCGAAAAGACGAGACAGGTGATGAGGGCGCGATCCGAGCGGTGGAGGCCGTAGCAAAGCCGCGCGGCGCGGTCTTCCTTTTCAAGGAACGCCTCGATCTCCGCGGCCTCTTCGACACTGCAATCGAGTACCATGCGCAGCATGTCGTCGAACTTGCGGAAATCGCTCTGAGCGCAGAATTCGTTGCGGTAGCGCGCCGGATCGAACCCGCCAAGAGACTTGTTGGTGCGATTAAGACACCAAACGATCAAACTAACAAACGTGACGCCCAGGAATTTTTTTAGACGCTTGCCGCGCGGCGCGGTCTTGACTTCGCGCCAAATTCCCTTCGGCGGCCAGTGATACTTGAGGTTCTCCAGGGTCACCGGAGCGCCGCCTCCGTCGCCGAGAATCTCGGCAAGGCGGTCGACGACGTCGCTGTAGAGCCGCCGCTCGCCGGCCGGATCGAGATCAGGGTGGGCATGGACCAAAAGCGTCAGCATCTGGCCGCGCCGCGAGTTGAGTGGAGCCCATCGACAGGAAAGGCCCTCGAGATCAGGATCACCCACGATCGGCGCGTCCTCCAATCGGTAAGGCGACCCCTCGGCCTTGATCAATCGGTCGGCCAGCTCGACGCCGTGGCCCGTGAACATGGCGAGCTCGTTACCCGGGCTCATTTCGTACTTCGCGACTCGAACTTCCGCGCCTTGTTTCGCCAAGTCTTCGAGCGGCGCGAGGCCGATCCGTAACGTCAAGTCGAAGGACTTGTGTGCCCACGCCCGTGTTAATCGAAGGCTGCGCTCGGCGGCGTCGCGCAATGAAGGTGGGATCAGGAGGGTCGCTCCGTCGCCGCCGAAGACATAGGGCAGTTCGTGGTTTGGACAGGCGTTTAAGAGTCCTGTGATTACCGCGGCGCCAACCATGTTGACGGTCTTGTAGCGACCTTCGGAAATCGCCTTGGTCGAGCCTTCGATATCGGCGACGACGACGATCCAGTCCGAGGGCGCTGGTTGGTAGCTTTCGGCGCGCACGCAGTCCGAGAATCGGCTGACCGAGGGTAGTGTCTTATAGAAAATTTCGCCGCCCGTCATCGCAATTTATCCTGTATCTCGACCTTCCCTCGCCTTTTCCATACCAAAGGCCAGGCGCCCGTGGTTGGGGACGACGAGCCTAAGCGCGTCTTGGTCGCAATCCGTGCGTAGGTAATCAAATTGATTTTATTATCAATCATAGGGTCGGAATAACTACGGGGTGGGAAAAAGGTGTTGAACGCAAAAGAATAAGATCAAACGCGAGACTTTGAAAGAAATGAAGAACGCACCGAGTGACTAGGATGAGCAGTGAATTGATTCGTCTGGGATTGCTTACAATACAATCTACTATTCGCCATGACTCACTTCGAATCAATACGGTAGCGCCATTCGCGTTTGACCGTTTCCGCATCCAACGTTGACCGCGACTGCGTTGGCTGCTTCTTTTCCCTCAAATGGGAAGCCCCGTTCTATCCTGCTGTATTCGCGCGAATCACTTGGCCGAACTCTACCGCATTGCGGCGGAGCGTTTTGGGGCGTTGCCTGCCTTTGCCACCCGCCAGGACAAAACTTCGTGGGAGCCGATTTCATTCCGGAGTCTCCATGAGCGCGGGCGGGCCCTCGGCGAAGGCTTGGTCGTTCTCGGGGTGGAGGCGCGGGAACCGGTGGGGCTTTTCAGTGACAACCGGGTGGAGTGGATCCTCGCCGATGTGGGTATCCAGCTCTCCGGCGCCGTGAACACCCCGCGGGGTATCGATCTGACAGATCACGAGCTGATCCACATCGTCAATCACTCCGGCATGAAAGCGGCTTTTGTGGAGAGCTTGGAAATGGCCCGCCGAATCGGTGGCTTGCAGGAGCAGATGCCAGCACTGCAGACCTTGATCCAGCTCGATACGAGCCGGAATCCGCCGGAAGGCGTGCGTAGACTGGATGATCTTGAGAAGCTGGGACGAGACCGCATCGAGAGCGGTTCCGTCGAGGTCGATGAACGCACCGCCGGCATCCGGAGCGAGGATCTCTTTTCCCTGATCTACACTTCGGGCACGACGGGTAAGCCGAAAGGGGTGATGCTCACCCACGCCAACATCATGTCGCAGGTGGACTGCGTTCCCCTGGAACTGTCGTGCACGGACCGAGCCCTCTCGATCCTTCCCGTCTGGCACATCTTTGAGCGAATGCTGGAAGTCTTCTCCATTAGTCGCGGTGCCTGCACCTACTACACGAGCGCGGGGCATTTTGGCGACGACCTGAAACAAGTGGAGCCGACCTTCATGGGCTCCGCTCCCCGGCTTTGGGAAAGCCTGCACCATCGCATCCTTTCGGCGGTGGGAAAGGCGCATCCCATCCGTCGGGCCCTGTTCCACATTGCGCTCTTTCTGGGAACCCACTACCGCGACGCCCTGTTCGTCCTGCGGAATCAGGATCTTCGACTCGGCCGCGTTTCGCGGGGGCGCATCCTCCTGCGCAAAGTCTGGGCGGCCTTTAGATGGACGTTGGTTCTGCCCTGGTATGGTTTTTTCAATGCCGCTGTATTGGAAACGGTTCGACAAAAGGCAGGAGGCTCGCTCAAAGGGACCATTTCCGGGGGAGGGGCTCTCTCTCCCGCGATCGACCGTTTTTTTAACTCCATCGGTATTCCGGTGCTCGAGGGTTACGGGCTTACCGAAACCTCGCCCGTTGTTGCCGTAAGAACGCCTGAGCGATTGGTGTGTGGGACGGTCGGTCCGCTTATTTCGCAGACGGAGGTTCGGATCGCCGACCTTGAGACCGGCAGGATTCTCTATCCGGATCCGACCTGTCCCGACGAGGGACGGGGGCGACGCGGAGAGATCCAAATCCGCGGTCCGCAGGTCATGCTCGGGTATTACCGGGATCCCGCGACCACCTCCGAGGTCTTGAGCGAAGACGGCTGGTTCCGCACCGGAGACCTCGGAATGATTACCTTCAACGACGCACTCAAAATCCTGGGCCGCTCGAAGGCGACCATCGTTCTCAGCAACGGAGAAAACGTGGAACCCGAGCCCATCGAAATGCACCTGAAGCTCAATCCCTTGATTGAGGAGTGCGTGGTGGTTGGGCAGGATGCCAAGCATCTCTGCGCCCTCATCCTCCCCAATAGGAGCGCCTGCTGCGAGGCGGGGTTTGCCGCGGAGTCTCTCCAGGAGCTGGTGCGCCGTGCGGATCTGCGGGAACGGATCCACGAGGAGATTCGGAGCGCGATGAAAGACCCCCTGGAATTCAGAAGAAATGAACTCGTGCACGATTTTAGGTTTTTGGAGCAGCCGCTCGTGGTTGGAGTGGACCTGACAAATCTTTTCAAACTCAAACGCCACGCGATCCATGAACGCTATTCTTCACTAATCGCTGAGATGATAAGATGAGAATTTTAAGATGATTGATCCCCAAATACAGCTTCTCTATCCGATCGACAAAGTGCTGCTCGCCGTGATGATTTTAATCATCATGTTCGGTATGGGCGCGAGCTTGACGGCTGGTGATTTTAAAAGGGCCGTCCGGCGGCCTCGATTCATCTTTGTTGGATTTATCTCGCAGTTTGGATTTATGCCGCTGATTGCGCTCGTAATGTCAATGATGCTCGGTCTGCCACCCGCCGTGGCCATCGCCCTGATCATGGTCGGATGCTTGCCGGGTGGAACCACCTCTAATCTCTTTTGCTACTTCGCGCGCGGGCAGGTGGCGCTGAGCATCTCTATGACGACGGTATCTACGATCCTTGCGCTGGTCATGACCCCGCTGCTGCTCGGGCTTTATACCCGTCCATTCACCGGGAGGATCTCAGAAGAGATAGGAGTGGACACTTCGTTCATCATCCCTGCCACCGATATCGTCTTGTCACTGGTTCTGGTACTCGTGCCCGTCTGCGGGGGTCTCATCCTCCGACGATTCTCCAGGGGATGGGCGAAAGTAGCGGAAGACACAGCCGGTTTCATGGGGATGATCGTCATCCTTTACCTGATCGCGACCGCTTTCTATCGCCATCACTCGCTCATTTTCAGTACGCCCTGGCCTGTCTATGTCGCTTCTATCGCGCTGGGGCTGGCCGGCTTTCTGTTCGGTTACCACCTTTCACGACTGCTGGGCGCCTATCCTATTCAGCAACGAGCGATCAGTCTGGAAACTGGAATCCAGAACACGCCGATTGCCTTCGCCATCATCCTGCTGAGCTTTCCAGACTCCGCTATGCAGAACGATATGCTCTGGGTGGCGATCCTTTATTCCGTCTTCATCATCATCAGTTCCACCTGTATCACTCTCTGGTTTCGTCGGGTGGGGCAACTCGACTGGGATGTCTATCGGAACACGCTGATCCACACCCGACTGTTTGGATCCGATTGGCATACCGAATATCCAGAAGACTTCCTTCCTTCCCGCATTGCCAAAGACCCCTCGCAAGGTGCGCGGCGCGAGGACAGTGTTCGGAAGGAAAATTGAATACACCGGATGGAGACTTTTGGTGGTGGTCATACAATAGGGTGCTGTTCGTTATACCTCACTTCGAATCTTTACGGTAGCGCTATTCACGTTTGTCCGCTTTCGCATTCGCCAGCTGCAGGAAGGTGAGGGGAGCGGTGAAAAGGAGAATCTTTCAGGAGTTCCTGGCCGTGGCTGAGATGGATATTTATAAAGCAACAAGACCTTTTTGGTGCCCAGACGTCTATATGGTGTCCCCGTTTTCATAGGATTGTGTCGGTTTGGTTAGTTGAGTGTTTAGAGACTTTGAATTCTACTGTAGGGCCTTCAGTTTGGCAAAAGCGCCCCCGCTGGATTTGAGTTCTTCGGGAGTTCCCATTTCGATCGCCCGTCCCTGATTCATGACAACGACAAGGTTGGCTTGGCGTATGGTCGATAGGCGGTGGGCGACGATGAAGGTGGTACGTCCCCGGATCAGATTTTCTATGGCAGATTGCACCTCACGCTCTGAGATGACGTCGAGGGCACTGGTCGCTTCATCGAGAATGATGACTTTGGGATCCCGGATCACGGCGCGGGCGATGGCCAATCGCTGCCGCTGCCCGCCTGAGAGCTTGAGGCCGTTTTCGCCGACGCGGGTATCCAGACTTTGGGGTAGGGCTTCGATCACCTTGACCAGATTCGCGATGCGGAGAGCTTCCCAAACTTCTTCATCATTAAATTGTGCGTGACCATAGCAAATGTTGTCACGGATTGTGCCTGAAAAGAGGATGGTTTGTTGTGGCACCATAGCGATGTGACGCCGCCAGCTACGGACATCCAGTGTCTCCATGGGATGCCCGTCGAGGAGTATCTGGCCTTTTTGGGTTCGCAGGAAGCCAATGGTCAATTGCATGAGGGTGCTTTTACCGGAGCCGGACTCGCCCACAAACGCGATGCACTGTCCGGGGCTTGCGGACAGATTGAAATCCAAAACAGCGGGTTGCTCTTGCCCCGGATAGGTGAAGCTGACGTCGCGAAAGTCGATGTGGCCATTGACTTCGGATACAACGACCTTTCCCTCATTCTCTTCAATATCCGGGCATTCGAGGATTTCGCCGAGTGAGCGGATGGATGCCATGCTTTTGGAGTACTGCGGCATCATGTTCAGAAGTTGCTGGACAGAACCGACAACCATCTGAAAGAGGGCGGCATAAAGGGCAATCTTGTCGATCCCGATTCCGGCATGAATCACCAAATACGTCACACTCGCAATAATGACCAAAACCGTGGTCATAAAGACAACAAAGGCACTTGAGCCAAAAATCGCATTAATTCCGTCGACCCGTTGTCCACGGTCGCGGACGTTTTGCAATTGATCGTGGATGTTTTGCAATTCGACCTCTTCTACGCCATGAGCTCGAGTCACGGGAACCATGTCGATCATCTCAGAGACTCGCTGTGACATGCCCTCAAATTCGTGGCGAAGGTCATCGTTGCGTTTTCTCATCGCGCCGCGGAACAGGCGGATCAGTCCGATTGAGACAGGTGTCGCGATGAGATAGCCGAGGGCCACTTTAGGCTCCTGCGAAAGCGTGTACCCAAATGCAAAAACAATGCCTATGATGGAACCCATAGCCACATTGAAATAAATCTCGGAAAAGCGGACGATCTCATCGACGTCCCGCAATACCTTCGACTGGAGGCGCCCGGATTCCCGTTCACCGTGGAAGTGCATAGAGAGCTGTTGGAGCCGTCGCACCAGAGAGGCTCTCAGCCGCAATTCCATACTTCGGGTTGCCTTACTGGTCCATCGAACGAACAAAACGTGGAAGGGGACGTTGGAGGCGACCACGATCATATAGCCACTGTAAACCATGAGGAGGTAGGTCCATGGATTTGCATGATCACTGCCAGAAATGCGGATTGATTCAGCGATCACTACCGGTAGAAGCAATTGCGGTAGCATCTTTAAGACATAGAGTCCAAGGATGCGTAGATGTTTGAAGACAGAGACGTCCAGCAAGCGCAGATAGGCGCGAAGTGGCTGAACACTTCGGTATTCATATTCGAGTTCTCGGTCTAGATTTGGCACGGTCTTGTTGCGATTTGTAACGATGGGGTTGCACCGTAAGTAGACGGCACAGGTAGTAAACGAACATCAATAATTCTGGAGAGTATCTACTCTGAAGTCTGAAATGCAATAATCCCTGAAACCGTTAATTCTTTCCGTAGGTTCGATCATCTGCCGCTCGCGGAAATGGGCCAGGAGAAAAGACTATTGGTAGCCGTTCTAGATCGAGCAACTTCCACCAGCAATAAAGGGTTGGCCGAGTGTCTCGAAATGAGAATGCCCTCAACTACGAGTCAGATCGCCCAGCTTATACTTTCGGAGAAGGGCCGTAAACCCGAAATCGAAGGAATCGTTAGTCGGATCCAGGAAGGTGAGGGGAGCGGTGAAAAGGAGAATCTTTCAGGAGGTCTTGGCCGTGGCTGAGATGGATATTTATAAAGAAACAAGACCTTGTCGTCTTTTTGGTGTTCTCATTATCGTTTAGCCGACCGCCTCGCCGTACCAGTTGTAGAAGAAAACGATTTTTTCATTCTTGTCCCATTTCAGCTGCAGGGCGTTCTCCATGCAGACGCCTCCGGCTCGGACCCGCACGACCAAGGCTGCTGCGTTCTCTTCTACATCGATCACCCTATCCGTGTAGGTGACCTCCATCTCCTCCATTCCGACGAAAAAATCTTCATAGATTGCACGGATGCCGTCGCGGTCGCTTTCTTTTTTCGTGCTCCATGGATTCTTTGGATCGCCACCCGCCCCGTGAACCACATGATCAAAATGCTCGGCAAAAAGATTCGAAACCGCCTCTGCGTCCCGGTTACGGACCGCCGCGGCATAGGCTTCGATCCGTTGGTTGATTTCTTCTTTTGTGAACATTGTGGAAAGGTGGAGACGAATCCCTCTAGTGTTTCAGTTTTGGGACTTTTATTCCGGTTGCTTTCGGCGACGAATCTCAATGGTCTCGCCCATCCCTGTGCGCTCCAGAAACGCGCTCGTTTCGTGCTTGAGACTACGTATGTTGATTGATTGCACGTAACTAACATCTCTGACACAGCGAAAGATTGTCAAAAAGAAATTGAGGAGAAGTTTGGATGCCGATCCAGCCTTCTCGGGGAATTTTCTTTCCCTCGTCCAGAACGATATCCTAGGCCATTGAAAAGCTGGCGGCTAAGCGATGATTCTCCGAACAAAATTAATTGAATTACCTGTTCCGTTGGATGTCCAAAGCACCAAAAAGACGTCGGGTCTTGATCTTTGACAGACGCCGAAAAAGCTGCGCGCATCACCCCCATTCCAAAACCTCCAAAGTCTCCAGAATCTCCCGCACTTCCTTCTTCCGTTTGGCGGTGGATCGGCCTTCGAGGGTGGAGAAGCTTTGCTGAAGGCGGAGGTTTGAGACCTGAAACCTGAGGGGGGATATTCGGTTTTCCGGTTTCCAGTTTTCCGGTTCCCGGTTGGTTGATCGTGAGTTTCGTCTGTTTTTCTAAATCCTGACCTCTTGTGCTCTGGGTTTTCCAGGCTCTGCGCTTTGGATTCCGGTGGGTCCGACGGATGGGAAGATCCTGTTCGATCGTTTCCCAGTCCTTGTGAATTTTCGTCATCATTCGCTCTGGGAACGTAGCTTGTTGGGCGGATGGAGGTTTGTCGAGGCGTACTCACCGAAATTGTAAAGTTTTCCTGAATATGTTCATGGTTTGTCAATCGCCGGTCTCACGGAAAAGAGCTGGTAGTTCGAACGCTCACTGCCTCCACCCGGACGCCAGCGTTCGATGAAGGCGGTAACCTCTGCGGTGGTAACGCTCTCGGAGCCGGGTTGCATGGGAGAAAAGCATCGAAGACGGAGCTGGGATGGGCAAGGGCATAAACTAAGGATGGTTGATGAGGGATGAAGGATTGCGAATAGCGGACGGGGAATGGCTAATAGCAGATCGCACCGCAGGTGAAACCACCCCACCAGCTGCCGCTGGTCCCCCCCTCCTTTGAGAAAATGAGGGGAGTTTGAATGGGGAATGGCTAATGGGGGATAGCTCCGCAGGGGAAACCCCTCCACCGCGCGATGCGCGGTCCCCCTCCCCTTGCACGCAAGGGGAGGAGCTTTAGTGATGGGACTAGGGGTGGAAAACTAATGACTAGGGATGAGTTTGATACCTGAATTTGGCGGTTTGTAATTTGGGAGAGATGGGCTCGCTGTCCCGTCCCTAGTATCATCAGCAAACACCCTCAGTCCCTCCGCTTCCGGAAGAAGAAGATCCAGACTAGAAAGCCGCCGACCAATATCACTGCTGGTTCGGGTGTTTCGGAGAAGGATAAACCGGAGTGGCCGTCTTGTCCTGTCTGTTCCAGTCGCTTCAAGAATTCTTCTTGAGCTCTGCTTTCCAATACGATGAGGGCTGTTTCCGGTAGAAGGACTTTTTCTTCTTTGCTCAGGGTTACCCATTGGGAGCGGTTGGTCTCGTGGGTCGCCGGGTCGAAGCGGGAGATGGCTTCGCTCATCCGGACGAGAAATGCTTCCGGTGTCTCTCTTTGTTGCCAGCCGTCTGCTTCGGTAACAGGGCGGAATGTGCTCCCATCGGAATCCAGTATTTCGGTTGTGCCATGGGTTTCGAAGAGGAAAGCCCATCGCGGGAAGATTGCTTCCGCACCAGCTGGAACGACTCCTATGATTCCGTCGCGGCGGAAAACTGCTACCTCCCGGTCTGGTGCAGGAAGGGGATTGGGTTTCTGTAATAACCATTCAGGGACTGCACCCATTCTTTGGTCGACGAATTGGAAGAGCTTGGATTTCTCCATGGCAAAATCATCCCAGCCCACGGGGATCACCACCGGATAGGTTTTTGGAATTTTTCCTTTGCTGAGGTTTGTCCGCCACTCACCCAAAGTCGCTAGCAAGAGATGTCCTTCACTCCGACCACCGAGGCCGCGTTCTAAAAACCCGCTGTAGTCCAGGTTTTCAATAAGCCCGGCTTCATTCATTGCGGGCATTTCGGGGAGAGCGTGAATTCCATCGTCGATCAACCACCACTGCAGGTGAGCGTCGGTTGGGATTTGGGCGAGTTTCTCCTGCAGGTCCTCTGCAAAATCTTCTTTGGAGGCTCCGAGGCCTGATCGGTCGAGGAAGAGGTGATACTTCGGCGCAAGGGTGTGCTTCGGTAGAGCGTCGATTTTTGAAACGAGTAGGTTGCCTCCAACCTCGAGGAGATTGGAACGCGGTGCTGCTTCCCTCGGGAGGGTGTCTATGAAAGGGAGCACAGGAAGGGTGGCTTCGACCGATTCCAGGTTGAGGCGCAGGTGTCTGGGTTTTCCTCTGTCCACCGGAAATACATGGACGGTGAATGCACCGGGTTGGCGAAGGGTTACGAGAAGGGGGTCCCGCACCCGTTCGGCAGCGATCATGCGATAGATCCACTCCGCACTCCGCCGCTCGCGGAAGTCGGCAGGTTTCCACTCGCCTTCAATCAGTAACTCGGCTGCGGAAATCCAAACTCCCGGCGGGAGCTCGAAGTCCATCCGGAATTCAGTTCTCCTTTCCATGGAGTTGTTCTCAACCTTCATTTCAACAACACCCCGGTTGGAATTTATTGAGCGAAACTCGATGTCTTTTAACTCGGCGCGCGGGGGTTGGGTGGTAAAGGCACGCGAGGAGCGAGGGCCACGACTGCGGACTGACCAGAAGTCGAAGTTGGACTGAGCTTCCTTGTAATCAGGAAGACCAAAAACGGCCTGTAGCTGCTCGATGGAGGAGTCGGGGAGTGTCATGCCCTGAAGAACAAGGCTCTGATAAATGGGGGAAAGAATCGGGTATTGGATGCCCCGGCTCTGTTGTAAAATGGCCCCGACGGCACGCTCGACCCGGGCTGGGTTTGGAGGCGTGTCGAGTTGAGTCGGTGACGGGGAGATCGCGTAATCGAGTGCTTCCATGATTGCCTCGCGATCCCGCATCATTCCCAGAAAGATGAGTCCCGGAAGGACGAGCACTCCCAGAATCACAGCCAGAGCATTCTTTCCGGTTCCGGGCGTCGATCGGAGTAAGAGAACGAGCTTGCCGATGTGAAGAATGATCAGGAGGAGCGGAGTCAGGATCAGAAATCCAGCCCCCATGGCGATCATGGCTAATGCCGCCATGGGATAGAATGGCAAAAACGCGCAGAAGAAATAGAGAGAGAAGGGCACTGAAGCCGCCGTCGCCCACAAGTGGAAGCGCCGTGTCGAGGTCCGTGTCGACAACGGGATCGCCAGGATGGCCGCATTGAGAAAGGTGAGCGCATAGACCCAGCCGTTTTGGTAGTATTGCGGGAAAGGAATGGCGCGGTTCAGTGCAAGGCCTGCGAGCGGAAGGAAGAGCGCGATGAGTAGCGTTAGCAGGATCGCGCCTGTGTCCTGGTTTTTCTCCAAAACATATTTGAGAAGCGAGAAGGAGATGAGGAAAATTCCGAATGCGAGGAGGACCGTTACCACCGCGACAATAAAAACGAGAACTGTGATCCCGATGTCCATGCCGCCAATCCAATCGGATGAGAGGTGGACCAGAATCCAGAGGACTCCGACGGGGGCTACGGTTAGGATCGTTCCCCGCAGAAGGCCCTTGTAGCCGCTAGTGTCGGCGAAGTGCCAACAAATGTGGGCGATTCCAAACAGACTGACAAAGACCTGCGTGGCCCACAGGTTGAAAACGATGTTGCCGGGGTTGAGAATCCAGAGGTCGACGGTCGAGGGAATCGCCTTCTCGACAGAGAGCGTTCCGTAAATGATTAAAGCGACGGGCAAGAGTACGAAGCCTAGGTAGAAACCGATGCGCAGGAACGTGCGTCGCACCGGAATGAGAAGGACGAATCCAATAGCAAGATAGACCGCGCTGATGGTGAAAACAGTAGTCCAATAGGGTTGGTTCTTCTCCGCTAACTCATCGGCGATCAAAGCATAGTCCCCCAGGTTTAGAAGGAGCAGGAGCAGTTGGGGTGCGGTCCACCACATCCAAGCGAACCACGGGCGGTGAAAGAGAGTAGAAATTGTTTTATTCGAATTCATGGTCGGGATTCGGTTTGTTGAGATGTAGTCGGAGTTAGTTCGGTGTGCGTTGGGATCAGTTCCTGCAAAGGTGAATTGCCGATGAATCGGCGGAGTAGGTAGTGGGCCAAAAATGCTGCAGGCAGGTAAACGATAGCCCCGGCGAGTTCATGACCCGCATTGAGGAATGCAGAAGGAAAGACCCGCTCAAGCGAGGGGAAGAGCGCGGCCCAAAAGACGATTCGAAGGGCATTGCACCCGATCACGAAGAGAAAGACTAGGGGTGTGGCTAGTAAGAGCCGCTTTACCGAGGGGGAGACCAGGGTTCCAAGGGCCATGACCAGTCCGAAAAAGACAAACCCGCAACAAGCCGGGGTCACATCCAGGCGCACGCTGGAAGTGACAAATGAGACGCCGCTTTCGGTTAGAAATGGAGAGACCCCAACGAGCCAACCAGCGAGAAACCCGGAAGGACGAACAAACCCGTAGGTAAGGAAGGGAAGAGCCCACTCGTTGAGGAGGAGGGCGAGGACTAGAATAGCGACAGCAGCGGTTCTTCGATCTTTCAATAGGTTGTTTATGATGGGGGTAGTCTACCATGCTATTGTGGAAGTTTTATGGAAATTGTGTGGAAAAGAGGTCTTTGGGAGGGACGGACTCCGTTCCGTCCGCAGCGTCGTGACCGGACCACTCGGATGGAACCGGACCACACGGAGGTGGTCCCTCCGGGGATAGCGGTTTGAATTTTGGGAGGGACGGGCTTCGTTTTGTCCGCAGCGTCAAGGAATTCCGCCAGACCGCTTCGCGGAGACACCACCCCACCACGCTTCGCGCGGTCCCCCCCTCCTCGCAAGCGAGGAGGGGAGCTTGAGATCTAAGATCTAGTAATATTATTCCTCTCTCTTGCTTGGGATGGGCTCCCCGCTTCGCTTTTCAAGCTACGCAGGGCGCACCCCGTCCGCAGCGTTATGATCGGGCCACTCGGATCGAACCGGACCAAACGGCCTCCGGCCCATAGGGGCCTACTCACCGGTGGTAGGTGGTCCCTCTGGAAGTCTTGGGCGAGTTTCAGTCTGTCTGCTGCACACAATCAATCACCTGGTTCGTTCTCAAAGCAGAGATTCCTGTGCTCAGGGCTGGGGTGCCAGTTCGCAGAGATTCAACGATGTTTCCAAGTAAGTTGAACTGGATGTTTTCCGGCAGGGTGTATTCCAGGGACTCTGTTTCTTCCCCTTTTCTCGTCACCTGCAACTGCGCAGGCCCGAAAATGGAACAAGTAATCCTGGCATTTCTAAATTCCAATTCCACGCAATCCTGGTGGGTTGGGCTGATGAAGTCCCAGTTGCCCGAAAAGGCCACCCCCGATTCGCCTGTTGCTGTCATTGCTGCCACCTCTTCAATTGGAGTGTCCGGCGTTCGTTTCCAAAGATGACCCCTCACTGAATTCAGAGGTCCAATCCAGAAATCAAAAAGGTCCAGAGCGTGGCTCCCCAGATCCCAGAAAAGGCCTCCACCGGAAATCTCCGGTTGGTAGCGCCACCCTGTCGGGATGCCATCTCTCTGCGCGCTGTTGGCAAATCGATAGCGAAGGCTTTGCAGGGGCCCAAACTGGGCTTTCTCGATGATTTTCTTAACTGCGGTAAAATGAGGCAACGCCCGACGGTAATAGGCCACAAAAAGAGGCAGGTTCCTGGAGTGGAAGGCGCTTACCATCTTCTCACACTCATCCGTACTCCGCGCCATGGGTTTCTCTACATAACAAGGTTTCCCAGCGGCAGCGATCTGTAGGGCCAGCTCGCAATGGGATCCGGGCGGTGTTGCGAGGTAAATCACATTCACATCGGGGTCGTTGATGAGTGTTTGGACATCGTCCGTCCACCGGGGGACTCCGTGGCGCTTGGCGTAATCAGCCGCCTTACTCCCATCGCGCCTCATTACCGCTTCTAGGGCACTGTGCGGTATCTTGTTAAAGGCGGGCCCGCTCTTCACTTCGGTCACGTCTCCGCAACCAATGATGCCCCATTTTATTTCATCCAGCCTCATTGATAGAAACAGCTCGGGTAAGGAATGCTTACTCCGTAGCCACCGGGAGAGGGGAGTAGATCAAAACCGTCGCTTCTTTTCCGGGTACCAGGTATTCTTTCGCGGTCTCTTGTAATTCTTCGACCGTGATGGATTGGTATCCCTCCAGAAGGGTTTGTGCCCATTCCAGCTGTTCTGGACGAGCTTGGGAGCGGTCCAAAACACGCAGCCAGTAGCGGTTATCGCGGCGCATATCCTGGAGGCGTTTGAGGTTGGGTGCCAGGGCTCGTGTCCGCTCATCCTCGGTGATCGGATTTGTCACGAGAGACTCGGCAATAGCGACCAACTGCTCGGCGACTGGCGCAACTTTGTCGGGCGAGAGGATGGATAGGGCGCAAAACAGACCGAATGGGTAATTTTCACTAGCTCGGTTTCCGGCGTTGTAAGCGTAGGCTTGACCGGTCTTTTCTCGAATTTCAAGACGTATCCGGTCATCGAATACTGACCCGAGAAGAGCCAATCTTCTGGACTGTTGTACCGGGGCGAGGCCCGCCGATGGGAAGGCGATCAGTGCGAGGCCCTGGGGGATGTCGGATTCGACGATCAAATCCTTCGTCTCTCCAACCGGAAATTGAGGGCCTTCCGGTTCAGCTGTGTGCCGCGGGCTTTCCGGACGTTTGCCGGGCAGGGTGCCGAAAACGCGGTCGAGGGATGCCCGCAGAGAGTCTTCCTCCAGGTCGCCGACGATGGACACCTCCAGGTAGCCCTCTTTGAATTGGGGAAGCAGCCAATTGCGAAGTTCCTCGTAGTTGCGGGCTTTCAGCTCTTCTTCACTCGGGAAGTTGTAGAGACCAAAGTCTCCGTAGAGGAAGGGCCAGCCCTCACTTTGCAAAGAACCCTGCCAGGTGGACCCAATTTCGCGGTAGCGGGGCTCGATCATTCTCTGGAAAAGACTGAGTCCTTCGGGGCGAAAGCCGGGGTCGAGTAGATAGGCGCGGAGAATGTCCAACTGAAGATCCAGATCTTCCGGTCGTGTGCTGCCATTCAGTTGAAAGGAATCTTCGGAGACCGAGAACTCACTACTCACCGTACGGCCAGCGGTAACGGTTTGGAGGTCGTCGAAGGAGATTTGCGTGAGGCCTCCCTGAATGAATGCACCCTCGGCGAGAGTAGAGAGTCCGGGTTGGTCGGTGGGTAGCGTGAAACCACCGCCGCCAACGCTTATCGTGATCAAAATAGAATCCTCCTCGTAGGGGGTCTTTTTCCAATTCACCCGGACGCCGTTATCGTAGACGATCTGCGTGAGTTCCGGATCCTCCAGATTCTCAACTTTAGTGGGAGCGGCTTCGTCAATGGCTGCGTAGGGGAAGACCAGATCGGTCAGAGATTTTGGTGGTTCCACTGGGACTGTTTCAGAGTTCCGGTAAGCACTGACCACTGCATCAGTTTCCAAATCTGCGGGGGTGGGACCGGTCATAAAGAGACGACGCCCACGGTCTATCCATAGGCTGCGAAGCAATTGCTGGAGTGTATCGGGAGTGGATAGGGCGGCTGCTTCCTCCGCGAGTGCGAGCTCGCTTTCGGGGGAGAGGGGGATGCGGTCCGAGTTGATCAAAGAGGCGTATTCGTCGGCCCATTCCGAGGTGCGGCGGGTTTCCTGGCTGGCAACCTTTTCCCGGGCACTGCGGAGGAGGTTGGCTTCTGCTTCCAGCACTTCCCCGGTAGAAAATCCGTGTTCCAACGCTTTTCGTAGTTCCTGTTCGGCGACTTCCACACCCTCAGCCCAGTTTTCCGGGCGAACACTGGCTGAGATGCCGCTCAGCTCTACAAATTCGTAGAGCGAGTAACTGTAGGCGTATCCACTGAGTAGGGGTGAGTTTTCGCTGCGGGCAGCTCGCTGTAGCCTGCGGGTAAGGATAGAGTTGAGGATTTGGGTTTGGCCTTCCCGCAACCGCCGTTGTTCCGTGTCGGGCAAGTCGGCGATCATTTTTGCGGTCGAAATCTCGAATGCCAGTTCCTTTGCCTCCGGTTCCCGATGGATTTTGGCTGCAAAGCCGTCGTATTCCACTTCGCCTAGATCCGGCGCTGCTTTCGCTTCACCACGATCGGCCCCGTAATCGGCAAACGTTTCGCGAATGGCATTTTCCCATACGTCCGGATCGAGGTCACCGGTTACGACGAGGAATGTAGTTTCGGGGCGATACCAGGTCTCGTAGAAATTGACGAATTGTTCCCGGGGTGCTGTGGCTATGATCTCCTCCTCGCCGATCGGCAATCGACCTGGAAAGCGTGTTCCGGATAAAAAGAAGTCGATTTTTGCATCGAGAGTTCGGTAGCCAACGTTGTCGCCCCCTCTCTTCTCGGCGAGGATGATTCCACGCTCTTTCTCGATCTCTTCTTCGCCGAGCAAAATGCCATCAGCATAATCGCGCAGCAATCTCAGACTTTCTTCCCGCAGGGATGCATCCCCATTGGGAAGTTCCAGTTTATACATTGTTCGGTCGAATCCGGTGCTGGCGTTGGTATCCGCACCAAATGCCATGCCAAGGCGCTGAAAATATTCAATCATCTCACCTGCTGCAAAGTTCCGTGTGCCATTGAAGGCCATATGCTCAAGAAAGTGCGCGAGGCCCTTTTGCTCATCGGTCTCGGCCAGTGACCCGACCTGGAAGACCAGTCGCAGGCTGATCCGTTCAGGCGGCTCGGCGGATTGGCGGATGAGGTAGCCCATGCCGTTAGGCAACGAACCAAACCGGATCACGGGATCGGGGCTGAGGTCTGATGATTTCTGAGGCCACGGGTATTCGGACGTGGCTGCGGTGGAGAATTGGGTTAATGACATGTAAAAAATGAGAGAAATAACGGAGAGGTTTCGCATGATAACTATCCTATTGAGCCAATGTGGAGGGAGGTCAACCGTGCTTCCGGTTGTTTTTGGTCAAATCGCAAATGGGAAAGCCTCTATTGCGTTGATCAGGAAAACCATTTCAATTCTTCTTTATGGAATCATCGGTTCTCGATAAATCAAGAGTAGCTTGGGCGCGCGATCGCCTTGGCGTGCTCGCCAAAAACATTGGGTCGGTAATTCGAGGCAAGGAACAAGTGATTGAGCAGGTCCTCGTCTGTGTGGTAGCGGGTGGTCATTTGCTCGTTGAGGACAGGCCTGGGGTCGGGAAAACAACGCTGGCCTATTGCCTCGCCCGTTCGCTGGATGGAAAGTTTTCCCGGATACAGTTTACCAGTGATCTTCTGCCCTCCGATGTATTAGGTGTTTCAGTTTTTGATGAGCGAACGAGGGAGTTTGTTTTTCGCAAGGGACCGATTTTCGCTAACATCGTTCTAGCGGACGAAATCAACCGCACGACACCAAAGACCCAGTCCAGCCTTCTCGAGGTGATGGACCGCTCAAAGGTATCCATGGATGGATCCACCTACGATGTGGGTCTCCCGTTTTTAGTTTTCGCCACGCAAAATCCAGTCGACTTTGAGGGCACCTTTCCCCTTCCCGAGAGTCAAATGGACCGATTCCTAATGCGCATCTCGGTAGGGTATGCCGACTATGATGCGGAGATGGAAATCCTGCGGGATCCGAACATGGCCTATGACGACCTGAAAATTGGTTCGATTATGACAACCGAAGAGTTGATGGAAATCCAGAAAATGGCCACGCAGGTCTATCTGGAGGACTCCATACTAAACTACCTCCTTCGCATTGTGCAGGCAACAAGGACCGAGGCCGGTTTCCGATCCGGCGTAAGCACACGCGGTCTCCTTTCTCTCAAGCGGGCCATACAAAGCAGGGCCATTTGCCAGGGAAGGGATTTTGTCATCCCCGAGGACGTCTTTTTCTCAGCCCTTCCGGTGCTGGTGCATCGCCTGGTCCCTCTCAAAGCTACGACGGATGCGATTGAAGAGAGGAAGACCGTGCAACAGATCCTTAAACGCATCATCGAAGAAATCCCGGCACCCTGAGGACGGAGGCTTGAACAAGTAGATAGTTGTGGCGCGCCCTTCATCAGCCCCACCGGAGCGATCAGAGTCTGATTTATCCGCTGCCGATGCGCGGTCGAGGGAGACAACGGAACAGCCCAAACACGCCAGCAGATCCTGGTGGCGAAAGCTCTTCGCCCTGTTTGTTCCGCCCAAGCGACAACGAAACAGGCCAACAGTCTCAGGGTGGTTGCTGATCCTCATCGCCATAGGAATCGGGATCGCCGCTTACAATACTGCCAGTAACATTCTTTTTCTGGTTCTGTCGTTTGTTTTTGCCCTGCTGATCGTCAACGGAGTTTTATCGGTGTTGAATTTTCAACGCCTTGCTTGGGAATTGCGCCTGCCGACGGATATTCGAGCCGGGGAATCGGTAAATGGTACTCTATTTCTCCAAAACGAGAAGAGGCTCCATTCAACCCGGGCAGTCTGGTTCGTTGTTACGGTGGGGGATGCTTCCCCACGGCGCGTATTTTTGCGCGATCGGATTCAACCGGGAGAGTCCACCTTGGTCTCTTTCTCCTTTAAAGTTGAGGAGAGGGGCGAAGGATCAATTCAAGTAGAAGGACCTGAATCTACTTATCCATTCGGATTTTTGCGCAAGCAGACGGGCTCCATCGCGCGGAAGAGATTTTTAGTCTGGCCCGCACTGGATCCCCGGCACTCACCTTTGCCTGCTCCGCGGCGGACAACAAAGGCGGGCGGGGCGCACCGCAGGATTGGGGCCGGAACGGACTTGGTGCAATTGCGGGACTACCAAAGAGGAGATCCGCCGAGGAGAATTCATTGGAAGGCAACCGCGCGGACGGGACGCCTGATGGTCCGGCAACTAGCGGATGAGGGGAGCGGGGCCTTTCTCCTCCACATAGACTGTAGTGAGACCCTCTGGAAGGATGCGGAGGAATTTGAACGGTTTCTCAGCAAGGTATCCACGGTTGCCGGCACTCTATTCACGCACAACAGGCTCAGTGGATATCTTTTTAACCGGGATGAATTGCACGCCGTGAGGCACTTGGCGGAACTGAATGACCTCAATGATCGTCTCGCTCTTGCGGAGCGGTATCCTGGGCATATCGGTCGGATTGCGCCGCGGGGGAATATGGTTCGCTTTCGCCCGACGGCAGAGGGCGCCATTGGAATGGAACTTTCAGAATGACAGACGAGCTAAAAAACCTGGTTCGCCTGAAATGGCTTTTCGGGCAGGTATTAGCTCTCCTCTCGCTTTGGACTGTTGCCGGATTGGATATGGCGCGGGGTCCGGTATGGGTCGCTGTCGTGCTCGTTACCCTTGTAGTGACGATGTTTCCCGCTCTCCCGGGGAAGATTAGCCCATCCTTTCGAAAGGTCGGAACGCCGATATTGATTCTCCTATTTATCGGCGACGTAATCATGAGTGGCCGGGATTTGATCCCACCCCTGATTCGATTGCTTTTGATCCTGCTAGCAGTCCGGGTCGCTATGGTTCGGAGAAGTCGTGAGGATCTTCAGCTGGTCCTTCTCGCCATGTTCCTCTCGGTTGTTTCCGGGGTATTTACGCTTTCAATACTTTTCGCTCTCCAATCATTCTTCTTTGTCATCGCTACCATTGGGCTTCTCTATTTTGCCAATCTCCTGGCATCGACGGAAGATACGACCGAGGCAAGTGGAGAATGGGATGAGTTTACCTGGCGTGAGTTTGCATCGTATCTTCGCGATGCGATTACCTGGCGCGTGGCTCGCTCCATGGTGGGACTACTTGCCTTGCTGTTGCTGACGACAGGCTTGCTCTTCGTGGCTATCCCACGGGTCTATCTGGACCAGGCGATTCCGTTTATGCGATTATCGCAAGCGGGACTTGCCGGCTTTAATGATACGGTACGACTTGGGGAAGTTACTGAAATTCAGCAGGACGACGGAATCGCGCTAAGGGTAGATGTGCCTGGTATCGAATCCTTGCCCGCTAACCCCTATTGGCGAATGCTCATTCTTGATCGCTACCAAAGCGGTGCTTTTGTGAACAGCCTCTTCTATTCAGCTGATTCCGATCGCAATCTTCCCCAAATCCATACGATTTCTCCCTATCCCACGAAATGGTTTGAGCAGGAGGAAGTATCCAAAGGAACGTGGACCTTTTTTCTGGAAGGGGGAGTGAGCCGATACCTGCCGGTTCTCGGTCCTTTTGCCAGTATGACCTTCCAGGGGAGGCAGCCACTTCAAGCGGATCCGCAAGTCCTTGTTTTTCGTATTCCTGAAGCCACCACCTCTGTCTTTTCTTACCAAGTTGAGGATTTCTTGATCAAGAACACCCTTCCCGGAAGCATACTAGACCGCCCCTTGCAGGCCGGAGAAGAACCGGAAAACCGAGTTGAAGAAAATCGCTACCCATTTACCACATTGGGTCTACCTCTCGAAGCAGAGGAGATCGAGTATCTGCAGACACTAATAGGGACGATCCTGTATGAAGAGGATGTCAGCCCGGTTCAAAAAGCAGAGAAAATTCTGGCTTATCTACAACGAACCCACACGTATACGCTTTCTCCGGGAGGATTTGGAGAAGGCGATCCAGTCGTCGAATGGCTGAAAACGAAGCGCCCCGGACACTGCGAACTCTTTGCGGCCGCTTTCACACTTCTGGCCCGGACTGCAAATATCCCCACTCGCATGGTGGTAGGATTCAGCGGAGGATCTTGGAACTCTTACGAGAACTACTTCGTTGTGAGAAATCGAAACGCCCATGCATGGTGTGAGATATTTGATGGAAGCGGTTGGATACGGTTTGACCCCACGCCCGGCGGCAGTGGTTCGGGCGGGACGCTCTCCGGTTCCGACGGTGAGATTACCTTCTCCACTGAAAGTGACTTTCAAGCCTGGATCGATAGCCTTCGTGTGATGTGGTATCGCCGGGTCATCAATTTTGATGATTCTTCCCAGGAAGAAGTGATCTCGGGTTTGACCGACCTTGCAAAAGATTTGGGAGCGGGGATGAAGGCATGGACTACCGATGCTATTAAACAGGTAATGGAGTGGGCGCGATCCATGTTGGATACGCTCAAACATTCTGCCACAGCCTGGGTAGCCTTGGTCGGTGGTTTGCTGTTCTTGGTTTCTCTTGTCTGGTTCTTTGCACGCGGGCCGGGTTATTTTTGGTTTCGGTATAAACGGGGTGGAAACCTTGATCCGTTGCGAAAAAGGGCGGGACGGGAACTCGTCAGGCTCGAAGCCCTAGCAGATGTTCCGGCTGAAAAAGAGGCGCACAAAAGTGAATTGCGTGAGGAATTACTTGCGGTGCGCTTCGGCCCTTCACCGGATCCGACAGAAGCCCTCCAACTCTTCCGACAAGTCCGCGGATTCCTTCGGGGGAAGTAGGGTAGGCTGGGTTGGAAAAAATCAAAGAGAGCGCACATATTGTGTAGCGGAATGACGAAGTCATTTCGATAATGTTGTGCTGGAGAGGAAATATTATGGCGCTCTGCGGGGGAAGAAATCGCTTCGCGCTTCCTCTACGATTTTGGATTTTTCGTAGCAGGGTTGGCTTTGCCGCCCTGTATCTGTGCAGTGTCTTGGCATGATGCCCAGCACGACGCAGGCGTCCGCAAGCAAACACGCCACGAGGGAAGGATATTATGTGGCGTGCTCGCTTGCCGTTTCGACAAGCTCAAGGCCCAGAGTTGATCGAAGGGCGGGCGCCAGCAGTGGAGTCCGGCATTCCAGAAGCATCCGGCCCAGCATGACGCAGGCGTCCGCAAGCGGACACGCCACGAGGGAAGGACATTATGTGGCGTGCTCGCTTGCGGGCGCCTGTCTCTGAGTTGATTCCAGAGAGGATGCTGGGACTAGACGGAGCTGATCCCTCACAAAAGTAGATGCTATTACACACCAACTCATCTTTATCGCGGTAACGAGGGTAAGCCTGAAGGCATACCCCACTATTGGGATAATAAAATTGGGTCACTATTTAAGATTACAAAAATGATTACGATCTCGACTCGGAGAGTTATCGGGTTTCGATGCATGAGGATGAGAGCAGTTGTTCAGCGGGTGGAGCGTGCTTCGGTACGGGTCGGAACGGATAGTGTCGGTTCGATTGGTCCGGGGTTTCTCGTGTTGCTGGGAGTTTTTCGAGAGGACACTCGGGAAGATGGCGATTGGCTCGCCGGGCGTTTGGTGAAGCTGAGACTCTTCGACGATGAAGCGGGGAAGATGAACCGAAGTCTTTTGGATACTGGAGGCGAGGTTCTGGTCGTCAGTCAGTTTACACTTTTCGGAACCATTCGAAAGGGGACCCGGCCTTCTTACAATCGTGCCGCACCACCCGATCTCGCTGTTCCACTCTACGAGGATTTTGTCGCTGAGTTGCTGCGCTTATCCGTGGCCAAGGTAGAAACCGGAGAATTCGGTGCATCCATGAAGGTTGAGTTGGTTAATGAGGGTCCGGTCACGCTAATCCTCGATTCGCGGGAACGGGATTTTTAGTTTCGTCAGTTAATTCTCTTCACATTTTCACTGGCTGTTCCATCACTGCTTGGACTCTTTCTATCAATACACGGCCTGCCACGATAGAAGGTTGTCTTCACAGTGAATCCATTGGGCAGCATGTTATCATGGAGAAAAAAGGTGCATGACTGTGGGCACGTGGCACTGATCGTGCTCTGGAAATGTAACATAGAGTGACTGGAAGCCCTTTCCGCATTCGAGTAACAAACAGCATAAGCGCCAAGGTTCCAATTCTTGTAGCGGTAAAAGATTACATCATGGATAAAAAGACTACAGCTCGTAAAGAAACCGCACCTGTAAAAACTGCCAAACCGCGGCCATCTCGCAAGAAAGCACTCGTAGCTGCAAAGAAGCGATCATTTCCAGCAAAAACCACACCCACGAAAACGGCAAAGGCAAAGAAACCAGCTAAGCAGAAGAAGGCTCATAAAAAGAAGAAGCCAACTGTTTCGAAGGAATTGATGGCGCAGGCTTTTCCAATGGTTTCGAAGATCGCGGAACAGGTTCACACCTGTATCCCTCCGGAACTCACGGATCGGGTCAGTAGTGCTAAGAATAAAAAACACATCATCGCACCAACCTTTCCCTACGATCGGGTGATGAAGGGGAGTGATTACGAATCACAAATGGAGCTTCTGCAAATCGAGCTCGTTAAGATGCAGGCTTGGGTGAAGCAGACTGGCGAGAGGATTGTTATGGTATTTGAAGGCCGGGATGCAGCCGGTAAAGGAGGGACAATTAAACGCTTCACTGAAAACCTGAATCCCCGCGGTGCGCGTGTAATCGCTTTGGCTAAACCTTCTGAAACGGAATTGGGTCAATGGTATTTTCAGCGTTATGTCTCCCAAATGCCGACAAAGGGAGAGCTGACTTTCTTTGACCGGTCTTGGTATAATCGAGCAGGAGTTGAGCACGTAATGGGCTTTTGTAGCCCGCATGACTACTTGGAGTTTATGAGGCAGGCCCCGGAGTTTGAGAGGATGCTCGTCCGAAGCGGCATTCGGCTCATTAAATTTTGGTTTTCGGTAAGCCGGGAAGAGCAATTGAGACGTTTCCTCTGGCGCGCCGATGATCCTCTTAAACAATGGAAACTTAGCCCCATGGATATTGAATCTTTGGGTCGTTGGGATGGTTACACAGAAGCCAAAGAGGCTATGTTATTCTACACCGACACGGCTGATGCTCCCTGGACGATAGTTCGTTCTGACGACAAAAAGAGAGCTCGACTCAATGCGATAAAGATAATGCTAAAAAACCTTCCTTATTCTGCAAAGGATGAGAGCCTTCTCGAGGATATCGACCCCTTGATAGTTGGGGCCGCCGATGACATATATGAATTTGGTGAGCATACTCCAGCGCCCCTAGGTGGATGATGTTCCCGTCTGGCAGGACTTTTTGATTAAATCGTTTCGTAACTACTCAGGTCCATTGCAGCCAGGATTAACTGGACGTCCGGGACATAGCCGTGCGCTTTGGAGTGTTGGAGTATTGGAGTGTTGGAGTTTA
>Ga0222662_1000228_pt1 | contig 52107 bp, 41 predicted proteins | sample AntAcemetagen600_FD_179821 | JGI IMG/M metagenome (GOLD analysis project Ga0222662, IMG submission 179821) | Saline water microbial communities from Ace Lake, Antarctica - #600 | ecosystem: Environmental > Aquatic > Non-marine Saline and Alkaline > Saline | place: Antarctica: Ace Lake... | reverse complement strand
GTTCCTTGATGAGAGCTTCTACCTGCTCACGCTCTGATCGTTTCATGCGGACCGTTATGATCCTCGCAATCGCGATCGTCAACAGAGGGTCGCCCTTTTATTTCTGGACGAATCCTTAGGGTTCGTTACAGAACAAGTGCTCCACAGGGCGGTCGCCGGGGCGCGGGTCTCGCCAGGCGCGAGGAGCGGAGCATGCCGGGGCATGCGACCGACGAGCAACGCCGCGAGAACCGATGCATCCGGCGGTCGACCGGAGCAGTTGTTCTATAACGAGCCCTTAGCCAGGTACACCTGCCGCACGTAGTCAGCGACCATGCGGTCGGTGTTGAACGCAGGCAGACACGTCGCGATGGCCCGCCGCATGCGCCGCAGCCAGTCGGTGGGCAGCCCCTGCCCGTCCCGGCTGTAGAACAGCGGCACGACTTCATTCTCGAGCGTCGCATAGAGCGCTTCGGCGTCGGCCGCATCGCCACGGGCAAGATCCGGATCCGGCACCACGTCGCCCACGCCCCAGCCCGCCATCGGCTCGATCTGGTAGCCCTCGAGCCACCAGCCATCGAGCGTGCTGCAGTTGAGCCCGCCGTTCATCGACACCTTCTGGCCCGACGTCCCGCTCGCCTCGAGGGGCCGCCGCGGGTTGTTGATCCACACGTCCACCCCCTGGGTCATGGCGCGGCCCAGGTCGATCTCGTAGTTGGGCAGGAACACCACCCGCCCCTCCATCGCCGGGTCCTTCGACGCCGTCACCACCCGCTCGATGATGTCCTTGCCCGGTCGGTCGCGAGGGTGCGACTTGCCCGCGTAGATGAGGTAGACGGGCCGCTCGGAGCTCGTGAAGAGGGCTCGCGTCCGCTCCATGTCGGACAGGAGCAGGTCGCCGCGCTTGTACGGCGCAAATCGGCGCGCGAAGCCTAGGATCAGGGCGTTCTCGTCGATGCGGCGCCCCATCCGGTCCTCGATGATGTCTACGAGGACCTGCTTCTGCGCGACGTGCGCGTCCCACAGCGCCTGGTCGGGCAGCGGCGACAGGTCGAGCTCGTCGCCCGTGACGATGCGGCGCAGCACGTCTGCACCGAGGTGCTCCTCGAGCGCCGCTCGCACCGGTCCTCCCAGCCACGACGGCGCGTGCACGCCGTTGGTGATGTGCCCGATCGGAACGTCCGCCTCCTCGGCGACATCGGGGAAGAGACCCCGCCACATCTGCCTGGACACCTCACCGTGCTTGCTGCTGACGCCGTTCGTGGCCCGGCTGTTCTCCAGAGCCAGCACGGTCATGCAGAACGGCTCGCTGCTGTGGTTGCGCTCACGCCCCAGGTCCAACAGTTCGTCTGGCGACAGCCCGAGCTGCTCTCGATACCGACCCAGCACCTCGTCCACCATCTTGTCGCTAAAGCGGTCGTGCCCCGCCGGCACCGGCGTGTGCGTCGTGAACACGCACTGGCTGCGAATGCGCTCCCACGCCTCCTCGGGATGGCGCCCCGAATGGATCTCCTCGCGGTAGCGCTCCAGGGTCACGAATGCGGTGTGCCCCTCGTTCATGTGCAGCACCGATGGGTTCATGCCCAGGGCGCGAATCGCGCGCAGGCCGCCGATCCCCAGCACCACCTCCTGGCAGATCCGCGTGCGCCGGTCTCCGCCGTACAAGCGCCGGGTCAGCCAGCGGTCGTCGTCGTGGTTGCGCGAGACGTCCGTGTCGAGCAGCAGCAGCCGAACCCGCCCGACCCTCGCCTCGAACACCTCCGCGCGCAGGTACCGGTCGTACAGCGGCACGTAGACCTCCAGCGGCTGGCCGCCAGGGCCCATCGCCCGCTTGAGTCCGAGGTCGGCGTGAGTGGATGGCAAGTACTCTTCCCACTGGCCACCGTCGCGGATGGTCTGCCGGAAGTAGCCGTCTCGGTAGAACAACCCCACTGCGGTGAAGGGCAGCCCCAGGTCCGACGCCGACTTGACGTGGTCTCCGGCCAGCACGCCCAGGCCGCCGCTGTAGATCGGCAAGCTCTCGTGCACCCCAAACTCGGCGGAGAAGTAGGCGATGCCTCCCTCGGCCTCGCCGGCGTGGTTCTGGGACCACCAGGTGTCGGCACCCGCCATGTATGCGTCGAACTCGGCCACGACCGCGGCGAGCTCGTCGGCCACAGCCTCGTCGCGGGACAGCTCCCGCCAGCGCCGCGCTGAGATCGTGGCCACCAGCTTGCTCGACGAGCCCCGGGCCGCGTCAAACGCGTTGCGGTCGAGGGAGCGCACGAACGCCAGCGCCCGTGGGTTCCAGGTCCACCAGAAGTTGTTGAGCAGCCGGTCGAGACCGGTCAGGGAGTGGGGAATCGTGGAGGTGAGCATCAAGAGTCCTCGAGGCGTTGCAGCCAGTCAGCGAAGGCGTCCGTAGAGATGAGGCGGGCCGCGTGGGCGAGCAGGAGCTCGGTGGCCGCGTCCGAGATGGTGTCTCGCAGGGAGACGCCGTCCAGGCTCTCCCCCAGGGTGCGCTCACCCTCGGCCTCGGTGAGGTCCTGCAGCCAGCCGCGGACCTGCCCCTCGAAGCCATCACCGCCCACCCAACCCTGGGCGGCGTTGCGCACCAACCGCCCGAGCGCCGCGGGGTCGGAGCCACGAAGCTCGGCGGCGAGCTCGGGACCCGTCAGCGCCAGCGCGGCATTGAGCAGCGCAGTGCGGAGCGCCGCCTGGTCTTCCGCCCGCTCGGGGTCCGCGATCTGATCCGCGATGTCCGCGATGGCGCCGGTCATGCCTGCGTCCACGAACTCTCCCGCGCGCTTCTCCACCTGGCGCTCAACCTCACTGCCGACCGCGCCGACCACGTCTCCAGCGAGCGCGCCCAGCGTGCCCGCGCGGCGCTTCGCGAAGCGCCCCAGGCCCGAGGCCAGACCACCGACCGGGCTCGTCTCGCCCGCGGCCCGCGCTTTCTTCGCGAACCCCGTGACGGCGTCGAGCAAGATCTCTCGCAGCAGCTTGCGCACCGGCGGCTGGTCGAGCAGGCGAAGGACGAGCTCACGACTGGGCGAGTAGGGGTGCGCCGCAAGCTCGCGCAGACCTTCGCTCACCGCGTCGGGCATGCGATCGCTCAGGGTGCCGTCCAGCCCATCGAGCGCCTCGATGCCGTCGTGCACCGCCGCCACCATGCGCTCCTCCGCCACGTCCGAGGCCGCCCACGCGTCCAGCGTGTCCTTGAGCATCCGGGGCCAAAGCTCCGCGTCCACCACTTCGCCGAGCGGCCGAGCCATCGCGTCCACCACGATGAGCCGGGCCAGGGTGGCCAACGGTCCATTCGGAGCAGGGTCCTGCAGCTTGGAGAGGAGCGTCATGGCGCGATAGTAACTCAGCCCAGAGTTACTGTGGCAACACGAACGCTACTCGCCCCCCCTTCCGATCCCCCCGCGATAGATCGCCCCGTCGGTCGCGCGGTACAGGCGCTCCTCGATGAGCGGCCCGCCGATGTCTTCCTGGGCGACATCGCCGCCGAGGTGCAGCGGGACCAGGTATCCGTCTCGGGTCTCGAACTGCTCGAGCTTGACCCCTTCGGGGCGCTCACGCGGGCTGGGCGGATAGGTCAACAGCGCCTGCTGCATCACATCCATCCAGATGGGCAGCGCCACCGACCCTCCGTACTGGCCCCGTCCCAGCGACTCGTACCCGTCCATCCCCACCCACACGCCCGTCACGATCTCCGGCGAGTAGCCAAGGAACCAGGCATCCCGGTAGTTGTTGGTGGTCCCGGTCTTCCCGGCCACGGGGAGCCCAAGAGCCCGAGCCCGCCGCGCCGTTCCCTGCTGCACCACGTCGGTCAGCATGTTGTCCATGAGCCAGGCCGTCGTCTCCGACACCACCTGCTCTTGGATCACCGGGGCCACCCGCTCCACGATCGCCCCATGCCGATCCCTCACCTCAGTAAGAAATCGCGCGTCCACCCGGTCGCCGAGCGTGGCGAACACGGAGTAGGCCTCCACCATCTCCCGCACCGTCAGCGACGAGGTCCCCAGGCAACTGGCCAGCCCCTTCTCCAGCGGACTGTCAAAGCCGAAGCGGCGCGCGTACCTGAGCATCCACTGCACGCCCATCTGCTCGCAGATCCGCACCGTGACGAGGTTGCGGCTGAGCACCAGCGACTGCCTCAGCGTGGTCGCGCCCATGTAGTCGCCCGAGCTGTTGCGCGGGGCCCAGGCCTTGCCGTCCGGCCCAGCCACCGCCGTGGTGAGCGGGGTGTCAAACACCTCCGAGCCAGGGCTGAGACGCATCTCGGGGTGGTCCATGGCCGCCGCGTAGACAAACGGCTTGAAGGTCGAGCCGATCTGACGCTGCGCTTGCAAGGCTCGATTGAACTCGCTCGCCGCAAACGAGCTGCCGCCCACCATCGCCAGGACCGCCCCATCCGACGTGCGCATCGTCAGCAGCGCAGCCTCGGGGCCCGGTAGTTGCTGCATCGAGACCCCGGCGAGCGACGCGGACGCGAAGACGTGCGATGCCGGCAGCGCATCCCAGACCTGAGCCTCGGCCTCCACCCGCACCGGGACCACGTCGCCCACGGTCAGCATGTCGTCGAACCGCCGACATCGGAACCCTCGGAAGTTCCGCTTCGCGTTGACGTGGTGGCACCAAGACCAGCTCTGCAGCGACATCACCGCCACCCGGGACCCCACCGCCAGCAGCGCCCAGCGCTCGCCGACCTCGTGCACCACCGCCCGGGTCTCCTCGCCGATCGCCAGGGACGGCACCTCGCGGGGATCCATCGGCCCCTCGGGCAGCACGAATCCAGGGTGATACGCCCGCACGGCCGCGGCGCGCTCACGATCGATGGCTGCGCGCTCCACCGCCCGGTCCGCCTCGGCGGCGAGCTGCCTCGATGGCCCCCGCCAGCCCATCACCCGGTCCGCGGCGGTCACCCCCCGGCCCACCGCGTCCAGCGCCGTCGCTTGCAGCTCCAGGTCGATGGGGATGGTGACCGTCAGACCCGACGTGAGCGGATGCAAGCCGTCGTAGGCGTGGCCAGACCGCCCATCGACGCTGCGGGCCCCCCGGCGCTCCGCTTCCTGGGTCTGATCGAACAGGTAGCGCCGCACGTGCTCGACGTAGTGCGGGGCGAGGTGCAGCTTGAGATCGGCTTTGCGGGCGAACGTGAGCTCCGTCGCCTCCGCCGCGTTCGCCTGCTCTCCCGTGATGTATCCGCGGTCCACCATCTCGGTGAGCACGTAGCGCTGGCGGGCCTTTGCTGCCTTGTAGTTGCGGTTGGGCGAGTACCGCGAGGGGGCCTGGGGCAGCCCCGCGATCATCGCCGACTCGCCGAGGGTCAGCTCGCCCACCGGCTTGCCGAAGTACAGCCGCGCGGCGGCGTCCACCCCGTAGGCGCCATGGCCCAAGAAGATCTGGTTCAGATACAGGTAGAGGATGTGCTCCTTGCTGAACGACGTCTCGATGCGGCGGCTCAGGAGGGCCTCGCGCACCTTGCGACCCAGGGTCTTCTCGCGGCTGAGCAGGAACGAGCGCGCCACCTGCTGAGTGATGGTGGAGCCGCCCTGGGCCAGGCGACCCTGCCGGATGTTCTTGAGGAAGGCGCGGGCGATGCCTTCGTAGTCGAGTCCCTTGTGCTCCCAGAACGCGGCGTCCTCGGCGGCGACGAACGCGTTGCGCAGGTTCGCCGGCACGGCCTCGAACGGCACGACGTAGCGCTGCTCCTTGAAGAACTCCCCCACGAGCGTTCCCTGCTCGTCCCGCACCTGGGTCACGACCGGCGGCTCGTACACCGACAGCGACTGCACGGACGGCAGGTCCCGGCTGTACCAGCCCAGCGCGAGCAGCGGCAGCGAGGCCACGAGGAGCAGACCTGCGAGCAGCACGAGCAGGACCCGGCGCAGACGGGCGCGGCGCAGGCGCTGCTTGTGAGTCCTCGGATCGGGGACCTTGTGCCGCGCGGTCACCAGATCGCCAGCCAGCGCCGCGAGGCTGTGGCTGGAGATCGTCGATGGGTCGCGCTCGGACACCGTGCTCATCCTCCCCAGGGCTGCGGTCTACTCCTCGATCATCGCGCTGCACGAACCCTCAGTTCGTCCGGGCCTCCATCCCCGCCACGTCCCGCACGACCGAGACCAGCTCGGAGCGCTTGAATGGCTTGCGGAGCACGGGGCACGGGACCGTGCGCACGAACTCGATGGCCTCGTCGGTGAACGCGGCGCCGGTGATGAACACAAAGCGCGTCGCGAGAGCCTCGTTTGTCGCCCGCACCCGGCGGTACAGCTCCATGCCCGTCATCTCGGGCATCATCAGGTCGCACACAATGACGTCGTAGCTGCACAGCGCCAGGGCGCTCAGGGCCTCGCGGCCTCCCTCGGCCTCCACGACGTCCCAGTCCTTGAAGATGCGCCGCACCACCCGACGCACGCCGGGCTCGTCGTCCACGATCAGCACGCCCACGCCCGGGCGGTCGCCAGAGGTGCGCGCGACGTCGGAGCTCCGGGTCCCGGGGGCGCCTTCGGCCAGCGGCAGCTCGACGGTGAAGGTGGTGCCCTCCCCCGGCGCGCTGCGCACCCGAATCTCCCCGCCGAGCCCGGTCACGATGGTCTTGCAGATGTACAGCCCCAGGCCGCTGCCCGTGCCCGTGCGGGTCGTGACGAACGGCTCGAACAGCGTGTCGAGCACCGAGGCGGGTACGCCCGCGCCGGTGTCGCTGATGGTCACCACCGCGCGGTCGATGCCCATGAGCTTTGCGGTGATGGAGACCTGGTGGCTCTCGGAGTCCCCCGCGGGGATGGCGTGCATGGCGTTGATGATGAGGTTGAGGAACAGCTGTCCCAGCTTGCTCGAACCGCCCCGCACCACGATGGAGTCGTCGTAGTCGGTGTGCAGCCGCGCCCGGTGGCGCAGGTCGTTGCGGGTGAGCCTCACCGCCGCGTCCAGCACAGGCCCCAGCGAGGCCGAGGTCTCCGCGTCGTCTCCCCGGGCAAAAGCCCCGAGCTCGCCGACGACCTGCTGGATGCGACTGGCGCCCTCCAGGGCTTCGTCGATGCGGTCTCGCAGATCTCCCTGCACCGGGTGGGCGTCGCGGATCTCCTCCAGATTGGCCAGCACGTAGGTCAGCGGGTTGTTGACCTCGTGGGCCACCCCGGCGGCCAGGGTGCCGACCGCCGCCATCCGCTCCGCGAGCAAGAGCCGGCCCTCGAGCTCGCGCCGCTGCTGCTCGGCATCGCGCAGGTCGGTGATGTCGAGGATGGTCACGACCGCGCCGGTGGTGGCGCCGGTCGCCGGATCGAGCACGGGCACCGCCGTGTAGATCGCCCACGACACGGTCCCGTCGGGGCGCCGCACGCCGATGGTCGCCTGCGGCGGTGCTTGTCCCGTCGTCAGGGCCAGGGTCACCGGGTAGGCGCTGGGCGGGCACGGCGTTCCGTCCTCCCAGATCGTCTCAGGGGCGAAGTCCTGCATGTATCGCTGGGTGAGCGCGTCGAACGACAGACCCAACGAGCTCAGCGCCTTGTCGTTGGCGCGCTCGATGTGGCCATCGATGAGCACGTGCACAAAGCCGGCTGGGATCGCCTCGATCAGGCGGCGGCTCAGCTCTTCACTCTCTCGCAGGGTCGCCTCGGTGCGGTCGGTCATCGCCCCTCCACGATCACCTTACAGCGGGATGTTCCCGTGCTTCTTGCCCGGCAGGCTCTGTGACTTCCCGCGCAGCATGCGGAAGCTCTGAATCAGCTCTCGACGCGTGTCCTTGGGATGAATCACCCGATCGATGTAGCCCAGCTCGGCGGCCTTGTAGGGATTGGCGAAGGTCTCCCGATAGTCCGCGACCAGCTCGGCGCGCTTCGCGTCCGCGTCCTCGGCCTCCTTCAGCTCGCGTCGGAAGATGATGTTCACCGCGCCCTCTGCGCCCATCACCGCGATCTCCGCGGTCGGATAGGCGAGGTTGACGTCCGCTCGGATGTGCTTGCTGGCCATGACGTCGTAGGCGCCGCCGTACGCCTTGCGCGTGATCAGCGTCACCATCGGCACCGTGGCCTCAGCGAACGCATAGAGCAGCTTCGCCCCGTGCTTGATGATGCCGCCCCACTCCTGCGCGGTGCCCGGCAGGAAGCCAGGTACGTCCACGAGGGTGAGGAGCGGCACGTTGAACGCATCGCAGAACCGCACGAACCGCGCCGCCTTCACCGAAGCCTCAATGTCGAGGCAGCCCGCGAGGTGCTGGGGCTGGTTGGCGACGACACCGACCGGGCGGCCATCGAGCCGGACGAAGCCGATCACGATGTTCTGGGCGTACTCGGGCTGCATCTCGAGGAAGTGCCCGTCGTCGGCGACGCCCTTGATGAGCGCGCGGATGTCGTAGGGCTTGTTGGGGTTGGCGGGCACCAACTCGACCAGCTCCGAGCAGTCGCGGCGCCAAGGGTCGGTGGTCGGCCGCACCGGTGGGTCCTCGACGTTGTTGCTGGGCAGGAAGCCGAGCAGCTCCCGCACGAATGCCAGGCAGGCGTCCTCGGTGGGCACGCTCGCGTGGCACACCCCGGACTTGCGGTGGTGGGCCTTCGCGCCGCCGAGGCTCTCCTTGTCCACCTCTTCGTGGGTGACCGTCTTGATGACGTCGGGCCCGGTGACGAACATGTACGAGGTGTCCTCGACCATCACGACAAAGTCGGTGATCGCGGGGCTATAGACCGCGCCGCCTGCGCAGGGGCCCATGATCGCGCTGATCTGGGGCACGACTCCGCTGGCCAGCGTGTTGCGCAGGAAGATGTCGGCGTAGCCGCCGAGGCTGTTGACGCCCTCTTGGATGCGCGCGCCGCCGCTGTCGTTCAGGCCGACCACCGGGGCGCCGTTCTGCATCGCCAGATCCATGACTTTGCAGATCTTGCGGGCATAGGCCCCGGACAAGCTGCCGCCGAACACCGTGAAGTCCTGGGCGAACACGAAGACCGTGCGGTCATCGACCGTGCCGTAGCCAGTGACCACCCCGTCGCCGAGCACCTTGTGGTCCTCCATGCCGAAGTCGGTGCAGCCGTGCACCACGAACGCGTCCAGCTCGACGAAGCTGTCGGGATCGAGGAAGCGATCGACCCGCTCCCGGGCAGTCATCTTGCCCGCAGCGTGGTGCTTGTCGATGCGCGCCGCGCCGCCTCCAGCGCGGGCCTCAGCCCACTTCGACTCAAGAAGGTTCAACTTCGCATCAAGGTCCGCTCCGTGGGGGCTCACTTCGACTCCGGTCTGTGGGGGTGACGGCGCCGGATTGGGATCGGGCAGGGCTTCGCCTTGTGCCCTACGGCATGCCGTGTGCATCCTCCAAAGGAGGTAGAGCATCGTACATGACGGGTGCGCGTCGCCCGCGTACGCAAGCGCCCCGTGCGGGCGTAGATATACTGCCTCGAAGTTTGGAGCCCGCATGTTCTTGTCCCGTCCGGCACCCCGCCTCCTTCCCGCCCTGATTGGGTCGTGGGTCATCCTCTCTCTCGGGGGCTGCCCGTCGACAGACGATGACGACAGCGCGGCCGAAGACGGCGCGGTGGTCGTCGCGGGCGTCGGCTCGTTCGACTCCATCCAGGAGGCCATCGATGCCGCCCCGGACTGCGCCTCCATCTCCATCTCCCCCGGCATCTATGAGGAGCGCCTGCAGATCCGCCGCTGCGTGACCATCGTGGGCGCAGGGCTCGACCAGGTGCGGGTGACCGGCGGCGGGGCCGGCACGATCATCGACGTGGACGAGGTCGCGGGGCCGGTGCTGATCAGCGGAATGCAGGTGTTTGGCCCGGCAAGCGAGCCGGGGACGATCCGCGGCGTGCGCATCGTGGACTCCGCCGACGTCACACTGAACTCGATGGAGGTGACGTTCCAGCCTGACGGAGTCACAGATATCGACAACGGCAACGTGGGGATCGACATCTCCCGCTCGACGGTGCTCGTGTCCGACACGCGCGTGGTCCGCGTGGGCTTTGGCAGCGAGGTGGGCGGCGCGTGCGTGCAGGCCCAGACCGGCTCCGACCTCACCATCGAGGGCAGCACGCTGGAGGGCGGCGGCTCTTTCGGTGTGCACGCCGTGGGCGGCTCGCTGTACATGAAGGACACCTCGGTGCTCACCACCAACCGCAGCACCGGCGCCCAGCAGTTCGAGCAGGACGGCTCGGGCATCTTCGCTGAGAGCTTCAGTGAGGAAGTCGTCCTCGACAACGTCACCGTGTCCAGCGGCTCGTTTGTGGGGGCGTGGATGGACGTGCCGGCGCTGACAGTGAACGGCGGCACCTTCAGCAGCTTCGCGTACGGGGTGTACATGCCCGGCGACCCAGGCTCGGCGGCGGGCCGCACCGCCACGGTGACCGGCGCGACGTTCCTCGACCTCGCCCAGATCTCCCTGCTGTCCGTTGCATCTACGACCGTCAGCGGGTCCACCTTTGGGGTGCAGACGGCGGTGCCCAACCCTGCGGCCAACTCGCCCTACGGCGCCATTCGGGTCGTCGCACCCGGCGGGAACGTGGACATCAGCGGCAACGTGATCTCCGGGACGGGCGGCGTGGACTCCATCCGGGTGCTCGGCAACACCGTCGACGGCAAGGTCTCCTCGGTGGTCATCTCGGGCAACACGGTGGAGAACGTCATCGCCAGCAACGGCATCCAGGTGGTCGAGGCGGACAGCGCCATCATCGAGGACAACATCATCTCCGGGGTGGACCACGGCTACTTCGTGGACACCGCGAACCCCGCGAACAACGGCAACATCGTCAACGGCTTTGGCATCGCCTGCTTCCAGGTGGACGACTGCGCGACCTCGGGCAACCAAGTCAGCGGGGCCGAGTTCGCCAACATGGTCATCGTGCGCTCGTTCTTCAGCTCCGAGGACGACGTGCTGAGCGGCGCGGTGTGGCGAGGCGCGCAGATCGAGGCGAGCCAGGGCACCATCACCAACCTGTCGAACACCGACGGCGAGGGCATCGGGCTGACCCTCATTGACTCCACCGTGTCCATGACGAACTCGACGTTCTCCGGCCAGCTCCGGGGCGCCAACTTCCGTGACTTCGACGAGGACGAGGACCCCATCCCCGAGGACATCCTGCGCCTGTTTGGCGGCGACGCGGTGGAGAACTTCAGCAGCATCAGCGCCGCGTTCCTGAGCATCACGGACAGCACGTTCACCGACAACGTGGACAGCGCTCTGGTGAGCCAGGACAGCCAGCTGGTGTTCACCGGGAACACGCTGACCAACAACGGCTACGAGTACGACGACGGCAGCGGCATCATCCTCGGGCCGACGTCGGCGCTGCAGGTCTTCCGGGGCGACGACCAGGCGGTGAATGGGCCGCTCATCCAGGACAACATCATCGACGGCAACGAAGGCTCCTGGGCGGTGAACATCACCGGGGCCCGCGGTGCGCGCTTCCTGGGCAACACGGTCTGCGGTGGCGACTCTGCGGGCGTGTTCTTCTCGGGCAACGACGGCGGCCAGATCAGCAACAACATGCTCGGCACGAGCGTGGATGGACTGGCGAGCTGCGCGGCGCTGGACTGGACGTACCAGCTCTACCTGTCCGGGACGGATCCCCTGGCGGCCACCGAGGTCGTGGAGGTCAGCGACAACGTGTTCGCCGCGCCGATCGCGTCGTACGGCATCTTCATGAGCGCCATCGGCGAGTTCTTCATCGCCGACAACGACATCACCAACGGGTCCATCGCGGGGATGCGGGCCTCGGGCACGCTGCCGACCGGGCTCACCGGGGACAACGACGCGGACGGGGTCGCCGAGTACCAGGGCGACTGCAACGACGACGACCCGCTGGTGTGGTGGAACCGGGGCACCCAGATGGGCGCGACGGAGACGCTGGGCGACGGGCTCGACAACGACTGCAACGGGGTGACCGACGACGGGCTCGACACGTCCGATGCGGATGGGGACGGCTTCAGCATCGCCGCCGGCGACTGCGACGACAACGACCCGGGCGTGAACCCCGGCGCCATCGAGATCGTGGGCAACTTCAAGGACGACGACTGCGCCCTGTTCACCGCCCCGAACGGCACCGAGGCGCCCTCGCGCTGGGCCGACTTCGACGGGGCCATGCCCATGCCGGTGATCACGCTGGAGGGCAACACGTTCACCACGTTGGGCACAGGGATCGACCTCGACGGCGCCCAGGTGACCCTGAGCAACGGCGACAACGACGACAACCCCAACGCGTTTGTGGACATGACCGGCAACGCCCTGATCGTCGACGACTGGCTGTGGTCGAGCAACACGCCCGAGAACGAGGCGGGGCTCATGATCATCGAGGCCGGGACCACCTTCACCAATGTCGCGCTCGACTGCGTGGTGGTCCAGGGCGAGGGCAGCACGGTGCAAGCCACCGACGTCGTGTTCGACAGCTGCGGTGGCACCGCGGTGAGCATGTTCGACGACGGGAACGTCACCCTGACCGACGTGGACATCAGCGGGACCAGCGGGGCGGGGATCAATGTCGGCGACGGCGTCGTGACCCTGACCGACGTCACCATCGACGGCGGGTCTGACGGCATCGTCAGCCAGGGCGGCGAGCTCTACGGAACCGGCGTGGTCATCTCGAACAGCATCAACGACGGAGTGCGGGTGCTCAGCTCCGGCGTGTCCGTCGGCGACATCACCCTGGTCGGCGGCTCCATCACTGGCGCCGTGGGCGACGGGCTCGAGGTGCAGACGGGCATGGCGGTCCTCGACGGCGTCACCATCGCGTCGTCCGGGCTCTCTGGCCTGCACGCGCTGAGCGGCACCCTGCTCGTGAACGCGAGCCTCGTGGACGGCGCGGGCGTTGGCCTGACCGTGGGCGGCGCCGCGGACGTGACGCTGACGGGCACCACCATCGACGGAGCATCCGGCGACGGCGTGCTGCAGACGGCGGGCATGCTGTCGATCACTGGCGGGGTCGTCCAGAACTGCGGCACCAACGGGATCACGGTCAGCGGCGCTGCCGACATCGACCTCGACAACCCGAGCATCATCGACAACACCGGCTTCGGAATGTCGTGCGGCGGCACCGTCACGTCCACTGTCTGCTCGGCGACGATGGCCAACAACGCGCTGGGTGATCTCGACGGCTGCGGGTTCTGCGTCCTGCAGTGACGTAGAATGCCGGGGTGGCACGTCTAGACACCATTTTGCGAGCGGTGGCGGCAGAGAACGCGGATGGGCTGAGGCTCGTCGGTGGATCCCCGCCCATCTTGATCTTCGGCGACACGTCGGGCGCGATGAAGCTGCCGCCGTTCAGCAACCGGCAGCTGCGCGGGTTCGTCAAGGAGCTCACCACCCAGGGCGACCTCGCCGAGCTGCACCAGACGGGGCAGATCGAGCTGCACTACGAGTACCAGGATCAGCTCTATGCCTGCGTGATCCGGACGACCACCGGCGGTGGGCTGCAGGTGGACTTCGAGTCTCGTGACCCCGAGGACTACACCGAGAGCGAGCACGAGAACGACGTGCAGCGCGACGTGCTGGGCAGCTTCGACTTCCCCTCCGGCAGCGCCGATCAGGTCGCCGCGGTCTCCATCGAGCCCGAGCTTGGACCGTTCGATGGTCCTCCGGCGAAGCCACCGCCGTTCCGCCCGTTGGACGCCGCGGAGGGTCTGCTGGAGGCGGCGGCGCCGGGCATGGGCTTGCCGAGCGCGTCGGGCCCCCGGGGCACGAAGCCGGCGGTCTCGATCCACTACACCCGGGAGGAGGTCACCGCCCCGCCCGACTTTGGCGCCCACCTCGACAACGAGGCGTTCCACAAGCTGCTGCGCTGGATGGTGGAGCAGGACGCCACGGACATGCACATCACGCCGGTGTTCCCGCCGACGCTGCGCGTGGACAACGTCTTTCAGCCGTCCCAGGGGCGGACCTTCACGCCAGAGGAGGTGGACCGCCTGCTGGTGGGAATCCTCAGCGTGCGCGAGCGCGCCCAGTTCGAGGAGGGCGACTCGGTGGACCTGTCCTATCAGGTCGACGGGCTGGGCCGCTTTCGCGTCAACGTCTTCCGGCAGATCCACGGCACGTCGGCGGCGATTCGTCTCATCAGCTCCGCGGTGGGATCCCTCGAAGACCTCAAACTGCCGCCCGAGCTGCTGTGGATCACGTCCCAGGAGACAGGGCTGGTGCTGTTCACCGGGCCCACGGGCTCGGGCAAGTCCACGACCATGGCCGCGCTCATCGAGCAGATGAACCGGACGCGACAGCTGCACATCCTGACGCTCGAGGCGCCGGTCGAGTACCTGTTCGAGAATCAGCGGTGCCTCATTCAGCAGCGCGAGGTGGGGACCCACACGAAGTCGTTCGAGACCGGTCTGCGCGACGCCCTGCGCGAGAACCCCGACGTCATCATGGTCGGCGAGCTGCGCGACTACGAGACGGTGCAGATGGCCCTGGCGGCGTCGGAGACAGGACACCTCATCCTCGCGACCATGCACGCCGCGACGACCAACAACGCGATCTCCCGCCTGATCGACGTCTTCCCGGACTCCCTCAAGGACGGCGCGCGCGCCATGATCGCCGACGTGCTGACCGGCGTGGTGAACATGCGTCTGCTGACCCATGCGAGCGGCCGCGGGCTCGTGCCGGCGCTGGAGATGCTCAAGAACACCCACGCGGTCTCGACGACCATTCGCGAGGGAAAGATGCACCAGATGCGGCAGGTGGTCTCCACCGCCAGCACCGACGGCATGTGGACGTTCGAGCGCTACCTCGCCAACCTCTATCTCAAGCACGAGATCACGTACGAGGATGGGTTCCGCACCGCGCCCGACAAGCGGGTGTTCGACCAGATGGTCGAGGCCGTGCGCAAGAGGAAGAAGAAGGACAAGTCGCCCTAGCCCTCGTGGCCGTGGGCGCGGCTTCGAGTCAGTGGCGCGGGATGTCCACGACCCAGCTCACGCCTTCGGTGGAGCGGCGCAGGAACGCGGAGCGCCGGCTGTTCGCGGGTCTTGGCGGCAAGGTGATCTCGCCCTCCAGGGTGGGCAACCGGAAGCGCAGCGCCTGGGGCAGGGCGAGCTCCGGGACCGGCCCACCCAGCTCCCAGAGGCTGTCGTCGCCGAGCTGCGCGACGAGGGCAGGATCCTCGTGGGACGGCAGGCCGAAGAAGCCTGGCAGCGGCGCGGTCGCGGACGGCTCCCCCTCCACGACGACCGTGACCGGTCTCGTCCAGTGCACCCCGTCCTGGCCGCGCATGCGGAAGGGTCCCAGCACGTGAGGTCCCGGAGCGTGGGGCACGACCTCGAAGTGCACGGTGCGCTGCACGTACTCGCGGCCCCCGGCCTCGCCTCGCGAGAAGGTCTCGCGCCGGCCGATGATCTCGAAGCTCTCCAGCCCGCGGTCCCTGCCCAGATCGAGCTCCGCCTCGGTCGTCGACAGCGGCTCGCGGTTCAACTGCACCAGCGCCAACGACAACAGCAGCGGCTGCCCGACGCGGGCCTGTGCGGTGTCTAGCTGCACCAGGACGTCCTCTTCGGCCCGGGAGAGCACCCCGGTGGCGAAGTACACGGCGACGCGGTGGTCGTCGATCAGAGTGGCGAGGTCCGCGTCATCCCGGACGGCCTTCGGCTCGTAGCTCCCGGTGATGAGGGCGCGCTGGAGCCAGGCGACCGCCGCGTCTCGGTCCCCCACGCGGGCGTATGCGCAGGCGAGGTTCCACGACGCCTCCGAGAGCGCGGGGTCGATGCCCACCGCCAGCTTGCCCTGCACGAGGGAGCCCTCCACGTCGCCACCGAGCAGCAGCGCGTGAGCCAGGACCGCGCGGGCGAGCGCGTCCTCCGGCGTCGCGGCGAGCAACGCGAGCAGGGATGGGACGGCGCTCGCTGGGGTGCCGCTCCCGATCGCGGCCTGGGCTGCCTCAATGGTGGCGCGGGGGGCCGGCGGGGGGGGCGGCGACGGGGCGGAGCACGCCGCGAGCGTCGCGCCGAGGAGCAGCGAGGCAAGGAGACCGGAGCGCACGGCTCAGGGCGCCTCGGCGAGCGCGATGATGGCCGTCATCCGCCCCGAGTCCGCCCCGTCGCGACGGTAGGACTCGTAACGGGGCTCGCTGAACGTGCAGCCGCCGACGTCCTCGATCTGCCGGTCCGGAACGCCGGCGGCTCGCAGCAGCGCCCGATTGGCGGAGCGAAGATCGACGTGCGGCTTGCCTCCGGGGCCGGTGATCGCGCGCAGCGCAGGCTCCGGGATCCCAGCATCCAGCAACGCCTGCACCACCTCGGGCCCTACCTCGAAGCGGGCCCTGGAGATGCAGGGGCCGATGGCGGCGTAGACCGACTCGGGGCGTACGCCCAGCTCGCGGGCGGCAAAGGCGAGGGCGGCGCCGACGATGTTCGCGGCGGTCCCCCGCCAGCCCGCGTGCACTGCGCCAACGGCGGCGGGAGCGGGGCTCCAGAGCAGGATCGGAACACAGTCTGCGGTCCGGACCGACACCGGCAAACTGCGGGAGCTCGTCCAGAGCGCGTCTCCTCGCGCCGGGGATTGTGGCCATTCGTGGGAATTTCCCCAGGAGACGCGGTGGGTTTCCACCCCATGCACCTGCTGATCGCAGCCAGCGCTCCTCGGGAGCTGAACACCGCGAGGAGCAAAGCCACAAAGGGATAGTTGGGGTCCGGCCCAGTGCGGGCGCTCGAGTCCGTCACGTTGCATCGGGCAGCAGCGTACCCGGCGCGGCCAACTCTCCCGATCACCGTGCACAGAAAGGCATTTGACAGGGACCCGCGACGCTCAGTAGCTTCCGTCGCTGACTAGGTTTCCCGACCGCTCGGTTGCGGAGTGGGAACCAGCATCAGGTGGCGACGAACACCACCGAAATGGAGATATCAATGCGGACTCAGTGGTGGACCCTTCTTCTGCTCTCGCTCGGCCTCGTGGTCGTGGCGCCGGGCTGCCCCCAAGGCGACGACGACGACTCGGCCGACGACGACGACACCGTCAGTGACGACGACGATGCGGCATGCGCCGGCATCCTCAGCGTCGATCCCGAGCAGGACGAGGACGACGTCTTCGGCAACAAGGTCTCCGTGACCTGGGACGCCGTGCCCGCCGCCGGCTCGATCGTCGTGGCTGACTCCGCCGGCGCTGCTGTCGCCGGTGCCATCACCGACGACGACAACGGCCGTACGCTGGTCTTCACGGCTGACGCCACGTTCGCCGCGAGCACGACCTTCTCGGTCACCATCGCGCAGACCTGCGCCGACGACGTCGCCTACGACTTCGTCACCGGCCCCTACGGCGCCGCCGTGACCAACGAGGACGACCTCATCGGTCGCGCGTTCAACCTCGACCTCGCCTCGGCGACGTTCGTGGAGCCCGCTGGTGTCGGCGCGCTGCTCCAGGGCTTCCTGGTCGACGTGTACATCATCTTCAACCCCAACGCGGACAGTGACCTCGCCAATGGCGACATGCACATCACGGGCGCTGTGGGCGCACTCGACGGTGGCGACATCGTGCAGGACCTCTGCAACGAGAGCCTCCCCTTCACCGCCGGTCCCGACGGCGTTGCAGGCACGGGCGACGACGTCCCGGCGAGCTGGGTCAACCCGGACATGGAGCTGGAGGCCGACGAGCTCGCGCTGTCGATTCAGGGCGTGAACGCCACCATCCAGGACCTGTTCATCAGCGCGAAGTTCCACCCCGAGCTGACCGGCTTCGTGGGCGGCACCTTCGCTGGCGCCATCGACACCCGCGCGCTCGTGGGCCTGCTCGACAGCGAGGACCCCAACGCGATCTGCGACCTCGTCGAAGAGACCGTCGGAATCAGCTGCGAGGACTGCGGTGGTGGTGAGAACTTCTGCCTCGGCATCGTCGCTGAGGACGTGAGCGGCAACTACCTCGACAACATCGTCGGTGGACTGACCCCGCGCAGCTGCGTCGACGTCATCGACGACGCGACCTGCGGCAACGGCAGCTACACGCTGGACGGCGAGGACAACGGCGAGATCGACCCGCTGCTCTGCCCCGACTGGCAGGCGCCGACGGTGCAGTAGCACCCCGTAGCGAGACTGAGCGAAGAGGCCGTCGGGGAGACCCGGCGGCCTCTTCTGCTTGGGTCATTGCGATGCGCAGAAGACCTGCGAACCGCAATCAGGCGGGGGCGACCCAGGGGCCGCCGGCGTCTGGATCGAGGCCGACCCGGGTGCGCAGGGTGCGTAGGGTCTTGAGGAACGTCTCGTGGGGCGGGACCCGGAACTGCACGAACTCGTCGGTGCGCGGGTGGATGAAGCCCAGGCTCGCGGCGTGCAGCATCTGGCCCTTGAGCGGCGCGAGCTTGCCGCGCAGCACCGGGTCGCTGGGCAGCCACTGCTTGCGGGTGCCGCCGTAGACGTAGTCGCCGAGCAGCGGGTGGTGCAGCTCCGACATGTGCACCCGGATCTGGTGGGTGCGGCCGGTCTCGAGCTGGCACTGCATCAGCGCCACCGGTCCCAAATCTTCCAGCAGCGAGTAGTGGGTGATCGCGGTCTTGCCCTGCGTCACTCGACCGCTCTGCTTGCGGCGGTCCCGGGGGTCTCGGCCGATGAGGCCCTCCACCGTGCCGCTGGTGGGCACCGGGCAGCCCCAACACAGCATCACGTACGTGCGCTCGCAGGAGTGGGCGCGGAACTGGTCGGACAGGTGGTGGTGGGCGTTGTCGTTCTTCGCGATGACGAGCAGCCCGGTGGTGTCTTTGTCGATGCGGTGCACCAGACCCGGCCGCTCAATGCCGTTGATGGAGCTGAGCGAGTCCATGTGGAACAGCAGCGCGTTGATGAGGGTGCCGTCGAGATCGTGGGTGGTCGGGTGCACCACCATGCCGGCGGGCTTGTTCACCAGCGCGAGGTCGTCGTCCTCGTAGATGATCTCGATCGGCAGGTCCTGCGGGATCACCTCGGACTCCCGCGGCGGCGGGATGACCAGCTCCACGAGCTCGCCGGGGCGCAGGCGCTGGGAGCGCCGGCAGACCATCCCGTCGATCTTAACCTCGCCCTCGTTGATGAGGGTCTGCAGGTAGGAGCGGCTGAGCTCGGGAAAGTGAGCGGCGAGGAACTGGTCGACGCGCTGGCCTGATGCATCCAGGCTGACGTCGAGCTCCACGGGACCGGTGGTGCGGGACATGCGCGCACCCTAAGGGATGAGGGCTACGGGATCCCGTTGGCCTTCATGTACCCCTGCACGAACTCCTGCGCCGGCAGCTTGAGCAGCCGAGCGATCTGGGTCAGGTACCCCTTGAGGTAGACCTTCGCGGGGAGCTCGCTGACATCGTCCGCTTCGATGTAGCGAAGCATCATCACGCTGATCTTCGTGCGGCCCGAGATGTCCTTGATGGCCACCCCGAGTTCACGGCGGGCGGTCTGCAAGAACGCACCGTTCATGCCGCCGCAGTCCATGATCATCGACTCCATGACGTCGCGCGACAACACCGGTACGTCCAGCGGCCCCACAGCGCGGGTGCGAATGCTCGCCCGGTCCCAGCGGCGCGGGGACGCGACGCGGCGATTCAAGGCAAGCGCGCCGGTGACCGGAGGCTGAGACGGGACCGTGGTCGGCTGCAGGGGCTGCACCGGCGTGACCGAGGGGGTCGTCGCGGCGATGACGGGCTGCGCCGAGGGGGTCGTCGCGGCGATGACGGGCTGCGCCGAGGGGGTCGTGCGCGCAGCCACCGGCTGGGCCTGCGGCGCCGGAGCGGGCCGGGCCGCCGGGGGCAGCGGCATCGAGAGCTGCGGCGTGTGCGCCTGCACAGCCTTGACCGGGTCGTGGACCTGGGCGCCCGGGAGCGGACGCAGGCTCGGGTCGTCAGGCTGCGCGAACGCGGCGGGACGCGCGGGCTCCGCCACGGGGCGGGGCGACGGCGTCAGCTCTGCGGGCGGGCGGGTCGGCGCCGCCTGGAGTCCGGGCTCGAGCGGGCTGAGGAACGCTGACGAGGGCAGCGACTCCACGGGCCCAGAGACGGGGCCGGAGACGGGGTCGTCGTCGTCGAACGAGATGATGGCGTCGTCATCGTCCTCCTCAAGGCTGACCTGGGCCAGGATCGAGAGCGGCTCGATGTCGTCTTCGTCCTTGCTGTCGATGTCGATGAGCACCGAGGCCCGCGCCGACACGGGCTCGTCGAAGATCGACGCCGGGGGCGCCTGGTACGCCGGCTCGACCGGAAGGCTGATGGCGTGATGCTGGGGATCGGTCTCGACCTCCATCGCGTCGCCCAGCACCGCCTGCACCTGAGGCAGCGACGCGCTGACTGCAGGCAGCGCCGTACTGGACACGGGCGAGGGGTGGTAGCGAGGCTCCGGCGGGATGGAGGCGAGCCCCACCGACACAGGGTTCTCGACGACACGGTCCTCGCGGCTCCGAACGACGCTCAGCCGTCCGACCTGACGCGCGAGCTGCTCGATGGGGCTCGGCCCATCGAGGTCGTGCACCAGATCGAAGAACACGTCCGGATCGCGCGGCACCTCGGACCCGGGGCCGGCCGATCGGTGGTACTTCGCGTACCGGCGAGCGAGCTCCGCATCCGAGAGGATCCGGAACGCCTCGTCGATCTTCGCGCTGATCGCTTCGGTCTCCTCAGGCGCATAGAGGCTGTGGATCGCCATCGAGTCAGGGCGAAAGCTCTGACGCACCAACCGGTACGCCCGCTTCACCTCCTCGTTGGACGCTCCGGGGGAGACGTTCAGGATTTCGTAGTAGTCCTGCGTGACGAACTTCATCGTCGTACTGCCTTGTCCGCTTGCGGCCTTATCGGCCGCGTACCGCATCGAATCGTTATCTGCTCCGCGCTTCCGCCACCCTGGCACCTACCAGGGCGGCCCTCCTCGTGGGGTCGTCCGTGACCCCGTCGCCTCATGGGCGAGCTGCGCGAGCGCGGACAAGTCCGCCCTCCACCCGCCACGGGTGGGAAGGTCCACCCCGTCATCCATCCTCTGCAACGTCTCGTCCAGCTCGACGCCGAGCACATCGCCAGCGCCCGTACTGGGCCCCGCGCGATGCCGGCGCGCCCGAATCCACGCGTCCTCATCCCAAGGAAGCGCGGCCCGGAACCGCAAGTCAATGCCCAGCCCGTGACCGGCCGCGGTCACCAGGGCGTGTCCCACATCGATGTCGTCCCCGCGCCGCACCCGGTTCATCACCAGGTAGAGCGAGCGCGCGCCCACGTGAGCGGCCAGCTCGTCCGCCGGGAGCCCGGCGATGCGCGCCGTGGTGCGCATCCATGTGCCGGTGCGCCCTCCGCACTCCGTCCACGCCTGCGAGAGCACCTCATCGGCCCGAGTCGAGCCCAGCCGTCGCGCCAACCAGGGCCGCGCGAGACGGGCAAAGACACGACCCAGGAGGCGCGCCGTGGCTTCGAGGGGCAGCCGCTCGGGCACCGCGACGAGGAGCGGAAAGTCCGCCGCCAACCACACGTCCAGCGCCGCATCATGGGCGCCACCAGGCAGGTCGACGAGTACCTCGTCGTGGCGAAGCGCCGAGACGTGATGCCACAAGCGCGCCGCGTCTCGCCGCGTGGGGTCGGCCGACGTGGGGCCAGGTCCCGGGACGAGCTCGAGTTCGTGGTGCACGGCGGTGGCGAGCGGCTCCAGGCCATCCCCACCCGACCAAGCGGCGCGGGGGGTGGTCACGTCGAGCAGCGCGCCCAAGGTCGGCCCGGTCCAGTCGCCGTCCACGAGGCACGTGGTCTTGCCCCGCCGCACCAGGCGGCTCCCGAGCGTGACCGCCAGGGTCGAGCGGCCGACGCCTCCGGATCCGGAGGCCAGGGCCCAGGTTCGTGGCGCACGCGCAGTCTCCGCCCCGCCGCGAACACGGCGCAGCCTCGGGACCCGCGAACGGTCTCCGGGGGCGATGACGGGTGCGCGAAGTCGACCCACGAAAAATTCCCATTCCGCCTCGACCGGTAGGGAACCCTTAGGACAAAGGGATCATGAGCGAGGCGCTTGGGCGCATCCTAAGCGCGGCCCTGGATCCGTGGCAAGGAAAGTATTGCGATACGCACACGTTTTCTAAACGTAGTGAATCAAAGGGTTCTCGGACGATCCACAGAAGCCTGTGGATGAGTTTTCCACACCTGTGGATAACTCAGGACCCGCTGTTTGTGGGAAAACGCGCCGAAGGCAAGGTAGTACGCCGTTCTTCGGGCTCCCGGGACAGCGCGCGGAGCTCCTCTGACGTCGCGAGGCCGTCGAACGGGGTGAGGCCCGGAGGATCCGGAAGGGGCAGCCGGAGCGAAAAGCTCGTCCCCCTCCCGACGCGACTCTGAATCTCAATCTCGCCGCCGTGGGCCCGCATGATGCGCTCGCAGATCGGCAGACCCAAGCCGGTGCCGCTCGACTTCGTGGTGAAGAACGGGATGAACAGCTTGCGCGCCTCTTCTTCGGTGATTCCGCTCCCCTCGTCCGTGAACGAGAACTCGAGATACCGCACCGTCTGAATCCCGCCGCGGCGGACCCGCACGAGCTCGCCGGGCGCCAAGGTGCGCAGTGACGTGACGCCAGCGCCGTGACTGCCCCGCGCGCCGACCCGCGTGCGCACCGCCAGGGTACCGCCATGCTCGTTCATCGCCTCCACGCCGTTGCGGAGCACGTTGAGGACGACCTGCTTGATCTTCTCGATGTCCATCACGACTGTCGGCAGGTCCACGCCGGGCGCGTAGTCCACGTGCACTCCCGGGGGCAGGCCCTCGGCCACGACCAGCCCCATCACGCCTTGCATCAGGGTGTCGGGCTGCACGTCCATGCCGTGCACCTGCATGGGGCGCGCGTAGTCCAGGAACTGGCTGACGACGCCGTTGAGCCGGTCCACCTCCTCCACGATGATGCCCAGGAACTCGCGCTCGAGATCCGGAATGTCGCGCCGGTCGAGCACCTGCACCGCGCCCTTGATGGCGCCCAGCGGGTTCCGGATCTCATGGGCGAGGCCCGCGGACATCTCTCCCAGCGCGGCGAGGCGGTCGCGCTCCTTGGCCCGCTCGAACGCCTGAGAGTTATCCAAGCCCACGGCGAGCTGGTCGGCGATCTCCTGCAGGGCGCGCAGCTCTGCGGTCGAGAACGCCGGCGCGCCGGGTTGCGTGCGCAGGCCCCACAGGCCCACCACGGTCGAGCCGATCTGCAGCGGCACACACAGCTCTGCCTGCATGGGATGCATGGTCGCGATGACGGACTCCACCCAGTCCGGCCGTGCAGCGCCGGGGCGAGACACCGCCTCGGACTCCAGCGCTTCCAGTTCGTAGGACGGCCGACCCTCGAGGAAGCCGTCGATGAACGGGCGGTACGGGACCGCCGCGAGGGGGTCTTGCTCGGGGTGGCCTTCGAGGCCTCGCAGGCGGTAGTAGCCCCGATCCTCGTCGTACATGTAGACGGTGGCGAGGTCGATACGGCCTTGCAGATACGAGCTATCGAGGAGCGCATCCAGCAGTTGGCGCTCCTCGATGAGTCCCGGCAGCCGTCGCTTCAGGGCGGCCAGCGCCGCGAGCCAGTCCACCCGCTCCCGCGAGAACAGCCGCCCGACCCGGTCCTCGATGAGCTGCCTGAGTGGCTCGTACAGGATGAGCAACAGGACGGTGGCGAGCAGGATGTTGACGCCTTCGGCGAACGGACCGGTGCGCGGCGAGACGAGTCGGGCGATGAGCGCGTACAGCAGGCCCAGCACCGTGGTCATCGCGAAGAAGACGACGAAGCGCGAGGCGATCTCACTGCGGTCGAGCAGCCGATTGCTGCTGATGACCGTGCCCAGCAGGTACACGTACGCGGCGGTGGCCAGGGAGCCGAAGGGCGGCAACAGGAACGGGCTGCCGGTCTGCCCCGCCCACAGGTTCCAGTCGAACAGCGCCATCTCCAGCGCGATGAGCAGGATGGCCGCCGCGCCGCCCCACGACAGGTAGCGCATGCGCCGGCGCTCGGACTCGAGCGGCAGCTCGCGGGCCAGGCGCTGCACCCACAGCCACTGCACGGCGAGACCACCGAACACCAGGATGCCGTTGACGGTGATGGTGATGCGACTGCGCGAGCCGAACCACCCGATGACGCCGATCTGGGCGATGGCGGCGGCCATGAGCAGCGCGATCAGCGGTCTGAAGCGCGGGCGCAGCCGCGAGAGCAGCTGCTCGTAGACCCGAAACGACGACGGCGCGACGAGGAGCGCCGAGGCGAGCAGCGCGTAGCGCCAGGCTTCGTCCTTGGTGAGGATGAGCGCAAACAGGCTCAGGAACACCACGGAGATGACCCCGGCCATCAGGCTGTACACCTGATAGAGCGGGTCTCGGGGTTTCCGGATCACCGTCGAGATGGCCATAGACAAGGCGATCAGCGCGGTGAATAGCGGCGCGACGGTCTCCACGTCCGCAGACTACAGTTCGCACGTGCTGCGCGGACTGCCCTCCATCGACAAGCTCCTCGATCACCCCGCCTGGGGCGACGACGGTGCGCTCCCTCGCTCCGTGAAGGTGGCGAGCTGCCGCGCCGTCGTGCAGGCGATCCGGACCCAGGTCCTGGCGGAGGAGCTCGACGCGCTTCCGTCATTGGACCGGCTCGTCGCCGACGCCGTCGCCCGAGCGAGAGCCGCCGCGAGCCCGAAGCTGCGCCGCGTGGTGAACGGCACGGGGGTGGTGCTGCACACCAACCTTGGGAGGGCGCCGCTGGCGGAGTCGGCGCTGGCAGCCATCAGCGAGATCGCCGGCGGCTACACCAACCTCGAGATGGACCTGGTCACGGGCAAGCGCGACTCGCGGCACTCCCGGTTGTCGCAGGGGTTTGGACGCATCATCGGCTGCGAGGACGTCGTGGTCGCCAACAACTGCGCAGCAGCGGTGTTCCTCGCGCTGAGCGCGGTGGCCGGCGACGGCGCCGAGGTGGTCGTCTCCCGGGGCGAGCTCGTGGAGATCGGCGGCTCGTTCCGCATGCCTGAGATCATGCAGGCCTCGGGCTCCACCCTGCGCGAGGTCGGCGCCACGAACCGCACCCACCTGCGCGACTACGCCCAAGCGCTCGATGCAGGGGCGAGGGTCGTGATGAAGGTGCACCGCAGCAACTTCGCGCAGATCGGATTCACCAGCGAGGTCTCCATCGAGGAGCTCGGGGCGCTGTGCGAGGAGCGCGGCGCCCTGCTGCTGCACGATCTCGGGATGGGTGTGCTCGACCAAGGCCCGGGGATCGCCCGACGCGAAGGCGGCCAGCCCGAGTCCGTGCGGCGGAGCCTCGATGCCGGGGCCCACGTCGTGTTGTTCTCCGGTGACAAGCTGCTCGGCGGGCCACAGGCCGGGATCCTCGCAGGAGACCGCGCGGTGCTGACCCGCATCGCCCGGCATCCAGTGATGCGACTCGTGCGGCCGGGCAAGCTGTGCCTGCTCGCGCTCGAGGCCACCCTGCGGGCATGGGAGCTCGACCCCGGCGGCGGTCTGGTCCCCGTCGCACAGATGCTGGCGCGCGATCCGGAGGCCCTGCGCGCTGCCGCGGAAGACCTGCTCGCTCAGCTCCCCGAGGGCATCACCGGCCGGGTCATCCCGACCCACAGCACCCCCGGAGGCGGCTCCCTGCCAGGGTCGACGATTCCGTCCTTCGGAGTGGCGCTCGCGATGCCCGGCGCGACCGCCGATACCCTCGCCGCGAAGCTGCGCTCCCACGAGCCCTCGGTGGTCGCCCGCATCGAGAGCGACTCGGTCGTGGTGGACATGCGCACCCTGCTCGACGGGGATACGGCAGTGCTCGTCGCCGCGTTGAAGCGGGGGAGCGAGAGCGGGGGCAGGCTCTAGAGCGGGGGCAGGCCGCCGACTGGCCTCGATGCCGCGTTCGCCGCGGCCGCCTTGCGCCCCAGGAGCGTGATGTTGATGGCGTTGATGACGAAGTGCATCACGATGGGCCCGAGCAGCCCGCCCTGGCTCTCATAGAGCACGCCGAGGCCAATGCCGAACACGAAGGCCGAGGCCGTCCACCACAGGTAGACCCGCTCGGGCCCGACATGCACCAAGGCGAAGAGCAAGGTCGCTGGAACGAGGCCGATCTCGCTCTGCAGGCAACCTCGGAACAGCACCTCCTCGCCCACCGACGAGAACAGAGCAAGCAGCACCGCCTCCCGCCAGCCAACGCCGGCCAACACCATCCCGAACCGGTCCCCCAGGGCGCGCACGCCGGCCACCGAGCGCTCCAGCCCATAGCTCAACACCACGCCCGCGAGCCCCAGCAGGACCCCCAGCAGCACCGCCGTCCCGGGACTCGGACCCGGGTCGTCCCAAGGGCCCGGGTACGCCCACCACTGTGGGATCAGGCCGCGAAGCAACCCCCACGCGACGCCGACGACGAGCATCGCGCCGTACAAGCCCCCCGCCATGCCGACGATGCGGCGCGCGTTGTTGTTCAAGGGGTGGCCCCGTCGAGCACTTCACTCAAGGGCGTCTCGTCCACCGCGGTCCGGGAGCCCGAGCGCGGCTTGAGCACGCGCAGCCGGTCTCCGATCATGGGAGAGAACGCCTGCACAAAGGTGTCGCCGGCGGTGCCCGGCGCCCGCGTGTGAAACACGAACTCCAGATCGGGCACGTCGCCGGGCCTCTCGATGATCACCCGCTCCCCGCTGGGAAAGGGCGGCTGCGAGCCTTCGGGGTAGTAGCGCCAGTAGACCGCGTGCACATCGGACCACTTCACGGTCCGCGAGCCGAACACCGAGGTGCCCGTCAGCGCTTGCTCGGTCAGGACCCAGCGCGACGGGCGAAGCAGGAACTGGTCGGCGAGGAAGCTGAGGAAGAAGAGCACCACCACCGCCCACTTCACGGGCCCGAGGTCAAAGAACACCAGGAGCGCGCCAGACGCCAGGGCGCAGAACCGCAGGCCGTGGGCCACCAGTCGAGAACGCATCTCCACCAGCCTCACCCCCGCGGGCAACTCGATGGGCTCTCCCAGCCGGTGCGCGCGCGGTTCGTCCTCACCGCTCAGGGCAACCAGCGGCGGCCCCTCGGTGACGAACCAGCGAATCCCGAGCCCCGCGATGATCGCGCCGCCGAGCGCCCCGGCGACGCAGAGCCACACCCAGGTGCTGCCGAGGCGGTCGAGCACGGCCAGCAGCGGCAGGAACACCAGCACTCCCCCGGCCACCACCAGGGACGTCGCCTCGGTCCGATCGCCCCGGGTCGCCCCGTCGGCGCGCACGCCACTCATGACCGCGTCCGGTTCTTCCGTCGCTCGGCGAGCACGTGAGCGACCAGCTTCTTGCTGGCCTCCCCGATCTCCAGAGCCATCGCCCGGTATCCCTCGATGGGCCCGCCATGGGGGTCGTGCACCCAGGTCCCCTCACCGTCGCCGACGAACGGCCACATGGGGAGGATCTTGGCGGCGTGCTGAGGCGCGAGCCCCACCACGGTGTCTTTGTGCATCGGCTCCATCACCACGATGGTGTCGGCCCAGGCCAACGCCGCGGGCGTCAGCGGCGACGTGCGATGGCTGCGCAGGTCGAACCCATGCTCACTCATCGCCTCGATCGTCGAGGCTGCTGCTCTGTTCCCGTCGTACGCGTGTGTACCCGCCGAGCGGATCTCCGCCGCCACGAAGCGCTCGGTGAAGAAGGTCCCCGACCACGCGGCCGCGGTGACGGACCGGTTCATGTTCGCGGTGCATACGAAGAGGAGACGAGGGGGGTGGGGAGCAGACACGGCGCGAGTCTAAACGTGAACGCGACTACTTGGGCTCGAGGACGCTGCTCGAGCGAACATGGCGCGCCAAGAGGTGCAAGAGGTGGGGGGATCGAGCCAGCGCGTCAGGGATCACTGGGGCGGGGAGGAACCACGAGAGGCTCGGCGACCGCGATGGGTCGGACGTCAGCACGATCCCCTCGCCGCCAGGGCTCGCCGGAGCACCCAGATCGGCGAGGGTGTCCGCCGCGCTGGCCGGCATCTCGAGCAGCTGCGGAAACGCCCGGACCAGCGCGCGCGCATGGGGATTGCGAGTGACCGCGCGCCCGAAGCCGAGGCTCGCGATTGCCCGGCGTGCCAGCCCCACCATGTGTCGCGGCAGCGTCGGTCGGGAGGGAATGGGTACGCGGGTCTGCTGCTCCAAGCGCCAGCCCACGTCCGCGAGCAGTTCGAGCCCGATCTGGGGAACCACCGCCACGGCGTCCCGCAGTTGGGAGCCACGCACGTGCGCGAGACGCACCGGGGACGTGGCGCGCACGGTCGCGGTGGCGGCGAACCCGGTCAGGACGCTGATCTCTCCGAACGACGCGCCAGAGGCGAGCGTCGCGAGCACTGTCCCGTCCTGGGTGACCTCGGCCGTGCCGTCCAGCAAGAGGCAGAGACCCCCGCCAGGAGAGCCCGTTCGCAAGAGCACCGCCCCGTCCCGGTACGACTCGATCTCCGCACCGTGCGCGAGCAGGCGCAACGCTCCCGTGCGCAGTCCACTCAGCAGCGGCACCGTGCGGAGCCGGGCCGCGAGCGAACCTGCATCCAAGGCCGCCGCCGCGAGCTCCTCATCTGCGACTGCGCGCTCCTCGATGGCTGCCACGCTGGGCAGGCTGCCGTCTCGAACCCCGCGCCCGCTGGCGAGGCCCCGCAGGGACGCCGCCAGCCCCTCGACCATCGCGATCGCCTCGTGCACTCCGCGCCCCGACAACTCCAGGACCAGCGCGTCTTGCACCGCGACGACCGAGGCGGAGCGGCTCCGCCCAAGAAGCAGCCCCATCTCCCCGAAAAACTCACCGACCCCGATCTGGGCCACCGCGTCCGGGCCGTGGTCGCCCCGTCGCTGCACCTCCAGCGCGCCAGCCAGGACGAGGTAGAGCTCGTTGGAGGGGTCGCCTTCCTTGAGCAGCCGCTTCCCCGCCCCGACCCGGCGCTTCAGGGCGCGGGTCGCCAGCTGTCTCAGGGCCGGCGCGGGGGCCCGCTCGAGCGACGGCACCCCCGCGAGCATGCCGACCACCTCGGACAGATCCTCCTCCCGCGCGCGCTGCACCAGCGCCAGCACCAGGGCCGCCTCAGCCAAGAGCAGCGGAACCACCGCGGTTCGCAGGAGCGCGCTCTCGCCGAGCAAGCTGTTGTAGAGCCCGTGCGCCGCCACCGCGAGGACGAGCCCCAACCCCACGCTGCGCAGCGCCGAGCGCCCCGACTCCGAGTGGGCCCGTCCGAGCTGGGCACCGATCAGCGCGGTGTGCAGCGCGTGCCCCGGCACCGCGCTGAGGGCCCGCAAGAGGCCCGTCTGCAGGCCGAACTGCTGGGTGTATCCGATGTTCTCGGCCGCGGCGAAGCCGAGGGCGACCGCGGTGCTGAACACCAGCCCGCTCGACATCCTCCCCCACCGCGACGGCAGGCCGGCCGCGAGCAGGATCGCCACGAGCTTCAGCGTCTCTTCCACCGCCGCCGCACCCAGGAAGAACCGGAGGCGAGGCGGCAGCATCGACAGGGCTGGCTCTGCCAGATCGAGCATGGCCACCGCTGCCCCGAACGCCAGCGCGCCGCCCAGGCACGCCGCCAATACACGGCCTGCGGGCTCCGGCGCCCGCCCGGCGAACCGGAGGAACCAGACGAGAAAGAGCAGGCTCGGCAGAAGCGCGATCACCGCAAAGATGGGAACGGAGCTAGACAAGGTGGGCGGGGATTGTAGTAGGGTGGGCTCAACTGAGAAGGGGTGCACGGGGCCCTTTTCGGAGGGGCTGCCATGACACAATCGAGACGACTTGTTCCTGTCCTCACGGGAGCACTGCTCCTCGGTGTGGGCGTCTACTTCACTGGTGACAAGCTCACAGGAGACGCATCTGGCGCTGGCTGCGGAGGCGGCGAGGTCGTCGATGTCGAGTCCGAAGTCGGCGCATCCGACCCGGGCATCGACGCGAAGATCGCCGAGCTCGCAGCCTGGGATCAGGCGCGACTCGCGGACCCAGCCCAGGCCGCCCAGTTCGACGCGAAGATCGCAGAGGTGGTCGGCAGTGGTCTGGACGCGCTGCCGTCGCTGGTCGCGGTGATCCAGACCCAAGGCTGCAACGAGGCGAGCTCGCTCGGGCTGATGGGCGCTCTGCACGACGTCATCGCTGCCGCAGATGCCGGTATCCCGGCGAGCGACGGGGTGGCCAACGTTCTGGTCACCGCCGCCAGCCAGGGGTTCACCACCCGCGGCACCCCCGCCGAGACACGGTTCTCTGACTACGAGGGTTTCGACAAGCTCGCAGAGGACGTGCTCGCCGCCGAGCCTGGCCAGGATCTGCCGGCGCTCGCCGAGTGGGCGGACCGGACGAGGATCTGGGAGCCGATCTGGGAAGACGACACCACAACCCAGTGCGCCAGCCGCGCGCTGGACGCGGTGGTGGCCCTCTCAAGCGTGGAGGCATTCGACCGGCTCATCGTCACCATCGAGCAGGTCCCGGTCGGACACCCCTCGGGGGCCCGGTTCGTCGAGGCCGCCATCGCGCTGATCGACGTGCACCCCGAGAGCGCTGCCGCGATGCAAGAGATCGCCCTCAACCCCGACTTGTCCCTGCCCGCGCGCGGGCTGGGGTGCTCAGCGACCCAGTGGCCGCCCGACGCCCGCAAGGCGCTCGACACGCAGCTGACCGACCTGACGACGGAGGAGGCTGCGCAGCTCCTGTCGGAGTGCAACCTGCCGACAACGGCGACCACCGTGCCCACGCTGGCCGGGATGCTGAAGGAGATCATGGGAGACGAGGCGGACCCCGATCCCGTGTGCAACAAGAACGGTGTGCTCTGCGACTTCGGTCCCCTGGCGGGCTCCGCCAACGCCCTGTTTGAGCTGGTTGAGGATGACGAGGAGGCCCGCGCTGAGCTGCGCGGCCGCCTGGAGGCCGCAGTCGCCGGTGCCGACCCATGGCAGCTGACGCGCCTGCAGGTCCTCGCCCCCGGCGCAGCGCAGCTGTGGCCCACCGCCATCCCCGGACTGGAGTACTAGAGATGAACAACTACAACCGACTGCTCGTCTCTGTCTTTGCCCTGGGGCTCACCCTCGCGGCGCTTCCCTCTGCTGCCCACGCCTGCTCCTGCGCACCGCCACCGGCCCCGAAGGCCGCACTTGAGGCGGCGGACGTCGTCTTCGTGGGCACCGTGCTCGCGGCAGACAAGGTCCGCGACCCGAACGGGGGACTCCAGGTCGTCAACTACACGTTCGAGGTCAGCCACAGCTACAAGGACGCCAAGGAGCAGGTCTCCGTGCTCTCCAACGAGAGCAGCGCCGCGTGCGGCCGTACCTTCACCCGGGGTGAGACCTACCTCGTCTACGCCAGCGCATCTGACGAAGGCTTGCGGGACAGCGCGTGCTCTCGCTCGCGGCTCGTCGCGAATGCCGACGACGACTTCGCGGCCATCGGGCGCCCGCCCGGAGACTTTGGCGGCCTCATCGGCGAGGCCACCGTGGGGCCCGCCCGCATCGACGTCATCACTTCGCAGTGTGACGTGGTGGTGGAGGGCGAGATGGACTCGGCCTCCTTCGCTGAGGTGCTGGGGTTTGTGGGCAGCGGCGGCTTCGTCTGCACCCGGGATGTCTCGGTGACCGGCAACGTCCAGATCAAGTACGCCGGCGTGCGCATCGTCTCGCTGACTCACCACGGTCTGAGCTTCCTGGGCAACCTGGTCGTCTCGCAGCCCGCCGTGTTGATCGGCGCCTCGGTGTCAGGCACCACCATCATCACGGAGCGCGCTGAGGGCAGCGTGTTCGTGGCGAACACCTTTGAGGGGCCGATGCTGACCGCGACCACCGGGCTGCTCGGGATCGGGAGCGTGTGCAAGACCACGTGCGCGGGCCCCGGTGGCGCGATGGACCTCGGGAACTTCATCCCGGTGTCGGCGCGCGGATTGGTGCGGCAAGTGCCCACGGCGAAGTTCGTCCCCGCGGACTCCGTCAACCCCGATGGCGCCTTCGCCGGGTGGATGCCGGTGGATCGCCAGCCCCGCCCGAAGCTCGAAGACAAGCCGGTGCTCAAGACCGTCGACCCGGGCGACCTGACCAACGACTGGCCCCCCACGGCCGCAATGCCCGGCGGACCGTCGGACGCGGACGTGCCGTGGATCCCGGTGTACGGCGACCTGATGGACGGCCAGGACAACTGGGGCGTGTTCGTGCCGCTGACCGTCGGCAACTTCCGGGAGCCCAGCGGAGGGTTTGTCCTCGTGCCGTAGCCTGCTGTGCGCCGAGGCGCACCGGCGCCCCGAACGAGAGACGCCCGGCCCAGCTTGCACGCTGGACCGGGCGTTCTCTCTTGGGCCAGCCGCTGATTGCGGGGAGAAACGCTCTAGAGGAACTCGACGCCCTGGGCGAGAGGCAACTCGCCGCCGTAGTTGATCGTGCAGGTCTGCCGGCGCATGTAGGCCTTCCAGGCGTCCGAGCCGCTCTCGCGGCCGCCGCCGGTGTCCTTCTCGCCGCCGAACGCGCCGCCGATCTCCGCGCCGCTGGTGCCGATGTTCACGTTGGCGATCCCGCAGTCGCTACCGGCGGCCGACAGGAACTGCTCCGCCCGCATCAGGTGGTTCGTGAAGATGGCCGAGCTGAGCCCCTGATCCGCGTCGTTCTGATCGGCGATCGCCTCGTCGATGGTGTCCCACGGCGTGATGTAGAGGATCGGCGCGAAAGTCTCCTCGCGGCTGATCTCGAGGCGCTTCTCGCTCCAGATGATGGTCGGCTTCACGTAGTGACCAGCGCCCGGAACGCGCTCACCACCGGTCAGGACCTCGCCGCCCTCAGCCACCGCCGCGCTGATCGCCGCCTCGTACATCTGCACGGAGTCCTCATCGATGAGCGGTCCCATCAGCACACCCTGCTCCAGCGGGCTCCCGATGGTCACGGTCTCGTAGGCGCGCGCGAGCTTCTCCGCCAAGTCCCGCGCGATGCCGCGCTGGGCCATGACGCGCCGGGTGCTCGTGCAGCGCTGGCCGGCCGTCCCGACGGCGCCGAACGCCACGCCGCGAAGCACGAGATCCATGTCTGCGGTGTCGTCCACGATGATGGCGTTGTTCCCGCCGAGCTCGAGCAGCGAGCGCCCGAGCCGCGAGGCGACCGCAGTGCCGACCAGGCGGCCCATACGGCACGAACCGGTGGCCGAGATCAGCGGCAAGCGCTTGTCGTTGATCATCGTGGTGCCCACCTCGGCGTCGCTGCCGACGATGGTGCACATCACGCCCTGGTGACCGTGCGCGTCGAGCACGCGGTCCACGATCTTCTGCAGCGCGATGGCGCACAGGGGCGTCTTGAGCGACGGCTTCCAGATCATGGTGTCGCCGCACACCGCCGCGAGGGCCGCGTTCCACGCCCACACCGCCATCGGGAAGTTGAACGCGGTGATGATCCCGACGACGCCCATGGGATGCCACTGCTCGTACATGCGATGGCTGGGACGCTCGCTGTGCATGGTCAGCCCGTACAGCTGCCGCGACAGGCCGACCGCGAAGTCGCAGATGTCGATGGCCTCCTGGACCTCGCCCTCACCCTCGCTGCGGATCTTGCCCATCTCCAGCGAGATGAGCGCACCCAGCTCCTTCTTGTGCTTGCGCAGCTCGTTGCCCAGCAGGCGGATGATCTCGCCGCGCTGAGGAGCGGGCACCGTGCGCCACGTCGTGAACGCACCCTGGGCCTTGGCCATCACCGCCTCGTAGTCCGCCAGGCTCGCCATGCGCACACCGCCGATGCGGCTGCCATCAATGGGCGTGTGTACATCCACCAGCTCGCCGGTGGTGGGGATGGAGCCGTTTCCGGCCCAGGCGCCGTCCTGGTCGCCGACCAGCTGCAGGGTATCGAGGAATCCGTAGGTCATCGTGGTCTCCGCGCGCGGTCAGGCCGTCGCTACTGGTTCTTCTCGGTCGTCAGCGCTTCATCGATCGCAAAGTCCCAGCTGTCGGAGTCGACAGCCTCGAGCTTGCTCTCGCTGAACGTCTCGCCCCACTGGAGCTGCAGCGTCGCGAACTGCATGTCGACGATGCGCTTCTCAATCTCAAACGTCGTCGTGAACTTGGTCTTGTCGTTGTGCATCAGCATCGCCGGCTTGTTCTTGCGAAACGTGCTCGCGAACTGGTCCCCGCTCTCGATCTGCACGCCGATGCGCGACGCGTCGATGTACCCGATGCCGTCACCGGTGTACTGGCACTCCCAGGTCGTCTTCGTGACCTGGGTGGCCTGGTCGTGCGACGTGACGCTGCACTTGAAGGGGCCGTACTCGATGTTGTTGTTCGCCGGCGGCAGGACGAAGTCGCCGGTCTTCATCGGTGTCCCCGCGCTCGCAGCCTTGTAGACGCCCTTGAGCTGCACCGAGAACTCGTCCACGTGCAGCCCCGAGCCCTTGAGCTTGAGGTTGAGCGACTTGTCCTTCTCGGGTTCGATCACCAGCGACGGCTTCTCTTTGCCGTCGTATGGCTTGAGGCTCTGGCCGCCGACCTCGAACTCGATCTCGTGCTTCTTGATGAAGATCCAGTCGGTGCTGACGTTCTTCACCTTCGTCTTGAACACGAGCACGTCATCCTGCGCGTTGACGTTGTTCGCCTCGAGCACGATCTCTCCGAGATCGAGGTTGTCGTCGGTCTTGAAGTAGTTCTCGTGCTTGTCGTCCTCATCGCCGGCGAAGGCGGCGGGGGCGAGCGCGAGGGACGCGGCGAGGGCGAGCAAAGTGAACGAACGCATAGGTTCTCCGAGGGATGGGGTGTCCGGCTGGCGCGAAGGATGACACAAAGTCTGGTCCTGGGAAGGACCGATCGGAGGTCGGATCCGGGGCGGAATTCAGGGCACCGAGCTACAGGCCAGCTCGTAGATCCGCGGGTTGGGCTCCTCGGACACGTGGAAAATCGAGCGGTCGTCCTCGTGCCACCCCACCGCCTCGCCCTGGAGCTCTGCGCCGGTGAGGATCTCGCGCGTAGGAGCGTCCGCGACCCCCTGCACCCCAGTGGAGCTGAGGTCGTAGTGCCGCAGGTAGGTGTAGGTGCGGATCAGCAGGCGCTCGCCGTCGCTGGTCAGGTCTGCGGCCGTGACCGCGTCCAGCAGCCCAGCGGCCGTCCCCATGGGCAAGACCGCCACTCGCGTGGCCAGCGCTGGCGCGTCCCAACCGTCGGCCGGCAGCGTGTAGACCCAGGCATCGCCGTCGGTGCGCTTGGTGATGACCACCGGCGAGCCGTCGGGCCGCACCACCAGCGCCTCCGCGTCCTGTGCGCCCTCGGGGTAGGTGTAGGTGAGCTCCTCGGGCTCGAGGTCGAGGTCGAACAGAGCGCTCGCGAGAGAGACGTACGGCTCAGGAACGCGCCGAATGACGACTTCGGACCGCGCGGCCGCGTTGTCTCCAATGTCGCCGAGGAGCAAGCACCAGCCCGCGCCATCTCCGCAGGGACCGAGCGCGATGTCTTCGTCGTCGTCGGGGTTCACCCCGTCCAGCGTGATGGTGCCCAGCGTCACGCCGTCGATGTCGAGGGCCGTGATGACGCCGTCGGCTCCGGAGTCCTCGTGGACCCAGAAGACGCCTGGGCTCTGGTGAGACGCGACGAGGCCGGAGATCTCGTCCAGCGCAGGATCGTCCACGATCCCCACGGTGATCGCTTCAGACCACGAGGAGCAAGGTGCCGGCTCGCTCGGGGTCGTCGCATCATCGTCGTCGTCAGTGGACGCCGTCGGGCACCCCACGAGCAGGGATGTGAGGAGCAAGAGGCCGGTGCGCATCGGGGGAATGTACGCTGCCGACGTGCGACTCGGCTCCCTCATCGCTCTCTTGGTCTGCCCTTCGCTGCTTCTGGCTGCGCCTCTGGCGCCGTCCGGGCCGGCGGATCCGGATCTCAAGCTGAACAAATCGTGCTCGGGCCACCCCAAGGCCAAGGCCGTGCTCGCGGCGCTCCCGACCCGCATCCCCGAGATGGTGGTCAGGTGGCCTCGCGCGGGCGCGCGCAGGTCTTTAGTTGGGAACGGATGCGCGACGGTCGGCCGGGTCACGCTCATCGACCATCAGGGGCTGCTGATCACACTCTCGGTCGTCCTGCATCCAGGCCAGCCTGCGCCTGAGCCTCGGTTCGTGCCGTGGCTCCCCGACGACGGCGAGGCGGTCCCCGCACAGGGACGCCAGGGCCCGCCTCGCAATGAGCTGATCTGGGTGCCCGACGACGCGAGGGGCTACCACGTCGTCCTGGCCGGCTCGCCGTCCACATCCCACGACACCCTGGAGGGCGACACCAGCTTCATCGCTCAGGACGGCGTGCTGGCGGCCATCGCGGCGCTTGTGGACTGAGCTTGACGGCGCTTGTGCACTGAGCCCGCGTGGTACGGTCCGCCGCCATGGCTGGACCCGACAAAAACGACCCGCCGAAGACCCGGACCTGGCGACGCGGCGACGCGGCCCCCATGCCCGAGGCTCCGAAGTCCCGCATTCAGGTCGAGGTCCCCGCCGGGGCTCCGCCCGATCCCGATGAGCTCGCTGCGGCGGTCCGTCGATCCCTCGCTGGATGGCCGGTGGTGGTGTTGCGAGTGGTCGGTAGGACCACCGACAAGGTGTCCCCCGGGTCATGGAAGGGCCGGTGGCTGCGGGGCCAGATCGGTCTGCTCGCGGACGCCTCGATGCACGAGGACGCGGCGCGCACGCTCCTTGGTCCTCACGAGCCGGGCAGCCGGATCTCGGGGGGGGCATGGGCTCCCATCGCGCTGCGCACGTCGGCGATCCCAGACGGTCGGCTGGCCCAGGGCACCGACATCCGCGCCGAGATCGTCCTGCACGGACGGGCTGCCCATCACGCCGGCCAGCTCGTCGCCGCGCTGCTCGAGCCCGACCGCGGGCGCCTCGAGGAGCCCTGCCACCTCGAGTGGTCCACCGTGCAACACCTCACCTGCGACGAGGACGGCGACCTGCGCTGGCGCAAGAGCCTGCCGGGCGCCCGCCCCACGTTTGTGCCCATGGATCAGATCAGCGAGCCGTCGGTTCGAAAGAGCCGTCTGCTCATGACGTTCCACAGCCCCGTCGCCATCGCCCAGCGAGGCGAGGTTGGCGACCCGTGGCCAGACCTGCCGCTGATCGTGGACCGCATCGGGCGCACGATGTCCACGTGGCTCAAGCGCAGCAAGCACCGCGGTCCCCTGCTCCCGGACGGAGACCTGCTTCGCGCCGCCGCCGCGGCTCGGCTCGTGGCCAATCACACCCGAGAGGTGCAGCTGCCGCCGGCGATGGTCGGCGCCGAGCCTCCCGCCCCACCCCGCCGAGTGCCGGGCAAGCGCCCGCCGCCGCCGCCGCCGAACATCCAGGAGCGGGTCGCCGGGCTCGTCGGCAGCGCAACGTGGAGCGGGTCCTTTGCGGGTCTCACGCCGCTGCTCTGCGCGGCATCGTGGATCGGCATGGGGCCGGGTCGGCAGAACGGCCTGGGCGAGATCACGGTGCGCTGACGTCGGCGCTGCTAACCTTGCCGCAGCCTGGAGCCTGGAGCCCTGATGCGACGTCTCGCCCACCTCATCGCCCTCTCTCTGAGCCTGCTCGTCGCGTCGTGCAGCGCCGGACCGATCCCCGTGCTCGTGGACGAGGAGTGCGTGGGCAATACCCCGCCGCAGATCGGCAACCTCGAAGTGAACTCGGTGTTCATCGAGGAGTCCGAGATGTGGGCGCTCTGCTTCCACGTGGACTGGATCGACCCAGGCGTGGACGACGCCGGCGTGCGCGGCACTGACGCCCCCAATGTGTACGGCGGCCTTTTCTCCATCGAGCTCACCGGGATCCAGGCGACCAACCAGTGGATCGACGAAGGCCCCTCCCCGCTTGGTGTCACGATCGGCAACGCCGAGGGTGAGCTCGAGTGGAGCAAGTGCATCGAAGACAGCGTGGAGGACCAGCAGGTCTACTTCGCGCTGCGGCTGCGCGATCGGTGCGGCGCCGCGTCGAATGAGAAGACCGGCACGTACATCTTCGGCGGGGGTCAGGGCGAGTCCCACCAGGTCGAGAACCCCGACGCCGGCACGCTGGGCTGCCTGCTGCCGCCGGGCACGACGTGCGTCGAAGACGAGTAGCCCTGCTGGGGCTCTGCGCGCTTGCGATGGCGAGCTGCTCGGCGCCGGGCACCGCCGACTGGATCGATCCCGCGGAGTGCGGCACCAACACGCCGCCCGCCGCTGGGAACATCACCATCAACTCGTCGTTTGACGGCGAGACCGACTCGTGGCGGGTGTGCTTCTCGCTGGACTGGGTGGATCCGGGCGTGGACTCCACCGGCACCCAAGGAACCGACGCGCCGAACATGCGCGGCGGCATGCTCTCTGCCGAGTTCACGCAGGCCACCACGCCCAGCATCTGGCTCGACGAGGACCTCGCGGGCGATGGCCAGACCAGCGGGACCGTGGAGACCGGGATCTGCTCGGACGAGTGGGTTCCGCCCGACTCGCTGCTCGCCCAATATCCCAACCCCGTCGATCTCGATCCCGCCGATCCGCAGCCGGACTATTCGGGGTGCTTCGACTGGAACGAAAACGGGGTCGCCGAGCGCGAAGACTGCTTCTCCGGCGCGATCATCAACTTCGCCGCCCGATTCCGCGACGCGTGCGACGCGAGCTCGGACACCGTCAACGGCACCTATCGCCTGGGGACTGGCCGGCTGGTGGAGTCCGAGGGGCTCACCGGCTGCAGCGAAGTCCCCGCCTGTCCCGGAGCCGACGAGCTGTAGACCACCGCGCGGTCAGTCGCCGTGCGTGGTGTCGAGCTCCTTCTGTACGTCGTCCCAGGCGACTCCCTTGGTCTCCGGTGGCTCCTCGTCGTCGCTGCCGAGGAACCACATCGCCATCCGCACGGCCGCGTAGGCCCGCATCACAGACAGCCCGATGAGCAGATAGGCGACGACCCTCGCGGACTCCCAGAAGCTCACGCCGATGAACGCGAACACGCCAGCGGTGAAGAAGCCAAAGGCCACGCGAAGCCCCCAGGGCATGCGATTCAGCGGGTTCCTCATGGTCTCGCTCCGCGGAGTTGGGGCGCCCGAGCCCGGGCGCACACCTGATTGCTATGGTCCGCCGCATGTTGGCGGTCTCTTGCGTCATGTACGCCTACAACGAAGAGGAGAACGTGATCCCGTGCATGGAGGAGGCGCTGGCCTTCCTCGCGTCGTGTACGAGCGACCACGAGCTCATTCTCGTATCCGACGGCAGCCGGGACGGCACCGCCGCGGCCGCGCGCACGGTACAGCAGCGTGATCCCGAGCACGTGCAAGTGGTGGAGTACCACCCGAACCGCGGCATCGGCGGCGCGCTGAAGTCAGGCTTCGCGGTGGCCAGCAAGGAGTGGATCTGCGGGCTCCCAGCCGATGGTCAGGTTCCCCCCTCGGGGCTGAAGAGCCTGTTCGACATCGTGCAGCAAGACCCCACCATCGGCGTAGTCACCTGCCACTTCCCGCATCGCTTCAAAGAAGCGGACAACCTGCTGCGCAAGGTGCTGAGCCGCGGTCTGCGCGCGGTGATGTGGGCGGCGACGGGCGTGAGCCGGTCGATGGACGGCGTGTGGCTCATTCGCCGGGCGGACTACGAGGCCATCCCCACGTCGAGCGACACCTTCTTCTTCAACCTCGAGTTGCCCATCAAGGCCATCCGCAAGGGCCTCAAGCCCGGCGCGACCACCATGCACATTCGTCCACGCATGGCCGGGGAGAGCAAGGTGGTGAACCGCAAGCGCATCCAGCAGGTGGTGGGCGACCTCGCGGGGCTGGGCTGTGAGCTGAGGCTCGGTCGGAGGCTGTGGTGAGCGAACGGAACCTGACGTGGCACGGCGGCACGGTCACCGCGGACCAGCGAAGCAATCTGACCGGACACCGGGCAGCGTGTCTGTGGTTCACGGGACTGTCGGGGTCGGGAAAGTCCACGCTGACCCGCGCCCTGGAGGCTGCGCTCGTGGCGCGAGGGGTCAATGCGTACGTGCTCGATGGGGACAACGTGCGCCTGGGACTCAACGGAGACCTGGGCTTCGCCGCCGAGGACCGCACGGAGAACATCCGCCGCGTCGGAGAGGTGGCGCGCCTGTTCGTGGACTCGGGCGCTCTGGTGCTGACGGCGTTCATCAGCCCCTACCGGGCGGACCGGGACCGGGTGCGCGCGCTGCTGCAAGGCGATGGGGCGCGCTTCATCGAGGTCTGGGTGAACCCCGGGCTCGGCGTGTGCGAGGAGCGGGACCCCAAGGGCCTGTACGCCCGCGCGCGCAGCGGGGAGATCGCCCAGTTCACGGGCATCTCGGCCCCCTACGAGGCGCCCAGGTCCGCCGAGATTGAAGTGGACACAGGCTCCCAGAGCGTCGACGAGTCGGTGCAGGTGGTCGTGGACTGGCTCGTGGCGCACTCCGTGATCCCGGGTGCGGCGCGATGAGCGGCGAGGAGACCATGCAGCCCCCTGCGATCGCCGAGCCGAGCCCCTGGGCGGAGTACCCGAAGTGGACGCTGCCGCTCGCCCTCGTCGCAGCGCTCGTCGGCGCGGCGTGGCTGCACGACAGCGGAGGCGACAACAGCACCTGGCGCATCGCGGTGTGCTTTGTGGGGGCGGCGCTCCTGGCGGTGCGGGGGTTCCTCTCGGGGCGCGCGAAGCTGGGCTTGAGCCTGGCGCTCATCGCCTGGGCTGGGCTCGTCATCGGCGGCATGGTGAGCCGGCCCGCGGAGCGGCTGGTGACCAAAGACGCGGTGAGCGAGTGGTCCTTCTTCCACTACTACCTGGGCGCGAAGTACTTCACCGAGATGGGCTACGACGGGCTGTACACCCAGGCGGTCCTGGCCGACGACCAGGGACGCAAGTACTTCAAGAAGCACGGCGTGCGGTACATCCGCAACCTGCAGACCTACGAGTTCGAGCCTCCCGCCCCCGAGACCCGGGAGCGCCTGCCCGCCTGGTCGGATGCGCGCTGGGAGCAGTTCGGCAAAGACCTGAAGCCGTTCTATCGCCCGCTGCGCAGCCGGTGGGAGGACGTGCTGTGCGACCGGGGCTACAACGCCACGCCGACGTGGAACACCACCGGCTGGCTGCTCGGTCAGATCCCCGCGAGCAAGGATGGCTTTGTCGCCATTACGTCCATCGACGTGCTGCTGCTGGCGCTGTGCTTCGGCGTGCTGGTGTGGGCCGTGGGGCCGCTGTGGGGCCTGATGGCCATCGCCTACCTGCTCATCTTCTACGGCAACCAGGCCCACGTGATCGGGCGCCCGTTCCTGCATGACTACGCAGCCGCGATGGCGCTGTTCGTGGCGGCCACGGTCAAGCGCAAGCCTGGGTGGGCGGCGGCCGCGCTGGCGTACGGAGCCATGGTGCGGATCTTCCCGGGTTTCCTGCTGTTTGGGCTCGTGGTGTGGACGTGGAGGCGCTGGCGCAAGACCGGCCTCATCCCGGCCTACACCCGCCGGTTCGTGCCCGTCTTCGTGCTCAGCTGCGCGTTGTTCGCGGGGTATGGGTGCCTGAACGGGCGCGGCGTGGGGGCGTGGACCGAGTTCCTGGGCAACATCAGCACCCACAGCGAGGACCACCGCTTCGGCGGACGACGCATTGGCCTGCAGCACTTCTTCACCCACAAGATGAGCAACCCCCTGAGTCGTCGCGGCGACCGGCGCGCGAACTGGGCCGAGCAGAAGAACCTGTGGCGCGGCACCGCCCTGGTGATGTGCCTGCTGTGGCTGGGCTCGATGCTCAAGAGCGCTGGCGACGACGAGGACCCTCTCGACGCGATGCTGCTGTCCATGGCGGTGGTGTTCGCGGTGATCGTCCTGTCCCGGTACTACTGGGGGGTGGCCGGGCTGTTCTTCCTGCTGGGCCTGCGCGAACGGGACGGGCCCTGGAAGGGCATCGTCTGCGCGCTGCTGCTGTGCGGGATTCCGGTCTTCTATCTGACGAAGTCTGCATACCCGTCAGACACGTTCCCCTGGTTCGTCGTGGCGAACGCGGTGTGGATCGCCTGGTTCGTGTTTGTGCTCGTGGGCCGGATGGTGCGCAGGCCGCCGCAGGCCGCCGCCCCGGCCATCGTGGAGGCCTCGGAGGTCGCCTGAACAGACGGTGGGGCTCGCTCCCAGCGTGAATCGGTAGGACACACAGAGAAGCGCCCGCCCCAGTTTCCTGGGACGGGCGCTCCTTGGTTCCTCCGATGGCTCAGGGAGAGCCGAGTCGCTGTCTCCTACTGGCCGCCGGTCGGGCCGGCGCAGGACAGGACGCCAGCGTCGATGCACTCGCCGCTCTGTCCGGTTCCGTCGCAGGTGCCGCCAGACGCCTGGCCGCTCTGGCCCGACGTGATGTCGACGGAGTCGCAGTAGCCGTTCGGGCCCGCGCTGCTCTGGACGATGACGTCCACGCCGGTCGGGATCGGCACGCAGAACTCACCGAGGTCGTTGACGACCGTGGCGAACACCCGGGTCTCGGGGTAGGCCGCGTCGAACACCTCGATGACCTGGTTGATGCCGGGGTCGTTGCCGAACCAGAGCTCGCCGCTGGCGCAGGACGTGCCGCTGTAGGGGCGCATCACCACCACGTTGGGGCAGCCGCTCTGGCAAGCCGGCATGCCGGGCTGCGCGTAGATCTGGACCGGGACGAAGCCCGTCTGGTTGCCCAGGTTGCCTTCGACCACCGACACGGTGTTGTTGAAGAACACCGGGGTCGCGATGCAGAAGAAGCCGGAGCTGTCCGTCTCCGCCTGCCCGCCGCTGCTCGCCGCCACGATGGCGCCGGCGACCGGCTGGCCCTGGCTGGTGACCACGATGCCCGACAGGCAGGTCATGATCTCCATGTCGATCTCGCCGATGTCGACGCAGTTCGTGCCGCTGCCCTGGGTGCAGGTGCCCTGCCCGGACGGGATGGTCACCGGCTGACTGCGGGTCGTCGCCATCTGACCACCCACCGAGTAGCTGATCTCGAGCCAGACCTGCTCGCCGTTCTTGACCTCGAGGCAGAAGTCGCCGTTCTGGTCGGTGCGGGCGGTCGTCGTGCTGATGTACGTGATGCCGACAGCGCGCACCGTGGCGCCAGCGCGGTTCTGGCCGTCGCTGGTGTTGATGGTGCCGGTCACGCAGCCGTGGGTCGGCAGGGGCTGGTCACAGTTCCAGGTGGAGAAGTGCGGCGCGTCGAACTCGACCGAGAGCACACCGTTGTCGTCGAAGACCGTACCGATGGCCTCCTCGAGCCAGCGACCCTCAGTCTCGTCGTAGTGCCACATCGGGATGGTGTCGCCGACCGCGTATGCGTCGGGCGTCAGGCTCTGGAGCGGCACCACGACCGGCGCGGGGGACGCGTCAGCGAGGTTCACCTCGTTGCCGTTCGCGTCGGTCAGGTTCACCTGGAACATGCCGAACGACTCGAGCGTCTGGAACTCGCCGTTCGCGTCGATGGCGGTGAAGTCACCGGGCGTAGCGTTGATCTCGTTGCCCGCCTCGGTGTCCGACCAGTCCGACTCGAGGTCGTAGAAGGTCGCCTCGACGTTGACGGTGCCCGCATATGGGTTGCCGTCGGCGTCCACGAAGCCGCCCGCGGGCAGCGCGACCGTGGGGCCGCCGATCTCGATCTCGAAGGTGTGCCCCTCAGCCGCATCGAACGAAGACTCGTAGTCCACCTCGGCGAGGGTGATGAGCACCATGTTCTCGATCTCGGAGAGGATCTCGATGGGGGTGCTGTTCCGGGCGAAGCCGGACTTGATCGCGTTGACGGAGACGCGCTCGGCGACCTCCATGTCGGCGATGTAGAAGCGACCGTCCTGGTTCGTGGTAGCGGTCATGCCCGCCGCCTCGATGGTGGCGCCGGAAATGGGCTGGCCCGTGGCGTCCCGCACGACGCCCGTCAGGGCCGTCTGCACGGTGTTGACGTCGTCGTCGTCGTCGTCGTCGCCGGTGTTGTTGTTGCCACCGCCGGTCCCGTTGAAGGGGTCAGTGCCGCCGTCGTAGCCGAGGCCGTCACAGCCGGGCAGGGCGAACAAGCCAGCCGCGGCGAGCACCAGCAGCAGGCGATTCGATGTGAAGTTTTCGAAGAGGTTCATCTCGTGGTCTCCCTTGTGTTGCCCACCGGTCCCGGCGGGCGCGTCGTCGAGAGGAGGAGTCCCGACGGTGTTGTTCTACGCGGAGGCTTCGGTATGGGTCAACGCCTGATTGACAGGCCCCAGGCAAGCGCTCGCAAGTAACCTGAATCACTGCACATTCACAGAGTCACAACTCGGTCACAACCCGATCGAATCTGTGGTCACGGCGCGGGAACGGACCTTGTGTGGCATCTCCACACCCTGAAACGACGGAGTCTTCGTGCCCAGTCCCCGACCCAGCCGCCCACAGCTAGAACGTGCAGGTCTATTCCTCGCACTTGCCTTTGCCACCTTGCTTCTCGTGCCCATGAGCGCGTCGGCGTCCAGCTGGTCCACGGGCCTGAAGCCTCTGTGGATCGGGATCGGCGGAGGCGGCGGCGGAGCGATCGGAGGCACCGAAGGAGCGGGCTACGCGTCGGTGACGATCGGCTTGCGCCTCATCCCCATCGTCCCCGAGGTCATTATTCGCGAAGGGCTCAGCGGCGAAGGCAGCACACTGCTGCATCACCACGGCAACATCGCTCTGGGAGCGCGCTTCCTCCTCCCCGGCACGCCGTTGCTCCGCCCCAACCTGCGCCTCGCGTTCTCGCATCGCCACGACGCACCGTTCGACGTGTTCAAGGCGAAGCCCCTGGCCGTCATCTTCGGCACCGCCGAGGGCATCACCCACCGCTCGGGCTTCGAGACGGGCGGCGGGATCGAGGTCACGCTCGACCCCCGTGGAGTCGTGGGGCTCTGGGTGCAGGGCACCCTGGTCGTCCTGCCGAGTCCGGGCCTGGACCCGGTGACGGGCATCGTCGAGGGCGGGGTCTCTTTTGCCCTGGGCCCTGCCCGTCCTTGACGGATCCATTGCGCACCGGGACACTCTTTAGAGAGGCCCTGGATCATCGGTGGTTCGGGCCATCTCCCCCGCACGGACCCATGACCCGCAAGACGTAGGTCGTCGTCCGCGCCCGAGGATCAGCGTGAAGCGCAGCCAAAGCTCGAACATGCATGGCGTGAAGCCCCCAACGGGGCGACGTTCCGGACGGACGTCGTGAATCGCCCCTGCAGGAAGTGCGGTCAAGACTGGGAGATCGACCCCATCGAGGCGGAGCTCTTCCGCAGCGGTGGCACGGCGATCCCGCGCGTCTGCACCTCGTGTCGGGCCCTGGCCCGCGACTTCGCTGACACCACCATCACCTGCAGCAAGTGCGAAACCGACTTCGCGTGGCCCAAGGAGCTCGCGCTCTACGCCTCGATGTTCGACTGGAAGGAGCCCCACCGCTGCCCCGGCGGCTGTGATGGCGACCTCGAAGAGGTCAAGCGCTTCCGCGGCGACATGTACGCCATCGGCCCGGTCTGGCTGCGGCTCGTCAAGGGCGTGGACCTCGGCGCCGCCCCACTGGAAGACCTGAGCCCCGACCAGCAGCTGCGCGCGACCAAGATCCCCAAGCTCGACGACCTGTTCAAGGGCCTGGGCAGCGGCATCAGTACGCCTTCGTTCGGCGGTATCCCGTCGGGCACCCCGTCGCGAGAGCGCGTGCCCGCCATCACCAATGACGACCTGCCGCCCGAGAACCTTCCGTCGCCGGACTCCCTCTTCGGCAACCTCAAGAAGGACTAAGGGCCAACCCTGATCAGGCTCGCTCGATAGTCGTCCGGCGCCTGCAAGCCCAGCAGATGCAGGACCGTGGCGGCGATGTTCGACAAGCCGGGCTCCGGCTCATCCTGGCGCAGGCGCAGCGAGCCGGTGGGCTCGGCGAGGTAGAGCGGCACCTGATTCAGGGTGTGGCTCGTCAGCGGCGAGTCCTTGTAAGCACCCGTCTTGCTGTTGATCTGAAACATCTGGTCGGCGTTCCCGTGGTCCGCGGTGATGAGGGCGGCGCCGCCGGCCTTGGCCAGCACCGGCAGCACGCGGCCCAGGCACAGATCCAGCGCCTCGACCGCGAGGATGGTGGCGTCGAGTGAGCCCGTGTGGCCGACCATGTCCCCGTTGGCGTAGTTCACCCGCAGGAAGCGCGGCGGGGTCGGGCGCCGGATGGCCTCGATGATCGCATCGCTGATCTCCGCAGCCTTCATCCAGGGGCGCTGCTCGAACGGCACCTTGTCCGAGGGGATCTCCAGATACTCCTCGGTGTCCTCGTCGAAGCGGCCGCTCCGGTTGCCGTTCCAAAAGTAGGTCACGTGCCCGAACTTCTGGGTCTCTGAGCACGCCCACTGGCTCACGCCCGAGCGCGCCAGGAACTCGCTGACCGTGCGGTCGATGACCGGCGGCTCCACCAAGAACCGCGGCGGTACGTGCAGGTCGCCGTCGTACTCCATCATCCCTGCGAAGCGCACGCTCGGCACGCGCTTCCGATCGAACGCCTCGAACCCGTCTTCAGTGAACGCGCGGCTGATCTCCTGAGCCCGGTCGCCCCGGAAGTTGAAGAAGATCACCCCGTCGCCGTCCTCGATGGTGGCGACCGGCGCGCCGTCCCGCTGCACGGTGAACGCTGGCAGGAACTGATCATCCGCCGCCGAGTCCTCCGCGCGGAAGGTGGTCACAGCGGCGTGAGCTGAAGGGAAGCCCCGGGCGTCGCCGAGCACGTGGGCCCGCCACCCCCGCTCCACGATGTCCCAGTCCGCCTCGTACCGATCCATGGTGGTCACCATGCGCCCGCCGCCGCTCGCGACCGCTGCGTCCGCGCCGGCCTCCCGCAGCTCCGCGAGCACCTCCTCGAGCCGGTCCAGATAGACCAACGCCGAGCGGGAGTCCACGTCGCGCCCGTCGAGCAGCGCGTGCACATAGACCCGCTCGCATCCGTCTTCGACCGCGCGGCGCAGCATCGCGAACAGGTGCTCTTCGTGGGAGTGCACGTTGCCGTCGCTCAGCAGCCCGATGAAGTGAAGCGCGCCGCTCTGCGTGCACGGCCCGACGACCTCGGCCCACGGCCTCCCCTCGAACAGCGAACCCGACGCCAGCGCAGCCTCCACCAGCTTCGCCCCCTGGTCGAATACCCGCCCCGCACCCAGGGCATTGTGGCCGACCTCGCTGTTGCCCATGTCGCCATCGCTGGGCATGCCGACGTGGGTCCCGTGGGCATACAGGCTCGCGTGGGGCCCGGCGGCGAGCCGATCCAGCGTGGGGGTGCGGGCCAGGGCGACCGCGTCTCCTTCATCGCCGCGGCCTATGCCCACACCGTCCATTACGACGACGAGGAGCGGGCCGGAGATTCCTGGGAACGAGGCGTGTCGATGCAGTGCAGAGACCATGTGCTCGTCTAACACGCCGGGGGCAGGTCCACCAGAGCGTGGGCCGCTCGCCGAGCTGGCTGCTAGGCTTTCCCCATGAGTTCTTCCAGCTCCTCGAGCAACGGAATCCTTGTCTCCTCCCCCCACATGTTGGATCCGAACTTCTCGCGCACAGTGGTCTTGCTGTGTGACTACAACGAGGAGGGGGCGCTTGGGATCATCGTCAATCGAACCATCGACGTGCCTCTCAGTGAGGTGCTCGAGCAGATGGACGTGCCGGTCGATGGCGGCATCTCCGGCCCAGTCCTCTGGGGCGGCCCCGTTCAGCCGGGCGCGGTCTTCCTGACGTTCGGCGGCGACACGCCTGAGGTCTCGCCGGACGAGGACTCCCCCGTCTTCAGCCTCGCCCACAACCTGCATGTCTCCCCTGCGCGGGACATCATCGAGTCGGTCGCTTCGTCCAAGGACGGACCGCCGGCGTTCATCACCCTGGGCTACGCGGGGTGGGGTGCGGGGCAGCTCGACGGCGAGATCGCGGAGGGGGCCTGGATCTTCCTCGACGTAGACCCCGACGTGGTCTTCACCATCCCGCCGGCCAAGCGCTACGACTACTGCCTGAGCACGCTCGGCGTGTCGCCGCACCTGCTGTGGATGCAGCCCGTCAACGAGTAGTTGCTATGTGGTCTCGCCCGGCGAGAACCGGATCTTCACCTTGTCGATGGTGATGACCGTGTTGGCGGCGAGCTTGCGCTTCTTGGCCAGCTTGCCCGTGCCGATCTGAATCGAGCGCCAGAATGGCTGGTGGTTGTCGATCCACCACTTGCCCTTGCGCTTCTTGATCGTGGCGGCGGTCTTGTTGAACCACACCGCGCCGGGCAACCGCACCTCGCACTCCTCGGTCCAGCCGATCTTGAGGCCGGCCTTCTCGTTGATGGAGATGAGCTTGAGCTGCCCCTCGTGCGGCACCGAGACGTGCGGCCCGGACTTGATCTTCATCTGCGCGACCAGCGCCTCGAGCTCGTCCTTGCTCGCGGCCATGGTCGCCTCGGAGTTCCCCAGCAAGGACCCCGACGAGCCCGCGACCGCAGCCGGCGCGCGTCGCTTCGGCCTCTCCCACGGCGCAGCGTGTGGATCGACCGCCGGCTCCGGAACCGCGCTCATGCCGCCGGTCGAGAGACCGCCCTCGGCCTCGGCGCGAGCGACGCGGGCCTTGATCGAGACCGCCCCTGGCGTGCCCGCCTCGTACTTCATCGTGTGCTTGCCGAGCGTGATGCGGTCGCCATCCTTGAGGCGCACCGAGGTGATCCTCTCGTCGTTGACGAACGTGCCGTTGGGCCCGCCGAGGTCGGACAGCACGTGCGCTCCGCCCTCGCTGCGGATCACGGCGTGCTTGCGGGACACCATGGGGTTGTCATCCAGCGGGATGTGCGCCGACCGCCCCCGACCGATGAAGACCTCGTCCACATCCACCAGGTAGGCCGCCTGACGGCGCCCGTTGAACTGCACCACGATCTGCTTGAGCCCGCTCATTCCGCGAATCCTACCCCGAGAAAGCGACACGCGGTCATCGCACGGCCTTCCACAGGATCGGCAGGCTGACATCCATCCGGTACCCGATGGAGCTGTGGTTGTCGGGGAACTCCTCGTAGGTGTGGCCTACGCCCCCGCGCACGAGCGCGTTGCGCATCTGCCGGGCGCCGTAGTGCAGGTGGTACTGGTCCCGGTCCCCGCAGTCGATATGCAGCGCGCGCAGCCCCGCCAGCACGTCGATGGAGTTGGGAATCATCCGCACTGGGTCCCAGGCGAGCCAGCGGGCCCAACGCTCGGGGCGCACCTCACCGGTGAGCAGGTCCACCGGCAGCTCAAAGCCATCGGGATGCTCGGGCTGAGGATCAAAGCACGCCGCCATGGCGAGCAGCATCATCGCGTGCACCTCGGCGTTGCTGCGCTTCCGCTTCCGCGCGAACCCCTGCAGAAACGGCGCCACCCCACCGGCGCGGTTCACCACGTTCAGCGTCTTGGGAAGCTCGTTCCAAAAGCAGAACTCAAAGAACGCATCGCCTGAGTGGCACGCCGCGGCGCCCCAGCGCTCGGGATGCAGCATCGACTGCACCATGGCGCCGAAGCCGCCGCTGCTCTTGCCGAACACCCCGCGATGCCGCGCCGAGGCCTTGGTCCGCAGGCTGCCGTCCACCGCCGCGATGACCTCGCCCAGGTAGTCGTCGTAGCGCCCGCAGGTGGCGCTGTTGATGTACTGCGAGCCCCCGAGCCGGGTCCAGCAGTCCGGCAGCACCACGAGCATCGGCCCGATCTCGTCGTGCGCCAGCAACCGGTCGAGACGCTCGGGCAGCGACTCCGCCCAGCCCTTCCAGGCGAGGTGGGACTCCCCCGTCCCGGTGAACCCAGCGAGGCAATACAGCACGGGATAGTCGCCCCGACCCTCGTCGTAGCCCGGAGGCAGGTAGACGGGGATCGCACGCTCGTGCGGATCGCCCAGCCAGTTGCCCGCGAGCGCTTCGCTCGTGATGGACAGGCGCTGAACGCGTCCGCGCTGACTCGCCTTCAAGCCTTACGACTCATACACGTGGCACATGGAGACCATCTCAAGGGACGCGTCTTCGGCGTCCTCGGCGAGCTCCTCGTAGGCGGCCCGCGCGTTGCCGATCGCCTCGTAGAGGCCAGCTTCGAGCGTGGTGTCCAGCGCCCAGAGGCGCCATTGGTAGTGGCTGTCGCCCGCGGGGCAGCTGCCCACGTAGCCGGGCTCGCCGAATCCGTTGTCGAGCTCGGTCGAGCCCGCCGGGATGTCGCCGGCCGCGCCGCTGCCGCTGATGTCCGCCTCGAGACCCTCAGCATCCGCGGGGATGTTCAGGATGGCCCAGTGGGGGTACCCGAAGTACTGGGGCGAGATGTCGTCGAAGATGAGCACGAACGACTCGGTGCCCTCCGGCGCACCTTCCCAGCGGATCTCCGGGTTGGGGCTCAGACAGGCGAATTCCTCAGGCAGCGCCTGGTCGCAGTCGTAGTCGTGATCGATGTTCTCGTCCGACACGAAGTCGGGGCTCCAAAGTCGGAAGTCCACCTGCTCGGTGGAGTCGTCGTCGTCACCGGTGGCGTCGTCGTCGTCCGGCGAGGTGGGGCAGCCCGCGAGCGGGACGGCGAGAGCGAGAGCGAGAAGAAGGTGGCGCAGGCTCATGATTCAGGCTCGGCCTGCTTCTTCTTCCATGTGAAGAAGCCCATACCGCCGAGGAGCAGGGTGATGATGACCATCGCGACGACGCTGTGGAAGAGCATCGAGATGAGGATCGCCAGTGACGAGAGCACCAGCGCGACGGGGAAGAGGACGCAGCCGAGCAGGTTGCGGGACACCGAGCCCATGAACGGGATGATGTCCATGACTCCGTGCAGCGGCGCGAACACCATGGTCATGCCGATCCACATCATCAGGAAACCGCCAATTCGGCCAGCCCAGCCCCGCATCTTGTACTCGCTCTTGAGCACCGCGATGGCCTCGCCGCGGCTGCCGGGCAGCGCGCGGAAGAACCGGTCCTCGTCCTTGTGCATGTGGGCGCCCATGCGGCCGCCGCCCGCGTCGCCGAAGATGGTCACGGTGCGCCCGGTGGGCAGCGCCTCGAAGCTGACCTTGACGTCGCCCACGACGGGCACGTCGGGCGTTCCGGTCCCGATGAACAGCTCGTCGCCGATCTTCTTCGCCGTCAGGCCCTTGCCCAGCAGCGTCGCGCTCGCGAGCGGCAGGTCGTCACCGCTGGGCAGCTCCGCCTCGGACGGGCTGAAGCCCCAGGCGCCGACCTTCGCGTCCGACACGGCAAAGTCCGCGCTCGCCACCGTCATGGCGGGGTTCTGGTGCCCGGTGGGTTCCTTGAACTCGGAGCTGGACTTCGGCGAGCGGGTCCACTCCTTGCTGTAGGTCGTGGTCTTGGTGGTCACGGTCTTGCCGCCCACCTTTTTCTTGCTGTCGGACTTTGTGGTCTCGGTCCACGCGAACATCTGCGGGTCGCGCTCGAGCGTGATCCAGTCACCGGGCGCGATGAACTCGGGATCGCCCAGCTTCTGCTCGCTGGTCAGCGCCCCGGTCACCGACACGAACTGCCCGTCGCTGCCGGTCGCCGCGTCAGGCGCGACCACGACGGACTCCGCCGCCACCTTGCTCCAGTTGGTGCGCCCTTCGGTCATCCAGAACACACCGAACGACAAGAAGAACAGCAGGATGCCGATGGGCACAGCCATGATCGACTTGCCCATGTTCCCAAGGAAGCCGGTGGTGGAAGTCTCGACGATGGAATCGGCCATGCTGTTGTTCTCCGTGCTGGGGCGCCGAAGGTACCAAGGCCCATGCTCGCGCGCGCGTCTGGAATCCCGGTCTCCGCGACTGTAGACTCCGCGCCATGAAGAACCCGCGCACTCTCGCCTTCATCGTCGCCTGCCTGCTCGCCAGCGCGTGGGCATTCCTGCTCGTCGGCAAGCACTACGACGCCGAAGCCCAATTGCTGCAGCCCGGACTGCTGTGCGGCGAAGGCGGCGGCTGCGGCGCAGTGCTCGGCTCCGACTACTCCACGCTCGCCGGCATCCCGGTGTCCGCGCCGGCGGTGCCGATGTACCTGGCCCTGGCGTTCTTCGGCTTTCTCGCCCTTCGAGGCAAGCTCGACCAGGACAAGGTCTCGCAGACCGCCACTCTGTGCGGCCTCGGCGGCCTGATGTTCGGCGGCTATCTGCTGTGGGCGATGCTCGTGCAGGTGGGTGAGGTCTGCCGCTATTGCCTGATCATGGACGGGCTGAACCTGCTCGTGCTCGGGCTCGCCGCGTCAACGCACAGCGAGGGCATCGCCGGAGCCTTGAAGCGCGTGCCGGAGAGCCTCAAGCTCTTCGCCGAGCCCATGCCCGGGCTCGCGCTGGTCGGAGCGATCGCGATCGGCACCGGCGTGGTGCACCTGGCCACTCAGGGCGGCGCCGAGCCCACCCCCGTGGCGCAGGCCCCCGCCGTCGAGCCCGCCACCCCCGCGACCACCGTCGCTCCGCCCGTGACCCCTCCCCCCACCTCGGTGAGCCCCGCG